>WNFX01006330.1_pt1 | contig 13075 bp, 13 predicted proteins | sample 5400111 | NCBI WGS metagenome assembly WNFX01 (sample SAMN13153363, study PRJNA577476) | soil metagenome | isolation source: 40 cm soil or saprolite under grassland replicate 1 | place: USA:California | collected 2016-06-15
GGACCGCCGCCCGGCCGCGCGGGACATGGATGCGGTGCTGCACCGCGAGCGGGTCGGCCGCCTGCGCCGTCAGCTCACCCACCGCGCACCCGCCGGTGAGCTGCCCGATGGCGTCATGATCCGGGCCGGTGGGGGTGCCGGGCTGTGGCTGGCCGGCCGGGTGTGGCCGTGGTCCTTTGGCGGCTACGGCGCCCCGGCCCGGGTCAGTGCGCCGGGCGCGGTGGAGGTGCTGACGCCGCCATCGACCGTGGCAACGATCGCGGCCGGCTACCGGCCGCTGGTGCATCCGAGCGCGGTGACGGCGCCCTCGCTGGCCGGCCAGGCACCGCCCGGGGTGCGCGCTTACGCCTGATGCCGGAACCCTGGCGTCACGGCCGGCCCGGCGCGGTGTCACCGGGCGGCGCCCCTTGCAGCTGGCGCGCGATCCGCGGGACGGCGTCCCCGATCGGCTCGCGGATGACCTCGGCCGCCAGCGGGTCGTAGGGGGTGGGGTCACGGTTGACGATGACCAGGGCGGCGCCCGCGGCGACGGCGACCCCGCACAGCGAGGCGGCCGGCTCCACGGTCAGCGTGCTGCCAACCGCCAGGAACACGTCGCACGCGGCCGCGGCCTGCCCGGCCTGCGCCAACACGCCCGGGTCCAGCGGCTGGCCGAACATGACGGTCGCCGATTTCAGGATCCCCCCGCACCGGGGGCACGCCGGGTCCTCCTCCCCGGCCTCGACCCGGGCCAGGGCGCCGGCCATCGGGGACCGGTCGCCGCACGACACGCACACCACGCTGAACATGGTTCCGTGCAGCTCGATCACCCGGTCCGCGGGCGTGCCCGCCTTCTGGTGCAGGCCGTCGATGTTCTGCGTGATCACCGAGGTGAGCAGCCCGGACCGGGCCAGGTCCGCCAGCACCGCGTGAGCGCGGTTGGGCCCGGCGCGCCAGGCCGGGTGCTCACGCCGCGCCTGCCAGGACCGGCGGCGCACCGCGGGATCGCTGACGTAGGCCTGGTAGGTGGACAGCTTCTCGGCGCCCGGGTTCTTGGTCCACAGGCCCTGCGGCCCGCGGAAATCCGGGATACCGGAATCGGTGGAGATCCCCGCCCCGGTCAGCACCGCGACCGCCCGGGCGCCGCGCGCCCACGGCGGGACAGCGGCGGCGCCGTCGGTGCTATCGGCATGCTCGGCCCGGCCCACCCTGCGATCCTCGGCCAGCAAGCGGCCATCACGCAAACTCACAAGGCTCCCTTGCGCCATCTAGTTTGTTATGCAAACATATTGAGATACTAAACGAGCTGCGCGCCGGCCCACCCGGACGGCGCGGCGGGCCCGGGGAAGGAGACCGTGCCGTGGCCGATGATCAGGGCTCGCCTGGTTCGCCGCCCGAGCGCCCGGCCGGCGGAGGTGGCCGGGACGGCGGAGGCGACCAGGACGACGGCCCACTCGCGGCGGCGGGGGGCGGACCGGCGGGCGAGCCCGGCACGCTGCTCGCCGACCTGGCCCGGCTGCGCCGCCAGACCCGGGCGGCCCGGCACGCCTACTGGTTCCCGCTGGTCCTCTTCGGCCTGCTCACCTGCGGAGCCGCACCGCTATACGTGGTCGCCGCCGCGCCGCCGGTATCCGGCACCCACGCCTTCGACTCCGAGCCCATCCTGCTCGGCGGCACGCCGTTCGGCACGAGCACCTTCTACATCGGCTGGTATTGGGCGGTCGCGCTGGTCGGCGGCTATCTGCTCACGCTGCTGTGGTACCGGCGGCACGCAGGCCAGGCGGGTGTGTGGACCCCGGCCCGGGGCTACCTGATCACCGGCGTAGTGCTGACGGCTGCGGTGCTGGTGATACCGCCGCTCACCAGGTTGGTGCCCAGCTTGGCGCTGGTCTGGCTGCCGTTCGGGGACGTGTGGATCAGGGGCACACTCGCGTTTCTGATCATCGCGGCGGGCCTGTGGGTGCTGGTCCGGGCCGAGCGCAGCCAGGCCCTGACTGCGGTCGCGCTCGTCTACACCGGCGCGGCCCTGCTGGCCAGCCTGTACAACGTCGAGAACATCGTTTTCCGGCTGGGCTGGACCCCTCGGAGCGCCTTCGCCTGGCAGCTAACGGTGCTACCGAATGTGCTGCTTCCCGCCGCCATCCTGCTGGTGGCGGGGTGCGGCGCCTTCCTCGCCCAGCGCAGCAGGCGGAGCACGGCATGAGCGGAGCCGGGCCCGGCGACCAGCCGCCCGGCGCGCCCGCGCAGAGTGCGCCGACGGCCAGCCCTGGCGCGCACCCGACCAATGGGCTCGACGACACCGTTCATCAGCGGCACCGGCTCGGCATCCTCACCATCACCGCGGAGGCCCGGGCCGAGTTCGGCTATCTGCGCGGCACGCTCGGCCTCACCCCCGGCAACCTGTCGCGGCACCTGACCGTGCTGGAGGAGGCCGGCCTGGTCCAGGTGGAGAAGGGTTACAAGGGGCGCCGCCCGCGCACCTGGGTGCGGATCACCGGCCAGGGGCGGGCCGCCCTCGCCGCCGAGCTGGCTACCCTCACCGAACTGGTCAACCGCCACGGCGGGCACCCCGGCGGAGCAGCCCGGACCGGCTTGACCCCAGCGGCACCGTGATCCACGCGCGGGCCCGCGTCGCCGGCTCCGGCGAAACCAGCCCTCCAGGACCGGCCCGCGTCCTTCCATGGCATCCGTTGCAGGGCGATATCGGTTCGGCCACGAATCGAGACGGGTCTTGCCTGACGCGGCTACCTGGCCTTGAATTGGGGTTCATAAAGTGGCTATGTCGGCATCGCGAGCAGGGCAAGTGCGATGAATGATGGTTCATCGACTGAGGCGGTGCTCCCCCCGTCCGGCCGGCGCGCGGACGTGCTGGAGGTCCGCGGCGTGACGGTCCGGTTCGGCGGCCTCACCGCGCTGGACGCCGTCACGCTCAGCGCCGCCCCACGCCAGGTCACCGGGATCATCGGCCCGAACGGGGCGGGCAAGACCACCCTGCTGAACGTGCTGTGCGGCTTCGTCCGGCCCGGCTCCGGGGACGTGAGCCTTGGCGGGACAGCACTGACCGGGCTGGCGCCGCACCGGCTCGCCTCGCTGGGGATCGCCCGCACGCTGCAGGGCGTTGGGCTGTTCCGGCGGCTCACCGTGCTGGAGAACGTGATGGCCGGCGCCACCCCCCATGCCCGGGCCGGGTTTTGGCCGGCGCTGCTCGGCCTGCCCCGCTCCGATCGCGACGAGCGGGCGCTGCGGCAGCGTTCGCTCGCCACCCTCGACCGGGTGGGTATCGCGGCCCAGGCCGGGCAGCTGCCCGATCAGCTCGCCTACGGCCTGCGCAAGCGGGTCGCGCTCGCCCGCGCGCTCGTCGCCGGGCCGCGGGTGCTGCTGCTCGACGAGCCGGCCAGCGGGCTGTCCGAAGCCGAGCTCCCCGAGCTGGGGGACCTGATCACCCAGCTCGCGGCCGACGCCACGGTGGTCGTGGTCGAGCACCGGATGGACCTGATGATGTCGGTCTGCCAGGACATCGCCGTGCTCGATTTCGGCAAGCTCATCGCGCACGGGACGCCGGCGGCGGTCCAGGCCGACCCGGCGGTCACCGCCGCCTACCTCGGGGCCGAAGATCCCGGCGGCGACGATCCCGGTGAGCCGTCCGATGGCTGACCAGCCGGCGCTCGCGGTCGAGGACGTCGTGGCCGGGTACGGCGGGGTCCTCGCCCTGCGGGGCGTCTCCCTGTCCGTGCGGCCGGGCACGATCACGGCCGTGCTGGGCGCCAACGGCGCGGGCAAGACCACCCTGCTCACCACGATCTCCGGTTTCGTCCGCCCGCGGCAGGGCCGGATCACCCTGGAGGGCGCCGACCTGACCCACCGCCGGCCGGAGGACATCGCCCGCGCCGGGCTGGCGCACGTCCCGGAGGGGCAGGGCGTGATCACCGAGCTGACGGTGGAGGAAAACCTGCGGCTCGGCGCCCTGTGGCGGCACGGCCACACCGGCCGGGCGGAGGCGCTGGCCGGTGCCTACCGGCGCTTCCCGCTGCTGGCCGCGGCGCGGGGCCGCAGCGCGGGCACCCTGTCCGGCGGGGAGCGGCAGATCCTGGTGATCGCCCGGGCGCTGATGGCCCGCCCCCGGGTGCTGCTGCTGGACGAGCCGTCGCTGGGCCTGGCGCCGAAGATCGTCGCCCAGGTCATGGGCCTGATCCGCCGGCTGCGCGACGAGACCGGGCTGACCGTGCTGCTGGTCGAGCAGAACGCCCGCAGCGCGCTCGGCATCGCCGACCGTGGGATCGTGCTCAACCTCGGCAAGGTGGTCGCCGCCGAGGACGCGGCGGTCCTCGCCGCCGACGTCGGTCTCCGCCAGCACTACCTCGGGTTCTAGGCGTTCCTCAGGAGGTTGCCAAAGGTGCGGGAATTCATCCAGTTCACGCTCGGCGGCATCAGCTTCGGCATGGTCTACGCGGCGATCGCGCTCTCCCTGGTGCTGATCTGGCGCGGCACCCGCATCCTCAACTACTCCCAGGGCGCCATGGCCATGTTCACCACCTACATCGCGTTCACGGTCATCAGCCACACCGGCAACTACTGGGCCGGGTTCGCCGCCGCGCTCGCCGCCGGCCTGCTGCTCGGCGCGGTGATCGAGCGGACGGTCATCCGCCCGGTGGAGAACAAGCCGCCGCTCAACGCGATCGTGGTGACCATCGGCCTGCTCGTGTTCCTGGAGGGGCTGGCCGGCATCATCTACGGCGGCCAGTACCGCTCCTTCCCGCCCGCCTTCTCGATCACCGGCCTGCGGGCGGGATCGGTGGCACTCGGGGTCTCCCGCAACGACGTCTTCGTGGCCGGCGCCGTGCTCGTCGCCGCGCTCGGCCTCGCCCTGCTGTTCCGCTATACCTCGGCCGGGCTGCGGCTGCGGGCGGCCGCCTTCAACGCCTACGCGGCGCGGCTGCTCGGGGTCCGGGTCGGGCGGGTGCTGACCCTGGGGTGGGCGCTCGCCGGGCTGATCGGCGCGCTGGCCGGGGTGCTGGTCTCGCCCGCCACGTTCCTCTACCCGGCCAGCATGGACTCCATCTTCGTGCTCGGCTTCACCGCCGCGGTGATCGGCGGGCTCGACAGCCCGGTCGGCGCCGTCGTCGGCGGCCTCATCCTCGGCATCGCGCTCAACTACGTCGGCGGGTATCTCGGCTCCAACCTGGTGCCGATCTTCGGGCTCGCCGCGCTGATCGTGATCCTCATGATCCGCCCCTCGGGCCTGTTCTCCGTCAGCACCAGCAGGCAGGTGTGACGATGACGCTGGCGCGCCATGTCGGGGCCGCGATCGTGGCGGCGGTGGTGATCTGGGTGCTCTCGGTCTCGCTGAGCTCGTTCCGCGACTACCAGATCGCCGACATAGCCGTCTACGTGGTCGCCATCGCCGGGCTCACCGTGCTGATCGGGCTGAGCGGCCAGATCTCGCTCGGCAACGGCGCGTTCATGGCGATCGGCGCCTACGCCACGGCGCTGCTGCAGATGCACCTGGGCTGGCCGCTGTGGGCGCTCTTCCCGGCCAGCACGGCGATCGCGGCGGTGGCCGGGGTGGCGGTCGGCGCGGCCGCCGCCCGGCTTCACGGGCCCTACCTGGCGGGCGCCACGCTCCTGCTGGCGGTCGCGCTGCCGTCGTTCGCTACCCAGTTCCCCGGCGTGTTCGGCGGCGACCAGGGCCTGACCGTCTCCGTCACCGCCCCCGCCGCGCTCGGCGTTGCGTTCCCGCTTACCCGGTGGCTGGCCTGGGTCAACGCCGGTACCGCGCTGATCGTCCTGGTCCTGCTGGCCAACCTCGCCCGCAGCCGGGTCGGCCGCTCGTGGCAGGCCGTCCGGGACGACGAGGCGGCCGCCGCCCTGGCCGGCCTCAACGTGGCCAGGCTGCGGATCCTCGCCTTCATCGTGAGCGCGGCCTGCGCCGGCCTGGCCGGCTCCATGCTCGCCGTCTACTCCTCCCAGGTCTCCCCCGGCTCGTTCACCGTCACCCTGTCGATCGCGCTGGTCACCGGCGCGGTGATCGGCGGCCTCGGCAGCCTGGCGGGGGCGCTGTGGGGCAGCCTCGTCATCGTCCTGGTGCCGACCTACGTCACCAACGTGGCCACCAGCCACGGCCTGTCCAGCGCGGTCGCCGCCAACATCCCGATCGTGGCGTATGGGGTGGTCCTCATCGCCGTGATGCTCCTGTTCCCCGACGGCATCCAGGGAGGGCTGCGCCGGTTCTTCGGGCTCAACCCGCCCGCCGCCACAGGCCCGCACACCCGCTTCAACTCCTTGCGCCGGCGTCAGCCGGCCAGCGAACACCAGGAGGAACGCACCACATGAACAGATCACACCGGGTACGCACACCCGCCATCGTGGCCGCCGCGGCGGCCGTCGCGATGATCGCCGCCGGTTGCGGCGGCAGTTCGGGCTCGTCCTCGTCCTCGTCGTCCTCCGGCGCCGCGACCGCGTCCGCCCCGGGCATCACCGCGACCCAAATCCTGATCGGCAGCCACCAGCCGCTCACCGGGCCGGCCGCGCCCGGCTACAGCGAGATCGCCCCCGCAGCCAACGCGTACTTCCAGTACGTCAACGCGCATGGCGGCATCCACGGCCGCAAGATCAAGTACACCTACCTCGACGACGGCTACGACCCGTCCAAGACTGTGTCCGACGTCCACCAGCTCGTCCTCCAGGACAACGTGTACGCGATCTTCAACGGCCTGGGCACCCCCACCCACTTGGCGGCGGTCAGCTTCCTCAACTCCAGCAAGGTGCCCGACGTGTTCGTCGCCTCGGGCTGTGACTGCTGGAACGACCCGTCCAAGTACCCGCAGACGTTCGGCTGGCAGCTTGACTACATCCGCGAGGGAAAGATCCTCGGCGCCTACATCAAGCAGCACTTCGCCGGCAAGAAGATCGGCTACTTCTACCAGAACGACGAGTTCGGCCAGGACGGCGTGAAGGGTCTCGACTACGAGATCCCGAAGGGGCAGGTCGTGAGCAGGCAGACCTACGTGCCGCCGACCGACGTCAACGTCGGGCCGCAGGTCGCCGCGCTGAAGGCGTCCGGCGCCCAGGTCGTGGTGTCGTTCGCCATCCCGGCGTGGAATGCCCTGTTCAAGCTGACCAGCCTCAAGCTCGGCTTCAGCCCCACCCTGGTGGCCAGCAACGTGGGCACGGACCCGATCACCCTCGGCGGGCTGCTGGAAGCGTACGCCAAGAAGGGCGGCGCGACGGTCAACGGCAACCAGCTCACGCAGGACATCATCACCGACTACTATCTGCCCGCCGTGGGCAACACGGGCAACAGCTGGATCGCACTGTTCAAGAAGGTCCACGACACCTACGACGCGAAGGCCCCCTTCGACGGCAACGTGCTCTACGGCGAGGCGGCCGCGTACGCGTTCGTGCAGGCGATGATGAAGGCCGGCAAGAACCCGACCCGGGCCGACCTGGTCAACGCGATCAACGCCGGGCTGCCCCAGGGCCCGGCGGTGGCGCCCTACGCCTACTCCTCCACCGACCACGACGGGATCACCGGCGCCTACATCGGCGTGATCAAGAACGGCGCGCTCGTCCAGCAGGGCCCGGTCTACGTGACCGACGCCACTCCGACCGGGGCGGTCACCGCGTACACCGGGTCCGAGCAGGCGGCGCCCGCCAGCGGGATGCCATAGGACAACGCCCTCGTCAGCGGCACTATCATGCGCACAGGTGCTGGCCCGTCACCGCCGGGCGGATCCCCGGCCGGTGGCGGGCCGGCGCCTGGCACCAGCCAGGCCAGCCGGCAGGCGGCCGCCGCACCAGCCCGTCCCCTGGCGCCGGCCGCCCGGCAGGCGGCACGAACGGGGGGTACCGCTGTGACCGCGGCGGCGAACCGCCGGGCCGCCGTGAGCCACGATCGGCCGCCCGCGCAGCGACTGCTGCGGGCGGCCGAGGAACTCTTCGGCGAGAGCAGCTACCGGCAGGCGACCGTGGCGGGGATCTGCGCCCGGGCCGGGATCGCCACCGGCAGCTTCTACGCCCACTTCAGCTCCAAAGCGGAGATCTTCGCCGCCGTGGTCCGGCAGATCAACGCCGACCTCCGGATGGCGATGAGGACGGCGCTCGAGCAGGCGGGCGATGACCAGCGGGACCGGGAGCGGGCCGCCTTCCGTGCCTTCTTCGACATGTTGTCGCAGCGGCCATGGATGGACCGGGTCGTGCGGGAGTCGGAGTTCGTCGACCCGGGCCTCTTCCGCGAGTACTACGAGCACCTGGCGCGCGGCTACTCCCGCGGGGTGCGCCGGGCCCAGCTTGCCCGCGAGGTGGACGCCAGGTACGACCCGGAGGTGATCGCCTACATCTACACGGGGATCGGCAACTTCATCGGCATGCGCTGGGCCGACTGGACCGCGGGCGGCCGCGTCCCCGAGGACGTCCTCGATGACGTCCTTGAGGTGCTGCGCCGCGGCCTGCCGCCCGAGCCCGCGCCGGATGCACCCAGCTAGCCCATGCCCGCTGGCATCCGGGCCGTATCGTCATAGCCATGGCTGACGGGACCGCGCCCTACCGGACGATCCCCGAGGTGCTCTCCGACGCGGCCCGCCGTGACCGCGATGGCATCTGGATCCGGAGCGACGAGGGGTCCGTGAGCTTCGGCGGCGCGCTGGCGCAGACGGCGGCCACCGCCCGGGCCCTGCGCGAGGCGGGGGTGAGTCACGGCGACCTGGTCATGGTCACGCTCCGGACCACTCCGCCCTACCTGCTGTGCTGGCTCGCCCTTGCCTCGATCGGCGCGGTCACCGTCTCCGCCAACCCGCGCAGCTCCCCGGCCGAGCTGGCCGGGCTCGCGCACCAGACCAGCCCCCGCGCCGTCATCACCGATGCCGGTCTCTACCCGCTGATCACCGAGGCGGGCATCGGCGGCGTGCCCGAGCTCGGTGTCCTGGACGCCGGTGAGCTGGCCGGCGGCTGGGCGGGCGCCCGGCCAGCGGGCGCGGCGCCTTCCTCCCTGGGCACCGGCGTCAGCCATAACGATGTGGCGGTCCTCATCCCGACCTCGGGCACCACGGGGAAGTCGAAGCTGGTCATGCAGACCCACCGCGCCTACGCCATGGCCGGTGAGGGTTTCCCGTACTGGATGGAGCTGACCGCCGCCGACCGGCTGATGACCTCGCTGCCGCTGTTCCACATCAACGCGCCCGCCTACTCGGTCATGGGCTCCCTGACCTGCGGGGCCGGCCTTATCCTGCTGCCGCGCTTCTCGGCCGGCACGTTCCTCGAGTCCGCCCGCAGGCACGGCGCGACCGAGTTCAACGCGATCGGGGCGATGCTGGAAATCCTCATGCGCCAGCCCGCCCGGGCCGGTGACGCGGACACGCCGCTGCGGCTGTGCTACACCGGGCCGGCCCCGGCGCGGCAGCGGCAGGAGGAGATGGAGCGCCGGTTCGGCCTGCGCATCGTGGTCGGCTACGCGATGTCCGAGAGCCCGTACGGGCTCATCTGGCCGCACGGTTCCCGTCCCTACGAGACGCTCGGCCGCCTGCGCCAGCATCCCCGGCTCGGCGTGGTCAACGAGGGGCGGGTGGTCGGCGACGACGGCGAGGACCTGCCCGCGGGCGAGACCGGTGAGCTGCTGCTGCGCAACCCGGTGATCACGCCGGGCTACTGGGGCATGCCGGAGCCGACCGCCGAGGCGATCACCGGCGATGGCTGGCTGCACACGGGCGACCTTGTCACCGTGGACGAGGCCGGCACGTTCACGTTCGTGGCGAGGAAGAAGGAGGTCCTGCGGCGCCGGGGGGAGAACCTCTCCCCCGCCGAGGTGGAGGAGGCGCTCGCCAGCCATCCCTCGGTGCTGGAATGCGCCGTGGTGGGGGTTCCCTCGGAGCTGTCCGAGGAGGATGTGAAGGCGTTCGTGGTGCCCGCGCCGGGTGCGCAGCTCGACTTCCCGCAGCTGCGCGCGCACGTGGCGGGCCTGCTCGCGGCGTACAAGGTCCCCCGCTACTGGCAGGCGGTCGATGACCTGCCCCGTACCCCGACCTCCCGGGTGGCCAAGCACCGGCTCCCGGCCGGCCATCCGCCGGGCGAGTATGACGCCGAGGCGGTTCCCTGACCCGGCCCGGTGCGGTCGCTAACAACTGGGCCACCGTGGGGGTCCTCTGCCACAATCAGGGCACCACCACCCTGGATCTGTCGTGGGTCGCGGAGTCACAACGGCTGGCGGTACCCAAGGGTGTCTTCGCCGCCCTGGTGCAGCGGGTGGACGCGGGCGCCGAGGACGTCTCGCTGGTCTGCGAATAGCCGGTCGGCGTAGAGAAGGGCCCCGGCGGCCGCCGGGCCCTTCTCTGGTGGCTGGCTCAGATCCGGTAGAAGAGGTTCAGGAAGCGCTCGGCCAGCGCCTGGTCGCCGCGGGCGTTGCCGCCGTTGATGCGGCCGAACGCGGTGAGCACCATGCCGCCGGCGTCAAAGTCGATCACGGCGGGCAGGTCGTCGACCTCGCCCGGCTCGTAGGACATGCCCTGGTCGGAGATGCTGACCCGGTAGCTGCCCGCGTTGCGCCCGCTGACGGTGATGCCGATGGTGAACGGGCTGAGGTCGGCGCTGGACCGGATGGTCGACTGCCAGATGATGAACATGAACGGCACCAGCAGGTCGGCGGCGTCGGCGGACAGGGCGTGCGCGCGCCCGATGCCCTCACGGATGTCCCATGAGTGCACCCCGTAGTCCATCAGCTGGCCGCCCGCGTAAACGAAGGCTGGCACCGGCCCCATATACACGTGCGGGACTATCAGGCCGCCCCACTCCTCGGCGCTGAGCGGCTCCAGGATGCCCATCATCTTGTCGAGATCGGACCGGATGCGGCCCATCATCTCGGCCTGCGGGACGCCACGGAACGCCCGTCCCCCGTCGCCGGCCAGCTCGTGCATGACGGGCAGCCCATGCACATCGGCGGAGCCGCCCGCCCGGGCGGTCTCGAATGACTTGAAGTAACCCTCGGTGGTGTCGACCAGGTGACCGATGATGTCGCGGACCTGCCAGTCCGAACAGGCGGTAGGAGCCTCCCAGGCGCTGGGCGCTTCGGCCATCGCGAACATGCGTTCCGCTTCCTCGCGGACGACCTGGAGAATCGTGTCTTTCCCCTCATAGGTCATCGCATTCCACGCGCTCATTGTGGTCCCTCTCCTCGTATGAGCGCCCCGTTCGGCCCGGAGGGCCAGCCGTGGCGCGCGGGCCGGAAGCGGCGCCGCCGGAGGCGGCCAAGCACCGCACAACAGTTCACATCACGAACCTCAGCGCACCACGCGCCCACGTGTCAATGCGAGAAGACCGTCCGCAGCCCGATCACGGGCTCTACATGTATGAGTACTACCGCTGTCGGTGCGATGTATGCAGGGCCGCCAACTCCGTGGCCAGTGCCAGGAAGCGGCAGCTGTGCGCACTTCGGGTCGCGTCCAGGGCGACTGCCCCATATCCTGATCCTGCGCCACGATCTGGGGTAGCTCAATCGGCAGAGCATCCGGCTGTTAACCGGGTGGTTGAGAGTTCGAGTCTCTCCCCCAGAGCAAAGAGTGGGGAATCCGTGGGATCGGAGATCATCGACGACGTTCGAAGGGCCGGTGACCTGCGAGAATGTCCCGACAAACCCGAAAGCTGCCGGTTAACAGCCGGATGCTCTGCCGATTGAGCTTCGCGGGATCAGCCGACACAGGAACACCGGGACCGGGCAGTACCGGTAATCTGCTGCGTACGCGGGGACAAGGGTAGCGCACGAACGCGGCACCCGCTTCCCGGCAACCGGTGTGCCTCGGGTGTGACGCGCAGATGACAGGGGCATGGCCTAGGAGTACGCCCACCTATCCGGGGGAAGTCGACCCCGCAAGTTCACTCGTGGAAGTGGGGTGCCAGATGCGGTACCGATTCGTGTTCATCGTTGGCCTTGGCGTTGGCTTCGTGCTGGGAGCCAGAGCGGGCCGGGAGCGCTACGAGCAGCTGGTCAAGCTCACGCGCAAGGCAAAGGACAGCCCGGCCGTGCAGCAGGCCGCGGGCGCCGTCCAGGCCCAGGCGGCCGGGCTCGTCAAGACCACCAAGGGGAAGGTGGCCGAGCGGGTGCCCAAGCTGACGGAGAGCGCGCGCAGCAAGGCCGGGGCAGCCCGCAGCAAGGTGGAGTCCACCCTTCATGACCATGGCGTCGGCGCCAAGAACGATCACGACCGGACGGCATCCGACGGGCATTACACCTCGGCACCGGACGCGCCGGACGCGCCCGGCGGCTCGCCGGGCTGACCTGCCCTGGGCCGCCGTCCCGGTCCCGGGACCGGCCCGCCGCATCTGGCCCGCCTGAGCCCGCCAGCCAGTGCCGTCATAAGATCACTTCATGAGTCCGCTAACTGGGGTACTGACCGAGGCCTGGTACCTGTACCGGCGGTTCGCAGGCCACTTCCTGCTGATCTCATTCGTGATCTACCTGATCACAGGGGTTCTGGTCGCCCTGTTGTCGCTGGCCAAGACCCCTGGCGCCATCATCGGCTACATCATCAGCTTCGCCGCCACCTACGTGGTCCAGGCATCGCTGATCAAGGCGGTCCAGGATGTCCGCGACGGCCGCGTCGACCTCGACTTGGGCGAGACTGTCCGGGCCGCGGGCCCGTACATCCTGCCGGTTATCGGGGCGTCCATCCTGGCCGGCATCGGCATCACGATCGGCTTCTTCCTGCTCATCGTGCCCGGCTTCATCCTGCTGACGTACTGGTGCCTCATCATCCCCTTCATCGTGCTCGCGGGCGCGGGGGTGTTCGAGTCGTTCGGCAACAGCATGCGGACCGTGCGGGGCTACGCGTGGCGGGTGTTCGGCACCTACGTCCTGGTGTTCCTGATCCTGATCGCGTTCGCCATCGTGCTCGGCTTCATCCTGATACTCCTGCCGCTGTGGCTGCGCAGCTTCGTGAACAACGTCGTGACAGGCACCCTGATCGCGCCGTTCCTGGCCCTCGTGGCCACGCTCATCTACTACCGCCTGACCGCCGCTCACGCCGGCCAGCCGTACACCGTCACCGGCCCAGAGGGCGCCACGGTCTGGGAGCCCCCCTACCCCAGCGCCCCCACCGACACGGCGGCCACCCCC
>WNFX01012289.1_pt1 | contig 13074 bp, 11 predicted proteins | sample 5400111 | NCBI WGS metagenome assembly WNFX01 (sample SAMN13153363, study PRJNA577476) | soil metagenome | isolation source: 40 cm soil or saprolite under grassland replicate 1 | place: USA:California | collected 2016-06-15
TCCAGGTGAAGGCATTCGTGCAAGGCGTGACGGCCGCCGCCGTGGGTGCAATCGGTGGAGCAGCTTTCATCCTTGGTAGGCGTTCGTTGATTGACCTGCCCACAGTCTCCATTGCCGTCGCGACGTTCGGACTGCTCAGTTTCAAGAAAATCCCGGAACCAGTTTTGATCCTTGCAGCGGGGATAGCGGGTCTGCTGCTTTTCAAAGGCTAGGGATTGGCAACTTGTTTGAAGAAATCATGGGAGGTCTTACATGCAAAATAAAGCTTTGCTGTTACTCGGATTTATCACGCTGGCAGGAACATTGGGACTTTCGGCCAAGCCGGGCACGCCCACATTAAAGAAAGTGACCGAATTCGACCTTCCTGGGCCCACTGGCAAACGGTTCGACTATCTAACAATAACCCCCGACGACCACTATCTGCTCTCAACTCACCTTGCCGCAGGACAGATGTATGTCATCGATCTGCGCACGAACAAAGTCGTGGCGACAGTTCTGGACACACCTGGTGCGAACGCGGCAAAGCGGAAGCCATCGTGGATGTTCGCACGGACAATATCGTGAAGACGCTGCACTTTGATAGCGAGGCCGGGATGCCACAATACGATCCCGTCGGCCAAAAGGTGTACGTCAATCTCCAGGACAAAAACATTTTCGCGGTCATCGATCCAGCTACAGATGAAGTCGTAGAGCGGTATCCGGTGGGGCGCTGTGAAGGGAATCACGGGATGACGCTTGACCCAGAGCATCATCGCGCTTTCCTCTCTTGCGAAGGCAACGACCTCATGACCGTCTTCAACCTCGACACTCACCAGGCCATTGCATTCCTGCCGATGGCGGGCGGTCCCGACGTAATCAAATTCGATCCTGGCCTCAAGCGAATTTACGTCGCCTGTTCGAGGGCCTATTGCTGCTGGGCTCTCTGTCTGCAGGGACTCCTTCGGGTCAATCTGAAGCAATCCTGATGCCGCAGACATTTCGCGTTGCGAATGTGACGCGAGCAGATCATCCGCCAAAAATCGATAGCAGGGTATTCCAATTCACCGGGCCCGCCCTGCGGCCACCGCTGCGCCGACTCTCTTTACGAACAGATTCCGAAACTGGACGCGAGACCCCGGATGATGATTCTGCAGTCCTATGTGGCCTTTCAGAGGTCGTCCTTGATTATTCGTTAGGTGGCTTACAAGCTGACCATTCAATCGCACTTTTATGTCCGGTCCTGTCGCTTCGATGTCGAAGTTGTTCCATTCGCCTAGCGCTTTCGACGCAAGCTTAATTGCGGGCGCAAGCTGATACAACGAATGCCAGGTCTGGGACAGGTCGGGAGCTGGCAAAACAGACGAAGCGCAGATACCTCTCCGCTCGCAAGAGGGAGTTGACCGATTCTATTGCACTTTCGCTTTGACTTCCGTTTTTCCATTCGGTGCGATTTGCACGCTCTCGCCGCTGGCGAGGTATTTCTGCAGTACTTCGGGATCAGCCCATTCCAGATCCCATCCGTTTTCAATGGCCACAACCGTGTACCGGCCCGGAACCACGGCATTCAACGTGAAAGATCCGTCGGAATCGGCCTGGTCCCGCCGGAACAGGGCCGGATTGCTATGAAGATCCTGAGGCGCGAGAACAATCATCACGCCGGACGCCGGTTTCCCATTTTTGAGCGCAAATCCGGTGATCCGCCCGGTTCCCCTCGAAGCTGTGACGGTAACACTCACATCCCGCGGCGTCGTGATCTGCAAGGTGCGCCCGGAAGTCTTTGCGTTCTGCGAGGACATGCCCTTGTTGAATAGCGCCTGCGGCTCGACGATCATCAATTCGTAGTCCCCCATCGCTACTGCACTATTCTTGAAAGAAAACTCGCCGGCCGGAGAAACAGCCGCATCAAATGCCACCCCGGTTGCGGAATTCCGTAACAGCACGCGGGCCGGCTGTGGGACGTTCGAATCGTCATCCATTTTCAAAACGCCGCTTACCACGATGGATGGAGCGCTCTCCGTCGCGTCGACTTCCGTGTCGCCGGAAAGCTGGACGCTCTGCGCGCGGCGTGTCCATTCGCCTCCTTGCAACGCTGATGTGTTTACTACAAGATTCAATTGTCCCGGAGGCAAGCCGGTGACTTCCACAAGACCTCGTTCCACTCGAGCGATGCCAACGTTAATTGGAACCGAGCTGTTTTCCGCTACTGTCTGTGTCACTTGTACATTCGTATCGTTTCGAGGATCCTCAGCGGAAGTCTTTACCAGCATGTGCACTGCGGGAACGGGACGCAGCCTGAAATCGGCAATTTCCGAGTCACCAGAGTGAATGGTCATTGGTGCGGCACTCGCGAGGTCGCCGGCGTTCGCGAAAAACGTCACAGGATAGACGACATCAAGGTTTTGATTCTGTTCGTCGAGCGGTTGGAGGCCGCCCTCTCCATTCTGCTGGTCTTCCGTTTTTATGCGACGGCGGATGTTGTGCTGCGCATACCAAGGCTGGGCCGAGATGCCGACAAAATAGGAACCGGGCGCAAGATGACCGAAGTGGTAGTGGCCTTCATCGTCGGTCGAGGCACGGCGCATCAAAAACGTTCGACGCTTTCCTCCCGCAAAAGTTTGGCGAAAGAGCATGACCCCTGCATGGCGGACCGGATCCCCCTCCTCGTCGGTGACATTACCGGATATGGACGCGGCTGGGGGCAGCCCAAAGATGAGATTCTCCGATTCGAGCCCCGGTCCAACCACGATCGCGGTTGTAAAAGTCTCGTGCTGTTGAAACATCTGCTGGATATAGCCGCGGCGGCGCGCGGAGAGCACATACTTCCCGGGAAGCACGCCAGTGAAAACAAAAGTTCCATCCGTGCCCGTGACCTCAACGTGCGCAGAATCTTGAGCGTTGGGAGGACCGAGAGAATTGGAGAGATTTATTTCAACGAATGCACGGGCCAGCGGCTGCCCGCTGTCGGCATCAATGACCCTTCCGCTTATCCGAAAGTAGCTTGGCTCCGCAACTTGCGGCTTTGCGGAAGATGCAGAGGGTGTGGGTGGGGCAGTCGTCCGTTGAAAGAACCCCAGCAGACATATCGCGGGCAACAGCTTCAGCACGAACATTCGACTTATTCTCCGATGTTCACCAATTCCAGGTCGATTTTGGCCGCCTGATCGGGCGATAGTGTTATCTCACGCGCCCTCGAAAGGTATTTCCGCATCACTTCCGGATTTGTGTATTCGAGTTGATCCGGATGATCTATTGCGAGGACCTTGTATTCACCAGGTGGAAGAAATGCGATTTGGAAGCCACCGGTCGAGTCCGCAGGATGAATGATTGGTTGAGCCGAAGAGTGTTCAGAAATTGCCAAAACCAAAGCCGTGATTGGATGGCTATCGGAGGAAACATTCCCGCTGAGGGAAGCCACATCGTCTCGCAAAACAATCTCAATGGGTTGCACGGAGCCGCCTGAGGCCACGGTCAGGTCGGATTCCAAGAGATTGATCGCGCCGCAAGTCGCGGACTGCACATAAAACATGCCGTTGGGATTGACCTCGATTCCATACGTTCCGGGCCTAATATTCTGGAGCTCAAGCGACGAATTACCATGCTGCCCCACTTGTTGCGTTCCATACCGGAATTCCGAGAAGCCGCTGTTCCTCGAAACGAGTTGCACGTACGCCGGAAACCAGTTCTCCTGCTCTGAGAATCGTTCCGAACCCGTTCGAGAAGAAATCAGGCGCATGTGGATGGGGACGGTGACGAGGGGTGTCAACACCATGTGAATGCCCGAAAGATCGGAATTCACATTAACAGCAACACTGGCACTGAGAGAATGTCCCTGACCGTCCACGGCATCCGCTCGCAGCGTATAAGCCCCGGCTGGTATCCACAGAATGCGGAAAGCGCCGCTTGCTGCATCAAAGCCGCCGTTGTACGCCAGGGGCTGTCCAACGGAGTTCATGATTTGGAGATTGGCTGATTGGCCCCGGCTGTAACCGCTAATCGTGCCGGAGACGCGGTAGAACGGCTGTGGGGAGAGGGTGAGATTGATTTCGACTCGTCTGCCAGGAACGATGGAAATCGGTGCGGCAGCGGCGAGATCGGAACCGTTTGGGTAAAATACGGCGGGAATGCCTTGCGCCCCAGGTTGTGAGAGTTTGGAGGGGTAAGTTACCGGGGTACGGCCTGGTCCCGCCGAGAGAAAGTAGTTGCCGGGTGGAAGTTCCGCGATCCGGAAAACTCCGTCCTCATCCGTCGTAGCACCAGGCCGTTGTTCCCACACCTTTCTGCCGTTCTGCAAACGTTGCACAACGAGTTGTATTGGAAGGCCTTCGATCGGTTCGCCGTCATCCTCGCTGATCCGGCCATAAACCACACCTTCAGGGATCAGTTTCAAGACAAGAGGAGCGCTATGAGATCCCGTGGGGACCATTTGTTGTGCGTAGCCAGGAGAACGAATCTCCTCCTCCGTGAAAAAACCAGGCTTGCGGACCCTCACAACGGTTTGCCCGTTGGGAAGTCCTTCAAACTGAAATTTGCCGTCTGGTCCCGTGAGCATTGAACTTTGGCCATTGAAATAAATCTGCACGAGCGCACCGCGGATGGGTTCACCGGTGACCGAATTCACGACCATACCTCGCAACGCGTGCTTGCCGTCATCGGAACTCTGCTGCGATTCGGAGGAAAAGCTGTTTCGGAACTCGTTCAACCCAGAACCCGAGGAAGGCGGCTGGGGTAACTCCAATAGCGGCGCAGCCAGAAGCGTTGCAGCGAGCAGAAAGGGAAGGACTGTCTCAAACAACATGTCGAGCGCCTTGACCTGTCTCAAAAACTCAGCGATAGTTTACAACGCCTCTGATGCAATCTAGTGCCAGAGATTTGCCTGATCACCCTGTTCCTCCGGCGCCTGCAAATCAAGGGAACCTCCCAGGAACAGTTATCGCTTGACAAGAACGCGGCAAGGAAGTATCTCAGCGACCGAAATGCAAGGTTCCGGGGAGATGAGAGGGGTTTGGAGTGCGCCCTCCTCCTTCGGCCATAACTCAGGCTCGTTGGGCTCGCCAGGGATTCGCAAAAATCGTGTGCAGGAGGACTGACTGTGACTTGGACACAAGTTTATGATCCCCTGGGACATTGGTGGCTCTCGACGCTGGTCGCGGCGCTGCCGATCATCGTGCTGCTGGGTCTGCTTGCGGGACTAAGGGTCCGCGCGCATCTTTGTGCCGTCGCGGGGGCCTCAACAGCCGTCGTCGTCGCAATACTTGCTTTCGGCATGCCCGCCCGCCTCGCCGTTACCAGTTTTTTCTACGGCTCGGCCTTCGGTCTCCTAAAAATCGTCTGGATTGTGATCGCCGCCGTCTTCTTGTATGACATTTCCGTCGAGACCGGCCAGTTCGAAATCATGAAGCAGTCCGTCGCTGCCATCACTCCCGATCGCCGTCTGCAGCTCCTGCTTGTGGCCTTCTGCTTCGGAGCATTCATCGAAGGTTCCGCCGGATTCGGCGCACCGGTCGCCATCGCTGGCGCTTTTATGATCGGCCTGGGCTTCAAACCCTTCCAGGCCGCCGCGCTCAACTTGATTGCCAATACCGCGCCGGTCGCCTGGGGGGCCATCGGAACTCCGGTTCACACCCTCGCAGCCGTCACCGCACTCAGCGAAAGCGACCTCAATGCGATGATCGGCCGCATTCTTCCGATTACCGCCATCATCGTTCCATTTTGGCTGGTCCGCGCGATGGTCAGTTGGAAAGAAACTTTCGAAGTCTTCCCCGCCATCCTCGTGGTCGGCGGCTCCTTCGCCGCGACGCAGTGGTTCTGGGCCAACCACATGGACAGCAATCTGGTGGATATCGCCGCTGGCGTCGTGTCCATGGTCGCCACGCTGGTTTTCCTTCGCTTCTGGCAACCGAAGAAAATCTGGCGCTTTGCGGATGAACAGGCCGTGACCGCGGCCGAGGCAAGAGACTCCGTCAAACACTTCTCTTCCGGCCAAATCGCCAAGGCCTGGATGCCGTTCGCTATTCTCTCGGTTTTCGTGCTCGTGTGGGGATTACCCACCGTGAAGTTGGCAATGAATCGAGCTACGACGCCGTCCTTCAAAGTCGTGATGGCTGATGGCAAAGTGCGCCCTGGGCCAGCGGGATGGGACTGGCCGTATTTGCACGGCAAAGTGTTTCGAACCACGCCAGTGGTGCAGAAGCCCACCGCAGAAGCCGCGCGGTTCGATTTCAACTGGCTAACCGCAACAGGAACGGGCTGCTTCTTCGCCGCCCTTTTTGCTGGCGTAATTCTCGGCCTCAAGCCCGGGAAAATGTTCCAGATCTTCGGCCGAACCCTGGTGCGACTGAGATTCGCGATTGTCGCGATGACCTGTATGCTGGGTTTAGGTTACGTCACGCGATACTCCGGCATGGATGCGGTTCTGGGACTGGCGTTCACGCGCACCGGCTGGCTCTTTCCGTTCTTCGGCACGTTCATCGGATGGCTCGGCGTTGCGCTGACCGGAAGCGACACTTCTTCGAACGCGCTCTTCGGCGGTTTGCAGAAAATCACGGCGCAGCAACTCAATTTGACTCCCCATTTTGATATTTTGATGTGCGCGACGAACAGCGCCGGCGGCGTGATGGGCAAAATGATTGATGCGCAATCCATCTGCATTGCCACCGCGGCCACAAACCAGGTCGGCAATGAAGGTTCAATTTTCCGCTTCGTTTTTTGGCATTCCGTGGCCCTTGCGGCTATCGTCGGCATCATCGTCATGATGTACGCCTATGTTTTCCCCCAGTTCATCCCGAGTGGGTTGAACTTTATCCATTGAGAGCGCAAGCTGCTTTAGAGATCACGGCGAATCGAGAGTTCGTCATTCCAACGGAAGCATGGGATTTTTCTGCATCGTCCCGTGGCTCTTGCGAACGATGAATCTCTCTTCATTCCGCGCTAGAATTGCGCTGCATGCCCGACACGGCGGACAGCCGAGTATCCGGTGAGGGTTTAGTGGACGCCCACATTCTCCAAGAGCTTCGCTCGATTGTTGGTGAACGCGGCTTGATTTCCTCGCCCGAAGGACTGCACACTTACGAGTGTGACGGCTTGACGAATTTCCGCGTCATGCCCCGCGCTGTCCTGCTCCCCACTTCCACTGAGCAAGTCCAGGCAATTGTCCGCTTGTGCCACCGGGAAAAGATTCCCTTTGTCGCGCGCGGCTCTGGCACGGGCTTGAGTGGCGGCGCTCTTCCAGTCGAGAATGGCATTGTTGTTAGCCTCGCGCGAATGAATCGCATCCTCGAGGTTGATTTTCTGAACGCTCGCGTGATCGTCGAGCCCGGCGTCATAAACCTGGATGTCACCGGACGCGTTCAGCCTCAGGAATATTTCTACGCGCCCGATCCGTCCTCGCAATCGGTCTGCAGCATCGGTGGCAACGTGGCGGAAAACTCCGGCGGCGCGCATTGCCTCAAGTATGGATTCACGACAACGCATGTGCTGGGTCTCGAAGTCGTCCTCCCCGACAGCTCGCTCGTCCATCTCGGCGGAAAAACCCTCGATACGCCAGGGTATGACCTCGCGGGTGTTTTCGTGGGCTCCGAAGGCACGCTCGGCATCGCCACAAAAGTCATTCTGCGCATCGTGAAACGCCCCGAATGCATCCGTACTCTGCTCGCCGCATTTCCTTCGACGAATGAAGCGGGGGCGGCGGTGAGCGGAATCATCGCCGCAGGCATGCTTCCGGCAGCAATCGAAATGATGGACAACCTCGCGATCCAGGCCGCGGAAGCAGCGGTCCATGCAAACTACCCCGACTGCGGCGGCCTTCTTCTCGTGGAATTGGACGGCCCCTCCGCCGAAGTCGAGGCCTTGATGGCCCACGTCAACGAAATTTGCCTCTCGAATGGTGCGTGGGAGATTCGCGTGGCGCAGTCGGACTCCGAACGTGCGCTTGTCTGGAAAGGCCGTAAGGCCGCCTTTGCGGCGATGGGACGCATCTCGCCCAACTACATCGTCCAGGACGGCGTGATTCCGCGCACCGCTCTCCCGCAAGTGATGAGCGAAATCGCGCGCCTCAGCCAGGAAACTGGATTGCGCGTGGCCAACGTCTTCCACGCAGGCGATGGAAATCTGCATCCGCTCGTTCTCTACGACCGCCGGATTCCCGGCCAGGAAAAAGCCGCCGAAGCACTCTCTTTCAAGATTCTCGAATTGTGCATCGCTGCGGGCGGCTCCATTACCGGCGAACACGGCGTAGGTGAGGAAAAGAAAAAAATGATGTCGAAGATGTTCGCTGAGCCCGATCTGGATACCATGCAACGCGTCCGCTGCGCCTTCGATCCGCTGCAACTCTCAAACCCCACGAAAGTCTTTCCGACGACGCGCCTCTGTGGCGAAAAGCCCGGCGAGTACGTGCCGCATCCGCTCGAGTCCGCCGGCATCGCGGAGCGTTTTTGATGCGCCCTCCAGTGTCATCGCGCTCCTCGGCCCGGACCATGTCCGCCCCGCGAGTCTGGCTGACGCAGTCGCCGGAGTTCATCCTAAACTCGTCGTTGATCCGGGGACCGAAAAAGAACTTGCGGAAGTTTTGCGGCTTTCCAATGAAGCAGATTTGGCGGTCATCCCTCGTGGCGGTGGCACGAAACTTGGCTGGGGAAATCCGCCATCGCGTGCGGATTTGATTTTGTCGACCGCGCGGCTCGACGAAATCATCGAACACGCCTGGGCCGACCTTACTGTTACCGTCCAAGCCGGCTGCACCATCCAGAGATTGCAGGAAACCCTCGCGCAACATGGCCAGCGGTTGGCGCTCGATCCGCTGTGGCCGGAAAAAGCCACCGTCGGCGGTGTCCTTTCCACCAACGACAGCGGCGGACTCCGTTTGCGTTTTGGCGCGCTCCGTGACCTCGTCATTGGCGTTACCATTGCCCTTCCGGACGGCACGCTCGCCAGCAGTGGCGGTAAGGTCGTGAAGAACGTCGCAGGTTACGACCTTCCGAAGCTCGTCACTGGAGCCCTTGGCACGCTCGGCGTTATCACTCGCGCCGTCTTCCGTCTCCACCCTTTTCCACGCAACGCCGTGTCTCTTTCCGTCCCTACCTCCCACGTCGATGAGACGCAACGCTTCGTGCACGCCGTCCAAGACTCGAAACTCGCGCATGCAGCTCTCCAGTCGAGGTTTTCGGGCGAGACCCAGCCAATTTCCGACATCCTCTTCGAAGGCACAGAGGTGGGCCTCGACGCCCAGGAGACGCAATTGCGAAATCTCTCTGGACTAGCAAGTCTTTCAAAGACACCCGCATCCGTATGGACCGAACGCCAGGACCTATGGGGTTTTTCCGACCCGGAGAGCGCGGCAATCGCGAAGGTCAGCATCTTACCGGCGAACTTGGCGCGCATGATCGGGCTATTCGAACGCACTGCCAATGGCTCTCAGCTCAGGTGGAGAGCGCTCGTGTATGCAACGGGGATCGGATGGCTCCGGCTGGAGGGCGCGGTTGAGCCCTTGCATCGTGCTCTCAGCGTCTTGCGACACGACCTGGAAGGCCAGGGCGGTTCCCTGGTCCTCCTCCACCGCCCTGAAAAAATGCCCGAGTTCGATGCCTGGGGTAGTGCCGGTGATTCCCTTCCTTTGCAGCGCGCCGTGAAAGAACGGCTCGACCCAAAGAGCACGCTGAATCCGGGCCGGTTTGTGGGGGGAATTTAATGGCCGATTCGATCGCAAACACGGCTCGCGCCAGCGTCTTCGACGCGTTTCACCCACCTTCGACTGAAATCATTGACAAATGCGTGCATTGCGGCTTTTGTCTTCCGGTGTGTCCCACTTATGTGATGTGGGGAGAGGAGATGGATTCGCCCCGCGGCCGAATTTACCTCATGAAACTCGCGGGCGACGGTGTTGCGGAGATGAATTCGAAATGGGTCAGCCACTTCGATAGCTGCCTCGGCTGCATGGCGTGCATGACTGCTTGTCCTTCTGGCGTGGACTACGGAAAACTCATCGAGGCCACGCGCGCGCAAATCGAACGAAACACCGAGCGCTCGCCCGCCGAGAAACTCCATCGGCGCCTGGTGTTGGAAACTTTCACCCGGCCCAATCGCCTGCGATTAATGCGATTGCCCCTGCTTGCCTACCAGAAGTCAGGATTGCAGGCCATTGTGCGCGGCTCCGGCCTGCTGAAGCTGCTCCCCCAAAAGATGCAATCGATGGAAGCATTGCTTCCCAAGCTCGGGGCGAGGGAGGCAGTTCCGGAAGTTACGCCAGCCATCGGGGCCAAGCGCTGTCGTGTTGGTTTGCTTTTGGGCTGTGTGCAACGCGAGTTTTTCCCGCAAGTTAATGTGGCGACCGCGCGGGTTCTCGCAGCCGAGGGTTGCGAAGTGGTCGCACCGCAGGCGCAGCCCTGCTGCGGGGCATTGCCCGTGCATGCGGGCGAGGAGGCCGCAGCAGTGGAACTTGCGAAAAGGATGATTGACGCCTTCGAGCGCGCAAACGTTGAAACCGTCGTCACAAACGCTGCCGGCTGCGGCTCGAATGTCAAGGAATACGGCCACCTTTTGCGCGATGATCCTGAATACGCGCATCGCGCCAAACAATTCGCTGCAAAGTGCAAAGACATAAGCGAATTCCTTGGCGAACTCGAACCGCATGCCCGGCGCAGTCCTTTAAGATTACGCGTGGCCTACCACGATTCGTGCCACCTGCAGCACGCACAGGGTGTGCGCTCCCAACCTCGCGCCTTGCTTGCGAACATCCCTGGGCTGGACCTTGCTGAGATTCCTGAGCCTGCCATCTGCTGTGGCTCCGCCGGAATTTACAACCTCGTCCAGCCGGATGCTGCAAGATCGCTTGGCGATCGCAAGGCGCAGCTCATCACTCCACTGAACCCCGACGCCGTCATTACCGGAAATCCTGGATGCGTGTTGCAACTGCAATCTGCCCTTGCCCGCGCAGGAAAGAAAACTCCGGTGCTGCACACGATTCAGCTCCTGGATGCATCCATCCGCGGCCAATCCGTCGATTCTCTCTACAAATAATCGCCAACGGTCACGTTGAAATCGGCGTCCACAAATCTTAAGTGGAATTCCTGATGGAAGAAGGGACTGAACTTTGCTCGGGCACCGGACAGCAGTATTGGCCTAGCGGAGGCCATTCTACTCAGAGGTGACAGTCGAAAGGTATCCCTGCTTTCTCAGAGATGTCGCGCAACTCCTCGACGACCGGTAAGATCAGCGGCACACCCTTCTCCCGCCGCAGCCGCTCTGCTTCCCGTTCAGGATCGCCCGGAATCAGGGGGCCCTTGGTGCCGGGTGCCGCCTTTGTGGCACGGAATGTTCGGATGTAGTCGTCGACCTGACGCTTAAAGGAATCACAGTCAATGAACCCGTCGATCTTGATCGCGCCAAAGAAATGGCCGATTCCTTTGCCGACGCTGCGCTTGGGAGTCTCCTGCCGGAGAGCAAAGGGCGGCGCAAACGGGCCCCAATTCGCTCCACTGAGCACGCAGCTCAGCATGTCAACCATGATGGCCAAGGCGTAGCCCTTATGTCCTCCGCGTTCGCGATCGGAACCTAGCGGCAAGAGTGCCCCGCCCGCGAGCATGCCGCCAGGGTCGGTCGTGCCACGGCCCTCGCTATCAATCCCCCAACCGGAAGGGATCGCGTCTCCGCTCCGCCGAGCCATTTCGATTTTCCCGAACGCGGCGGCGCTCGTGGCCATGTCGATCACGATGGCAGGCTCCTCTTTGCCGGGGAACGCGATGGAAATCGGGTTGGTGCCTAGCATGCGCTCCGCGCCCCATAAGGGTGCGACCAGCTTGGTCGAGTTTGTCATCGCCCAGCCAATTAGGTCGCGTTCAAGGGCCTTGAGGACATAGTAGCCGGCAATGCCGAAATGATTGGTGTTCCGCACGCTAACCCAACCGGAGCCGGCCTTTTCCGCCAGGTCCATGGCCATCCGATTCGCTTGGGGACCGACAACTAGTCCCAGGCCGTTGTCACCGTCTACGGTCGCGGTACTCAATGTGGAGCGCACCTGGCTGATCTTGGGTCTGGGATTGATGCGCCCCAGGCTGAGCATGTCGAAGTAGGTGTGCAGTCGGGCTACACCATGGGAATCTATGCCGCGCAGGTCCGCACAAGCGAGCACATCGGCAGCCTGCATCGCATCGTTTTTGGGCACCTCAAAGTGAAGGAACACGCGAGTGCTGAATTCGCGCAGGGTTTCAATATGAAAGACCTTGGCTTCCACCTCGGCCATGTTCCATCCTCGCCTTTCCCGAATTCAATCTGCAAATCCCGCTCTTACCGCAGTGGGCGCAGTTTTCGCTGGCTAGTTCATAAGAAGGGGGACTATATCAAAAGTTGTTGCAGACAAGAGAAAATCGATGTGCTTGGCACACTCTTTTGTGGCCTCTAGCGATAACCTCGGATGAAAAAGTAAATCGTCATGGCGGTCCCCATCAAAATGACAAAAGCGCGCACCCATGCCTGTGGCAGCTTCTGCGCATAATGCGTGCTGGAATAGCCGCCCAGGATTGCCCCGACGGTCATCACAATTCCCTGCGGCCATAGAATCACCCCCGTGGCAATAAACGTAAGCGTTGCGACGCCATTGATGACTCCGCCGAGGATCACCTTGAGTTTGTTCCCGCCCGCGACCGTGTTGATCGCGCCCCCGAGAGCGCCAGCAAAGAACAGGAATATGGTGTTGTGAAGGCTCAAGATTATTTTCTATCACGATTCCACACATTGCTCCACGGGCAGCCCCAGAGGGGCCGGGCTGCCATAGGAACTCGTGCTTAAGACCTATAGGCGGAGCTAGGAGCCGAGGCAATTCACTTGCCCATTACTGTGAACTGATTTCTTGACAACGGCAGCATAGACGTATATGTACGGGGCGTTTTGGGTCCTGGCACGTCTGAAGACCTGACTCCCATTCCATTGGCGAGTCACAGGGGGGTATTCGAGATGAGAGGAAAAACATTTCGGGTGGTGGTGTTTCTGGTAGTGTGCTTGTTCTCCATTCTTGCCTGGAGCGACTGCGGCATGGCGCAACAGCAGACGGAATCCAAGCCGGCTGTGAATCCGCTTGTGCGCGTCCTCCAAGCCAAAGGAATCCTA
>WNFX01006360.1_pt1 | contig 13071 bp, 11 predicted proteins | sample 5400111 | NCBI WGS metagenome assembly WNFX01 (sample SAMN13153363, study PRJNA577476) | soil metagenome | isolation source: 40 cm soil or saprolite under grassland replicate 1 | place: USA:California | collected 2016-06-15
CACGTCGAGCCCGAGCACACGCATCTGGCCGCGGTCCGGCACGATGAATCCGAGCAACGTTTTGATGAGCGTGCTCTTACCAGCGCCGTTGGGACCGAGCAGGCCGACGGCGCCCGGCGCAAACGCCGTCGTCACGTCGCGGAGCGCGGCGTTCTTCGCGTAGGTGACCGTCACGTTCTCGAGCGTGACGACAGACGGGGAATCAGGCATCCGATTTGATATACGGTCTCGCGGACCGAAAAGGTCCGCCTACAGTGTTCCCTTCAAACCCAGCGCGTCGGCGCGCTCGCGCATGAATCCGATCACATTCGTGATGTGCTGTTCGAGCGGCAGACCGAGCAGCTCGGCGCCGGCTGTCAGGTCCTCGCGCTTCACACCGCGCGCAAAGGCCTTGTCCTTCATGCGCTTCTTCACGGAGCTCGCTTCCAGATCGAGGACGCTCTTGCTGGGACGCACCAGCGACGCCGCTGTGATGAAACCCGCCAGCTCGTCGCAGGCAAACAACGTCTTCTCCAGCATACCGTCGCGCGGCACGCCGGTGACTTCCGTCGCGTGCGAGAGGATCGCGCGGATCATCCACTCGGGATACCCCTTCTCGCGCATGATCTCAGCGCCTTTGTTGGGATGATCGCCGAGCGTCGGCCAGCGCTCGTAATCGAAATCGTGGAGCAGCGCGGTCATGCCCCAGCCCTCTTCGTCCTCGCCGAACTTCTTCGCATAGCCGCGCACGGCGGCCTCGACGGCCAGCGCGTGCTTCCGCAGGCTGTCGCTCTTCGTGTACTCCGTCAGAAGGGCCCAGGCATCGTCTCGATTCATGGTAAGTTTCCGCATCTTATGCCAAATCCCGCGCGAGTACCGAGTACCGAGTCGCGAGCCACGACGCTGGACACTGAATTCCACCGCGGGCTGGGCCTCTACGACTCGACGATGGTCGTCGTCGGATCGATGATCGGATCGGGCATCTTCATCGTGTCGGCCGATATGGCACGGAATATCGGCAGTCCCGGCTGGTTGCTCGGCGCCTGGCTGCTGACGGGATTGCTCACCGTCGTCGGCGCGCTTTCGTATGGCGAGCTCGCCGCGATGATGCCGCGCGCTGGCGGGCAGTACGTCTACCTGCGCGAGGCATTCTCGCCGCTGTGGGGATTCCTGTACGGCTGGACACTGTTTCTCGTGATTCAGACCGGGACGATTGCCGCCGTCTCCGTCGGCTTCGCTCGTTATTTCGGCGCGCTGGTCCCGTGGATCGCCGACGACCACTACCTGCTCGCACCGATGCATCTATCGAGCGGCTACGCGCTCTCGCTGTCGACCACGCAGATGGTTGGCATCGCGATGATCGCGCTGCTCACCTGGACCAACACGCGCGGTCTCGAATACGGGAAGATCATCCAGAACGTCTTCACGACCGCGAAGACCGGTGCGCTGGTCGGGCTAATCCTCGTGGGCCTGTTCCTGGGATGGAACCACACGGCGGTGGCCGACAACTTCGGCAACCTCTGGGCCGCGCGCGGGACCGTCGAGATCGTGCCTGGGCTCACCGCGCTGAGCGCGTTCGGGCTGTTCGTCGCCATCTGCGTGTCGCAGACCGGATCGCTCTTTTCCGCCGACGCCTGGAACAACATCACGTTCACCGCCGGCGAGGTCAAAGATCCACGCCGGAACATTCCGCTTTCGCTCGCGCTCGGCACCTTCGTCGTGATCGGCCTCTACCTGCTCGCCAATGTCGCCTACCTCGTCACGCTGCCGTTCGATCAAATCCAGCACGCCCCGGGTGACCGCGTCGCGACGGCGACGCTCAACGCGATTTTTCCCGGCCTCGGGCCCACGATCATGGCGATCGGGATCATGGTGTCGACGTTCGGCTGCACGAACGGCCTGATTCTCGCCGGAGCCCGCGCCTACTACGCGATGGCGCGCGACGGCCTCTTCTTCCGCGCCTCCGGACGATTGAACGACGCGAAGGTACCAGCGTGGTACGGCAACCTGTACAACAACCTCCTCGAGTATGTGATCTCCGCGGCGCTCATTTTCTACATCCTGACCATCGCCGGCATCTTCCGCCTGCGACAGAGCCGGCCCGAAGTCGATCGGCCGTACAAGGCCTTCGGGTATCCCATCGTCCCGGCACTTTACATCGCAGGCGCCGCCGTCATACTGCTCACGCTCTTCGTCTATCGTCCAGCGACGACATGGCCAGGTTTGGTGATCGTTCTGCTGGGCGTGCCGGTTTACTTTGCCTGGAAGCCCAAGGACAGCTAGGGGACGGTGCACTGCGGAACAGCGGCGCTACGCACCGCGGCGCTGGCGCGAACGCACGCGCGCATCTTTGCGTGCAACCCTGACGTCGATCGAGTGCAGGTCCTTGGTCGAGGCCGGTGGCCAATAGCCGAGCAGATAATAAGTGCTGGCTTCGCTCCAGATGGCCGCCGCGGGTGGACCAAAGTCGTTCGAGTTCGCGAACAGCTCGCCGCCGGTCAGCCTGACCAGCCCGATCCCGCGGACGTACGACCGCTGGGTGAGACCTGTGGGATCGACGCTGTAGACGCTGACGTTGGCCCGCGCCGTCGCGCCAAGGGCATCAACCCAGGCGGGCCATATCGGGCTGACCGCGCCCTGTTCCGGCTCTTCGACGTCGCAGACCGCGCGGACGCCAATGCAGACAATCAGCTTACGCCGGTGCTCGATGAGCTCGAGCGTCCGCGCCATCTTCGCGACCATTTTCAGCGCGTACTCGGCCGAGTCGCGGCGCGAGAACGGAATGACACCGCCGTGGTACCCCTCGATGCGTGCAAGCGCGGTGGACTGATCGCCGAACGCTTCGTCCGAGCGGTTCGACAGACGCACCACTGACACTTCGTCGCCGACGCGCGAAGGCGACAGCATGATTTGCGCGATGCTTCGCATCGGATGCGTGCCGGCCATGGGAATGCCGGTGTCGTCCATCATCAACGCCACGACCCGTCCATCGTCGGAACGCACCGACCCGCTCGTCGTGACGGCGGCGAACGTCTTGACCTCAACCGGCCGTCCGTCTTCCTTGACTTGAAAATCCTGCTGGGTGAGTCCACGCACCGGCTGCGATTGTTTGTCGAGCACGACGACGTCGAGCTCGACCAGGTCCGGATTATGAGCCACTGGCGGCCTTCGCTGGGCAAGCGGGTCCGCAGCCATCAGGAGGACGCCGAGCAGCGGCGCGAATCGGGTCATCGCGTCCTCGCGGCCTTCTCAATCACGGCCATGATACCCGGCGTGAGACGAAAGCTCGCGAGATCGTCGAGGGCCGCCCATCTCACTTCGTCAGCGTCCGAGCCGCAGGTGGCGGTGCCACCATGCGGGCGGCACAGATAGTCGACGATGACGTAGTGATACTCCACGCGATCGACCTCGTCCCGGCGAATCCGATCGAGCACTTCGACCACCGGTCCGACCGTGATGTCGAGACAGGTTTCTTCGCGCACCTCGCGCGCGAGCGCCGCTTCGAGCGATTCGCCGACTTCGACCGCGCCTCCCGGCAGGCTCCACTCGCCTTTCGACGGCTCGTTGGCGCGCTTGATCAGCAGCACCTGCTCGCCGTCGATGATTACGGCGCCAACAGCCACGATCGGACGCGCAGGGTACTTCCTCACATCCTCACATCGCTCTAGATCCCCATCACCTTCACCACAACCCGTTTCTTTCGCTGACCGTCGAACTCCGCGTAAAACAGCTGCTCCCACGGGCCCAGATCGAGTGCGCCGCCGGTGATCGGCAGGGTGACCTGATGTCCCATGATGGTCCGCTTCAGGTGCGCGTCGGCGTTGTCTTCGCCCGTCTGATGATGGCGATAATCGAGCCCTGAGGGCGCGAGCTTGTCGAGCCACACTTGGAAGTCGTGAATGAGGCCGTCCTCCCAGTCGTTGACGTAGACGCCGGACGTGATGTGCATCGCCGACACTAGCACCGTCCCTTCCTGAATGGCACTCTTCTTCACGATCGCCGCAATCTCGTCGGTGATGCGGATGAACTCCTGCCGTTTTTTCGTGTTGAAGAACAGGTACTCGGTGAAAACAATCATAGAACCAGCGCGGGATCGGCGTTGAGGTCCATCGATGCTGTGACGCCGGCGCGGAACTTTCGCAGCCCGGCGGCCGCAATCATCGCGGCGTTGTCGGTCGAGAGCGCGAGGCTCGGAAGGAACGTCGGGAGGTCACGGCGGGCCCCTCGGCTCCCGAGCTCGGCGCGCAGGCGGCTGTTGGCCGACACGCCGCCGGCAACGCCGATGCTTCGAGCCTGATAACGGCGCGCGGCATCGAAGGCGCGGTCAATCAGTGCCGTGACCACGACGCGCTGGAAGCTCGCCGCCACGTCTGCCGTTTCCGACTCGGTCAGCGGGCCATCGTGGCCGCGGACGTAGCGAAGCACCGCCGTCTTGAGGCCGCTGAAGCTGAAATCGAGATCGCCTTTGAGCGCGGGCGCGTTTCGGTCTGCGTGCGTCAGGCGCGTGGTCGGCAGCGCCACTGCGCGATCGTTGCCGGTTCGAGCCAGACGATCGATCACCGGCCCGCCCGGATACCCGAGGCCGAGTAACTTCGCGACTTTGTCGTACGCCTCGCCCGCCGCATCGTCACGCGTGCGGCTGAGCAACTCGTACCGACCCGGCTCCGGAACACGATAGAGGCTGGTGTGACCGCCCGAGACGACCAGCACGATGGCGGGCAGCGGCAGTTCGCCGTTCTGAAGGACGAGGGACTCGATGTGGCCGGCGAGATGATGCACCGCGACCAGCGGGAGCCCGGCCGCCGCTGCGGCCGCCTTCGCAAACGAGACGCCGACCAAGAGCGAGCCGACGAGGCCGGGGCCTTGTGTCACCGCCACAGCGCCCAGATCGCGCCAGGTGACCGTTGCCTCCTCCAGCGCGCGCTCGACGACGCCGCAGATATCGCGAATGTGCTGCCGCGATGCCAGTTCCGGCACCACGCCGCCCCACTCGCGATGAATCGCCACCTGCGACGCGACGATGTTGGATCGCGTCGCCCACGGCTTCGCCACCTCGCCGGTCTCTTCCACAACCGCCGCCGAAGTCTCGTCGCAGGAGGTTTCGATTCCGAGGATCAGCATGTGGGGCAGAGCGAGCTACCGCGCCTGGTGGTGGAGAGCGGGTTCAACCTCGAACGCCCGCTTCAACGACTCGATGTATGGCGGCCTGAAGATGCCACGCTCGGTGATGATGCCGGCGATGAACCGGTGCGGCGTCACGTCGAAGGCCGGATTCCAGACCAGCGCACCTTCGGGCGAGAGCTGCGAGCCGCCGACGTGCGTCACCTCACGTGCGCTGCGTTCCTCAATCGGAATGCCGTCGCCGTCGGCGGTGTTCAAGTCGACGGTGGACAGCGGCGCGGCGACGTAGAACGGAATGTTGTGCTCGCGGGCAAGCACCGCCACGCCATAGGTCCCAATCTTGTTCGCCGTGTCGCCGTTGGCGGCAATCCGATCGGCACCCACGACCACGAGGTCCACTTTGCCCTTCTGCATCAAGGCCGCGGACATGTTGTCGGTAATCACGGTGGTCTGGATGCCGTCGCGCACGAGCTCCCAGGCGGTGAGGCGCGCGCCCTGCAGGAACGGCCGCGTCTCATCGGCAAACACCATCACGTGCTTGCCGATTTCGACCGCTCCGCGAATCACCCCCAACGCCGTGCCGTAGCCGGCTGTGGCCAGCGCGCCGGCGTTGCAGTGGGTGAGGATCCTGGCGTCCGCCGGCACGACCGAGGCGCCGAAGGCGCCCAACGCCCGGCAGCTCGCGACATCTTCGTCGTGAATCGCCGCCGACTCCGCGTCGAGCTGGTCCTTGATCTGGTCGACCGATTCACCTGCGAGCGCGGCAGCGGCAAAGGCGCGCCGCATGCGATCGATCGCCCAGAACAGGTTCACCGCCGTCGGGCGCGTGGCCGCCAGCAGCTCGCACGTCTTATGGAATTCGGCCGCAAACTTCTGCGTGCCGGTGGCCTTGCTCCTCCGCATCCCGAGCGCGATGCCCATCGCCGCGGCCACGCCGATTGCCGGCGCGCCTCGAATCACCATCGTCCTGATTGCGCGCGCGACTTCAGGCGCGGTCTTACAGCGAACGTAGACTTCTTCGGCGGGAAGCTTGCGCTGGTCGATCATCACGACCGCGTCGCCCTCGCGGGCAATCGTCGGGAGCATCAATGCGATTCTACCGGCTTCAGGGTTCAGATTGCCGGGTTCAGGGTTCAGAGTGCCACTACAAAAGGCGTGCGTCGAACGGCAACGGCAGCAGATCCTTCAAGGAATGGACGCCTTTCGACTCCTTCAAATTGGCGAGCTGAACCTCGAGGTTGCCGCCGAACTCCCACAGAATCTGGCGACACGCACCGCACGGCGGCGTCGGCGACTCGGTATCCGCCACGATCGCAATGCGGGTAAACGCGCGGTGCCCATCGGACAGCGCCTTGAACATCGCGACGCGTTCGGCGCAGATCGTCAGCCCATAGGTGGCGTTCTCGATGTTGCAGCCGGTGATCACCGTGCCGTCGGCGGCTTCGAGCGCCGCGCCGACCTTGAAATGTGAGAACGCGGCGTCGGCGTTCACCCTCGCACGACGGGCCGCGGCCACGAGATCGACCGAGCCCTCGCCGCCACGATCGCGCAACCGCCGCGGGCCCATTCGCCGCTCGACGCCGACGCGTTGGTCGCCACCAGAGCGTCCGAGGTTGTGCTGACGGCGATCGAACCCGGTGCGCCGATCCGCCTCGACGCGGGCGCGCCGGTCCCCGGTGAGCAGCTTCATCGAATCCGGCCGGCGGACACCGTTGACGACGTGAGTGACGCGGGCCAGCTGGTACAACTGGGCGGTGAGCACCTGGATTTCCGGATCGCCATGGCAGCGCTCGGCGGCCGAGAGGTCGTTCCAGTGGCGCACGGCATAGAAGCGCAGCGGCTCCGCCTCGTCGCGAATCGTCTCGGCGCGACCGTACTCCTTGCGGATCAGCAGCGCCTCGAACCGGATCGACAGGGCGAGGAACTCCTCCTCCTTGCCCGGCTTCACTTCGACCAGCGCCACCGACAGACGGTGGTCAGAGCCGTTCAATGATCCCCTCCAGCAGCGCGATGAACTGCCCGCGGATGCGCCGGGCCGTCTCCATCACCTCGGCGTGATCGAGCGGCTGCGGCAGCACACCGGCCGCCATGTTCGTGATGCACGAGATGCCGAGGACTTCGATGCCCATCTGACGCGCGGCGATCGCTTCCGGGACCGTGGACATGCCGACGGCGTCGGCGCCAATCGTCCGAAGATATCTGATTTCCGCGGGTGTTTCGTAGCTCGGCCCGAGGAGGGCGACGTACACACCGTGGGGCAGCAGCAGGTTCATCGCCTTCCCCGCCTGATCCGCGAGCCGGCGCAGCCGCGCCGAGTACACCTCGGTCATGTCGGGAAACCGCACGCCAAATCGCTCGTCATTGGCGCCGACGAGCGGGTTGCTCCCGATGAGGTTGATGTGATCGTCGATGACCATCAGCGCGCCCTGCAGGAAGCTGGTGTTCACTCCTCCAGCCGCGTTAGTCAGGATCAGCGTCTTGACGCCGAGCAGGCCCAGCACGCGGACCGCGAAGGTGACCGTACGGAGATCGTGACCCTCATACGCATGGCAGCGGCCGGCGAGCGCTGCGATGGTGCGGCCGCCCGCATTCGCCACTTTGCCGACAACGAGCGTCCCTTCATGGCCGATGATACGCGACGCCGGCCAGTGCGGCAGCTGGTCGTACGGCATCGCCGTCGCATCGCCAAGCGAGCTCGCGAAATCGCCGAGTCCAGATCCAAGGACGATCGCGACCTGCGGCACCTGCGGCACTCGCGATCGAATCGCGTCCGCGGCTTCTTTCACTTGATCGTAGTAGCTCATGCCTCGCCTATGTCACCCAGGACCACGAAGATCACAAAGGTCACGAAGAAAAACGTCTAACCGCGGAGGCCGCCGAGCTCGCCCAGCTGAAGCGACTGGCCCGCTGTGCGGGCTGCGAATCGAGAGAGCGTCGCAACACAAACGGACGTTTTCCCGAAGCGTTTGTGATTGCGGCGCTCTTTCGATTCGCGAGCGGCCGGCGAATGCCGGCCGCCAGTCGCTCTGCTTCGTGTGTCCTTCGTGGCTTCGCGCCTTCGTGGTCGCCTTTGTTCTTCTCCGCGCCCGCCAAGACGAAGCTCACTTCTACTCGAGAGCGAAGGCTGGTGCTCCGCGCGCTCTGCGGTTGAATGTCTACAGCAAGAACCCCGCGATGGTGGCCGTCATGAAGTTCGCCAGCGTCCCCGCGAACATCGCGCGGAGCCCGAGACGGGCCAGGTCGTGGCGGCGGTTCGGGGCGAGCGCACCGATGCCGCCGATCTGAATGCCGATCGAGCTGAAGTTCGCAAATCCGCACAGCGCGAACGTCGCAATCGTGAAGGACTTGGGGTCGAGTGTCGCCTTCAGCGGCCCCAGCTGCGAGTAGGCCACGAATTCATTGAGCACCATGCGGGTGCCGAGCAGATTGCCGATCACCGGCGCGTCCCTCCACGGTACGCCCATGCTCCAGGCGACCGGCGCGAACACCCAGCCGAAAATCTGCTGCATGCTCAGGTGCGCGAAGCCGAGAATGTAGTTGACGAACGCCACCAGCGCGAGAAACGAAATGAGCATCGCGCCGACATTCAGCGCCAGATGCAGCCCCTCGCCCGTGCCGCGTCCCGCCGCGTCGATCACGTTGACGTCGGTCGTCTCGACTTCGAGCTTCACCGCGCCCATGGTCTTCGGCACTTCGGTCTCGGGCACGAGCATCTTGGCCATCATGATCGTGCCAGGCGCCGTCATGATCACGGCCGTCAGCAGATGCTTCGCTTCGATCCCGAACAGGATGTACGCGGCCATGATGCCGCCGGAGATGTGCGCCATCCCTGACGTCATCACCGTCATCAGCTCGGACTGCGTCATCTCGGGCAGATACGGGCGAATCGTCAGCGGCGCCTCCGTCTGCCCCATGAAAATGCTCGCGGCGACGTTCAGCGATTCAGCGCCGCTCGCCCCCATCACGCGATGCATGGCCACAGCGAACACGCGCACGACGATCTGCATGACGCCGAAGTAATAAAGAATGGCGAACAGCGCGGCGATGAAGATGATGGTCGGCAGCACCTGGAACGCGAAAATGACTCCGTATCGGCCGCCTTCGGGGCCCAACGCCCCGTTCATCACTCGAGACCAGACTGTGCTGTCGCCCAGCGGCCCGAAAACGAACGCCGAGCCCACTCCAGCGAATCCGAGCAGCTTGTTGATGCCGGCGCCGAGCCTCGAGAAGACCTGCTGACCGAGCGCGGTTTTCAGCACAATCAATGCGAACACCACCTGCAGGCTGAGACCCCACGCGACCGTTCGCCAGTTGATGGCGCGTCTGTTGTTCGAGCAGGCCACGGCGATCAGGAGAATGACAAAGGCGCCAAAGAGCGGCTGAATAATGCCCAGCATCAACGCACCTCTCCGACGATCAAGCGGGCCGCAGGCGGCCGCTCGTCGCCGATTGTGACCGCCCGCGTCGCCAGCGCCAGGGCTGTCTCCAGCCGCGCCCGATCGCGGTAATGCAGTTCCAGCACGGCGTCGCCGGCCCGCACCTGGTCGCCTGGCTTCGCCGTGATCATGATCCCGACGGCGAAGTCGACCGGATCCTCGACCCGGTCACGTCCCGCTCCCAGCGCCACCGACGCGCGGCCGACGAGCTCCGCGTCGAGACGCGTCAGGTAGCCGCCGCGTGCCGCGGTCACGACGTGGCGTCCGGCGACGTGCGGCAACCGCGAGTAGTCGTCGATCACGCGTGCATCGCCGCCCTGGGCCTGCACAATCTGTCGGAAGCGCTCGAGGCCGGCGCCCGACGCAATCGCGTTGCGCGCCTGCTTTTCCGCGGCGGCTAGATCGTCCGCCACGCGGCCGAGCACCAGCATTCGTGCCGTGAGCTCGATCGAAACGTCGGTCAAATCAGGAGGTCCGCCGCCTTTCAAGACGTCGATGCACTCGATGACCTCGAGCGCGTTGCCGACGGCGCGGCCGAGCGGGGTGTCCATCGCCGTGATGACCGCCTCGGTTTTCACGCCGGAGGCGTTGCCGATCGACACCAGCGACTCTGCGAGCCTCCGGGAATCGGCTTCGCTCTTCATGAACGCGCCGCTTCCGGTCTTCACGTCGAGGACGAGCGCGTCGATCCCCTCGGCGATCTTCTTGCTCATGATCGATGCGCTGATGAGGGGGATGCTCTCGACCGTCCCGGTCACGTCGCGCAGCGCGTACAGTTTCTTGTCGGCGGGGGCAATCTGCGCCGTCTGGCCGATCATCGCGCAGCCGGTCCGCACCAGTGCCGCCTTCATCTCCTCGAGCGACAGGTCCACCCGGAATCCAGGAATCGCCTCGAGCTTGTCGAGCGTGCCGCCGGTGTGCCCGAGCCCGCGGCCGGACATCATCGGCACCGGCACGCCGCATGCGGCCGCCAGTGGCGCCAGAATCAGCGAGGTCTTGTCGCCGACGCCGCCAGTACTGTGCTTGTCCACTTTCACGCCAGGGATGTCGGAGAGATCCACGCGCACGCCTGAGTGCACCATCGCGTCGGTCAGCCAGGCTGTTTCTTCCGCGCTCATGCCGCGCAGCAGAATCGCCATCAGCAGTGCCGACGCCTGATACTCGGGCAGCGTCCCGGCGGTCACGCCGTCGACGAAGAATCGAATCTCGTCGCGGGACAGGGCGCCGCCGTCCCGCTTTTTCATGATCACGTCAACTGCGCGCATTCGGTTCGGGGAGTATATGCGATGGGACCGCGACTGGGGACTCGGGACTAACCCCTAGCCCCGAGCCCCCAGCCCCTACGATAATCTCCAAGTGCCTCCGGCTTCCCAGCTCTCGCCCGAGCTCGCGCAAGGGCTGCTGCAGCTCGCGCGCGCGTTGCTGGCCGCGGTGCGAAACTGGAGCCTCTATCCGCCCGATCATCCGACCGTCGGCGCATCGGTCACCCGCCTGGCCGACGCCATCCGGCAGTCGTCGATGGGGGCCGCGTTCGCGCTCGGCGTCACACCGGAAACGCTGATGGTCGAGGGGACGCCGGCGAACCGCAACGAAACGGCGATCGCCGAAGCGGCGGCGTTGCTCCACGATCGCGATCTGATCCGCCTCCTCTTCGTCGGCGAAGTGCCGCGGGCGGCGCTCCACGGCCTCCTCCGCGTGCTCACGCTCGATCCTGCCGAACGCCGGCAGCGCGGTGGGCCGGCGAAGATCTGGGCCGCCGAAGGCGACCCTTCGATCGTGCTCGACCAGATCGACTACGAGCAGCTGCTGGCACGCGAACACGCCGGCGAGTCTGCCGAAGCCCGCCGTGACGATCTCTGGCGTTCGATCGTGATGTCGATCGCCGGCGGCCACACCGCCGCCTTCGACGAGTACTCCCAGCGGCGGCTGCTCGACATCGCCGGCAGCGCGGTCGAGATCGGAGGGCTCGCCACCGCCGTCATGGAGCCGAAGTGCGCAATGGACGGCTCCCCAATGATCACCTCGCAGGCGGCCACCGTGCTCGCCGCGTTCCGCCATCTGAAGGGAATCGTCTCGGTGAAGGCGCCCGATCGACTGCCCGACGTCATGAGCAATATCGCGACCGCGGCAGTCCGGCTGAACCCGCAGGTCGTGATGCAGGTCATGCAGGCGCAGGAAGATCCCGACGACCAGATCGCCGTCGTGCGCGGCATCACCGCGGCCTTCGACGACACCAAGGTCGCGCAGTTGCTCGCGACGGCGCTCGCGCTCGAAGGCCAGGCGTCCGACCGGCTCGCGACGATCTTCAACACCATCGCGCCTGATGCCGATCGCAAGCGGCGTGTGCTCACGATGACGCGCAGCATGTTGAGCGAGACCGATTTCGGTCGCTCCGGGCAGTTTCAGGTGCTCTGGACCTCAATGGACGAGCTGCTCGTCTCGTACAACGACAAACCGTTCGTCTCCGAATCGTACCGTGGCGCGCTCGACGGTGTGGGCGCACGCGCCGAACGGATGGCAGCGGTCGACCTCCCGCCCGAGTTGCCGGCCTGGATGGAAACGCTCGGACAGGAGAGCGTGCGCACGTTGTCGGTCACGCTGCTCATCGACCTGCTGACGCTCGAGCGCGATCCGCAGCGCGCCGCCGCCATCGCCGACGACATGGTCGCGCTCGCCGAGGATCTGCTCATGTCCGGCGCCTACGACGATACGCGCACCGTGACCAGCGCGCTGGCCGCACGCGGCGGCGCCCGGTCGGCGCTCGGGCACGAAGCCTGCCGCCGCGCGCTGGATCGGCTCGGTGAATCGCTCGCGATGATCGACACTGCGGCGCTGCTCGGCGACGTCGATGATCGGGCGTGCGGGACGATTCGCGCCATTGTCGAGGATGTCGGGGCGGCGTCCATCGAAGCGCTCAAGCCAGTCGTCATGATCGAGGCCGACACGCCCGCCGTGCGCCGCGCCGGCGATTTGATCGTCGGCTTCGGCGCGGCCGGCGTCGCGCGCCTCGCATCGCTGGTGGCAGACTCGCGCTGGTTCGTCCAGCGACGGGCCGCCGATCTGCTCGGTCGCATCGGCCGAGCCGAAAGCGTGCCGCTGCTGCAGCCGTTGCTTCGCAAGGCCGACCCGCGCGTCGCGCAGGCGGCGATCTCGGCGCTCGCGAACATTCCGGATCCCGCGGCGGCGCGGGCTATCCACACCGTGCTTCGCGCCGCGACCGGGGAGCTGCGGCGGGCCGTTATCGAAGCGCTCGTGGCCGAGCGCGATCCGCGCGTGGTGCCAATGCTCGTCCGCATCATCGAGGAGAGCGAACCGCTCGGCAAGGACCACGAGGTGGTGCTCGAGACGATCGCCGCCCTGGGAGACGTGCCGAGCGATGCCGGTGTGGCGGCCCTGGCGGGGGTCATCGCACGGCGCGGGTTCTTCGGACGGCGAAAACTGCGCGCCCTCAAGGAGCGCGGGGTCGCCGCCCTGGCGCGTATTGGGTCGCCGGCCGCAGCGGCCGCCCTCGCCGGCGCGGCGAAGACCGGGGACC
>WNFX01007022.1_pt1 | contig 13070 bp, 9 predicted proteins | sample 5400111 | NCBI WGS metagenome assembly WNFX01 (sample SAMN13153363, study PRJNA577476) | soil metagenome | isolation source: 40 cm soil or saprolite under grassland replicate 1 | place: USA:California | collected 2016-06-15
GGCTTCCGTTTGAGCAAGGAGTGCGTCGGTATCGACAGCAGTCTCCGGCCATGGCTCTGGGGCTGACGGACCATCTCTGGTCGTTCCTGGAAGTGTTGACCTCCCGTGTTCCTACCACCTCTTAACAGGGTCACTACCATCTTTTCGGCTCCTTTTTTGAATGCTCCTCTCACGGTTCGCTCATGTTCTCGGCAGTTCGTAAGAGTTGCTCTGCCTTAAGAGGGTGTTGCGAGCGGAAATGGGAACAAGTGCTCTCCTGACATCTTTTTTCGCGTGATCAATGAAATACGTTGTCCAGGCTACTTGCAGTATAAGCGGGGAGCGTTAAAAAAAGCGTTAACAGAACGTTACTTGTCTCACCGTTCGCTTATGTTCTCGGCAGTTCGTGTGGTTGCTGACAGATCAGACCATCGTTGTCGCATCTCTTGCTCCTCGTCAAATCGATCGAGGGGATGTGAGTGGTCTTACACGCGACGACAGAAGCAGGGAAGTACCGAAGCTGGTCCTGTGGGGAAAGAAGAGTATGACTCTTCTTGCTCGTAATTACAGTATAGCATACTAAATGAGTAGAAGTCAAGTATTTTTAAAGATAGGTTGCTATAAATAGTAAAAGAAGACAAGGCTCCCACAAGCCCCTCGCTCCATCAGGGTTTCAGGCCACCGGGCTTGCGATGCTCTTCACGCATGGGACTCGGCTGGCGGGAAAAAGACGCAGATTGTCATTATTACCAATTTATGGTAATTCTGACACTTGCGCGGGCCCCTACGACCAGTCGCTGCGCAGCCGTTGCTCCTCCAGATCGAGCTCGCGCTCGACGATGCGCATCGCTTCATCATCGATACGACCCTGGTCGCGCAAGCGGATGATAGCGTCGCGCTCGGCAGCGAGCGCCTCCTGGTAAAGGCGCTGCTTCGCCGCAACCAGGTTTTCATGCTGCCCGTCTTCGTGTCCATCGTTCCGCGCCTTGAGCAGCTTGATCTTCTTTTCGTAGTGAGAACGCAACCGATTCAGATACTCATCAGGCGTATCATCCTCCGTCGCCAGTTCGCCCAGGCGCTCAAGAGCGGCGTGGGCGGCGGTGATGTGCGCCTGGGCGTGCTCCTGTTCTAGCGACGTGTCCGGTTCCAGTCCAAGCCAGTGGAGCAAGGGAATCAGGCCCAATCCTTGCACAACAAGGGTGACAATGATGACACAAAAGGTCAAAAAGATAACCAGCTCCCGCCCAGGAAAAGCCTGTCCGCTCGCGACCGTGAGGGGCAGGGCCAGGGCAGCCGCCAGCGAGAGGCCACCGCGCATCCCCGTCCAGGCGATGATCATGACGTTGCGCCAGTCAGGGTACGGTTCACGCGCGCGGACACGCCGCGCACTGAGCAGAAAGGGTAGATATGTAGCTGCAAAGACACAGACGATGCGGATCAAGACGACCGTAAGGCAGACAAGCACGGCGTCGGTCAGCAGGTCGAGCACCGAGGTGCTGGCAACGGTATCCAGGATGCCGTGCAACTGCAGCCCGATCAGTAGAAACACGAAGCCATTGAGCAGGAAGGTGAGCACATCCCAGACGGCGTTGGCCTGCAGGCGCGTATTGGACGAGAAGAAGCGCGACGATTGCCGGCTCAGGTAGAGCCCGGCGGCAAGAGCGGCCAGCACGCCCGACACGTGCAGCTCCTCGGCCAGTAGATAGACGGCGAAGGGGGTTATCAGGGTGATAGAGATTTCTAGCGGTGCATCGTCGAGGTGACGGTGTATCCGCGCCAGCAGCCAGCTCACCACGATACCTACCAGCAACCCACCGAGGCTGACGAGCAAAAATTGCAGGCTCGCCTCCCCGAGCGAGAAGCTGCCCGTGACCACCGCGGCGACGGCGAAGCGATAGATCACCAGACCAGTCCCATCGTTGACGATGCTCTCGCCCTCGATCACCGTCATCACACGCCGCGCCAGTCCAAAGCTCCGCGCCGTCGCACTCGCAGCTACAGCGTCCGTCGGCGAGACTAGCGCGCCCAGCACGAAGGCGACGGGCCATGGCAATCCGATGATATGCGCCACAACGGCTACGACGCTCGTAGTGACCAGCACGAGGCCGATCGAGAGCTGCAAAATCGGGCGCAGCGAGGCGCGGAACTCGCGCCAGGATGTAAACCATGCCGAGGAATAGATCAGCGGCGGCAGGAAGAGAAACAGGATCAGGTCAGGATTAAGCTCGACCCTGGGCAGGCCAGGAATGAAGCCCAGCAGCAATCCACCCAACGTGAGGAAGATCGCGTAGGGAATGTGTATCCTGGTCGCAACGGAGGCCAGCGCGATGATGGCAACCAGGAGGCCAAAGATCAGGGTTATCGTGGCGGACATAGACGTTCCGTCCCTTCCACTGTTCTCTTTTTGCGAAGAACAGGTATGATAATAGGACAAAGGCGTTACAGTGCCGACCAGACTTCCCGGCGCTTACCAGAGACAGAAGAGCATACTCCTGCTCCATTCTATCACAACCCATCCAGGGCAAAAAAGAACCACATCCCGTTGACATATGCTAACAATAGATTTGTCAGCGCATCGTCAATGGGATGCGGCTTAAGGAGAAGGATCAAGCGCTCGCAATGGCATAATTGTCGCGCGCTTAACTTTCACGGAATCATACCACGCCGCTTACCTCTTTCTGCGCTTGCGGCTGCTTCGCAAGCGCATTGTGTGGTCGCACAATTAACATCGGCAGCCTTGTGGCGGTCAGCATGCGCTCAGTGATGCTCCCCATCGCCCAGCGTTGCAGGCCACTGCGTCCATGCGTCGCCATAGCTATCAGATCACTACCAGGCGTCCCCTGTAGATCATCACCCTTCTCGGCCAGGCGCACCAGCGTCGCGGCCACGTCGGACTCGAAGACGATGGTGCTGGTGATATCGAGATTGAGCGTCGCCAGGTCGCCCTGGAGCAGGCTTGCGATTAGATTGTTCATATACCTGTGCGCCTCGTCCTCTATGTGCTGTACGGAATAGGCAGCGACGGTGGAGGAGGCCTCCAGCAGAGCCTCAAATTCTGGTGGGTACGTCACGACGCGCACAAGGTGCAGCGCTCCCTTCGCGGACCCTGCCAGCGCGGATACGACCTGGGCCGCCGGGAGTATAGCATTCTCCGCCAGATCCGAGCCATCCAGTGAGACTAGCGCACGAGGCGCCATTGGCGACGTCTCATCTAATTGCGGGCCTCCATCGCGCAGCACCAGGACCGGCACGGGACTCTGGCGCACAAGCTTCTGCGCAATGCTCCCCATCACCCAACGCATCAACCCCGTCTCGCCGTGGCTATTCATGACCACCAGGTCGATGTTGTTGCTCTGAATAGTGGAGAGAATCGATGGTGCAACCGTCCCGACCAGTATCACAGTATGCACTCCAACGCCATCCAGTTCGTCCGCTTTAGAAAGCGTCTTCAGGTATTTCGTAGCCCTGGAGATATCAGCATCTATATCTGCCTGTGTGAAAACAATAGGCTCATAATACATCAATCCACTGGCATCTATCGGCATACTGACAACCCTTAATAGCACCAGAGAACCCCCAGAGGCTTTAGCAAGACGCGCTGCAACCGGAATCGCCTTCTCCGCCCGCGCGGCCCCATCCAATGGTACAAGAATACGTTGAAACATTGATTTCTCCTTTCGACCCCAGACTCCGTTGTCAGGTTAGCTGGCCCGGAGAGACATTACTACTTACTGCACGCCTCTTTCCAAAAAGGCTGTTGTGTCTCTTACCAGCATATATTCCCTCTGTCACCGCTTCGTCACAACCGGACTTCTGCCCGTCACGGAAGAATCACGATGCGCCTCCCATTTACCGCTTCCCACCAAACGGTCAGTCGCGCAGTCTGGCGCGATCGCAGGTAGGTAGTGAGCAAAGCGATGCAGAATGTTATATCCTGATACATGCCTCATATTTGCGAACAATGATACTATAAAGAAGATGGAGGTCTTCCTGATGAGTTTAGCTGGTAAAGTAGCCATCGTTACGGGCGCCGCGTCCGGCATCGGCCTGGCGATCGCGCGCGATCTGGCGCAGCAGGGCGTGCGCGTGACCCTGGCGGATCTCGATAGCGAGCACGGACGCGCAGCCGCTGATGACCTGGCGGGTGCGCGTTTCCAGGTCGCGGACCTTGCGCAGCAGGGCAACGCGCGGCGCCTGGTGCAGGAGACGATAGAGGCGGAGGGACGCGTCGATATCCTGGTGAACAACGCAGGCATCCAGCACGTCGCGCCCATCCCCGAGTTCCCCGAGAATAAGTGGCGCACGATCATCGAGATCATGCTTACCGCGCCTTTCCTGCTGACCCAGGCCGTGCTGCCTGATATGTATGAACATAAGTGGGGCCGCATCATCAACATCGCTTCGGTCCACTCACTAAGGGCGTCTCCCTATAAAGCGGCCTACGTTAGCGCAAAGCACGGCCTGCTCGGCCTGACGCGCGTCACCGCCCTCGAAGCTGCCGAGTACGGCGTCACCTGCAACGCCATCTGCCCCTCCTATGTGCGTACGGCCCTCGTCGAGAAGCAGATCACCGACCAGGCGCGCATCCACAATATTCCCGAGGCGGAGGTCGTGGAGAAGATTATGGCGGCTGAAGGCGCCATCAAACGCCTGCTGGAGCCGGAAGAGGTGGCGCACCTGGCAACGTACCTGTGCAGCGACTCCGCCAGTGCGATTACGGGAAGCGCGCAGATGATCGACTGCGGCTGGACGGCACATTAGCCTTGCGCTGACCCATAGGCATCAAGTGGAGAATGGATGAGGTGGTGGTAAATGTCGCGGCAACTGGCTGGCGGTCGCCCTGGCAATGGCTATGTAAGGTGTTCGGGTATCTATTGAGGACCCCTTCATGTAGTAGGGAGGGGCTTGCTCCCATCCGGCTCGGCCAGCGCGATCAGGCCAGGGAGCCGCGTTCTGGGGACACGGATGGGGGCAAGCCCCTTCCCTACTGAAGAGTTACAGGAAGGTGTTCAGAATTGCAAGAAAAGAGAAAGGCACGGTATTTCTATGGTCACTCCTATCAGTGAGGGATTGCCACTGTGGGAAGCCTCGGAGGATTTGAAGCAGCAGGCCAATGTAACGCGCTACATGCAATGGCTGGCCGATACGCGGCAGTTGCACTTTGCCACGCGCGAGGACCTGTGGCAGTGGTCTGTGACGCATATCGAAGATTTCTGGGCGTCGCTGTGGGAATATTTTCATGTACAGTCCTCTAAACCCTACAAGACGGTGCTGGTAGAACGCAAGATGCCGGGCGCGCAGTGGTTTCCCGGTGCCGAACTGAACTATGCCGAGCATGTCTTCAGGAACAGCACACCGGACCGTCCCGCGCTCCTGTTCCGTTCCGAACGCCAGGATATGGTCGCGGTCTCGTGGGATGAGCTCTACCACAAGGTCGGCGCGATCGCCGGGGCGCTGCGCCGCATGGGAGTGCAGCGCGGCGATCGCGTGGTGGCGTACATGCCGAATATTCCTGAAACGATCATCGCCTTCCTGGCCTGCGCCAGCATAGGCGCGATCTGGTCGAGCTGCTCCCCCGACTTCGGTACGGATAGCGTGATCGATCGCTTCAAGCAGATCGAGCCGAAGGTACTCTTCGCGGTCAATGGCTACCAGTACAGCGGGCGCACCTTCGATCGTCTCGCGATCATCGCCGACCTGCAAAAGGCGCTGCCAACCTTACAGCAAACGGTGCTGGTACCCAATATCTCCGAGACTATTGCTAGAGAGTACACCGCGTTGGTGCCGTGGCACACGCTGCTCGATAATCCCGCCGAACTGAAATTCGAGCAGGTGCCATTCGACCATCCACTCTGGGTCCTCTACTCCTCCGGCACGACGGGGCTGCCCAAGCCGATCGTACAGGGCCAGGGCGGTATCCTACTGGAGCACATGAAACAGCTCAGGCTGGACCTCGATCTGAGGCCAGGCGACCGCTTCTTCTGGTTTACGACGACGGGCTGGATGATGTGGAATCTGCTGGTCGGCGGCCTGCTGGTCAATACAACAGTGCTGCTCTACGATGGCAGTCCGGCCTACCCGGACCTGGATACGCTCTGGAAGTTTGCGCAGGATAGCGGGATGACCCTCTTCGGGACGAGCGCGGGCTACATCTCGTCCTGCATGAAGGCCGAGATCGAGCCGGGCAAGACTTACGATCTGAGCAAGCTGCGCACGCTCGGCTCGACCGGTTCGCCGCTCTCGCCGGAAGGCTTCCACTGGGTCTACGAGCATGTCAAGCGCGATCTATGGCTTACTTCGATCAGCGGCGGGACTGACGTCTGCTCGGCCTTTGTAGGCGGCTCGATCCTGCTCCCCGTGCGCACAGGCGAGCTGCAATGTCGCCTGCTCGGCGCGAGTGTGCAGTCGTTTGATGAGCAGGGCAGAGCGCTTGTCGATGAGGTCGGCGAACTGGTGATTACGCAACCCATGCCCTCCATGCCCCTCTACTTCTGGAACGACACCGATGGGAGGCGCTACAGAGAGAGCTACTTCAGCGAGTTTCCAGGCGTGTGGCGGCACGGCGACTGGATCAAGGTGACGCCGCGTGGCAGCGCGATCATCTATGGGCGCTCCGACTCGACGATCAACCGCATGGGGATCAGGATGGGCAGCAGCGAGATCTACCGCGTCGTGGAGGCGCTACCGGAGGTGCTCGATAGCCTGATCATAGGCGTCGAGATGAAGAACGGCGGATACTATATGCCGCTCTTCGTCGTGCTCAAGGACGGCGTGGAGCTCACCGACGCCTTGAAGACGAAGATCAAACAAAATCTGCGCGACCACATCTCTCCTCACCACGTGCCAGACGATATTATAGCCATTCCCGAGGTCCCGCACACGCTCAGCGGCAAGAAGCTGGAGGTTCCGGTGAAGAAGCTGTTTATGGGCGTTCCCCTGGAGAAGGCTATCAGCATGGATGCGATGAGCAATCCGCAGTCGATCCAGTTCTTCGTCGATCTGGCAGCGCGAAAGTAGGGGCCCTGCCTTGCGCGGGCCCTGCGAACTGGCTTACAGGGCCCGCGCAAGGCGCAATCCCTCTGACTTCATGAGTTCTGGCGCAGGCGAGAGGACAAGCGCAAGGCCCCCTCCTGGCCCCGCCGCCACCCCTTGTCCCTCCTGCCGACATCGTGAAGTGAATGGTATTGCGCGCAAGGCGGGTCCCTACGTCAAGCGACCCAGAAATCCACCACAAACATAATCGTGATCAAGGCGAAGAGCGGCAACGAAAACGCCGTATAGAATGCATCGAAGCGGGGATGCTTGCCCCACAGCGCGCAGATGATCGTCACCGGAAAAGCAACCAGCAGGTAGCGCGGGAGCGACGTGAGCGGCTCTATATCATAGATGGGAAAACTCAGCGCGATGAACGCTAGAGTCAGGGCAAACAGGGCATAATGCAGCGGAATACGTCGCCAGCCGATGATAAGGACCTCCAGTGGAAGAACCGTAAAGAGCGCATCCAGCAGGTTCTGCGCTCGCGTCCAGCTATTTGAATGTGGAGCGAATAGCAGTTGCAGCGACGCCTGCATGCCCTTCCACGGCAGCGACAGGTGGCGCTTCCAGACAACCGCTTCCTGGGAGCTAAAGGCCAGTGGATCGCCCCTGATCTTCCACAGGTAGAGCATGTAGAGCCCCAGGGCGGCAGGAATCAAGAGCACCAGCGCGAGACGCAGCAGCCAGCCCCACCATTGTGCAAGCCTGACGCATTCAAAACGCAGCTTCAAGCCATCACGCAGCCCGACAATAACAAATGGCACGACCAGCGCCAGCCCCGACGAGCGCGTAAAGGTCGCCAGAAAACCGAGCAGTCCCGCACACAACCACGCCCACCCGCCTTTCTGCCGCAGTAGCAAAAAAGCCGCGAGACAGAGCATGACGAAGAGCGATTCCGTGTAGCCCAGGAAAAAAAAGAACGAGAAGGGCGAGAGCGCGAAATAATAGACCGCACGCCGGGCGGTTGACTGCTCAAACTCTTCGCTCACCAGCTGGTACAAGAATACCAGCGCGAAGTAAAAGCAGATATTCGCGACCAACAGGCTCGCGACAAGGTAGGATAGGGGATTGTACCCTCCGAGCAGCCGCCCACCTTCACGCAGAATCAAGGGCCAGAGTGGAAAAAAACCTGTATCCTGCATGGCACGGTAGCCATACGCAGCGATATGGATGTAATGTATAGCATCCCAATGATAGAAGATGCACACGGCACCAATTTTGCAACCAGGCGCGAAATGACGAGCAGTCTCAGCAAAAAAGCCGAAGCAAAAAAAACTGATGAGAACGATCATCACGCGACTCATGACAAAAACCCATGCCGCCTCTTTCCATGCTTCTCTCTGCTTATACATCGGAACTACAAATTACTTTCTACTAAAATTATAGACCAAACGTGTTGATATAAAATCAGGATAATCCTACTCTCATTATAGCAAGGCGGAATAACAGAGCAAAAAAGCGGCGCGCATCAGAAAGTATCTCTTCAGGTGCCACCTCTTGAGTAGGGATGGGGCTTGCTCCCATCCGGCTGGGCCAGCATGATCCGGCCCGAAACACCGTTTTTGGGCACCAGGATGAGGGCAAGCCCCATCCCTACTCAAGAGTTATGTTCGACTACGCAAAAAACATTCCTGTGCGATAATAGATAGTAAGTGAAACACTGGCTCATATTATCCAAGGAGAAAGAGCACTCATGCATTCAGACCCTGATTCCAATCCATACGAAAATAATGTGCCCATCCCTAATCCTTATGAGACATCGGACTATGCAGCGCCGCCCCCGAGTGCGAATCCTGATAACTACGGTTATGCTCCACCGCAGCAAGGCAATCAATATCCTCCGCAGCAACCTCAATATCCTCCACAGGGCAACCAGTACCCACCGCAGCAAGGGGGCACGCCGCCTACCGTCTACGGTCCATATGGACAGCAGGCGCAAGGCGCCCCTTATCAATATCAAAACGCACCCTTTCCGGCGACGTATAACCAGGGCAATCAGCCACCCCAGAAACGCTCATCGTCCGGGCTGCGTATCGCTGTGATTGTCATCGTCGTGCTCATCGTCATCGCCGCCGCAGTGGTCGCCATCGCCATCCCCGTCCACAACACCCAGGTCTTTAATACAAACGCTACGGCCACCGCTCAGACGAGCGCGTATGCCACCGCGACAGTTGCTGCCAGAACCTACCCCTTCAGCAATAATCTCAAGTTGAACGATCCATTGAGCGATAACAGTCACGGCAACGGCTGGGAAGAGAATGCGAACTGCACCTTCACGAATGGGGCTTACCATGATATCGACTCGACGACAAATACCTTCTCGCCCTGTACCGCCCTCAAGTCCAGTTTCAGCGATTTCACCTACCAGACATCGATGCAGATAAAACAGGGCGCTCTCGGCGGTCTTACCTTCCGTGGCAATATGGCGCAGTGGCACTACTACTCCTTCGTCGTAGGCTACGACGGCTCATACGGGCTCCTCCTGTACACGAAGCAAGATACCAGGCCGCAGACGCTCCACGAGGGGAATACGACGCTCAGCGCCAACCAGCCAATAGTACTCGGCGTGGTCGCCCGCGGCAGCACGCTCGGACTCTACATCAACAAACAGAAGGTAGCCAGCCTGACGGATAGCACCTATTCCACCGGCCAGGTCGGTGTGATAGCCTATAACACGGGGCAGAGTGTTGACGCGGCATTCACCAACGCGCAGGTGTGGGCGCTATAGGTTCTCTAGCACGTCGCTGGTGAAGAGGTGAGCTATACCCTCCTGGGAGCACTTCTCATCAGCGAGCAACATGTACAATTCTAGCCCTAAAGCGGTTCTGGCAGTATTTCGACTTTACCGGCAGGAACGACGCCCCGAACACGATGGAACCCTCCGCGTGCACAATATCAGGGAATACGGATACTTGACATATGTATAAAGCTGTGCTATTCTTACTTTGATTATTATTTCAGAGTATGAGTAGCTTTTAGCAAGCACTTCTATAATTAGAAGAGCAGAGATAACTTCGGCTCCTGTGTCCGATCATCCTTTCATCCAATGGAGAACATACTGCTACCTTCGATGGTAAATGATCTGCTGCGTTGCAAGTTTTAGCCCGGGAAATGTTTGCATTGCAGCATCTGTATAAGGCTAGAGTGTGTTTGCCAGTTCAAAGCTCCATAGTTCTCCTTGAGGATTCATGACAGTATCGATGTGATCGTAGCTCCATTCTGTAGTGAATAAGTTGCTGCATTGAAGTCCTGGCATCTCTGTATGTTGAACAGGTCCTCGTAAATTGTCCTCCAGTTGTTCAAGGGAAAATTGAAGTCCTGGCATCTCTGTATGTTGAACAGGTCCTCGTAAATTGTCCTCCAGTTGTTCAAGGGAAATATGACGGATGATCCCTTCTTCTTTCTCTTCTGTCGTACCGGATATAGATCCCAGGCCGTTTCTGGAGCAGAAGGGTGTGTAAACGCTATGGACCTTCTCGGCGTAGGACTCGGAGTGATGGTTGCGCTCCTGTGGGGATCAGGCGACATTCTTGCTACACTTGCAGCGCGTCGATTAAATACCTTCAAAACTACGTTTATTTCTCAATCGGCTAGTTTGCTCGCGCTTCTGGCGCGGGCATATTCCCTTCACGCAGACGACTATTACCCTCAGCGCTCTCATCGGGATCTTTACTGGATTGTGTGCTACCCTGGGATACTTCGCGCTGTATCGCGCCCTGGAGATAGGCCCCATAGCAATAGTCGGTCCGCTCACTGCCACCAGTCCCATTTTCACGCTCATTCTCTCCGCTTTCATCCTCAAAGAGCATTTGACGCTGGAACGTAAGGGACTTGTGATTATTGGCATTCTCGGCATCATTCTGGCTTCTACCAGCCTGACCGAACTACGCGCACTTCTTAAGAAGCCCGGCTTCTCGCTGTGGAGTCAGGGGGTACGGTGGGCAGTCGTAGCAACCTTTGCCTTTGGGGCATTGGATTTTGGGATCGGAGCTTCCGCATCCGTTTCTAACTGGTTCCTACCTGCGCTTAAAGATATTGCCCATCTACGGCATCCTTTATCAAAAAATGGCTTAGGAGTCCTTCTTGCTCTTCTAGTGGGAATTATGGAGTGTGTCGCTGTCCTCGCTTTTAGCCTTGATACGCGTATTGCGACAACCGGGATTACTTCAGCCATTGCTTCCAGTTACGCCCTTGTTATAATGATCTTTGGAATGATTGTGTACCGTGAACGACTCGCGAAAAACCAGCTTTTGGGCATAGTCATATTCATGATTAGCCTGTTCTCGCTCGCTTTGTAGGATCAGCAGGCCAGGTTCTGTTGCAAAAGGTTTCAAGCTCCTTTACAGAAAGAGCCTTTGGGACACTTGAGGAGGTACGAATTATGCAGAGGTATTCTCCAGAAGACGCAGGCATTTACAGCCAGCTTGGAGTTATTGGGACAACTTACGAGGTTAGTTTTAATGAGCTGGGCAGGCTACTTGGAAATTTACAAGGGATGACCGTTTTGGATTTTGGTACAGGTACAGGCCGTTCTGCGCACTTATTAAAAACACTCGGTGTAGAAAATGTGATTGGCGTTGACCATGATGAAAACATGATTGCACAGGCCAAAGCGAGCCACGATGAAAGGCTTGAGTTTCATCTTATAACTGATAATACTATCCCTTTACCAGATGAAGCAGTGGATGTAGCTATTAGTGCGCATGTATTTGTGGAGATGCGTACCCTTGAGGAAATGCAACAAGCAGCAAAAGAAATAGCAAGAGTAGTTAAGTCTAACGGCACATTTATTGTTATAGCTATTAATCCTGCTTCAATAGGATATGAATATAAAAGCTATATGTACATAAAACAAGATGAACTAAAAAGCGGTGATCCAGTTACCTGTATTGTCAAAGGAGAAACTCCTCTTGAAATTGATGATACTTATTGGACAGAGGAAGACTATCGTCAGGTTTTAGAGTCGGCAGGTTTTATAAAGATACAGGCAACTTTCCCTATAGCTGAAGGGAAGGAATGGTTAAATGAGAAGAAAGTTGCACCTGATATGGTTTTAAAGTGTACAAAATTAACTCATAAATAAGGTTACCATTCAGGTTTTACCAGCGGTTCTTCACCCAGGCGGTTGCAGCGGTTGATCACGCCCCAGAACCGGTGACGACCGATGGACGTAGTTACCTCAGATCCTTGCGTCTTTCATTTCTATGGTGTAGCCTTCTATTAGGCTGCTTACTGGAGAGGAGCCACCGCGACGTGAAGCAAGGATGGGATCGAAGCGCCGTTGAAGGCGGAGCTGGAGGGACATGTCTAGTATGCAAGAATGGAGAGAATATGAAAAAAGAAGACAAGCATGAGGACGGGGTATTTGATATTGATCATAACGTCGAATCTCCTATAAGTGAGGATGTTCAACAAGTAATATTTAGCCCACGCGACTATCTGGCTCAATTCTATGAGGGCGATGTAAATCCTGGCAATAGGGCATTGCTTCGCTTCTATGCCAGGATCTACGAAGACCTTGCAGGAAGATCCTTTCTCGAATTCAGTGGCGGCCCGACCATTTATTCTCTTATCACGGCGGCGCGTACAGCCAGTTGGATACATTTTTGCGACTATAACGACGAGTGTCTCAATGAAGTTAATAAGTGGCTGATGGAGGATGATTCTGCTTTCGACTGGAGCCATTTTACCAGGTACGCGTTGGAGTGTGAAAAGGAAAGTAGAAGCAGGCCAGATGAAAAGGATATCCAGGTTAGACATCAGCTTATTCGCCAGCGTATTCGTAAGATTTCACGCTGCGATATCTTCGCGGATGACCCGCTGCTCGGTTCATCTATGGGATCGTATGGAGTAGTAGCTCACACTTTTTGCCTGGACTCAATAATCCAGGACAAGAGAGAGTGGCTTCACCTCAACAAGAAGCTTGCCAATCTGGTCGATAAAGATGGCTTGTTCGTAACAGTTTGTCTCTTAAATGCTTCTTACTGGACCACTCGGGGCGTTAGATATCCAGCGGTAACACTCACACTCGCTGACGTTATCAATATGTACTCTGG
>WNFX01010954.1_pt1 | contig 13067 bp, 10 predicted proteins | sample 5400111 | NCBI WGS metagenome assembly WNFX01 (sample SAMN13153363, study PRJNA577476) | soil metagenome | isolation source: 40 cm soil or saprolite under grassland replicate 1 | place: USA:California | collected 2016-06-15
GCTGGCCGCAAGACGGCGGGCATCGACGGGAAGGTGGTGCTGCTGCCCCAGGGTAAGGCCGAGTTGGCCGACTGGATGCAGCACCGAGCCGCCGCGTGGAAGCCCAAGCCGGTCAAGCGGGTGTATGTGCCGAAGCCCGACGGGCGTCGGCGCGGCCTCGGGATTCCCGTGATCGCCGACAGGTGCCTTGAGGCCCTGGCGACGAACGCGCTGGAGCCCGAGTGGGAGGCACGGTTCGAGTCGAGGTCCTATGGATTTCGGCCCGGCCGAGGCTGCCAGGACGCGATCCAGGCCATCTATGTGACCGCCCGCGGCGTGAGCTGCCAGCGGTCCTGGGTGCTGGACGCGGACCTGGCGGCGGCGTTCGACAGAATCGACCATGATCACCTTCTTGCCTCGCTCGGCACATTCCCCGCCCGGGGACTGGTCGCGCAGTGGTTGAAGGCCGGTGTGGTCGAGCAGGGCTGGTTCACCCCGACCGTTGAGGGAACCCCTCAAGGGGGCGGGATCAGCCCCGCGTTGATGAACGTGGCCCTGCACGGGATGGAGCAGGCTGCCGGGGTTCGGTACCACCCCTTTGGGCATCGTGACGCCGGAAGCGCGGTGCCGGGCTCCCCGGTCCTGATCAGATACGCCGACGATCTTTTGGCCCTGTGTCACTCGCGTGAGCAGGCCGAACAGGTCAAGGCGCGGCTCGCCGCGTGGCTGACGCCCAGAGGGCTGGTCTTCAACGAGGACAAGACCCGTGTGGTCCACCTCGACGAGGGCTGCGACTTCCTCGGGTTCAACGTCCGCCGCTACCGGGGCAAGCTGCTGATCAAACCCAGCAAGGCCGCAGTCAAGCGGATCCGGAAACGGCTCGCCACCGAGATGCTGTCCCTGCGCGGGGCCAACGTCGAGGCGGTGCTCATCAAGCTCAACCCGATCATCCGGGGCTGGGCCGCCTACTACCGGCACGCGGTCTCCAGTCGGGTCTTCAACGATCTGGACGACTACATGTGGAAGCTCACTTACAAGTGGGCCAAGCACGCTCATCCGCACAAGCCGAGGAAGTGGGTCGTCGCCCGCTACTTCGGCAGATTCAACTCTTCCAGGCAGGACCGGTGGGTCTTCGGCGACCGCCAATCCGGCGCGTTCCTGCTCAAGTTCTCCTGGACCAAGATCGTCCGGCACGTGCTGGTCAAAGGCTGGGCCTCACCCGATGACCCTGCCCTGACCGATTACTGGGCCAAACGACGATGCCGCATCAGACCCCCGTTGGACCGCACTGGTCTGCGCCTGCTCCAGGCACAGCACGGACGCTGTCCGCTCTGCCGGGACCTGCTGCTGCACGCCGACCACGAGCCGCAGACCCCCCACGAATGGGAACGCTGGCTCGCCACGGTCCGCAAAGCGACCCGCAAACAAGCCGTCATCGCCGAACCGGATCCCCGGGCACCGGACGAACCGTCAACGCTTCGCCTCATCCACACACACTGCCGTCGCCGTCTCAGCCAGAGAAGCGACACCAGTGACCTGGCACTTCTGCCAGCCCGCGAGCCCTCGGGGCTTGCTTGAGCCGGTTGCTCGGAAAGCGGGCACGGCCGGCTCTGAGGGGGGTGCGGCGCAGCAATGCGCCGCACCTACCCGACTGGAAGCCGATCTGGTATGTGCTGGAGGGGCGCGGGTTTGCGCTGCTGCTGGTCAACGCCCGCCACGTCAAGATCGTGCCCGGCCGCAAGACCGACGTGGCCGATGCCGCCTGGCTGGCGGAGCTGCTGGAGCACGGCCTGCTGCGCGGCAGCTTCGTCCCGCCGCCACAGATCCGCGAGCTGCGGGACCTGACCCGCTACCGCAAGAAGCTGACCCAGGCCCACACCGCCGAGTGCCAGCGGGTCCAAAAGACCCTGGAAGACGCCGGCATCAAGCTGGACTCGGTCGCCTCCGACGTGCTGGGGGTCTCGGGCCGGGCGATGCTCAAGGCGCTGGTGGACGGCGAACGCGACCCCGAGGCCCTCGCGGCGCTGGCCCGGGGGGTGCTGCGCAAGAAGCTGCCCGAGCTGCGCCGGGCCTTGCGGGGCCACTTCGGTGACCATCACGGGTTGCTGGTCGGGCTGTCGCTTGCCCACCTGGAGCACCTGGAGGGCGCCATCGCCCAGCTGGATGCGCGGGTGGACCAGGTGATCGCCCCTTTCGCGGTGGCGCGTGACCGGCTGGACACCATCACCGGGGTCGGCAAGCGCGCCGCGGAGGCGATCATCGCCGAGATCGGGGTGGACATGGGGGTGTTCCCCACCGCCGCCCACCTGGCCTCGTGGGCGGGGCGCTGCCCTGGCAACAACGTCACCGGCGGCAAACGCCGCTCCGGCAAGCCCACCAAAGGCAACCGCTGGCTGGCCGATGTGCTCACCGAGTGCGCCTGGGCCGCCGCCCGCAGCCGCGACACCTACCTGGCCGCCCAGTTCTGGCGGCTGGCCCGCCGGATCGGCAAGAAGAAGGCCGCGGTCGCGGTCGGCCACTCGATCCTGGTGATCGCCTGGCACCTGCTCGAAGGCGACTGTGACTACCACGACCTCGGCGGTGACTGGTTCACCCGCCGCAACGACACCGACCGGCACAAGACCCACCTCATCAAGCAACTCCAAGCCCTCGGCTACTCGGTCACCCTCCAACCCGCCGCCTAGCCTTCGCACAGCCTGGGATTCTCCTTACAGCCTGGGATTCTCCTTACAGGCAAGACAGGGCTTCGGCGTTGTTTCGATACGCCCGTTGGGGCGGTAATGACCGGATAGCGTGAGCAGGCACGGACTTCCGGGATCATGCGGTTCTCACTCCCTCATGACCACGGTGGAAGCCCGTGCCTGCCGAGCTATCATCCCCGATCCCATCGGGTCTTGACCCGCTGTGCGATGCCGACCCGCTCCAGCAAGCCGAGACTCCGCACCTGCTCGCCTACCTGGCCAGCGTCCCCGACCCGCGAGCCCCTCGTGGGCGCCGCCACCCACTGGTCGCCATCCTGGCCGTGGCCGCCGCCGCGGTGCTTGCCGGCGCCCGCTCGATGACCGCGATCGCCGAATGGGCCGCCGAGGCTCCCCAGCCAGTCCGTGCCGCGCTCAGCGCCCGCCACCACGCTCCCGGCCACTACAGCGTCCCGACCGAAACCACCATCCGCCGGACCCTGGGCCGCCTGGACCCCCAAGCCCTGGCCACAGCGATCGGCGCCTGGCTTTGCGACCGCGACCGCCTCCAGCGGCAGCGGCGGCGGGCAATCGCGGTCGATGGCAAGACGCTGCGAGGCGCCAAACACCACGGCCGCCAGGTCCACCTGCTGGCCGCGATGGACCACACCACCCGCTGTGTGCTGGCCCAACACCAGGTCGACGGCGCCCCCGGCGAGGTCCCCGCCTTCCAACCCCTGCTGGAGCCGCTGGACCTTGCCGGGGCGGTCATCACCGCCGACGCGCTGCACACGCACGCCGACGCCGCCGAGTTCCTGGTCAGCCAAAAGCAGGCCCACTACCTACTGGTCGTCAAGGCCAACCAGCCCACCCTGCTGGAACGCTGCGCCGCCCTGGCCTGGCACAACGTCCCTGTCGCCGACCGCACCCGCGACCGCGGCCACGGCCGGGTGGAGATCCGCACCCTCAAGGCCGTCACCGTCCGCCACTTCGGCTCCCGCACGCCGCCCAGGTCATCCAGGTCACCCGCAAGGTCTGCGACCTTGCCACCCGCAAGTGGCACACCGTGGTCGTCTACGCCATCACCAGCCTGTCGTTCCAGCAGGCCCGCCCGCCCGGCTCGCCGACCTCATCCGCGGGCACTGGACGATCGAGAACGGCCTGCACTGGGTCCGCGACGTGACCTTGGGCGAGGACGCCTCCCAGCTGCGCCGCTGGCACCGCCCCGCAGGTCATGGCCAGCCTGCGCAACTTGGCGATCGGTGCGCTCAGCCGGGCTGGGCCGGTCAACCTCGCCGCCGCACTACGCCGCCACGCCCGCGACCCTGCCCGGCCCCTTACCACCCTCGGGATCACCCTCGGATGAAACCGACATCACGCGAGAACGCCGGAGCCCTGCCCTGAGCGCACGGCCGGCGACCTGTTTTGTCATCCGCTCAAAGATCTCAGAGCTTGCGAAATTCTTATAGTGCGGCATTACTTCTCATTGAGGTTTGACACGCTGATCTTGGCAAATCCCTCGGCGGCAGGTACGCCGAGAATGCGAAGTAGTAGCTATCCTCGGCCGCTGATAGAGTAAACGAATACTCTATCAGCAGAGCGAGTGAACGAGGGCAAGACCAAGGAGATGCACGGCAATTGAACTAGGCTCCAATACGTCTTGACGCCGCCCAAGGGACGGCGGGACAATCACGCGCGGCCTAGGCGACCGACGACAGCGTAGTCATCCGTGTTCGCGAGGGGGTGGCCGTGCAGCTTGGCCTGATCAGCCCCTGTCAATGCCCTCTGACCTCGGTCGATGGAGCTGGCATAGGGAGCGTCAGCTCGTTTCCTTTCCTGGTGGAAACCGAGTTCCGAATGGCGTTCAAGGCAAGCAATAGCACTGGCCCAGCCGAGTAAGAGTCGTGCAAATCGTACCGATCCTGGCTTGCAATTCTCAGCCACGAGACGTGCAGGCCAGAGCCGATTGGATGCGAAGATGCCCAGGTTGAACAGACCTTGACACAAGCAAGCACGAGCCGATACGCATCGAGCACCCGATATCCCCGGTCGCATCTGACCAAATCAATTCAAGGCGAGGTGACAGCGTCATCGCGCGGAAGGCGACGATGCCCAGGCTGACAGCGGCATTGCCCAAGCGGCAGGTCCTGCCTGCCCGCTGGACCCCACGCCGGCGCAGCCAGCAGTGGTCTCGTGCCCCGCCGGCCTGCTCGCTCAACCCGCCCGGTCCCCCAGACCCTGGGATCGGGAGTCGACCAAGGAAAGGAGAATGATGCGACGCGCAGCAGCAACCCTTGCCCTCGCGCTCGCACTGCTTGTCGCGATGGCCACCTCGGCCTTCGCCGCCAGCCCGCACTTCCTGTTCGCCAACAACAGCATTGACACCAGCACTGGGGCGCTGAACACCGCGTTCAAGGAGGCGGGCCTGGGCACCGGCACAACTAGCGTCGGGATTACGCTCAGTGCCGATGCGACCGCCACCTACCAGTGCTACAACAAGGCAGGGCACCTTCAGCTGCCCCTCCGGGCAGCTCCTGTTCCTGGATGCGGTGAGCTACTCGAACACTCAGGTGACGGACCAGTTCGGCAATTCAATCCACGCCACGCCGGACCCGATCTCGGCCACGGTCCACATCAGAATAGGCTGACCAGCCACACCGCCAACGACAGTCCATCTAGAGCTTGCCGGGCGACAGGCGGCCGGGTAAAGGATAGGCCCGGCCGCCCGTTGCGCGCGGGGCTGGTCGACGAACCCGATTTGTCTCAGCCGGCCGCAGCCATGCTTCGCTCTGCGACCTCCACCGCTGCGGCACGGCACCACGGATGATCCGCCGCCACCGTCCGACCCCAGTTGTGGGCGGTCCGCCGCGCGTTGGCCACCCTGGCGACCTCGGGTCGATCGGCAGGGCCTCGGCATAGTGCGGGAATGACTGGTTCACGGGCTTGTGATGCCGAGGAGTGGCAGGACTCGGGTGGCGTCGCGGGCGTTGCGGCGCAGCGCGGCGGCGATGTTGCGGTGGCCGCGGGCGTGGAGGATGCCGACGGCGAGGTTGCGCAGGCTGGCCATGGCCCGGGGGGCGGTGCCGGTGCGGACCTGGGAGGCGTCCTCGGCGAAGGTGGTGTCGCGGATGTGGTGCAGCGCCTCGATGCCCCAGTGGCCGCGGATCCAGTCGGCCAGGCGGGCGGGGTGGGCCTGGGCGGCGGTGAGGTTGGTGACCGCGTAGACGGTGACGGTGCGCCAGCGTGGGCTGTGTAGGGAGCGGACCCGGCGGGTGATGCGGATGGCTTGGGTGGCGTGGGGGAAGTCCAGGCCATCCACGGTGGTGGCTTGCAGGCGGCGGAGCTCCCCGCGCGCCGCCTCCAGCTCTGCGGTCCGCTGCTCGAGCTGGGCGGCGTAGACGCGGCGGTCGTGGACGAAGTGGCCAAGCAGCCAGGCCGCGCCCAGGACCAGCGCGTCGCCCAGCCAGGTGGCCGCCCCGGTCCCGCCCGGCGTGAGCAGGACCGCCGCCGCGGCCGCCTCCACCGCGGCCAGACCGGTGAGCGAGCTGCGCCGGTCGCAGTACGCCGCAACGGTGTACACGGGCACCAGGATCGCCGGGCCGAGGAACACCGGCGAGAGCCCAAGCACCGCGACCGCCAGCCCGCTCGCCACGCTGATCGCCAGCACTCCATACGGGAACCGCCGCCGCACCGCCAGCGGCAGCGTGTGCAGCAGGGCCAGCACGTACGCCGGCGCGCCAGTCGGCCCCAGCGTCGTCGCCACCCGCTGCAGGCTCAGCGCGGCCAACCCAAGCGCGAGCAGCACATCGAACAGTGGCGGCCCGCCGCGCGGCCATCGCAGGCGCCCGACTTGCTCGTTCATGCGCAGACGGTATCTCGGCCGGGCATCCGGCACATCACCCCACAGACCGATCGCTCGTACTCCGCGGGGCTGACCCCGCTTGCCTCGGCGCTGGTACAGGCTAAGCGAGCGGGGTGAATCCCTGCTCGAAGGAGTGGATCAGGTCCTGGGACGACCTCCAGCGGTCCTCCGGGACGAGGGAGAGCACCGAATAGCCCCAGACGCCGCTTGGGCTGACGAAGCTGATGTCCAGCCCGTGGGTGGGGCGCCCGTTCGGCAGGTAGGTGTACTCCCAGATGGCGGCGCGCATGCCGTGGTAGCTGCCCTCGTGCACCGAGCCGATCAGGTGGTAGCCGGGGAGCCTCGCCGACCAGAACCGCTCGTTCTGGATCCATCCGGGCAGCGGATCACCGCTCTCCGGGACCTGCGGGGGACGCGCGGACTCCACCTTGATGAAGCGTCCGGTGCCCTCGCTGAACGACGTGCCGTGCCGGGCCAGACCGGTGCTGCGCCTCCAGCCGGAGGGGTAGGCGACCGCATAGCCGCCGCTCGGGTTGGTGAAGCTGGTCCAGCCCGCGGGCACCGCGGGGGCCCCGCCCGCTGGTGGCTGGGAGGTGGTCGGCGACGCGCCTCCCCTCGAGGCGGTCGTCTGTGGAGCGGTCGGCGCCGGAGGGCTGGTCGTTGGCGCGTTGGTCACGTGGGTCGGCGCGGCCGCGCGCCCGCCGCCCGCGCCGTTGCCACGCAACGGCCCGGTCACCGCAAGCGCCAGCACGACTGCGGCAACCCCGGCGAGCACGGCCACCCCGGCGAGCACGGCGACCGCCGTCAGCGACCGCCGCTTCCCCGTCCCCTCGTCCCGCCATGCTCGGCTGGCCGGCGTCGGCGCCTCCGGGGCCTCGATGGTGTCGTGCGCGGCCCCTTCGGCGGGCAGCTCCCCGGTGGGGGCCGGCGTGAACAGGTCGGGAGGCGCGACCGGCACCGTGGCTCGGTCGGCGCCATCCTCCCGGCCGGCGGCGGCGACCCTGGCGAGGCGGATGCGCACCTGGCGCAGGCCGGGTCGGGCGGCCGGGTCCTTGGCCAGCAGCGACATGAGCACAGGGGTGAGCGCGCCGGCGTGGCGTGGCGGGCGTGGCGGCTCGTTCACCACTGCGGCCAGCGTCGCGAGCGAGCCGGCACGTTCGAACGGCGCCTCGCCCTCGACCGCGTAGTACATGGTCGCGCCCAGCCCCCACAGGTCGGTCTCGGGGCCGATCTGGCCGCCGCTCGCCTGCTCTGGAGCCATGTACCAGGGCGAGCCGACGATGATGCCACTGGCGGTGAGCTTCGGGTCGCCCTGCAGCTGGGCGATCCCGAAGTCGCCGAGCCAGACGCTGCCGTCCTCGCCGACCATGACGTTGGCGGGTTTGACGTCGCGATGCACGATGCCGGCCCGGTGCGCGGCCTCCAGCGCGGAGGCGATCCGCAGGCCGATGCGGGCGACCCGCTCGGGCGGCAGCGGCCCCCCTCTGGCCACCAGCTCGGCCAGGGTGGGAGCCGTGATCAGCTCCATGACGATGAACGCGTGGCCCTGTTCCTCGAGCACGTCGTAGATGGTGATCGCGCCCGGATGATCGAGCCGTGCCGCGGCCCGCGCCTCGCGTAGCGCCCTGGCACGCAGGTCGTCACGCTGGTGCTGGGAGAGGGTCTCGGGGAAGCTGACCTCCTTGACGGCGACCTCGCGGTCGAGCAGGCGGTCATGGGCGAGCCACACCGTTCCGATCCCGCCCCTGCCGATCGTATGCTCCAGCAGGTAGCGGTCCGCGACAACCCGCTCGGGCATGACGGCCATACGGTCGACTACCCCTCGAAGCCAGATCATCCCCTTGGGATGATGACGCTGGGGAGACCCTGCGTGAGCGTCGCCGTACCACGATCGACGTCGCTACCAAGGGGGCTGCCCAATGTCGGATATGAAGGTGGAGCGGAAGGAGTCGCTGACCCGGCAGCAGGCGGCCGACAAACTGTCGGCCCTGGCGACCGCGCTCGCCAAAGGCGGCGATGTCGACCTCGGCGGTGCCACCGTGAACCTCCGCGTCGCGGACGAGATGCGCAGCGAATTCGAGGTGGAGCGAGGACCACGCACCGGCGGCCCCTAGCCGGGAGGCGTGCTCTAGGATGCCCCTGAATAACGCGCAGGCGACCTGATTTGCGACGCCCTGACCTGCGACGTTGCAGCCCGGCAAGGGCAAGAACGGTCCTTGTTCAGGGGCCTCCTAGGGAGCCTGGCCGCGTCTTGGGCTGTCCATCTGTGCCTCGTCCTCGAACGTGTATTCGGCTACGCTACCGGCATGCGGACGTGGGAAGCGCGCGACCCCGACTGCGGCCCGATCCAGGCGAGTCCCGCCGTTCCTCGTGCCACGATCGCCCGTTATTCTCGATAATGCTGATTTGCTTATTAAGGCAAACCTGCTACGCTCGGACCTATCTGAGGGGGAACTGAGCAGCGAGCCACCCGAAAGACCGTCGGGCGACCCCACCGCGTTACATCCCCGCGGACACCGCTCGACGACTGGAGACCAGCGGACCCCGACGTCCTGGCCAGCGGTAGGATGCCGCAACCATGCTGAGCCAGCACATCGAAGGCCGAGTCCTCAACCTTGTCGAACGCGTCCTGAACGGCGCGAGGATCGAGGACTTCCGGGTCGAATGCAAAGGGACATGGCCCTCGGCCGCCAAGGCCGCTCGCCAGATCGCAGGACACGCCAATGCGGCACGGGGGGAGCCGATCCTGTGGATCATCGGCCTCGACGAGGACAACAATCGAGTAACTGGTGCGTCCGAGGTGGAGCTGGCCGACTGGTGGGCGCAGGTCACCGCGGCCCATGACGAAGGGATCACACCCGGTCTCACCTCGCTGATCGTGCCGGTCAACCCCGAGCAGAGCGTGGTCGCGCTCTACATGACGACCGAGCGGGCTCCCTATGTCATCAAGCGGCAGGACGGGCAGGGTCCGTTCGAGCGTGAGGTGCCCTGGCGCGATGGGAACCGGACCCGCAGCGCGTATCGTCACGAGCTGCTGCGGCTGCTGATCGCTGCCGTCGCGCCGCCTGACGCGACCGTCGTGAACATGTCGCTGCGCATACACCATCGACCGGCCACCGAGGCCGAGTACGGTCATCCTGCCGTGCCTCAGCGTCTGGAACTCATCCTGTGGGGCGGGGTATTCTTCGGGCCGCCAGCCTCACCACTGGCTGTCCTGCCCGCCCACCTCATGACCGGTCAGGCCGACTTCGCTCCCGACAAGCCTGGGGCGAGCCCACTGGAACCAGTGCCTATCACAATCGGATTCCGCCAGAGGACGGTCGGGGGAGTCCTGGGTCACGTGATTGAGCCCCATCCGCTTGGCGTGGACGTTCGTCTAGACGACGTCTATGTTGCCGGTCCTGGCACCCTCAACGTCGCAGGAACCGGACACGTCTCGATCGAGCAGCGGGCCGCGCTTCTCGACGTCCAACGGGTGGTTGTACACCTCACCCTCCCGCTAGCCGGAGGGGAGCGACCTGTCATCTTGGCGGCCGCCCTGGAACGAACAGCGGAAGAGCCTGGCGAGCTGGCGCGATGGGCGGACACGTAGCGCCATGTTGCTTCCGCCTGGTCGCATCCCCGCTGTACCGCACCACTACGGTCCGGACGCCGGTCGCGTGCCGCTCACTGCCGCAATACGCATGGTCACTACCGCCCGGTGGTCGCATCCGCGCATCAGTACCGCCGGAGGCGGTGGTCGCTGCCCCTGGTCGCATGGTCGCCCCGGCACTGTGCGCAGTGGTCGCATGGTCGCCCCGGCACTGTGCGCAGTGGTCGCATGGTCGCCCGGCACGGCCGCACCCTGGAGGCGCGAGCGTCGTGGTCGGCTACAGGAAGCTGTCGCCAGGCTGGCGGCGGCTGGTCGGGTGCAGCCAGCGCAGATGCTGGCGGCTGATCTGCCGACTGAGCCGGTCGCGGAGCTGCTCCCGGACGTAGGTCATCGCGGGCCGGGCGAGCGCGCGGGCCTCCTCGGCGCCCAGCCTGCCGAACTCCAAGCCCTTGACGTGCCCGCCGCGCCAGCGGTCCACCACGGCCAGCAGGGCGGCGTCGGGGCTGGTGCCGACCGCGGTCCAGGTCTGCTGTGGCCAGGCGCGCAGCTCGGCGGTGAGGTCGGCCAGGAACACCAGGTCCCGCGGCGTCCGGTCGGGATGGCCGGTCACCAGGTCGTACAGCACCTGGCCGTCTGGCTGGGGGATCTGCTCGTGCAGCAGGGCGGCCGGGGCGACCACCAGCACGCTGCCGGGCTCGGGTACGAGCTCGGCTAGGGGCTGGTCGAGCAGGATGGCCAGGTAGCAGTCGGCGACCCGGCCGGGCTGGAGCTGCTCGCCAAAGGCGTTAGGGCCAAGCCGCCGCACCTGTGCCGCTCCTCGGGTTCGACGATCCGAGCATCAGGCTACCCGGCCGCTGCGGCACCGTCCCCGAGGCGCCATTCGGCAGATGGGCAGTCGAGCGGGCTGCGTACAGACCATGAACCGCGAGGGCCTGGATTCTGGGTTCGACCATGATAATTGACGCTTAAAGTAATAGTGCTGGCGCTCCTACAGCTCACCACACGGCGGGCGGCGCTGGCTCAAGCCCGATGCTCACGCACGGCTCCGGCTGGGGCCGTGGGTCGATCGCTGGTTCATCGAGGTCTATAGATTTGATCAGTCCCGGCTCAATCTCAGGGCCAAACTGGACAGCTACAGCCACTACTGGCAAAGCGGGCGGGCGGGGGCCGGTGGGGGAGTGTGCCCGGGGTCCTGATGCTCGCGACCCACAAGGCCCGGCCCACTGCCTTAGCGGCTGCCGTGGCGGCACAGCCGGAACCGGCCCGGGTGCTCTTTCAGGTCGGCCACTACAGCGAGGCGGGAACGATTCTGTCAACCGCTCCCGAGCCTTTGGCGGTGTAGCTTCCGTTGACCACAACCGGTAGTAGCATCCAGGCGTGTGGCTTCTCGACGTGAAAGGGGCAGCGGTGGCTGTCAAAGTTGTGCACCTGTCTGACCTTACCGGCCGGCAGGGCGACGAGAGCGAATTCGCCGACCTGGAAGTACGGCACCCGGACTTTCGTGAGCCCATCCACCTTGAGGCCCTTCCGTCCGAGATCGAGAGCCTGCTCAAGTCCGCGGCTCGGGTGGTTCAGGTCGACTACCCGCGCCCGCCGACATCGTGAGCTTCATCGACGCTCACCGCGACCAGTTCGGGGTCGAGCCGATCTGCAAGGTGCTCAAGGTCGCCCCGTCGGTCTACTACGCCCACAAGAGCAGGCCGCCGTCAGCCCGTGCGGTGGCCGATGCGCAGCTCAAGGTGGAGGTCATGCGGGTCTACAAGGAGAACTTCGAGGTGTACGGCGCCGAGAAGATCTGGCGGCAGCTCGGCAGGGAAGGCATCCGGGTGGGCCGCGACCGGGTGGCCCGACTCATGCGCGCCTTGGGGATCTGTGGGGTGGTGCGCGGCAAGCCGCGGCGTACCACCATCCCCGCCGAGGCCGACCAGCGCCCCGCCGACCTGGTCAAGCGGGACTTCACTGCGCCGGCGCCCAACCGCCTGTGGGTCGCCGACCTGACCTACGTGCCCACCCGGGCGGGGTTCTGCTACGCCGCGTTCATCATCGACGCCTACAGCCGCGCCATCGTCGGCTGGCGGGTCGCCACCACCCTGCGGGCCAGCTTGGCCCTGGACGCCCTGGAGATGGCCATCTGGGCCCGCCAAGCGGCCGGCTTGGACGACCTGGTGCACCACTCCGACCGTGGGGTGCAGTACCTGAGTGTGCGCTACACCCAGCGCCTGGCCGACGAGGGTGCGGTGGCCTCGGTCGGCTCCAAGGGGGACTCCTACGACAACGCCCTGGCCGAGGCGGTCAACGGCCTGTACAAGGCCGAGCTGATCGGCCCCCGCGGCCCCTGGCGCACCGCCGGCCAGGTGGAACTGGCCACCCTGGAGTGGGTGCAGTGGTGGAACACCCGTCGCCTGCACGGCGCGCTCGACCACATCCCACCTGCAGAACACGAAACCCTGTACTACCGTCAACTCGAACAGTCCAAGGAGGTCGGGTAAACCGCAACCGTTCAGGCCTCCATCAAACCCAGGGCAGTTCAAGGCGACCGGTAGCAGCGACCAGCGGGGCGACCACCGGCGACCGGACCACCGCGACCGCGAACGCAACCACGACCACGAGCGCGCCATGTAGTCGGTTGTCGTGCGACCACTCGGACGACCACGCAAGCGACCATCGCGCCGGCATTCTGAGCCGGATCGCGGGTGGTCGCGGGGTGGTGGAACGCCGGCGGGCTACCGCAATTTGCGGATGGCGGCACCGCACTCGGCGGCTTCACTGCCGAGGGCGATCGTGCCAGACTGCCCGCTTGGCGTGAACTCCAGGCCAGCGCTGGCGGGTGGGCCGTGACCGAGTCCCGCGGTGCCTGGTGCTGGCCTGTGGAGGGCGCGGCGGCGAGGCAGTTCCCCCCTGTGCTCGTCGCCGGCCCACCACACCAGCGCGACGGTTGGCGCTGGGCGGCTACTGG
>WNFX01004880.1_pt1 | contig 13061 bp, 12 predicted proteins | sample 5400111 | NCBI WGS metagenome assembly WNFX01 (sample SAMN13153363, study PRJNA577476) | soil metagenome | isolation source: 40 cm soil or saprolite under grassland replicate 1 | place: USA:California | collected 2016-06-15
CAAAGCTGGCTGCATCGTCAGAAGACTCCGTTTGGTTTGGCTAAACGAGCTCGGGCCGTACTGTTGCTCTCGCAAGGTTATCCCTTTGCTCACACCGCCAAGTGGGTTGGTTTCACTGAGAAGAATCTGCGCAAGTGGGCCAGGCGTTTCCTTGAGCAAGGGAGCGCAGGCTTGTATGAGAAATCTCGCCCCGGTCGCACTCCCCACTTTCCACCGGAGGTAGCCCTCCACGTGGTCAAGCTGGCCTGTGAACGCCCAGACCATGCAGGTCGTTCACTTTCTCAATGGAATTGGGGTTTGCGGCTGGTAAGAACAGGAAGTCGGAATAGGAATGTAGCCCAAAAGGGCTAAAGGCAGGGGAAAATGAGCTTTCTCACTCGAAAAACCTCTTCAGAAACGAAAAAAGAGGAGGCAGACTTCTGCTCATCTTGTAGATGAGGCATGATCCAAAGAACCGCAAGCTCAGACTTGAAGGCCAGTGTCTGCTAACTCTCCCAAAAACCTGAAAAATCGATGTCAGCTCAGCTTATTGGCTTCCCAGATGACCCATTCATCCTCTTTGCTCTTCCAACTTCCTGTTCCTACCAGCCGCAAACCCCTTGTACCGGAAGAGGTCAAAAAAGCTCTTCCCTAGAAAAATGTGCAAAGTCCAGGTATCCTGTCGTCAGAAAAACACTTACGGGCCAGATGATCGCGTTGCACGCGATCATTCAGAATCGGGTGTTATCAGTCCGTCCTGCTCGGGATGTCTTTTGCACATGAGAAGATAAAGCAGTAGAAACGGCACCTGCTTCTGAGTGGTCTCCGAGTGTCCTTCACCATTTTTGCAACAGAGCCTGCATTCTCACCATGTGGTTTTGAGTTGGAGAAGGGTCTGAGGTTGATCCAACGATACTGAAACGGTGTCTCAACACCCGTTTTTGAATGGTCCCCATATCCCAAGTACCTCCACAATCACTTACCAAGCTGATCCGTTCTCTGAAGCTTCTTCAGTGTATCCGAGCCAAAGGGATTCTGACCAGCTTTCAGTTGCTTAATCCAATTCTGACGCTGAGCCAGTTTTTCTGCGTCATCCTGCGAGAGGGGTTTTGGTAGATGCTGTATCCACTGCACAAAAAATGTGAAATCTTCGATTGCACCCTGTCGGTTCCCCATGAGTGCCCGTGCCAGCCCACGACTATCACGAATGGCTCCACTGTAGGGATAAAGCGCGACGGCTTCTTCACAGGAGGGCAAGACGAGATCTGCAAACTGATGAGTGCTACCTGCCCAGCAGATGTCATTTGCAGCGTCTGCATTATCGAGTTGGGCCGCTTCGGGTATCACTTCTGCGTAGATGGCTCGTGCATCTTGCTCCTTCCCCCCTACGACATCGAAATGTGCTTGCACGAGTTTTGCATCAATGACCGATTTATTAAGAGGAAGATTGGAACACACCTTCCGGTATGACGTATTGTTGCCTACGAGGCTGTCCCATTCATCCTGTTCAAGATTGCGATTAGCAATCCCACACGCAGCCTCTCTCCACGATTGCGTATTGAGATTCCAGACTGTAACATCGTGTTCTACCGCGTATGTATCTGTAATAATAAGAAGTCGTTTTCCATCTGAATGAAATGTTACCCCTACTACATCCATTGGGAGGCCAGATGAAACAGTATGCAATGCATGCGTGAAGCGCTCATAGGTATTGAGCTCCCAGACCGTAACTGATTGATCTCCCGCCGCTGCCAGCAATGTTCCATCGGGGCTAAACGAGAGTCCATTTTGAAGCCCCTGCATCTCTGCAATATCGGGATCAACGTTTTTCAGCGCTTCGCCGAGTATACTCTTCGCCTGAACATCCCAGAGAAGAATGGTGTTTGAGCTATCAATAGAAGCTAGCTTGCTTCCATCAGCACTGAACGCAACGCCTGTAACTGGGCCTTGCTGGCCGCTGAGTTGGCCGAGAGATTCGCCTGTGCTTATATTCCACAGGTCTACAGTTGTATTGTTGCAGGAGGCTAGCATCTTGCCGTCGGGACTGAGGGCAAGTGTGTTAGGAGTCGGCAAGCTCCTGATAAAAGGATGAACCAACCTATGCTGCGCACGCCCGCTGGTGGCATCCCACAGGAGAAGCGTGCCGTTGTCGTAGTCGGCTGCCAGCATCTGGCCGTTGAAAACAAGCGTGAAGAGCTGCTTTTCCTGCCGAAAGCTTTTGATCATGCGCTTCTCTGTCATGTTCCATAGGGAAATCTGCCCATCAGAGCGGCCAACTGCCAGCGTGTGTTTATCCGGGCCAAACATGAGGGATTTGATGGCAAGAGGCTCATCGAGAGGGTCGTTGCTCCCGGTAACAGGGCCAGCGCTGGCATCTAAGGTGGTGAGGACCTTGTTCGTTCCGATATCGCGCAGGGTGATTTTACCGGTCATATCGCCAATGAGCATTGTTGTGCCGTCGGGGCTGAAGATGGCGTCTGTCACTTTAGAGGCATAGCTGAACTGTTGCTTGAGCGGACTCTGGTTCGTCATGTTCCATAAGAGAATCTCCCCCTTATTATCGCCTGATACAAGCATCTTGCTATCTGAACTGAACATCAGATTGGTAATGAGATTTTCAGCGGAAATTTCGTGTCCGGCCAGGGTGAGCGGCACTTCTCCAGATGATGGTGACTTGACATTCCAGATCTCTATCGCATTGTCTGAATTGTCTGTTGCCAGCAGCCTGTTGTCGGAGCTGATGGCAAGCGCGTGTATACCCTTGACCTTGAGTGGAGGCCGCAGCGCTTTTTGTGAGGCCACCTCCCACCAGTAAACTGCTCCATTACTATCACTGGCTGCCAGCGTCTTTCCATCACGGCTAAGTGTGAAATCCATGATATCCCCTGTGAAACCGACGAAGGGTCTCTCTACCCGCGTTGTAAGATTCCAGAATTGAATTCCTCCACTTGCTCCTGTTGTATCTAATGCTTTTGTGCTGGCGATCAAGGTATTGCCATCGGGAGTGAAGGCAAGCTGAGTAGCGAGGGTGCTAGGCAGCGGAAGCGTCTGGCTGCTCGGTTTTTGCGCTGCCATGTTCCATAACTGTATACGACCCTGTGTACACTGGAGTTCCTGATACTGCTTGCAGCGGCCAGAAGCAAGCAGTATCCCATCTGGGCTGAAAATGATGGGTGTTCTGTCATGCTGAATAGAAGTAAAGCCTGGGGCGGCTGTCTCTAATTGTGCTTTCCTTACACCTGTGCTGGCATCCCATAGCCACAGGCCCTGATCGCTCGCCCCCGCTACCAGCCGTCCGTCAGGGCTGAGTGCCCAGTTCTGTATAAAGACAGTTGCAGGCACGTCCAGATAGAGGGTGTGTCCCTTCCTGGTTTGTATATTCCAGGTCGTCATGGCTCCTGTTGCACTCAAAGAAACAAACATTCGCTTGTCGGTACGAAATGCTTCATACTCTACCGGTCCACTCATCCTGAATATAGTAACCAGGTGAGGATTACGCTCCAGGGCTGTCTGCAACATCTCACGCGTATCATAGGTATCATTAATCTGATTGGTCCTGGTACTGAACAGGAGGGTTTTGGCGATCTGATTATTCGCTAGCCCCCGATTCGTTAGGGCGAGCGAAATTGCCTGCTGGCGTTCTATATCAATCTGCTCACGACCTTTTTCAATCGTACCGGCGAGGACGGTTACGACCAGCAAGAAGATAGAGAGTATACCAACAAGCAGACGTTGACGGTTGATCACGCGACGTTGCAGCTTCAGCTTGATGAACTGCTGCTGCTCCTTCGCCAGTTCCCGCTGTTGCTCTTCAAGTATGCTTGCCCGAATGAAGGCGACTTCATCGGCGTTAGGCATTGAGCGCTCGGCCCACATCCGGGCTTCGACAAGCTTTGGACCCTGATACACACGATCTGTCGACCGGCCCCGCCTGAGCCAGTCTGAGACATCTGCGCCGATAGTCCTGTGTAGAATGAGGTCACTACGAGCCTCGTGTAGCCACGTTACTAGGCGCTGCCACTCGCGAATCAAGGTTTCATGGCTGACCTCTACTGTCGGTTCCTCTGCTATCACATTGGTCGTGAGCAGACGTGCGGCGATAAATGCGTCGGCGACCTCGCAGATGATGGCTGTATGTCTGGGGCCAGACATCGTGAGTTCAAAGAGCGAGGCCCGTCGGCGCGTCGTGTCTTGCTCGTTTGCTCCCGGATTGATCAGCCGTAGGAAGAGTACACGGGCAAAGCTGCGATGTTCGTCCGTCGGTAATGCTCTATAAGTTGCTTCCGCATGATTTGCCAGCGCTCCCTGCACTCCTCCGATCTGCTTATATGCCTCCTCCGTCAGCCTGTGTCCATTGCGCCGCTGAAAGAGCTGGTCGAGAGTGAACTCTAGCAGCGGCAAGGCTCCAGCCTGCCCTACCGTCTCGAAGAGCAGATCGCCCACAAGATCGTCATCAAAGGAGAGTTGTACGTCCAGTTGTGCAGCAGGTTTTTCGATAACAGAGCGCAATTCGCGTATATCCATTGGGAGTACTGAGATGTGACGAGCCTGGATCAAGCGGCTGATCTCTGGATAATGCATCGGGCGATCATAGAAGTCTGCACGCAGCGTGAGCAGAATGATGAAGGGACCACGTGGCTCTGTTGCGGCTGTGACGAGCAGATCAAGGAAGCGCCGACGCTCTTGTTCTGGAAGTGGGCGTGTAAATACTTCTTCAAACTGATCAATGAGCAACACCACCCGTACACCAGAACGCCTGGTCAGATAGGTACCGAAAAGATGGAGCGCCCGCGCCGAATCATCCTCTAGGTCTTCGCGAATACTGCGCAGAGTCCTGTCCGGCATGTGTGTGTACAGCGAACTGGCAAGCGCCTCAATAGGCCGCATTCCTGGTACAATGGGATCAAGGTATAGCCATCTATCACTGCCTGCAAGGCCCCCTTGCTGCAAGCGAGGAAGAAGCCCCGCCATGACCACGCTCGATTTGCCAGAGCCGCTGGGGCCAACCACCGTTAACATACGTGTGGCAAACCTGTCCGGGCGTTCATCCCTGAGCATATTGTGCACGGTTGCCGTAAGCTGTGTAATCAACGTATCGCGCCCGAAGAAGTCGAAAGTATCTGCACCGGTAAAAGGTCGTAGCCCCCTATAAGGATTACGCGGTTCTCCAGGCATTTCTTGTTGGGCGTACGATGATATAGGCGCGGAGGGAGTGGTCACCTCCTCAAGGCAGTCCGCTATCTCGTCGAGTGCGGCAAAATAGCGCCCTTGACGTGCATCTATGACATCAACCGGCCCGGCTCGACTCCACATATCGAGCAATTCCTGTGCCAGACCTTCTCCTGCTACCCAGACAAGCACTATCCGCCGTTGATACATGCTGGCGATCCGGAGCTGCTCTTTAACCGCGCGTGATCCACGCATCTGTGGCGATATAATGGTGAGAACGACGAGGGCTGTACGAATCGCCCTGTGCATAGCAGCTTCTGCGTTCTGTGCAGTGGGAGCGCCGGAGATGCTATTGGTACAATGGATATCTCGTTTACTCAGGTCGGTTTTGAGCCGTACGGCAAATTTCTCGTCTGCTGGCGCGGCCGCGAGAAATACCAGCCGTTCTACTGGCCGACGGGTAACTCTGGGTGCGGTAGACTCTGAAAGGCTCAAACCGCCAGCTAAAGGAACTGCAGGTTGAGAAGCTTCCATTTCACCTGGAACATGGCTCTCGCGTATCGCTCGCTCGAATGCCAGCGCAAATGCCTGCACGCTGACAAAACGCTGCAGCGGATTTTTTGCTAGAGCTTTCCGTACAACCTCCTCCACTGCGGCCGGTAAATCAGGCCGTAACTGGCGCATGGGTGGCGGATCAACTTGCAGATGCTGGTTGAAGATCTCCCACTGGCCTCCCTCGAAGGGACGTTTCCCACACAGCCATTCGTAGGTGATCACGCCGAGTGCATATTGATCGCTGGCATAGCATGGTTTGCCTTGCAGTTGCTCAGGAGCTATATAAGCCGGCGTTCCAACCCACCCCTGTGTATCGAACAGGTCTGATGACGAGATCAGCAGAGCCAGCCCGAAGTCACTGAGCAGAAGATTCCCAGCAGCATCCAGCAGCATATTTCCAGGCTTGACATCACGGTGGATAAGATGGTTGTTATGGGCGTATTGTAAAGCATCAGCCGCTTGCTGCACGTAGGTCAATGTCTGTGCAAGCGAGAAGTGAGTTTTATTTGCTGGTGCTTGACGGAGCATGTCACCCGCCGCATGCTCCATCACAAGCACTGGAGTATCTTCCTCCATAAAGAATTCGAGTACGCGTATAATATGAGGATGCTTCAAGCGAACGAGCATCTGCGCCTCAAACAGGAAGCGTTTTTGTGCCTCCTCGCCCAGCGAGATACGCAGGATTTTCAGCGCGGCTTCACTGTTGAGATAGCGATGCTTCCCAAGATAGACCTCGGCGAATGTCCCCTGTCCTAACTTGCGGATGAGCCGGTAATTTCCAAGTTGTTGTCCAGCGTGATCAGTCATCCTTGCACCCCTTTAAGAGAGGCAGCCGCCAGGAACAGTCAGCGTACACCGTATCCTCCGCCCCTCAGCTAGAAGAACCTGGATTCTATGCCGATTGCTAGGCGTCCTGGGAACAACCCCACAAAGCGCGTTAATCTGGTTCTGAAGGGAGCTACAGTTAGTGAGAGGTATCGAGGTTTGACCGAGTGAGACGGTACTATTTGCGACACCAACCGAGACAAAGGGGCCAGGAGCCTGGATCTTGTCTGCCACGCTCTCAAAACTTTGTGGAACAGCAGGTTCCACAAAGTTCATCTTGTACCAGAGCAATCCATCCTGTGTGACACCGCACACATGGACATGCCGCTGATACCCAAGCCTTTCCTCGACGCTTGCGCAATCGACTGCGACAAATGTACCAGGGTCGATGATATCGACAGAAGCGTCATGCAGTACGGGCTGCCACTGGACTGGACCCGCCCGACCGACCGTGTGCCACAGCGCCCCCTGTGTTAGAGCGTAGACATGAAGCTCGTTGTTCTCTTCGCTAACGCTTACATCGCTAACGTTGTCAGGAGCACTGCTTATACTATCATCATCTGGAGTTTTGCCCCGCCCGTCCACCCAGGGTATCCACCCACTCCGATCCCAGCGGGTATAGAACAGTTTCCCGTCTTCCGTGATCACACACACATGCAAATTCTGGCTCCCTGCTGCGCAATCGATGCGGGTGAAGGAGCTTTCGTAAGATATTCCTGAAACTGCCGCTATACTGATATCTTCTAATGGTTCCCACTGACCGTTAGCATGACGGACTAAGCGTATCACCCATCCATTCTGTGCTACGGCACAAACATGCAGATCTCCCCCGAACTCAGTCAGGCTCACATCCTGGAAGGCTCCCAGGCTGCCGTCAAAATGGCTGCTCATATCTTCGAGGGGCTGCCCTGGAGCCTCGTACCACAGCTTCCCATCCTGGCTCACTACACAGATATGTAGTGCCTCTTGCCAGAGCGTGCAATCGGTTCTGACAAAAGGCGCTGGCTCAACGGCCCCCTGAACCCTCTTTATATCTTCCCAGGGCATCGTATCCCCTTGGCCTCTTACCAGTTTTGCGTGCCATAAACCTCCATCGCTGGTAACACCTACTATATCCAGGTTATCTGTTAATAACATGAGTATTGCCTGCCTTTCCGATACAATGCGTATCTCTCTCAATTTATCCTCTTAGATAGACGTCGGAATATAAAGTGGTCCTCACCCGAATTTATGGAGACCTTAAACATTAGGGTGAACACATCACTTGTTCGTACGCAAGTGGACTTATGTAGTGGAGCGTGGAATGTCTCCGGGTCCGATTATAAAAGGTTTCGATGTAATCAAAGGTAGTGCTTCTAGCTTGTGCCCGTGTCTGAAATGACTGACAATCAATGCACTCACCTTTGAAACTATGGAAAAAGCTTTCCATTGCCGCATTATCGTAACAATCAGCAGTACGGCTCATGCTTGCTACCATGCCCGAGGCTCGCAAGATCCCTTGATAGTTCTCGCTCGTGTAGGTGCTCCCACGATCCGTGTGATGGAGTAACCCGGCCTGTGGGCGGCGACGAGCGATTGCCATGTGAAGCGCATTGACAACCAGGGTCGCATCCTCAATGGCAGCCATAGACCATCCTACCACCAGACGGGAAAACAAATCAAGCACCACCGCAAGGAAGAGCCATCCCTCTGCTGCCCAAATGTAGGTGGTATCTGCCACCCATTTGGTGTTCGGCTGATCAGCACTGAAGTCGCAAAGGCGCAGATTGGGAGCCACTTGGGCTGTGTTGCAAAAACCAGAGCGAAAGCGAGATGGACGCGAAGTGGCATCTCTCACTCTGGTTTAGGCTGCCATTCCAAAGAGCTTGTTGACCAATGCCATCTGGTCTCTCACGTCTCCTTTTGCCACCCCTTGCAACTGTCCTTTCCTGATCATGTTCATGATCTCATATCCTTGCAGGGTTCGCCACGCCGTTTCAAAAGAAAAGAAACCCATTCCAGGCTTGGTCAACCGTTTGAGGAAGCGGTGATCTTGCTCCACCAAATTGTTGAGATATTTGACTTGTCGCAACTGGCAACTTTCGGGGAGATGCCCTTCCGCTTTCAGTTCAGCAAATGCTTTGGGATAGGCAGCATTTTTATCGACGTTGATCACCCGTGGCTCACTGCTCTGAGAGGCAGCAAGTGTCTTGAGAAAGAAGCGCTTGGCAGCTTGTGCATCTCTGGTCGGACTGAGCAGAAATTCTAAGGTGTTGCCATGGGAATCAACCGCTCGATAAAGGTAGAGCCACTCTTTTTTCACTTTGATAGAGGTTTCATCAACACGCCAAGAATCCGTCGTCGTCTTGAGATGGGGTCGGCAGCGCTTCTCCAGCTCCGGCGCATAGCGCTGTACCCAGCGAAAAATCGTCGTATGGTCCACCTGCAGCCCCCGTTCCCGCATCATCTCTTCGAGATCTCTGTAGCTGAGCGAATACCGAAGATACCAGCGAACACAGAGTAAAATACTCTCCGCTTCGAAATGGCGCCATTTGAACGGGGTAGAAGTGTCCATGATGCAGGTTCCTCTCAAACACTAGAATAAGCCCAAGTGTACAGGATAGGCATCATTCTTGCAACACAACCACGTTGTGCCCGATGCGTTGGGCGTAAGCTTGCCAGATCTGCCCCACCGTCGCGATCTCCCCAGATTCGGCTTGCGCGAAAAAAGGAGCGAGGAAGTCCTGCTCTTCTTCGAGCGTCAGATATTGACGTCGCCGCCCTCCTTGACCTTTCGTTTCAATCGCTGCGACGCCGAGACGATTGTAGCGGGAGATCACCGCATGAACGGTTGCTTTGGACACGCCACAGTGCCGAGCAATCTCTTCAGCGGGTCGTGGCTCGACCAAGGCGTTGTAGACAATCAGCCAGCGCTGCCGCGCCATCGCGCTCTGATCGGTTCTCATTCGATGTTTCACTTCTGCGATGGGCTGATGGGGGGCTGCATGGGTCACTCGTGCCATTTCTTCTTCTGCTCTTCTAAATGTGTACAAATGTGTCCACATCTTCGATTGCGGTGAAAACCTCCGCACACCGCACGGAATCATCCGTGTGTGGCCCGAGCCGGGCAAGATACCGCTTGAGGATGTTCACCGCAGAGTTTTCATCGCGGTCCATCACTAAGCGACATTCTGTATTTGGACAGCGATACGTTCGTTTCCACAGTGGCATGCTTTGCTTGTGTCCACATCCACTACAGGTTTTCGAAGTATCCCTTTCATCTAAGATCACTAGCTCTTTCCCGTAGAGCATGCATTTGTACGCCAACATCTGAACAAAGGTGTAGAGTCCCCAATCATTGTAGACGGCTCTATTCAGATGCCTGTTGCGCTCTCGATGCTCACGCGTGACCATCTGCCGTTGGGAAAGATCTCCGACCACAATGGTTCTTTCAACCACTTTGTGGGCTATGAGGTGCGATGCTTTATGCAGACTATCTTTTTGCTTGTTCCGCTTCTTCTCCGATACCCGCTTGTACGTCTGACTCAACCGTCGGTACCGCGAAGATCCCTTTTTACAGCGATCTCGCTTGGAGCGAATCTTGTCAAGCTGGCGATTGTACCACTTGCCCCCTTTAAAGCCGCCGATATGGTAGAACCGTCCTTCCTCGTTCACTCCCACTGCCAGCGTCTTTATCCCTAGATCGAGAGCGAGCACTCCATCATCCTGGCGTTTCTCTTCTGCCATTTCATGTACAAACGAGGCGTAGTAGTGCCCTTGCGCGTCTCTGGATACTGCCACTTCCTTGTAGCCAGTGGGAGCCTCTTCGGTGAGCCTGGCTATTACATCAGGGTACTGCTTGTTCTTCCCTTTCCCGCCTGTGGGCAGGATCACCTGATTCCCTTCCACTTTGATGTACATCGCCGGATAGCACAGTGTGAAGAAGCAGTGGCGCGGTCGCACGCGAGGGAACCCTGGTTTCTCTCCGTTCTTTACCCGTCGAAAGAAGGCTTTCATCGAACCGTGCAGGCGAAAGTACACCTCTTGTAGCAGCTTGCCGTACACAAAGCACAACTCTGAATCATGCCGCTTACTCTCTTGCAGCGTCTTCTTCGCCTCTTCCCATCCAGGCCACTTTTCCCCTGCACGTAACTTCATGATCCACCAGTTGTACAGCCCTCTGCATTTGCCCTGCATAAATTCCAGAGTTGCTGCATCACCCTCGCTTACCTCAATCCTGATCTTTGTCGTGAGAAGCATGCTCTCTTCCCTTTCTGTAGGATCGTAACCCGTGAAAACGTGCTGAGAAAACGGTCACGATGGCGAGCAGGTCCTCAACCATTTCTTTCTCAGGGGAAAGGGCTTCTCCGCTCATGACGACGATCTGTGTTCCATGCCGATGACAAAACGCCTCAAACCACTCATACCCAAAGCGTACCAGTCGATCTCGGTGCGCGATCACGATTCTCTTCACATGCCCCGTTTCCACCATCTCGAAGAGACGAATGAACTGCCGACGCTTGTAGTTGAGTCCACTCCCGATGTCCTCTAACCACTCATTTACGAGGATGCTACGGCTGCTACAATAGTCCTCTAGCGCACGCGTCTGGTTCACAAGATCGGGCTTTTGTGCCAGGCTTGAGACTCTCGTGTAGACCAGGGTCAGTCCTGGCGATTGGGCTATACTGCCCATGTACTCTAAATACTGTTCGTGTGTGTAGTACCGTCGGTTGCTGATCGGGGAACGGTGCGCTTTCAGTTTCCCCGCTCGATCCCATCGCTGCAACGTGTGCGTGCTTCGTCCTATCAGCGCCCCAAAGGCTTTCGGGGAATACGCCGTTTTCACTGGCCTGGTCCTCTCTGCTCTGTCCTTTTCACGCGCATAAAGCCATTTCCCGTTAATGGAGACAGAAGAGATGTCCCCTCTGTCCCCATCGGTTCGCCCTACTCTTCCTCGTCCTCTTCCAAGGCAGCAAACCGTGCTCGCCCCACTTCTAGAGGCAGGATGCTGAAGACCAGTTCCGTGTTTTCGTCGTCTTCCTCATTCTCTCCTGGCACGGCAAACACAAAGTACTCTTCTTCCTCGTCCTGGGTGTTGGTCAGGTTCTTTAAGTCCATGTGTGCTACAATCCTTTCCGGTGAGGTGTGTGTTCGAGAGACATCCTCACCCTTGATTGATGGACAGGGGCGCGATTGCCTCTGTCTCTCTTTTCTCGAAGCTAGCATCGGACGCACTACTACTGACACACTCCGTGATATCTTGCGTGCTTGTCTGCACCTTCGGAAGCGCGCTCTCGCCCCTGCTCGGTGAGGTGGTAGACGCGGGTGATCACATCCACCGTGACCAATTGCTGATCACACAGCGCACGTAACACCTGCGTTTTCACCCATTCGCCTTCCAGTTGCCCTCCTACCAGGGCTTTCCCTTGCATCATTGCGGTAAGGACTCTGCGCTGTGGCTCGGGCAATGGTCGTAGAGCTGGGGAATGAGGTTTCTTCATCCGTGGACTCTTCCTACTCTCGTTCTGAAACAATCCCGAGCGCCGTACACAACTGCACAAAGTCCTTCGCCTGTTCCTCGATGTACGATGGGACGGCTTCCAGTTGATCGAGACGGTGGGTTGCGACGAGATGCTGTAACGGCTCTGGCAATGCGCTGATGCGCTGGTTCTCGTACTCCTCTTCCAGGGTCGTTGCATCTGTGGTGATGCGTGTTTCTTGTCCTGCCATGTGCTATACTTTCCTCTGAGGTGTGATTGACTGCAAAAAGATTTCGACTTGGTCGGCCTGATCTTGTCCATCAAGCCGACCGCCTCACTACGGGTTAACGACTTCTCCGACACGGCCTTCTGCCACTTCCTGGTCCACTGCTGCCTGAAGGTTGTCCATCTCTTGCCCATACCACTGGAACTGATCAGGACCTTGTGGTTGAACGAGGAAGCACCGTACTGCTTTCTCCATCTCAATGGTCAGGTGGATGACGTAGGTGCCCGGTGCTAGCTCCTGCTCAATCTTGACTGGCACGCTCACAAACGATGCCTGTTTCCCATCGCGGCTCAAGGGACTCAGTTTCGCTGTCAGACGTTTCATGGTGTGCTTCTGCCTTTCCGGTTTATTCACGGTTCTCTCGCTCATTGCCTGATCAACATGAGTGTCAATGGTCGGTAAACTCACTCAGAATGCAGTTCGTCGAAAGCGTCATCTGGTTGATCACCGCCCTTTCGTCTTCACTTAACTCCTCGGCGGGTTTTGGCCTGATGCCAACAACCTCCTGTGCTTCTTTTCCCATCTCTGAGAGGGCCTGGTTCAATGCATCGTGGATGGTCTGTGCTGTGATCTTTTCCATGAAATCCTTTCTGCGTCTCGCGCATGATCGAGGGGCCATCCCCCCGCGCTTGTGCACCCTGGGGGCCAGGATGCACAAAAACGGGTGACAACTACCGTTGGACCGGCGGCGCAATTGGTAAAGGCATGGACGAGCCATTCTCGTAAGGACTGGCTGCCGCATACGCCGGGTAAGGTGCCTGATAGGGCTGACGTGTATCCGTGATCTG
>WNFX01004884.1_pt1 | contig 13056 bp, 13 predicted proteins | sample 5400111 | NCBI WGS metagenome assembly WNFX01 (sample SAMN13153363, study PRJNA577476) | soil metagenome | isolation source: 40 cm soil or saprolite under grassland replicate 1 | place: USA:California | collected 2016-06-15
GCCAGCGCCGGTAGATCGTGCTCTTGCCGACACCCGCCCGCGCGGCGACGGCCTCGATGCACAGGCCTTCCACGCCGGACTCCGCGAACAGGTCGAGCGCGGCGTCGATGATGGCGTGGTCGGCCTGCTCGCTGCGGGGCCGGCCCGGCCGGCGCGCGTGACCTGGCCCGCTGCCTGTTCCCGCGTCCGGGCCGACGCCGGGCGGCGCAACCGGTTCAACCGGCGCAACCGGGCTGGCTGGTGTGGGTGCCATCACGTCACATCCTTAGACGGCCGCGGACTGCGTGACCGTTTCATGCGCCCGGGTCACATTCTCACGTGCCTCATCGACGTTCTGGCGTTCGGCAGGCCGTTCGCCGATTTCCGTCCGCAGCTCCTGGCGGGGGCGCAGCCCCGGCATCCAGATGAACACCACCAGCGCGCCCACCAGGGCGACCGCCGCCGAGATCAGCGACGTGACATGCATCGCGTCGACGAACGCCGCGTTGGCGGGACCGAGCAGGCGGGCACCGGCCGGGCCCAGTTGGTGAGCGAGCGCCTGGGTGCCCGCGATCGATGCCGTCGCGGTGCTGCGTTCGGCGGCCGGGAGCCCGGTCAGATGCGGGCCAAGCTGGCTGCGGTAGACCTGCGCGAGGATCGAGCCGAGGATCGCGACACCAAGCGCGACCGAGACCTGCCGCGCGACGTTGTTCAGCGACGAGCCCGAACCGGCCTGCTCGCGCGGCAGCACCGACATGACGGCCTCGGTAGCCGGCGGCATGACGTTGGCCATTCCGGCGCCCTGGACGAAGAAGATCACGCCGAGCACCCAGATCGGGGTGCCCACCCCGACGAAGAAGTGGTAGCCGGCCAGCGCGACGGCGACGACGACCATTCCTGCGGTCGTCACCGCCTTGGCGCCGAACTGCCTGACCAGCGCGGCGCTGCGCGGTGAGAACAGCATCAGGCCCGCGGCGAGCGGCAGCGTCAGCAGGCCCGCTTGCAACGGGCTGTAGCCCCGCACGTTCTGCATGTAGAAGCTGATGAAGAAGATCACGCCCGCGAGCGCGAAGAAGACAAGCGCGATGGCGCCCACCGAGGCCGACACGCGCGGATCGCGGAACAGTCTGATGTCGAGCGACGGATGGCTGATCCGGGTCTCGTGCCAGCCGAACAGCGCGAGCACCGCGAGGCCGCCCGCGACCGGGCCGAGCACGTCGGGGCGCAGCCAGGAACCGGTGTTGCCGCCCTGGATGATCCCGTAGACCACGAGCACCAGGCCGACGACGGACAACAGCACGCCGAGCGCATCGATCTTGCCGGGGTCCGGATTTCGCGACTCAGGGACGATGAGCAGCACCGCGAGGGCACCCACCGCGACGATCGGCACGTTGATCAGGAAGACCGAGCCCCACCAGAAGTGGTCGAGCAGCAGACCCCCGACGACGGGGCCGATGGCGATGCCGGCGCCCACCGCGGCCGCCCAGATGGCGATGGCGCGCCCGCGCTCACCCGGGTCGAACACGTTCGAGATGATGGACAGGGTCTGCGGCATCACCGCTGCGCCGCCGAACCCCATCGCCGCCCGCGCAAGGATCAGCTGGTCCGGGGTTTGCGCGTACGCGGAAAGGACCGATGCCAGGCCGAAAAGCAGCAAGCCGATGATGAGCATGCGCCTGCGCCCGATCCGGTCGCCGATCACGCCGAAGGTGAACAGCAGCCCGGCGAACATCAGCGTGTAGGAGTTGATGGCCCACTCGAGCTGGCTCTGGCTGGCGCCAAGACCCGCCCGGGGATCCGCGATCGTCTTGAGCGCGATGTTGAGCACCGTGTTGTCGAGCACGATCACGAGCAGGCCGACGATCAGGACGCCGAGGATGTACCAGCGGCGGCTCTGTATTTTTCCGAGGGCCTCGGGGGGTCGCCCTCCCGGGCTAGCACTGTGATCCATGATGTCTTTCGGAGGTCTGGTCAGGCTCGGGCGTATCAGGTTCTACCGATACGGAACGGTCCCGTTTCGGAACATATTCCGTCGGCCGCCGGCTCAAGCCCGCCGGGTATTCACGGCGCCGTCAAGACGTGCCATGATCGAAGTGTCCGGGGACGCCATCAGGGCGCCTCGAGGCCAGGAGGTTCCAGCGATGACTGCACCCCATGCTTCTGCTGTTGCTGCGCCCAGCCAGCCCACCGCCCTCTACGGAGGCCAGGCCACCAGGCGCGTGACGATTCGTGACATCGCGGCGGCCAAGGCACGCGGCGAGAAGTGGCCGATGCTGACGGCCTACGACGCACTCACCGCGCGGGTCTTCGACGATGCCGGGATCCCCGTGCTGCTCGTCGGCGACTCGGCGGGGATGGTCGTCTACGGGCACGACTCCACCATCCCCGTGACCGTCGATGACCTGATCCCGCTGACCGCGGCGGTGGTGCGCGCGACCAATCGCGCCATGGTGGTCGCCGACTTGCCGTTCGGCTCCTACCAGGCGTCCGCTGAGGTGGCCCTGGCCGCCGCGGTCAGGTTCCTGAAGGAGGCGGGCGCGCACGCGGTCAAACTCGAGGGCGGCCGCCGAGTTCTGCACCAGGTCGAGGATCTTGTCGCGGCCGGCATTCCCGTGATGGCACACCTCGGGCTGACCCCGCAGTCGGTGCACGCGTTCGGCGGGTACCGCGTCCAGGGCCGCGGCGAGGACGGCGAGCAACTGATGGCCGACGCCAAGTCGCTCGAGGCCGCGGGGGCGTTCGCTGTCGTGCTCGAATGCGTGCCTGCCGAACTCGCCGACCGCGTGACCGCGTCACTGTCCATCCCCACCATCGGGATCGGTGCCGGTCCCGGCTGCGACGCGCAGGTCCTGGTGTGGCAGGACATGGCCGGGCTGTCGCCACGGACGCCGAAGTTCGTCAAGAAGTATGCCGACGTCGCGGGTGTGCTCAAGGCCGCGGCGCAGTCCTACGCCGAGGACGTCGTCTCAGGCACGTTCCCGGCGCCGGAGCACGCCTACCGCTGACGGCCGGGTGGTGAATGTGGCGGTCTCCACACACCAGGGTGTGGTCGCCGCCACATTCACCACGTTCGGCGAGCTGCGCTGGAACCCGTATCCGGAAATCACACGTCCGTGACCCGCAGGCCCGCGTGCGCCTTGTACCGGCGGTTGATCGCGACGAGGTTCGCGGTGAGCGCCTCGACCTGGCCGCAGTTGCGCAGCCGGCCCGCGTAGATGCCGCGCATGCCGGGGATCCGCGCTGCCAGCGCCTGCACCAGGCTCGTCGCCTCACGATCATCGCCGAGCACGAGCACGTCCATGTTCACCTCGGCGACCTCGGGATCGAGCAGCAGCACCGACGACACGTGGTGGAACGCGCCGACGACTCGGCTTTGCGGCAGCAGCGCCGCCGCCTGCTGGGCGGCGCTGCCCTCGCGGACCTGCAGCGCGTAGGCCCCGTGGGCGTCGAAGCCCAGCGGGTTCACGCAGTCGACGACGATCTTGCCGGACAGCCCGCCCGCCAGTGCCGCGAGCAGTTCGCCGTGACCCTCCCACGGCACCGCGACGATCACGATGTCGGCCTGATCCGCGGCGTCGGCGTTCTCCGCCCCCGTGACGCCAAGGCCGCGGCCGCACGCGGCGGCCGCAGCGGTGGCACGCTCCGTGCTGCGGGAGCCAATGATCACCCGGTGGCCCGCCATCGCGAACCGCCGCGCCAGGCCGCGGCCCTCGTCACCGGTACCGCCGAAAATGCCGATGCTCAGCCGCGCCACATCCGGCCGTGAATCACCATCTTGGTGCTGCGCCATACGGCGATCCTGCCATGACGTCCCCGCCCGCCTGGCCACCGCTCAGGGCTATCTGGCCGGTACGGGTGAACTGAGCTGGGACTTTAGGCACCATAGAGCGATGGACGCGAACCAGGTCGCGGCGCTGGCCGAACTGCTCGCGCCGACCGGGTGGCTGGAACGCACGCGGGCGCTGGGCCGGGCGCTGCGCCGTACCACCACCCGCAGTCCCGGCGGATTGCTCGTGGTCGGCACGCCCGGCGACGATCCCTGGCATGTCGCTGCCCACCTCGACGAGGAATCCAGGCTCGGCGGCCTCCCCGAGCTGCTGCCGACTCTCGTCCGCTGGTCTCCCCCGCCCGACGCGCCGCCGCACCTACAGATCGGTTTGGAACGGCTCGAGGCGGCCCGCCGCGGCGAGACGGTCTTCGTCGTCGCCGTGACGGTGGCGCCCGCGCCGCTGCTTGAACGGGTACACGACGCCCGCAGAATCGGCGCCACGGTCGTCGCGCTCGACCAGGGCGACAGCGAACTCGAACAGCTTGCGCACGAGGCGCTCGCCGTGCCGCCCGCTGGCTCCCCCGTCTCCTTCGACGGCGCACAGCACCTGGTCAGCGCCGCCGCCAGTGAACCAGACGGAGGTCGCAGGCGAGGATTGCGTGAACGGCTCGCGCGGCTGCTCGACGCGGTCAGCGGGCCGTCCGAGCAGTGAGGTGCGGTCAGCTGCTTGTCACGCAGCGCAGCCGTTATGCAGCCGCTTGAAGCGCTCAGGCGTCGAGGCTCAGCACCATCGTGGGGCGTTCGATCACGTGATCCTCGCGCAGCGGGCGCACCGCGGTGCCGATCGCGAAGAACTCCGTGGTGTGGGACCCCCACGTATGGCTGTGCTGGCGCAACTGGACCCCCACGATCCCCTCCGCGTGCAGCGCCTCAGCCTCCGCCTGCATGCGGCTCATGGCCAGCTCGCGCGCGTCGTACAGCGCCTGGGTGAACTGCTCGATCTCCACGTTGCGCCCGATGTTGCTCAGCACCCCGCCGAGACCCCGGTGGGCGATGTGGTACACACATGAGCCCATCACCATGCCGAGCGGCGCGTACCCGGCGCGGATCAGCGTCCAGAAGTCCTGGCCGGACAGGTCGGACGTGAACGGCTGGTTCTTGTTGTTCCGCCAGTTGCTCACGCCGCCGCCGCCCGCGTCGGGCTCACCCTTCACCGCCGTCCCGACCGCGATGAACTCGGCGATGTCGTTGCCGAATTCCTTCATCTCGACGTCGAGCCGCACCCCAACGATGCCGTCCGCGCCGAGGGCGTCCGCCTCCGCCTCCATGCGCGTCATGGCGAGCTCGCGGGCGTGGTACATGGCCTGCGACAAGACGTCGAGTTCCTGGTTCTTGCTCCACCGCCCGATCTGCAGCCCCACGTGATAGATCGAGCTGCCCAGCACCAGGCCGAGCGGCCGGAAGCCAGCCTCGCGGACAAGCAGGAACTCATTTACAGAAAGGTCGGAGGTGAAGATGGTGCCTGGCTTACCCGGCTGCAGCTCAGCGAGGCGACGCATCGCGTCGGCCGGTACCCCCTGCGCGGCCAGGTCCGCGCTCTGCTGCTCGGTCATCGCCTCTCCCTGTGGAGTGGAATACGAGTATTTCCGGCGCTCAGCGCCCTAGCCGCACCCGGGCCGCCTGCCGCCGCTGCGGGTCGAGCGACAACACCGCGAGGCTGGATCCACCTGCCGCGGCCGACTTCAGCGCGAAACGGGCGATGGCCGTGCCGACGAAGGTGGCCTCCGCGATGTGGTCACGGCGGCCCTCCTGCGCCGGGCATTCGCGGTCCGACATGCGCAAGTCCATGCGGGACGTCACCACCGCGTCCGCGCCGTGGCGGAGAGTATCGGCTTCGAGCTGGGCACGCGCGTCATGCCGGGCAGCGTTCACAAGCTCGGTGTACCCGGTCACCTCGGCGTTCCCCGAGCCCCAGCGGGTCTGGCCCATGGTCAGCCAGTCATCGTGCCGCGCGCCGATCGAGATGCCAAGGACCAGCGCGGCGGGCACCCAGCCATTCATGATCAACTTAGCGAAGTCCTGGCCGGACAGGTGAGAGGTGAACGGCGCCTTGGTGGGAACGGCGCCGGGCGCGCGCACCGCGGTGCCGATCGCCTTGAACTCAAGGCCGCCGGCGGGGAACGGCCCGATGTCCAGCGCCACGCCGACGACGCCGTGGCCGCCAAGCGCCGCGCACTCGGCGGTCATCCGGCTCAGCGCCTTCCGCCGTGCCTCGTACATCGTCGCCACGACCGGCCGGTACGCTCCCACGCCGCCGCGCCCTGATACCTCGGTCGTCGACTGCACCGGCGATACCCCGCCCCAGTACCCGCCACCCCACGCTCCTGGGCAGTAATAACCCCCGGTGTAGCCGATGCTGTAGACGGCCGCGCCGAGCACCTGGCCGACCGGCTCGAACCCGGCCGCGCGGATCGCCGCGAACTCGGCGGTCGACAGCGCCGATCCCCAGGTGCCGCTGTGGCGGATCTCGGTCATCCGCGCCTGGGCCGCGGGCGACAGCCCCGGCCTGGGCTCGTTACCGGTCACCGCAACCCCTCTCGCCGGCCCGCCCACACATTACCGGGCGAACAGGTGGCGGGCGAACAGGCGGCGGGCGGACGGCGGGTCAGCCGCGAGCCGCGGCGCGGCGGGTCAGCCGTGAGCCGCGGCGCGGCGGGGTCAGCCGCGAGCCCCCGGGCCCATCAGTCGCGATCTTTGGTGTCCCACTCCTCGTTTCTGCGGCGCACCGTCTCCAGCGCGTTCGCCGCTTCTTCCCTGGTCGCATACGGGCCCAGCCGGTCCTTCGCGGGGCACCCGTCGTCGGGCTCGACTGTCATATGCCGGAGGCAGTACCACCAGCGGTGCGATTCGTCCACGTCAACTAGACTCGCAGTACATGACGACCGTGCTCCAGCCAGGCCGGGTTTCACCCGTGCGCCAGGTTCCCCCCGACATCCCGCGGCCGGAGTATGTGGGCAGGAAACGCCCGCGTACCGGGGAGCCGGACGTCAAATCCCCGGAGATCATCGAACGGATGCGCGTCGCCGGGCGGATCGCAGCGCGCGCGCTCGAGGAAGTCGGCCGCGGCGTCGCACCCGGCGTGACCACCGACGAGCTCGACAGGATCGGCCACGAGTTCCTGTGTGATCATGGCGCCTACCCGAGCACCCTTGGCTACCGTGGCTACCCGAAGTCGCTGTGCACCTCGATCAACGAGGTCATCTGCCACGGCATACCCGACGACACCGTGCTGACCGAAGGCGACATCGTCAACGTGGACATCACCGCGTTCATCGGCGGCGTGCACGGCGACACCAACGCGACGTTCGGCGTGGGTGAGGTGGGCGAGGAGTCGCGGCTGCTCGTCGAGCGCACCAGGGAAGCGATGTTCCGCGGCATCCGCGCGGTGGCCCCGGGCCGCCCGCTGAACGCCATCGGCCGTGTCATCGAGTCCTATGCCCGCAGGTTCGGTTACGGCGTGGTCAGGGATTTCACCGGGCATGGCATCGGCACGACATTCCATTCAGGTCTGATCGTGCCGCACTTCGACGACCCCTCGGTCCCGGTGATCATGGAGGCAGGGATGACCTTCACGATCGAGCCGATGCTCACGCTCGGCACGATCGAGTACGACATCTGGCCCGACGGGTGGACCGCGGTGACGGAGGACCGCAAGCGCACCGCCCAGTTCGAGCACACGCTCCTGGTGACGGATTCCGGCCACGAGATCCTCACCTTGCCCTAGTGCTCCGCGGTGTCACCGTGGTGTCACCGTGGTGTCACTGCGGTGTCACCGCGGCGGATCGATGAGGACCCCAGGGTTCAGGATCCCCTTCGGGTCGACCGCGGCCTTGGCGCCGCGCAGCGCGGCCGCGAACGGCTCGGGGCGCTGCCGGTCATACCACTGGCGGTGGTCGCGGCCGACGGCGTGATGATGGGTGATCGTGCCCCCCGCCGCCAGCACCGCGTCCGCGGCCGCTTGCTTGATCGCGTCCCACTGCGCGACCTCGTCGCCGCGCCTGCCCTGGGCCAGCACGGTGTAATAGGGCGCCGGGCCATCCGCGTAGGCGAAGGCGAAGCGGCAGGTAACCAGAGCCGGTGCCGCCGTGCCGCAGGCACGGCGCGCCGCGTGCCGTGCCGCCTCGGTAACGGCCTGGTGGAACGCGGGAAACGCGTCCCAGGTGATCGCGCTTTCGAAGGTCTCGGCGATCAGGCCCATGGGCGGGTACACGTTGCGCAGGTACGGCATGCGCAGGAACGCGTCCCGCCACCGCCCGGTGGAACTTCCAGGCCCGCGAACTGCGACCTCGCCGACGCTCCCGCCGTGCGCGCCGGCCAGCTTCAGCGCGGCCGCCAGCCACTCGCCCACCTCGTGGCCGGGCGACTCGAAGCCCAGCACCAGCAGCGCGTGCTTCCCGTCGCCGCCGGCCGCGAGCGCCGCCTCCGCCGCGTCGATCAGCCGGCAGTTGCTCGGGTGCAGGCCCGAAATAGTGATCGCCCGCACCGCGTCGGCGCCGGAAAGCAGCGAACCGAACCGCACCACCGCACTGGCCCGGTGGGCGGGCGGGCGCTGCACCCGCACCCACGCCTCGGTGATCACCCCGAGGATGCCCTCCGAGCCGAGCAGCATCCGGTCGGGCGATATCCCCGCGCCGGACGCAGGCAGCCGCCGCGACTGCCACACGCCCGACGGTGTGATCGCCCGGATGGACTCGACCAGATCGTCGATGTGGGTCGGGCCGGTGGCGTAGTGCCCGCCCGCGCGGGTGGCGATCCAGCCGCCGAGCGTGGAGAACTCGTATGACTGCGGGAAATGCCGCAGCGTGAGGCCGTGCGGCGCGAGCCCGGCGTTCAGCGCCGGGCCGGTCGCGCCGGCCTGGATCCGGGCCGCGCCCGACACGGGATCGGCCTCGAGCACCGTGGTGAGCAGCGAAAGGTCGGCCGAAACCGTGCCCGCATAACCCGCGCCGACCCGTGGCTCGACCCCGCCGACCACGCTCGTGCCGCCGCCGAACGGGATCAGCGCCAGCCCGGCCGCGTCGCACCAGCCGAGCAGTTCGGTGACGTCGCGCTCGTCCCTCGGCCGGGCCACGACGTCCGGCACGTGCTCGAACTGCCCGCGGAACGCCCGGATCAGGTCGCGGTAGGCCATCCCGTGGGCGTGCGCGGCGCGGTCACGGCGGCGCTGTGAGCAGATCTCGGCCAGGCCCGGCGGCACTGCGACCTGCGGCTCGGGCAGCCGCACCCGCTCGATAGGCACGGGCTCTTCAAGCTCGGCAGGCAGCGGGAAACCGGTCGCCGCCGCCACCGATTCGGCGATACCGCGCAGCCCAGGGCCGGACGCAAGCTCGTCCTCATACCCCCAGGCCCAGTGACTGCGCCGCCTTGGCCCGGTCATGACGCTATGTTTCTCCACATGGCAACGTCAGTCCAGGTTGTGTTCGACTGCGCCAACCCGCCCGCGCTGGCGCGTTTCTGGGCGGAAGCGCTCGGTTACCAAATCCAGCCGCCGCCCGAACCGTTCGCGTCCTGGGAGGATTGGCTGCGGGAACAGGGCATCCCCGAGGAGCGCTGGAACGACGTGAGCGCCGTGATCGACCCGGACGGGCACGGCCCCCGGATCTTCTTCCAGCGCGTGCCGGAGCCGAAGGCCGTCAAGAACCGCGTGCATCTGGACCTGAACGTCGGCGGCGGCCGGGGCACGCCGCTCATCCAGCGCCGTACGCGGGTGGACAAGGAAGCAGAACGGCTCGCGCAGGCTGGCGCCAGCTTTGTCAGGGCGGTTTCCGATCATGGCGAATACTTCGTGACGATGCTCGACCCCGAGGGCAACGAGTTCGACGTGCAGTAGCGTGCCGCCAAATGAACACCGATGGGACATCGGTGCTGCTATATGAACACCGATGGGCCATCGGTGTTGCTTGGCGCCGGGCCTCGTGCCGCAGCGGCGCGGGGCCCGCCAGGCAGGACTGGGCCAGGGTGCGGCAGCCGTTTGGGAGCTGCCTAAGTCACCGGGGTGGTGGGCGAGACCGTGGGCAGGCGGCGGGTGGTGCGCAGGCCCCAGTCGTCGAGCGCGGCAAGGCCGTGCCGCGATGTCGGGGCCGACCCGCATCGCGTCCACCGGGTCGACTTTTCGTATCCAGCGTGTCGAAAATCGAATCACTATACCGATTAAGTGTTAAGAGTCCATGGCTCCATGTTCAAGCACTTGTTGATACCGATAAGGCTGCCGAGCCGAGCAACCAGCCGGGCCTGGGCGGGCTTTTAGCTGGCCGCGGCGGGACCGGTGCTGTCGCGGATGGTGAGCACGGGCGGCTCGTCTTCGAAGTCGCCGACCGACGCACCGCCCGCTGCCTCGAGGAGCCTGCGGGCCGCGTGTGCGCCATAAGCCTGAATGTCACGGCGCAGTGCGGTCAGGGCTGGATGGACCAGTTCGCAGAGTGGAGAGTCGTCCCAGGCCACGATGGAAAGCTCCGCGGGAACGGCGACACCGGCCCGTTGCGCGGCGGACAGCCCGGACACGGCCATCAGGTCGTTGTCATACAGGATGGCGGTAGGCGGGCGCGCCGCACCGAGCAGGCGGCGCGTCGCCGCGGCACCCTGCTCGCCGGTGTAGTCGGCCTCGACGCACACGGCGTGGACGCCTGCCGCCCGCGCCGCGCGCTTGAACTCGTCGGTGCGGATCTTCGTATGCCAGAAGCGCTGCATGCCGCTCACCCGGGCCACGCGCTTATGGCCGAGGCAGGCCAGGTATCCGACGACAGCGCGGACGGCGGCCGCGTCGTCGTGCCATACCGCGGGCAGGTGGTCGGCGCCGGCCGGGCTGCCGATCACTACGGTGGGCATCCGCATTTCCTGCAGGAAAGGAATGCGCTGATCATCGATCTGCAGGTCGACGAGGAAGACGCCGTCGACACGCCGCTGCGCCCACCAGGACCAGTACATCCGCATCTCGGCCGCCTGGTCGTCGGCGACAGTGAAAAGCAGCGCGGTATGCGCCATCGACAGCTCGGCCTGAATACCCGAGATGAGCTGCATGAAGAACGGTTCGATGCCGAGCATCCGGGCCGGCCTGTCGATCACGAGCCCGAACGCGCCGGCCCGCCCGTCGGACAAAGCTCGCGCGGCGCTGTGCGGCCGCCACCCGATCTCGTCAGCGATGGCGAGGATGCGCGCCCGGGTATCGGCGGAGACGCCCGGCTGGCCGTTGAGCGCGAACGACACCGCCGCCTTGGTCACGCCCGCGCGGCGCGCAATATCGGCGATGGTCGGACGCTTCACGTGCTGTCCCTCCCCGCGACGCCCACGGTTATTCTGCCCCGGACGGCCGTCACGGCGTCAGTGTATCCATGTGTCATCCGCGGAACTGGTGCCGCGCGCCGGCGCGGTGCCAGCGGCTCGCGTCCCCTCCCGTACGATCATGCGGCGCACAAGGCCGGGGATCCGCGTGCCGCAAACGGCGCAGGCACCGATTGGCGCGCTCCCTCGCTGATAAGGCTCTTTAACGTTGACACTTAACCGGTATAGTATTCCGTCTGCTGACTTTGCCTTCGAGCTCCCGCCGACGCGCGCCACCGAGCCGCAGCAGGGTCGCGCGTGGCCACCGCTTAGTGTTCGCCGAGAGGAATTATCCCGCATGCGCGGCGTACCTGCCACGGTCGCCAATGACGCCATCTGCGCGGCGCTCGGAGCGTACCGGTGGGGCCGCGGTGGGGCGCGGGGGGGCGGCGCGTGGCAACAAGCATGCGCTCGGGGCGTTCAACGACGCAGGCCGGGCTCTCGCGCCGCGATCGTGTCCGCCGCGGCCCTTGTGGACCTGGACACGGTGGTGGTCGCCGGCGGGGTGGCGACGGCGGGCGACCTCATCCTGCGGCCGACGCTGCGGCACTGCGCGGCATATGCTGGCCTGGCCTTCATCGGCCGACTTCGGATCTCGGCGGACAGCCTGACCCAGCCCGTTGCTGGCCTGCTCGGCGCTGCGGCCATGCCCGCCGAGGTGTGATTGTTTCGGGTCGACGGTGCGGTGGCGCGCGGGTGCCTGCGGCACGCAGCCGGTATCACGTTGCCGTGTCATCTTGCCGCATCGAGTGAGGGAACGGATAAATGCCGTGGTTTGACCTGACACTGCCTGAGCTGCGCAAGCACCGCTGCGCCACGGCCGAGCCTGTCGGCCTGGACGCCTGGTGGTCAGCGCGGCTCGCCGACGCCCGCGCTGCCGCGCGGCCGGCCAGCCTGATCCGCTACCAGCCTGACATCTACGGGCCGATGCCCGTTTTTGACGTCGAGTTCTCCGGTGCCGGAGGCGACCGTATCCGCGCCTGGTATCTCCGCCCGCCTGGCGCCGTCGGCAAACACCTGCCGGTTGTCGTCACGTTCGCCGGTTACGGCGGCGGCCGCGGGCTGCCAGTCGATCATTCGCTGCTGCCCGCGGCCGGTTTCGCCGTGCTGGCGATGGACATCAGGGGCCAGGGCGGGCGCTGGACGATTGGCGCGACCGGCGACCCGGCAGGCAATGCGCAGGGACCCGAGTACTCGGCCGTCATGACACGGGGCATCGCGAATCCGGCGGGCTACTACTTCACCCGGCTGTATGTCGACGCCGCGCGCGCCGTCGAGACGGCCATGGAACTCGACGACGTCGCCGCTGACCGGCTGGCGGTCAGCGGCGGCAGCCAGGGTGGGGCGCTCGCGCTGGCCGCGAGCGCGCTGCTCGGCGACAAGGTCGCGGTGTGCCACGCCGACATGCCCTTCCTGTGCGACATCCAGCGCGCCGTCACCCTGACGGGCAAGATGCCCTACGGGGAGGTCGCGGAGTTCCTCGCCCAGCACGTCGACCTGGTGCCTGCGGCGCTCGACACGCTCCGCTTTGTGGACTGCGCGCTGCTCGCCCGCAGGATCACCGCCGACTGCCTGCTCAGTGTGGGTCTCATGGATGAGGTGTGCCCGCCGTCGACGGTTTTCGCCGCGTATAACGAGATCACCGCGGCCAAGGACGTCGCCGTGTTCCCGTTCGGCGTCCATGCGGTCCCCCGGCCGCATATCGAGCGCCAGCTCAGTCACCTGCGCAAAGCGCTCGTGCCTGCCTGAGTGCGGTGGGCTAATCGGCCGGTCGCTGCGGGCCGTAGCCACCGCCGGGAGGCGGGCCGTAGCCACCGCCGGGAGGCGGGCCGTAGCCACCGCCGGGAGGCGGGCCGTAGCCACCGCCGGAACCCCAGGGCGGCGGTGCGGGGACCGGCGGTTGCGCTGCCCACTCCGGCGGCCAGGCAGCG
>WNFX01009606.1_pt1 | contig 13056 bp, 11 predicted proteins | sample 5400111 | NCBI WGS metagenome assembly WNFX01 (sample SAMN13153363, study PRJNA577476) | soil metagenome | isolation source: 40 cm soil or saprolite under grassland replicate 1 | place: USA:California | collected 2016-06-15
CTTGTTGAAGTCGAAGACTGTAACGCCGATTGAGTGTCTACACTACGCACTGAATCTCCCGACCTCTGTCGTTATCACCGGCATTGACAGCATGGAAATCCTTGACCAGGCATTCGCAGCGGTTGAATCGTTTCATCCGCTCAGCAATGACGAACGCGAGGCCCTGCTGGCGAAGACCCGTGAGGCCGCAGTGAATGGTTACTTTGAGCCATTTAAGACATCGTCAATTTTTGATAGCACCGCCGAGAACCCCCAGTGGCTTGGTGAAGAGCCGCCTGAGATTAGGGAGCTCATGCCGGCCTAGGCTCATCTCGCTCATGCAGTCTGAGTAATTGTTGCATCTGTTGTTTCCACACGCGCCAGTCGCTCCATCAACGTAATGACGGCCGAGAAGTCTTCCTCTTTACCTTCATTGAATTCGGCAACATTCATTTGAAAGGCTGCCACAGTTGCGGGCATGGGTACCTTCGCGGCTGCCGCCGTTTCAAGAACTAAACCAAAATCTTTGTTCATTAGACGAATCGGAAACTGAGCACTGTAGTCTCCGGCATCCGCTCGCGGAAGCTTGCCGAGATGCGCCGGTGCTATCACCGCCGTGTGCGATAAAACCTCAAGCAGTCGATGACGGTCGAGGCCTTCCTTCTGGCCCAGGGCAATCGACTCGGCAATCGCTTGCATTCCAACTCCGAGTAGAGTGTTCGCTACTAGCTTCATCGCGGTCCCCGAGCCACTGCCGCCTAGATAAAAATGCTGGCTTGCGATTGAGCTGAAGATTGGTTGGGCGGCTTGAAAGAGTTCTTCGTCTCCGCCGCAGAAAAGCGTCAATGTGCCCTCTTCAGCCGAGGGCGTGCTGCCCGAAACCGGCGAGTCCAGAAATTTCACTCCCGCCTTCCGACTCAGCTCGGATAGTTCGCGTGAAGACGCGGGAAGTATGGTGCTCATTTCGATGATTGCCGAGCCGCGGCGCACATGAGCAAAGACACCGTCCGGATCGGCATAGACACTTTTGACTGCATCATCGTTGGTCAGAGATGACAAGACGACGTCCGCTGCTGATGCGAATTCAGCGATGTTATCAGCGACCGTTGCGCCGAATTTAGCCAAGGCCTCGGCAGCTTCGCGACTCCGGTTGTACACGATGACCTGATAACCGTGTTCGAGCAGGCGTTTAGCCATGCGGCTTCCCATGTTGCCGATGCCAATAAAACCAAGCCGCGTATTTTCATTGGTGAGCGAGTTCATTTGCCCTCTCAATCCGCTGTATTTTCGAGCCTGCCCCGGTGAGCAAGGCTCTTTCAACAGGACGCGCCCTTCCACTGCTCGCCAATCGATATTCGAGAAGAACGCCTCAACATATTTAGGCCGATCAGCCGGTTTGTAATCCAGGAGATAGGCGTGTTCCCAAACGTCCATGACCAGGAGTGGATGAAAACCGGAAACATTGCCGACTTCATGAAGGGAGACCCAGTGATTCGATAAAGCTCCGTTTGTTGGATTCTGATAGCAGATCGCCCAACTTGAAATGCGTTTCGAGAGTTCGATCGGAAATCCCATTCAAGCCACTGAGGTTGAATTGCCTGGCGTAGTATGTGCCGTTATTCATTTCTCCTCCTGGTTTACTGCGTCATGGGCACTCAACTGAAGCCGCTTTCTTAATAGGACCTCGGCGCCGGCCGCGAATTGCCTGCTCCACGAAACTTCTAATCTGCGGAATCTGACGATGCCTTACAAAACGCGTAAGAACGCGACCAGATCCTTCTTCTCCTGCTGTGACAAATTGAGTTGCTGTACCAGATTGAAGAACTCTACAACATCTTCGAGCGTCAGCAGCCGGCCATCGTGGAGGTACGGTGGCGATTCCTTAATGCCCCTCAGCGGAAAGGTCTTGATCGGGCCTTGCGCGGTCATCATCATGCCGCCTTCCATACGTGGCTTAAAGAACCTTTCGACAGCTAGATCGTGCATGAGATTGTCCGTATAGAAGGGCGCCGTATGACATGAGGCGCAATTGGCTTTGCCGAAGAAGAGGTCCTCACCTCGTGCTTCACTCTCAGTCGCTTTCGAGCGATCAAGCCTTCCCAAAATATTTAGTTTTGGCGCGGGTGGAAAATCAAGTATTTCTTGAAATTCAGCCATGAAGTGAACCTGCGAGCCTCGCTCCAGAATATTCACGCCTTTCTTCGTGGCAATCACAGGATCGCCATCGAAGTAAGCCGCACGTTGTTCGAACTCGGTGAAGTCCTCGACTGACTTGAGTGCTCTCTGGGATCCAAACAGGCGTTGAATGTTCACGCCGCGCAAAGACGTGGTTTCAATCCGGCGCCGATTTTCCTGCGGACGAATGTCGCCGACTAAATGGAAGGCTCCGTCGGTGTGACCGTTGACATGGCAATCGAAGCAAGCCACTCCCAGCATGCCGTCCGGTCTTTCTGTTTTCCGATCGGCCGTGGCGTTGAACTGCTGCTGTGGAAACTGAGTCAAGAGCAAACGCAAACCCTCGAGCTGTTTGGGATTGAGAATCCCGTTGAAGAGGTCATAGAAATTGTTGACTGTAATTAGCTGGCCCTTCGAAACATCGCCCAGGTCTTTTCTGGTGGTTAGAAACATGGCCGGCGGAAATTCCGGCAGGAACCAGTCTGGTAAGTCAAAGTCCAGATCGAACCGTTCAAGTCTTGGCAGCACTTTGATCTCTGTCTGCGGAAAGACCATGCCGCCAACCGGATGGTTCACATGGGGCAGAGGCAAATAAGGAAACAGTCCTTTGTCCCTTATCTCCTCCGGTGACATGCGGCCTAGCTGCTCCCAGGTGACGCCGCTCTTTAGTCTTGCCGTAGGGCCAACGGGGATCGGTTTTCCGCGGGTCATGCGGACATTCTCGTCAACGCGCCGGGCGAGGTTGTAACGCGCTTCGAGCAACCTTTGTTGCGCGGCCATAACACTGGCCTTATTTGCTTTGTCGCGAGTACGCACGACATCGAATGGTTCTTCGTTGACCGACATGTAAGAAGATTGTTGTTGACCGCTCGACTGTGGCTTCTGTGCGTCTGTATGCGGACTGACCAGAATCAACGAGACACAGATCGTCGAGAGAACGGCTACTAACACCAACTGGATCCGTCTTGAAGTTTTCATAGGTACCTCCCGTCTATTTCATCGGACACGGAATCCCCAACTGCCCGACGTTATCGTTCAGTCAAAATGGGGCGTTGCGACTAACATCCCTGGCCCATTCTCGTCCAATACGGTCTTCCGATCTTCACAAGTGTGTGAACGATCTGTGTTGTGTCCGAGTCTCCGGCCGCGCTTGATCACGGGCTGGGCGGCTTGGTCGGGGGCGGTTTCGGGCCGAAGGCCCTTGCGGTGTCGCGCTGGGGTCGCTTCGTCCGGGAGAGTTCGCGCTGGCGCGTCAGCTCCTTGCTCCCTAGTTCCTTGTAGTCCGCGCTCGTCAACGACGCGAGGAACGCAACGAGGTCGTCGATATCCCCTTCCGTCAGCGCGAGTGGCTGGATGTCTTGGTCGAGATACGGATTTTGCAAGCCGTCACCCTTGTTGTAGTGGTCCATGACATCCCAAAGAGTTTCTTGCGAGCCGTCGTGAAAGTACGGCCCCGTCACCAACACGTTGCGCAGGTTCGTTGTCTTGAAGGAGGCAACATCCGGCTCCTTCTTGGTGATGAGAAAGCGGCCAAGGGCTGACATGTCCGTCTGGATGGCGGCGCGATCGATGGCCGCCGTATCTCCCGAGTTAATGAGCTGCTCGGCCTGGCGCGCCAGCGCGACGACGTTATGTCGGATGATGCCAATCCCGATGTTGTGAAAGTCGTTGTCCGTAAAGTTCGTGATGTCCCGCTTGTCTACCGTCAACGCATGGCATTTATTGCAGCCGCCCCGGCTGTTAAAGAGCTCCCAGCCGCGCTTTGCGGCGTCATCGATGGCGCTCGTGTCGCCGGCGATGAAGTGGTCGAAGGGAGAATCAAACGACAGTTGTGTTCGTTCGTAGGATGCGATGGCGCGCAGCAGGTCGGGACCGTTGAGGGGGCGGCCGAAGATGCGCCCGAACGCCTGCTTGTATTCTCCGACGGCTGCGATTTGGGCTACCGCAGCATCCAGGCTGGGCTGACCCATTTCAATAGAATTGACGATCGGCAGCGCCGCCTGCTCCTCGAGCGTATTCACTCGGCCGTCCCAGAACTGCGTCTTGTTGTAGAGGGCGTTCAGAATGGTCGGCGCGTTGCGCTGGCCGACGCGGCCTTTGATACCGATCGAAGCGGGCCTCCCGTCGGTGAAAGCGCGCGCAGGATCATGGCAGGTACTGCATGGCGGTATCGCCGTGCGAGTCGCAGCGGCGGGAGCGCCAACCTGTTGACCGGACTTGGGCCGGGCCAACGGACCCGCTTCGGGAATGGGCGGCGCTTTCCCGGTGGCTTGCTGCGTCGATCCGTTTGGCGGGGTTTCTGGCACCGAACTGGCCTGTTTGCGCGCACCCCCGCAACCGAGAATCAGCGCGGCGGCACCTACTACCAGCATAATCGTGACGCACAATTGTGTTCGCTTTGCAACCCGCATCGCACAGCGCTCCTCTCTCCACTTGTGGATCACACCCAAAGAGAAAAAAGGGCGGGCCCATCCCCAACACAGAATAGAGTCAGGCTTGGAGATGGGCTTCGAGAAACCAGAGGTCTTTGTCGAGTTCACGAGTGACGCTGGTAAACAGGTCAGCGGTGATCTTGTCGTCCAGGTCCTCACTGGCGCTGACAGCTTCGCGAAGGGCATTCGCGTGATGCGCGACATTGTGAACGAGCCACTTCAGCTGAGACAGGCCGTCGGAGGCAGAAAGATCGGCTTCCTTCAGGCCGCTGTGGGCTGTGGCTTCGCGCGCGGTTCCGTTGGCCACGCCGCCAAGAGTAACGACGCGCTCGGCAATTGTGTCGGTCTGTTCCTCAATGTGCGCGGCGACCGAATCAAATAGTTCATGAAGCTGAATGAAGTTGATGCCTTTGACGTTCCAGTGGGCCCACTTGACCTGGCTGCGGAGATCGACGCTGTCCGCGGAGTGGCCAATTGCTGAGCCAAGCGGGCGTTAAGTTTCTGTAAGTTTATCCTATGCCCATAGTTACTGAAAGGACAGTGGTTTAACCAACTCAGAATTCGTTCCCTTTGTTCCCTTTATTCCCGTCGTTCCCGAAAAAGTCCCCAAGAAGTCCCCAACGCTGTTCATGCGTTGGTTAGAAAGTAAACTGCCTTGTTACGTTTGGTGGAGGTAGATCTTAAAGGATTTCATTTGAGCGCTATCCGCTGAAGGGACATGTAGGGCGGTTGATTCCCTCATGTCATTGACGAAGGTATAAGATCGCAAATCTCGCTGCGAGTGTGCGCATCTTAAATGATCTGCCCGCTTGCGCCAGCAATAGTGCCAACACCAGGCAAATTCGGGACTCGGGCGGGATGCGCTAGCATATCGTGGCCTTAAACTCTCAGCCTCGCTCACGGCTCAAGACCCATCCGCCGGACAAGGTCAGCGTAACGCGGGTCCGAGCGAAAGTCGTCCCAAAGGGGGGTCTACATTCAGGGTAGTTATGCTCCATCCGCGTTTCTCAGACGCCTTCTCCAGCCAGGCGAAGGCTTGATCCTTCTCTCCAAGCCGCGCATAAATCTCCGCGAACGAGTACGCGCTAAAAACATTCGTTTGCTTTGCCTGTGCCTTTTCCAAATTAAGCGCCTTCCGCCAAAAACCTTTCCAACCTGACGCGGCGTAGGTCTCTTTTAACGCCGCTTCTGCTTCCGGGCCAAGACTGGAGAATTCGCCGGCCTTTAGATACTCTTCGATGGCTTGCTCATAAAGCCCTTTCTGCTCATAAGACTTTGCAAGCCAGCCGTACGCTGTAAACATGTTCGGGTCCAATTCGAGCGTCTTCTGACATTGCTCAATCGCTTTATCGTACCGGCCCGCGTAATAGAGATCAGAGCTACATTTCTGTTGTAGAGGACTGAGGTGGGCTCAAGTTCGACGGCTCGTTTGCTCTCGGCGACGGCCTCGTCAAAACGCCTCATGAATATGAAATAAGTCACCGAGATTCAGGCAAATCGATGAGGATGATATTTGAATTCTCCTTCAGGCGGCTGAAGATGATTTCTTTTCCGTCAGGAGAAACATCGAAGTCGTTGATCAGAAACTCACGACTGAAGTTTGTAAGCTGACGCTGCAGTCCAGTGATGAGGTCGACTGACCAGAAATTCTTATGCCAGACATCTCCTTTGAGCACCAGCAGGACTGGCTGCCCCGGCAGGAACGAAAAACGGTTTGCGCCGCGCGAAAGGGTCAGTTCAGGGATGCTGTACGGTTTGCCGTCTGCGGTCATGGCCTTCAAGGGAAAGGTCGTACCCACTTCTACGCCGGAATAGACCAGGAAGCGACCATCGGGGGACCAGACGGGATTTGCGGCTTGTTCTGAGACCATCTGAATTGGCTGTCCTCCATTCAAGGGGACACTGAAAAGACCCACGCTATTGCCTTGGTCGGCTGCCACCGTAATCCATTCTCCAACTGGTGGCCACGCTGGCGCGCCCAGAATATTGAGCGAGTTCGCGAGTTCGATGACGCTGGTTCCGTTTGAATTCATCAGATACAGTCTGTTTCGACCGCCCTTTTGTGCCGTGAAAGCGATGCGGCGACCGTCAGGTGAAATGGTCGCGCCTTCGAGAACTCGCCCGTGCAACCCACTCCACAATTCAACAGCAGTTTCGTCAGCAAACTTCCAGATTCCGTCCTGTCCGCCCTTGGAGGAGAGATACAGCAGATAGCCCGGACCAACCCGCGGAGAAAGCCCTCGCACTGTCGGAAGTACGATGCGCTGCGCCGCAGATTCTTCGACCGGCCCATTCGAAATCCGGACGCGCCACAGAGTCGCTTCCGGATTCGCCACGGTCGCCACTAACCTTCGGCCGTCAGCGCTGACGGCGATGGACGTGTATCGCTCGACTCCAAGACTGATGCGGTGAGGGATACGCCGCTCCACATCCATCCCGTAGAGCCAGGGGCCAGTGCCATCCTCAGCCCTGGTGATGTAAAGCAAAGTCCGCTCATTTAGGAAAGTGGGGTAGGCGACCCGCGAGTTATGAGAAGTGATCTGTTCGACTGTTCCACCGGTTGGGCGTATGCGCCAGATGTCCATCTCATCAGGCGGAAAGCCTCGGACAAAGTAAATGAACGCACCATCGGGCGACCACGTGAGATAGTGGCAATGAACTCCAGGCTCAGCCGCATAAATCTGTGTCCCGATCTTTTCGTCGGTGGAGCTGACGAAAATAGGGTCGCCAGGAGTATCTGCGTGGTAGGCAATGCGTGTCCCGTCAGGCGACCATGCAAGCTCTTTCCCATCCATGTACGGACGCACCGCCCCGCCCATAGTGGGCACAGCCGACGAGTGCGACCGGCCCCCGATTCGAACTTCAAAAGCCACCTGCGAGCCATCTGGCGAAAATGTCAAATTCCGAACCCTGGGGTTACCGATATCCGGCGCTCGCCCTTTAGTCAGGTTCTGAAATTCGCCAGTACCGATCTGACCTGCCCAGACGTCAAAAGGTCCATCGCGGTCGGAAATGAAGGCCACGAACTTCCCGTCCCGCGAGATCACGGCGTCCCCCTCCATTCCGGGGAAGTCTGTAACCGGCGTGAATTGCGCGTCCGTGAGCGGATTATGCCACCAATAATCCGCTCGCCCGACACGCCAGGCGAGAACTGCTGCAACCACCAAGACCGCAATGAGAGCTAGCCACCCGAACCTATGCCTCGACACCGAAGTGGCAAGAGTCTTAAGAGCACTACTGCGAGGCGCGGATGTTACTGCCAACGCTTCCAGCGCGAACCCGAGATCACTCGCGGATTGAAACCGTTGCTCCGGCTTTTTCTCCAGACAGCGCCGCACGATGCGCATAAGTTGAGGTGGGAGTTTGCTGTACTGTTTGGTGAGCTCCTCCGGCTCGTCTTTCAAGATCGCGCTCATCATCTCGCCTGCCGACGCGGCCCCAAATGCCTGCTTCCCCGTAAGCAGCTCGTAAAGCAGCGCACCGAATGAAAAGATGTCCGTGCGGTGATCGACTTCCAGCCCGCAAATCTGTTCCGGCGACATGTACTGCACCGTCCCCATGACCACGCCCGGGCTCGTCTTGACCGTTGATCTTGCCGGCGCTTGCGGGTCAGTCGCCAACGCTGGGTGCGGCGCGAGCTTGGCCAGCCCGAAGTCGAGGACCTTCACGATCCTATCGCGCCGCAGCATTATGTTTTCCGGCTTGATGTCGCGGTGAACGATCCCTGCCTCATGCGCCGACGCCAAAGCCGAAGCGACTTGTACGGCGATGTCCAGCGCTTCGCCTGCCTGCAGGCGTCCGCGCTCTAGCCGTGCGCGCAAAGTTTCGCCTGCGATGTGCTCGGCGGCGATGAAGTGGCGGCCATCCATCTGCCCGATTTCATAGATCGTGATGATGTTCGGATGATTTAAGGCGGAGGCCGCGCGCGCCTCCTGCTCGAAGCGGCGCACACGGTCTGCGTCACCCGTGTAGGATGAAGGCAGCAGCTTGAGCGCGACCTTGCGACCCAGTCGCGTGTCCACCGCCAGATACACCTGGCCCATACCACCTTCGCCGAGCGGCGAAATCTCTTCGTACGGTCCGAAGTGCTCGCCCGCCGCCAGCATTGGCTTATCGCCAACGAGGAGATCGCCCACAGGCGTATTCATGAAGCTGAGGTCTCCCTCGTGCGCCGCAAGCAGCGACTCTACTTCCTGCCTGATCTCCTTATCGCCAGCGCAGGCTTGCGCAAGAAAAGCAGTGCGCTCTTCCGGGCCACGCTTTAACGCCGCCTCGAAAAGCTCCTTAACCCGTTGCCATCGTTCGGGGTTCACTTTCGCTCTATTCTCCGATTTCGCGGCGCAGCCAGGCCCGCGCCACACTCCAGTCGCGCTTGACCGTCTTCGGCGAGACGCCCAGCGCCGCGGCTGTCTCTTCGACACTCAAGCCGCTGAAGAACCGTAGTTCGACAACGCGCGCCTGCTGCGGGTCGATGGCGGCCAACCTTTCTAACGCTTCATCGATGGCCAACAAATCGACGTCAGCCTCGTCCGCCACTGCCAACGCCTCGTCGAGTTGCACCCGGACGTGAGAGCCGCCACGCTTGTCTGCGTCGCGCCGCCGTGCGTGCTCGACCAGGATGCGGCGCATCAGGTTGGCGGCGATGGCAAAGAAGTGGGCGCGGCTCTGCCAGTGCACGTCTTTGGCGTCAATTAGCCGCAGGTACGCCTCATTGATCAGTGCCGTCGTCTGCAAGGTATGGCCGGGACGCTCCCGCCGCAGGTAACGGGCCGCCTGGTGGCGCAGCTCTTCGTAAACGAGTGGCGTGAGCCTGTCCAACGCCCGCCGGTCGCCGTCACTCCACTCCTTAAGTAAATGCGTAATGTTGTGAGACAAGGCGTCCAACGGCGCTCCCCTTCGTCCAGGGGAAGAATGCACTCGGTAGCAGGGGAGGATAGTCCCAGCTTGATCTCCGGTCAATAGAATAAACGCGTGGGTAGTGGGGTATTTCTGACAGTTATCCCACTACCAACGCGTGGCTATGCAAGTCCGGCAGACGAAGCTGCACGGCAGTGGGAATTTTTTCCGGCTTGTGACCCCACTTTACTCACCGCTGCGCATTAGTTGAGTGGAGGCAGCAAAGTTTCCAGTCCCAAGACTCTCGCCGGCCGCTTCAACAGCGCTGAGCCGCTTGGCTAAATGCGAGAGGGAGGCGGGGCTCAACCTCAACTAAGCTCAGGCGCAACGCAAGTTAAAGGCGAGGGGAGACTTTTTCCCACATGCGTTGTTGCGAAAGGAGAATACCAAATGATCAGGCATTCAAGAATTGTAGCGACCATAAACAAGAGGCGATTGGCAGTTCTGTTAATAGCTGGGGCGGCGATCTGCACGGCGACGGCGCTGGCCGGTGCGACCCTTACCCCGAACCTCGGGGTTTTAATAAATAACGTGGTGGCGCGGGCCGGCTTCGCCGACCCGGTCGACATCAAGTTCAAGATCGGGCCGGGGGACCAGGACGTCATCCACGTGTCTAACGCACAGGAGACGGTAATGCAGCAGGTCGTCATCGCGCCCGGAGGTTACACCGGCTGGCACACTCACCCGGGCCCGGTGCTCGTACTGGTCAAGGCCGGAGCGCTGACCCTCTATTCTGGCGAGGACCCGACTTGCACGGGCCGCACCTATACGGCCGGGCAGGCGTTTGTCGATAGGGGCCAGGGCCACGTTCACATCGGTCGCAACGAAGGCAGCGAAAACCTGGAGATATGGTCGGCCTACTTCGACGTCCCACCCGGCCAGCCGTTCCGGATTGACGCACCCAGTCCGGGAAATTGCAGTTTTTAGTCCCGACCACCAGCCCGGACACGTTCGCGTTCACGCGTTGGGTAAGAGGGGCCGCAGAACCTCGGCTGCGGCCCCTTCCCAGCGAACCTGCAGCGAAGTTGATGGAACAATGTCTGCAAACTCGACGCAATACCTGCGCGCGCTAAAATGACAATTCAGCTTTAGCAGAGTGACCCATCTGACTGACCTTACGAAGCGGTGCGTTATGTTTGATCCATCGTCGACAACGATATATTCAACGCTTGCAAGGCGGACAGAGTTTCGTTTCTCTGGCTTATAGCACTTGTATGAAACTCAAGCGAGTTTGATATCGCCCGTGTAGGGATTTCAAATCAAGAGTGGTTGAGTTAGTGCAACGCATAGAGGTTTCCGTCATCGCTTCCAAAGTAAATCATTCCATTGGCAACAGCTGGAGATGATCTCATCCAACCAAACGGTGCTTTGAACCTCCACTTCTTATTTCCTGTTTGTACATCCACTGCATAAAGATAACCATCAGCACTACCGAAGTATGCCATTCCATCAGTGATCGATGCCGATGAGATGATCGGACCTCCGGTTTTGATCCGCCATTTCTCATGGCCAGTCTCGGCGTCCAGGGCATAGAACTGTCCGTCATCACCGCCGAAACAAACCGTCTGAGTTTCCAAAGCCGGACAAGATCTTATTCTGTCTTTCGTTTTGAATCTCCATCGTTCATGTCCCGATTTCGCATCCACTGCGTAGAAGATGCCATCCATGCTGCCGAAATAGATCGTGCCCTCGGCGACTGCAGGTGAAGAGAGGATTCTGTATCCCGTTTTGAATCGCCATTTCTCCCGTCCGGTCGACTGATCTACGGCGTATAGATACCCGTCCCAGCTTCCGCAGTAAATCGTGCCGTCAGCTATCGCCGGAGAAGATTCAATCCAACTTCCGGTTTTGAACTTCCACACTAGTTTTCCGGTTGCGGCATCGACTGCATATAGATACGTGTCCGCGCTGCTGAAATAGACCGTTCCCTCGTTGACCGCCGGCGACGAATAGACCCGGTAGCCAGTTTTGAATCTCCATCGCTCAGCGCCAGTCTTCAAGTCCACGGCATAAAGATAGTGGTCATGGCTGCCGACAAACACTACGCCATCGGCGACGGCGGGCGACGAATACACCACATCACCTGTCTTGAACTTCCACCTGAGTTGTCCTGTCAGCGCATTCAATGCATAAAGATAATCGTCATCGCTACCGAAGTAGACCGTCTGGTCCGAAACGGTGGGCGAGGAAAACCAGGCTTCTATGACGCGTACAGTTTTGAATTTCCATTTAATTCCGTGCAGTCGTTGAATGCCTTGTGTCTTGTAAACACCTGTCCGCTTCAGGTTCGCGCGAAACATGGCGCTTTGTGATAGGACGTAAGACCAAGGTGCGAGAACCGAATAAACAATTTCTAATGCGACGATTAGAAAAGCGATCGCGTTAACTCTCTTCATTGCGGTTGGTTGTAAGTTTATTTTAAACCCCTGTTGAAATTGAAGGCTTGCTGAGGTACTTACACAACTGAAGCGGTGAAACTACGTGTCGAGGTCGAAACCTGGAGCAATTATCGCGGCCTGGTTCTTCGGCGCCAGATAAAGTAGGCGGGCGTACCGAGAAGAACTATGCCGAGTCCAACCGTTCATCCAACTGGCGACGTCGCCGCCTTTCGCTCTGTTGCGATCCGTGGCCAGCACTGCGAACGCCGGGTCTCAACGATGTCGATTCTTCTGCCTCGTCCTGGTACCACGGGCTCGATGCCAGTCTGACGAAACGATTAAGCAAAGGATTGCAGTTTCTGGCCGCTTACACCTTTGCTCATGCTTACAGCACCACTGGACGAAGTACGGCTGCGGGAGGGACATCCGGTGTCAACGGTAACCAAAACAATCCACGCGCGAACTATGGCCGCAGCGAATTCGATCGTGAACACCGCTTCGTCCTCAGTTACGTCTATCAATTGCCAGGCACGCACAACTCGAATGCTTTTGTGAACGGACTTCTCAACGGTTGGTCGCTGGCCGGTGTTACGACGATCCAGTCAGGCGCGCCGCTGACCTTGACCGGAACTAACTCGAGAAACGTGTTTGGAATCACAGGTGACCGGGCACAACTCGCCCCCGGTTGCACGTATGCCGATCTGGCGACCTCCGGATCTGTACAGAGCAGGCTGACAGGTTACTTCAACAGAGTATGTATCAGCGGTCTCACCGCGACTGGCGGCACCGCCAGTTGGCCCGTGATTGGAAATGACGGGTTAGCCACCAATTTTGGCAACAGTGGTGTTGGCATTGTGGTTGGCCCCGGCCAGAATAATTCCGACATCGCGATTATCAAGCGCACTCCGTTTCGTCTGCTGGGAGAAGCCGGTAACGTCGAGTTCCGGGCAGAGTTTTTCAACGCTTTCAATCATACGCAGTTCAGTAATCCCAGCACGAATGTGTCGTCGGCAGCGTTCGGGACAATTACCTCGACGGCGGTGAACCCGCGTATTATTCAGTTCGCGCTGAAGCTGAATTTCTGAAGCTTTTTCGCTGAGAATCTCTTTGCGGTATCTGTGTCTCTGTGTTTAGATTTCGGCGACCGAATGCTCCTGAGGCCCGAGAGTTGATGCAGAGATTCACACAGAACGCCA
>WNFX01009636.1_pt1 | contig 13055 bp, 11 predicted proteins | sample 5400111 | NCBI WGS metagenome assembly WNFX01 (sample SAMN13153363, study PRJNA577476) | soil metagenome | isolation source: 40 cm soil or saprolite under grassland replicate 1 | place: USA:California | collected 2016-06-15
CCGTGGCCGAGCTGGCGGTAGCCGATGGTCGTGCCGTCTTGAGAGGTGACGGAGCTGGTTGTGTACTGCTCCCGCGCGGTTGTGATCGATGGATTGTTGACACTGGCGTTCGTGTTCATATGCTGATATCCTTTCTTTTGTTCCAAAATCATGGTACATTTTCGTGAAATCTGACAGGAAGCGTTCCGTGTCGTCCGCACAAGAGAAGAGATTGAGAGCAGCCGTGATCAGCGCTTCTCACTCCTCTGGCTGTTCAATGGGCGCGCTTGCCGAAAGCTCGAGCAGCGTCAGCCCCAGATCGCGTACTTTGAAGAGAAGGCCGTAGAGCGCCGCCTGGTCTTTAATGGGACCTGAAAGCAGGGTCGTACCATCTCTCTCGTGCGTGATCGAGAGGTTCTCAAACCACTCTTGCCAGAAGGTGTCCAGGTGTCCCTTCACCCGAATGACGTATCTCATACGCTTGTGCTCCGTTCGGATTGCTTTTCCTATCTGAGAATAAGGATACTCTCTCGGCTGGCATGAGCACAGTGATAGAAAGGATACCATGAGGATACTTTCTCAGGAGAGAGGAGCAGCGAGAAGAGGGGCAGATGGTATCCTTTTGGCTACCATCCTGCCGGAAGAAGATGCCAGCTCTGTGCATACCGGGCGAGAAGTGAGCAACCGCGAGTTAAAACAACGAGAGCGAGCGTGCAGTCACAATGGCCTGCGTCCTATTCGCTGCTCCGAGCTTGCTCAAGATACTGGCGACGTGTTTTTTGGCAGTGGCGAGCGAGATCACCAGCTGCCTGGCGATCTCCTGGTTGGAGGCCCCTTCTGCGAGTAGGTGCAAGACCTCCAGCTCACGTGGGGTAAGTGACTCAAGGAGCTGTGGTGTAGCTTGAGAGGAAAGGCGTGGCAGAGCTTTGGAGACGAGAGGGATGATCTCCGGCGTCCCCCCCTGGTGCTGCTCACGTTCAAAGGCGGCGAACACTGTAGAGGCATAGGAAACAAGTGCCGGTGGGACAGGGGAGACGGAGGCTCGCATGTGCGAAGTTTTAAGGAACGCCTGAAGTGCCTGCTGCATCGGCTCTCCAGCATCGAGAAAGATGCGCAGGTATCCCTCAGGCTCTGCTAAGGTGAGCAGGCGATGGAGAACGCGTAGCGCCTCTTGTGTGACCCCCGACGCTTGCAGAGCGGCTACTTGCAGAGCCAGGATGGAGATCACACTCCCCTCCCTCGCAACCTGCTCGGCGCTGCTCAGCAGTGCTGCGAGCCACTGCAATGCAAGTGGATACCGCAGCTCGGCCAGATAGACGCGTACTAGCGCCAGATAGGCGATTTCGCGGCTGTAGAAGAGGATATCCTGACGGTAGGAGGTGTGCTCGGCCCAGTCTACCGCGCGGGTCAGATCGCCCCGGGCCAGCCAGAGATGGGCCCAGAGACCTTCGATCCAGGGACGAAAGAGCGGGATTCCAGCAGACTGATTCACCCGCTCCATCTCGCGTATGGCTCGTTCGGCCCCGGTCAGATCGCCCTGAGCCATGCAGACACGAGAGAGCACCTCATAGGCTACCATGAGAATGTCCATGTACTGTAAGGGGGCCGTCTTCTCAATGGCGATGAGAGCCTTACTTTTCGCCACTTCCAACTGATTCCATGCGTACGTCAGCTGAGCCTGGAACAAGTCGGGATATGCCGCCACCGGGAGTGGTCTTCCCAGACTGTCGACCAACCGCAGGAGTTCCTGACAGCGGTCGCGTGCCTGCGAGAGCTGCCCCAAGGCGATCAGCGCGACAATCAGCCCCCAGAGGAGTTGGGCCTCCAGGTAGCGATTCTGCGTCATCCGGGTCATCTTCAGGCTTTCCTGTAAGGCTGCCGCCATGGGGGGAAAATTCCCCGCCATGCGCCAGGCCATCCCGAACGGTGCCAGCCGGTGCTGCTGCCACATGGCGTCGTCATCCAGCGGCATTTGCTGCATCTGCTCGGCAAGCCTGCTCAGTTGCTCCACATCACCATCAGAGAGCGCCTGTGTCGCCAGTCCCCAGCCACCGAGAATAGTGAGCCGATGGCGCAGTCGGTCCCGCTCGGCTTCAGGAAAGGTGGTCTGATCTTCGCTCTGCAACAGCAACTCCACTCCCTCCTGGAGCTGATGAAGATACGCCCTTTCCTCTTGTTGTTGAGGAGAGAAAGGGAACATCAAATGGAACGCTAAGATGTAACTCGTGGCAAGGCGAGGATGCCCGCGCAAAACCTCTAGGGGAAGCAGCTTGATCCAGGCCAGCAGCGTTTGCAGCTCCCCTTGCAGATACAAACGCTCGACGCAGCCCTCCAACAACTCGGCCACGAACAAGAAGTCCTTTGTCGCCAGCGCGTGGGGGATCGCCTCGTGCGGCCATCCCTGCTGCTGATACCAGAGCGCCGCCTCCCGGTGCAGGCGTGCTACCTGCTCCGGCTGGCTGGCCTGTAAGCGCGCCAGCAGCACTTCGCGGAAGAGCGTGTGGAAGCGATACCAGCACCGCTCCTCGTCTAGCGGAACCAGAAAGAGGTTGGCCCGCTCCAGCGACTCCAGCATCTGCTGACTAGCCTGCTCCCCGGTCAGCGCCTGGCAGATCTCGGCATTCATCCGCTCAAGCACCGCCGTCTGGAGCAGGAAACGTTGCTGCACCTCAGGGAGAGGCTCAAGGATCTCCTCCTGCACATAATCCAGGATCAAGCGATGACTGCCGGCAAACGCCTGGATAAAGGCTGACACATCAGCGTGTCTGCGCAGAGAGAGGGCTGCCAATTGGAGTCCGGTGATCCATCCTTCCGTGCGCGTTTCCAGGCGACCGATGTCTTCCGCTGAGAGAGAAAGATTCATGATCTGGGTCAGAAACCTGGCGGCTTCTTCACCGCTCAAGCGCAGGTCCGTCTCACGGATCTCGACCACCTGTCCGCGCGCCCTCAGACGAGCCAGAGGAAGCTGGGGGTCGGCTCGACTGGCCAGGAGTAGGTGCAGGCAGGGGGGAAGATGGTCAAGCATGAACTGCAGCGATTCATGAATCGCCTGTTCTCGAATCAGATGATAGTCATCCAGAATCAGGGCGGTGTCCTGCGCAAGCGCCGCCAGTTCGTTGATGAGCGCAGTCAGAGCGCTTGTCAGCAGAGCGGGTTGTGGGGAGTGCAGCAGAGCGAGCGTTGCCTCTCCGACAGGAGAGCCGCTGTGCCTGAGTGCAGCGATCACATAGGCCCAGAAGCGTGTCGGGTCGTTGTCCTGTTCATCAAGCGTCAACCACGCGACCTGACTGGTGCTCTGGCTAGCCCAGGTAGAGAGCAGCGTCGTTTTGCCAAAGCCTGCTGAGGCCGAGAGCAGGGTCAAGGGAAACGAGCGGCTTTGATCGAGGACTGTGAGCAGGTGCGAGCGTTGAAGCAGCAGTGAACGAACAGGTGGGATGGTGAACTTGGTCACCAGCAAGTCTGGCTCAGGCATTGGGAAGCCTCACAGAATTCCGTAATTTACAATGCAGAGGGAGATGCAATAGCCGATCCCCGAATAATTCCATATGCCCCTGGATGAGTTAGCTAAACTTGAACGAGTTAAGCATAGGCAAGAAGTACTTCTGTACAGCCTCATCATAAGTGGATACTGGAGAGTAGAACAGGATATCATAGTACAGTTTCTTATACTGAACTGCAATCGTTGTCATGTGAAATGAGACGTTATTAGTGTTACTAAATGTGGCATCCTGCTCGTCCCACTTGATTCCTCCGATAGAACGTTGAGGCGAGGAGGGTGAAATAATCTGGAAATTGCTTATATTCTGTTGATTCTGAAACTGTGCAAGATTAGACTGATTAATTGCGCTGGTATTTGAGATTTTGGCTGAACCGCTTGTAGTATACCGTTCAATCACCAGGTAAATTCCAGTTTGTTGCTGTTGTGGATGGACTCCCAAAAACGCGCTATCAACATTTTTCTGTGCTGGATCCATAACCCAATCTGAAGGATATTTCATAGAGATGCCCAGGTCAGTGCTGTTAATAGTTTGAAAAGCAGTCGGTGTGGGAAGTTGATTTCCCTGGGGAGTTGGTGTTAGTGACCCTGGTGTTGAAGAAGCGCTTCGTGTCGGCAATTGCAAAGGTTTTAGAGTAGGCCCAGGTCCAAATGACAAACGTTGACCATTGGCATACAAAATACCAAATGTCAGACCGCCTCCAATCAGAATACTCAAGATAAATAAACCGATAAGAGCAGAAACGCCAAGTCTATTTTTTTTAGGTGATGCTGCGTTAGAAGGTACAACTGAGCTTGCATCACTCTGGACGACGAATTCGCCAGACTCCGAAGTTATTTCATTTCTATATTGAGCGCTCTTTAGCGGCTCTGTTGGCCATGCTGGTACTCCCGTGGGTAAGTAAGAAAAGGAAGCCGGGCGGATAGTCGATCCACAATTAACACAGAATATGGCTGAATCCGGCAATTCAGTATTACATCGAGGGCAGTTCATAATCACTACAAGGCTATGTAGTTGCGACCACTACGATCGATACCTCTTCAGCTTGAACACAGCGCTTAAAATTCTTATCTGATTGAACTATAAAGAAGGCAAGAAGAAATGTCAACCTCTCTAGCCTCATCTATATTACCCTAAGACTTCTGGATTCACAATATTGGGAGGGCGCTGTCCATGGAAGTGAGCAACTATATTGTCGCTTGCCATTGTAGCCATCAGTGTGCGCGTTTTCAGTGAGGCGCTGGCAATATGTGGCACGATCACTACATTTTCCATCGTCAACAACTCAGGTTCGACGGCTGGCTCATTCTCGAAAACATCTAACCCGGCGCCCGCGATGCTTCCAGATTGTAATGCTTTGACTAGCGCCTTTTCGTCTACAATCGGCCCTCGAGCTGTGTTGATCAGAATTGCGCTCGTCTTCATGAGGCCCAACTCGCGATCTCCAATCAGGTGATGTGTTGAAAGCATATACGGTGTATGGATGCTGATAAAATCGGCCTGCTTCAGTACATCATCCATAGGCATATATGTCATATAGTAAGTAGCTTCGTCTTCAGGAGACAGACGGTACACATCGTAATAGAGTACCTTCATTTCAAAACCACTGGCACGTTTTGCTACGATCTTGCCTATGCGACCCGCGCCAATCAGTCCAAGCGTAGAATGATGTACGTCAACTCCACAAAAGAGTAGAGGCCCCCAGCCTTTGTATTTGCCTGCGCGTAGGTATCGCTCCGCTTCGGGGATGCGGCGAGCAGTCGTCATCAAGAGAGCAAATGCCAGGTCGGCAGTCGTATCCGAGAGAACTCCAGGGGTATTACTTACAGCTATACCCAGTCGAGTTGCTGCATCAGCATCAATATTGTTGTATCCAACAGCCATATTCGCGACCATCTTCAAACGGGGTGTACCTGCCGCGCACGCTTCTAAGAAGCGGGCATCAATGTTATCGGTGAGTAGACTGTAAATATAGTCATGGTTGGGGCCACGACGGAGGAGCTCTTCATAGGGCCAGATGCTTCCCTCTTGCATGTTGGCATCGACTTCACCAATCTCCGCAAGCAACGGATACGCGGGATCAGGTACTTTCTGGGTAACAAGAATCTTAGGACGCTCGGTCATTTTAACCTCCTTGAGATGTAATGCTCTGATTGTACCATCTTTTAACGAGTGATTGTTTATTTCTTAGTAGAAACAAGCGCCTGGCGGGGGCTTGCCCCCGCCAGGTTAGCTGCCACACCAGGCTCTTTCACACATGTATCCCTGTTTATTGTTGGATAATCGTAGTTTCCTTCTCTATTGTTCCTGAAGTTGATGCTGCTGGAGCTACAAAGTGGAAACGCCTGATGAACCTCCTGCGCAGTAACATTGCAAGCGCAGGCCACCCGTCCTTCCAGGGCGAGAGTTTTTTCGTTTCACGTGGAGTGTAGCCAATAGGGACCTCAAGGATTTTATACCCTGCTTGAATAATACATGCCGTAATCTCCGGTTCAATCTCAAACCGGCGCCCTTCCATTGGCAGCGCTCGGGCGAGCGGGCCTGGCATCATTTTATAGCACGTTTCCATGTCATGAATATGGCAACCATAGAGAATATTCGTCACTGTAGTCAAGAAACGGTTGCCCCAACGAGTCGTGAACTTCTGAGGAGAAAGATCACGGCATCCATATATGGCCACCTTAGCATCTCCAGCTTCCTCCCATTTGCGAACCAATGCCGGAAGGTCTTGTGGGTTATACTCCATATCGCCATCTTGCACTGTAACCATATTGCCACTTACAAGACCAAAACCAGTGCGGAGTCCTGCTCCCTTACCCTGGTTCATATCATGGCGTATATAACGGTATGTATTGAATGGCTCTTTCTTCCGTAATTCCTGCAAAATTTCCCAGGTGCTATCTGTCGAAGCATCGTCTACAACTACAACCTCGAGATCGAGTTGGACCTCTGACAGTGACTCAAGAACTTGAGCGACTGTCTCTTCTTCATTATATACTGGGACGACGACTGAAATACGCATGCCCTAAAAACCTCGCTTCCCTGGGAAGTTTGAATGCATAATAGTGCTATAACAACCAATTCTATTACTTACACGAACGAATAGGAGTCTAAAAAGCAACATGTTCTTGCTTCCACACCTGAATAGTACCATCAGTCAGTCCTACATGAAGTAGCTCGTCCGCGAAGTGTAATGCGCTGATCTGCCAGGGATGATACAATTTTTGTATAATCTGGCCTTGAGCAATCGACCAAAGATCAATCACTCCCTCGTTTACTTCGCTGTCTTCGCGTGCTACGGCTACCCATTGGGCATCAGGTGAGATGGCTAATCTCGAGCTTGCTCCCATCGATCCGCTATTCACTTCACTATAGGTGCCAGTAACAGTATCGTAGAAACGTATCAGCTTTCCTGCATAAACAAACGCAAGTGTGCGGGTGTCTGGTGTAAAAGCATAAGGTGGAGCGCAATCAGCACACAATCCAGCCAGCAGCGAGGTACTAATTTGCGGTTGAGTTTTTCCAACAAATAGTTTTCGCACAGGAGCGAATAGGTCCCAACGACGCATGATGACCATCTCGTTTGGCTCGCCTGGCACATGTGCGCAAGAGAGGGTCTGTAATGTCCTTCTATCCTGAGAGATCGCTCGCAAGCGTATTGCCCAGAACTGCCGCTTCTCAATGTCGTTTTCCGCACACACAAGGGGTTCGCTTCGTGCATTCATAGGCGTTCCTATCACCTGCTTCACGATATCCGTACCTCTAACTCCCAGTGCGCGCGGAGTGCGAGGATCTTCTCTTAATAAAGGTAAGGCTATCCAAACCTCCCGCGTTTCGCCTGGGGTATCCTTCAGTACCACATCAAGTGAATAATGTGCGGAAACAGCCCTTTGAGTCAGTGGATAACTCCAGAGAAGCGAGCCGCTCGAGGTGTCCCATACATGCAGGCCTAATCTTCCCCAGCCTGCTAATATACTACCATTTGCTGAGAAGCGTAGCTCTCGCAACGACTCAATTGTGAGCGCAGCGTTTGATGTAAAACTTGTGGGTGACTGTGCTGTATCTGCCAGCCAGAGTAAGCCCTTGCCGTCGAGGGAAGCAGCGGCAATACAGAGGCCTCTCTTCGTCTCTGCGCTACTTAGTGAAGAAATAACGCCGAGCTTCGTATGCAATACTGGCCCCGTTTGAAATGGCCCTTTAGTGCTAAAAATACTGAGTCCCGAAAACTCGATATCATCTGATAGATTAAATTTTCGCTTCACGGGGTGTTGACGTGTTAAGCCACTCTTGCGCAAATCGATCACTCCGCTTATGATAGTATCGTAATTCAAGCGTTTTTCAGGGTCACTTAATACGTCGTAAGCACGGTTGATACGTTTCATGTGTACTGCACCCTCTGGACCCGCCAGGTCAGGGTGATAGCGCCGAGCCAGTTGCCGGTAAACTCGCTTTAATGTATCGTCGTCTACGTCTAGCGGTACACCTAAAATGGCATAGTAATTGTCAGGTACATCCATAGCTTCAATGGTATCATATCAAAATTTACAACGAAACGATGCGTGTCTTCTCACGCTCAATCCCAAGTTTCAGCCTTCGTATTCCCCACATATACCACGTTGCAAACGTCCTATAAGGTCGCCATACTTCACCTCGTTCACGCATCTCCTTCGGAGTAGGTCTAACCTCAAGAGAGTAAGCCTCACGCACACCCTCCAGAAATCCCAGGTCATCTACTGGTAAGACATCGGGTCTACCTAACGAAAAAATCAGCATCATCTCCGCTGTCCAGCGACCAATTCCTTTTACTTTCACCAACTCGCTAATCACTGCCTCGTCATCAAGTTCACTCAATCGCTCCAGGTCGAGTTGGCCGTTGGCAACTCGCTCCGTGAGATCACGTATGTAACGCATTTTCTGTGGTGAAAGTCCAACGGCCCGTAATGTATCTTCTTCGAGCAGCAAGAGTGACTCTGGTGTGATCATGCCATTAGCTTCGGCGCGTAGAGTAGTGCGAAGACGTCCCATAATCGCATCAGCAGCCTTCACCGAGATCTGCTGTGAGATGATAGCGTCAACGAGCGTTTCAAAGAGTTGTGGATTAGGGATTAAAGTGCATGGCCCCACGCGCTCAATGGCCCTGGCCATAATGGGATCAATCTCGCTCAAGTAGGTTGTAGAGCTGCTAATAACTTCATTCCAGTGTGTAGGAGTGTTCATAAGTAACCTTTTTAATGTAGTTTCTAAGTAATTATATTATAAAAGAGCGTAACGGTTGCTATCTTATAGAAATTCAACGTCGGCGTATCTGGATTGGGCGAGACCGATAATCAATAGCCACACCTGTCATGCTGAGCGCAGCGAAGCATGACACTTTTAAACTATGAAACTTTGTAACTGCTCATTTACCCCTGACCGTTCGCGCAATTTTAAGACGGTTTTGAAGAATTGGGTAGTCACTCCGCATAGAGGTGATTAAGATGCGTCAAATGGCACGATCCCCTTTCCAGAGCGGCTTCTTGAGATCTCTGCCCGTATACTTTGAGATGCCTCTAGAGGCGCATCACCTCTATCTAGAGTGACTACCAAGAATTGCGCTCTCAAAAGCCACATTTTTATGACGTTGAGGAGCAACTGCGATTCACATTGGCGGAATTACTTGACTTTGGCCCAATGCGCTTTTACCAAGTGGGGAAAGAACGCCGTTTTTTAAGCGTTTTTATGCCACAAGTGGGGATTGCAATCCATTTTATCCCCTAAAAATTGTGCGAACGGTCAGTTACTCTGGATAAAAACTCAGAATGCAAATATAATCTAGATATTGCCTCTACAACTACAATTATTTCTATTTGTGGAGATAAATGAACTTTTGTTCGATACTCAGTGTGAATTCAATTACCTTTCCTTTGTGACGACAATAACAGCAAGATAGTAAAGGTTATGCTAAAATAGGTAATAATTGCTGCTATTAACTCGTAATTCCCGTTCATTGTAGTTCCTATTTTGTAAATCAGCATCGGATGTACATATAAACATAGGAGTGCAGGTTGATGAATTACGATACCTACATTGGTAAAGTGATTTTACACCATCGAATAGTAGCTAAAGTTGCCAGTGGGGCCTTTGCTAGTGTATACCAGGCTCAGCACATTGATATCAATGATCGCATCGTTGCAATCAAAATCTTGCACACCCATCGCAGTTCTCAAGAAAAAGAACGCGGGAATTTTCTGCGCGAAGCTCAGCTACTAGTAAAGCTCAAACACCGCTACATTCTACCTTTCATTGATTTCGGCACAGACGAGGGCTTTCCCTATTTGATAACCGAGTATGCCGTCAAATCAATCAAAAAATACCATTACGTCTTGAACAGGCTATTCTGAAAGCGATGGCCAAAAAAAGCACTGATCGTTTTGTTAATATTCAAGCATATCTCGAAGCATTAGATGTTGCGCTTCCTCAGTTAACCATATCCTCTTCATCTCAAAACCGGGTATCTCAAAAGGTCATAGAGCAGCTTTTCAGTGATGGTGAGGCCCATATGAGAGCAAAGCGCTTTCAGGAAGCCACTACAATCTTCGAACAGATACTGCAGCTTGACCCAAAATTGGCTGAAGCCAGTTATCGAAAAGGTGAGGCCTTGCAACAACTTGAGGAGTACTGGAAGGCGTTAGCTGCCTATGAACATGCTACTGAACTCAATCCCGCGTTCGAACGTGCGTATATTGGCAAAGGGGATTTGCAAAACTTTATCTTCGGAAACCATCAGCAGGCTCTCGAAGAGTACAAAAAAGCAACAAGTGCTGCTCCACAATCGATTCTCGGTTACACTAAAATGGGAGAGCTTCTTGGAGTAATTCATAGACATCACGAAGCTCTCGCTGCCTATGAATTTGCTATACGTTACGCTCCTGACTCCATTGACCTTTACTATAAAAAGTTGAATGTTTTGCTCAATTTACAATGGTACGATGATGCTCTGAATACTTATGATCAGATCATCAAGATTTCATCCAGTCCTCTCGCTGTATACTACGAAAAGATTGATCTTCTAAAACACCTCGGACGCTATGATGAGGTTCTCTCAACATTTGATGCGATCCTCTCTCTCCCCTGATCCTTTGGAGATTTACTCTAAAGAGCTTGATCTACTAAATGAGCTTCAGCGCTATGAGGAAGCGGTGATGACCTGTGATCGGATTATCGAACTTACTCCCAATTCTATCGAGGCACGAACCAAAAAACTTGATCTACTGGAGAAGCTTCAGCGTTATGAGAGATGTGTAGAAATTTGTGATCAGATCATTCGCATTGATCATACCTATGCAGATGCCTATTACAGAAAAGGGAAAGCACTTGAGAAGCTCGAACACGGAAAGAGATTAAATCCATATAGAGCCAGACTCACCTCTATATCTCAGAATTACAAGAGAGCACTCGAAGCCTATATAACTGCCTCAGAACTTTCTCCAGATAATGTGCTCTATCGTGAAGGCATTGGAAATTTACTTCAACACTTCGGCAAAATCAATCAGGCCGAAAGAGAGTATAGTAAAGCCAAGAAACTTGCTAAAAAATATCCGGCTTGGATTGATAATATTGATTCCACCCTTTGGCTCTTTTATATTCTACCCATTAGCATTAATACAATTCTATTGTGGATTTTTTCTAGTACCACACAGCAGACCCTTTGGAATATACCCGGGTTATTATTATTGTTTGGTGAATTTATAATAAGTACTGGTTTTTATTTCAGATTACGATTCAAGGACCAAAAATATCACTTATATGACGCTTCCATACTTTTCTTTCCCATTAGTGCATTTGCTATCGTATGGGTTATAGCAGGATGTCTCATTGGCTTGCCGATACTGCCCACTGTTCTCATTTTTCTTCTGATTGGTTTTTCAGTAAATGCATTTTTGTTTTTTACTTTAGACATCTATGAAAGCAAAACAATCATTCTCACATATGAAATGATGGTTAAAGTATTGCGAACTCTCATGTTCTCACTTTTAAGCGTGCTCAGAGCCGGAATTATAAGATTCCAAGAACAAAGAAAACTTGAGCAGTCCAGGGTTAAGATCGGTTTACCCCAAAAATTCAATAAAGATACTCCTATCAGCAAGGCGGGAAAAGAAATGAATACTTTTTCAAGAACTAAGAGTCGTACAGCAGGCAATAATACGTCGGGATACGATAAAGATGGGTATAACAAGCACGGTTTTAATCGTCAAGGTTACGACAGAAGTGGGTATAACAAGCACGGTTTTAATCGTGATGGTTATGACAGAAGTGGGTATAACAAACACGGTTTTAATCGTGATGGGTACGACAGAAGTGGGTATAACAAGCAGGGGTTTAATCGTCAAGGGTACGACATGAATGGGTACAATCGCTCAGGTCGAAATAAAGATGGATATGATCGACAAGGGTATAATCGCTCAGGTCGCGACAGAAATGGGTATGATCGACGGGGCTATGATCGTTCAGGTCGTGACAGAGATGGATATGATCGACAAGGGTATAATCGCTCAGGTCGTGATAGAAACGGTCGAAAGAAACCAGGCCCTAGATTTTTTTAGGCAAGGTTCAATTTGAGCAAACCGAACTTGACAGTTTGAACAGCCTCAAATTGATTTCTCATCAGTTCAGAAAGGTTCGGCAACTTTAAAGCAGTGTGAAACTACCAAGTGCTTTAAAGCATGCCTTAACAAACAAAATTAATCGTAGAAACTTTTAACACACGTAGGTTGATGCGTAGTAACGCCGTTTATGGAATATAACAAATGAAGCGGTATATCAGGTGATTTTACACTGCCGGTAAATCTCGCTTGTTGAACACAACCAATCCAACAATGCCCAAAATCAAGCCTGCAACCACCAGAACCCAGGGATACCACCATGTCAATTGATGATTGACAAGTGTATCTATAGCTGGAGCGTAGTAAAATGGCCCGATCTTGAGCACCCAGCTTATTTTGTCTGTGAGTTGGCCGATCGTGTTAATCAGGTAGGCCAGTGCAATGATGCCCACAGCAGCTCCGCCAGCCGCACGACTGGCATTCATAAATGATCCAAAAAACATGCCCAACCCTGCTGCGAAGAACATGAAAGCCCATTGCACGAGTTGCGTAATCCACAGCCATTGCCAGTTAATACCGGCATTGTTAACGATGAACGTATCGATCCAGATTGCGAACACGATCAACAAGCCGATGATAGCGCCGCAGATCAGTACACCGAGCCAGCTTTCCAGGTAGTAACGTGTGCGGCTGATCGGCCGGGACAGAGCCAGGTCAATCGTTCCATTCTCAATCGTCAGCGGTAGTACAGAGCCACCAATCCAGGCCAGGATACCACCGAAAAGCAAACCATAGAATGAGCTGTAAATTTCAAGTCCCAGGAATGCTGTAAAGCCTGAAAAGTGTGCGATATGTCCCCCTACGATACCTGATATAAGACCGGAGGATAGGTATGTCCCCAGGTTGGCTTGGGTTATAGACGGGTAGAGAAACGCCAGAAGCAAGGCAAAAAGTACCCCATAGAAACAGCCCGCCACGAGTGGCGTCCTCGAATTGA
>WNFX01004885.1_pt1 | contig 13054 bp, 10 predicted proteins | sample 5400111 | NCBI WGS metagenome assembly WNFX01 (sample SAMN13153363, study PRJNA577476) | soil metagenome | isolation source: 40 cm soil or saprolite under grassland replicate 1 | place: USA:California | collected 2016-06-15
TTGATTAGCGTGACAAGCAGTGCGTCTTGGGATACCATAGGGATGCCTCCTAGCTTTGGGGTGTGACTACCACCATGATCGGGGCAATGCCTTGCTGGGGCATGCCTCCAGCTTGGCTTCCTATTTATGACCAGGCCTCATCTAGTTATGGTCTGGCTTGTTCGGAAAATCTATCTTCTTTAGGCAAAATCGGACTCGCTGACTGTTTTCCTGTGTTTTATGCTACAAGGGCATAGCATTCCATCGATATCTCTATGAGGAACAGTGGATGGCAGATATGACGAGACATTCTCCCGCAGCAGCGCCCTGGTGGGTTCGTCTCTGCCGCTGGCTCTGGCAGCAGCGGGGAGTCATTGTGACCAACTTCCTGCTCGGCATCGCCCTCAACCTCCTGGCTGCCTGGCTCGTCTCGCCGTGGAGCTCAATGGTCTCCAATACCCCTTTGGGGACAGTTCTAGACCATCCGCTCGTCCTTTTCGGGTGTGGGGTTGCGCTGCTAGCGTTAACAGGGATCGTGTGGTGGGTCAACCACCTGAATCTTGCTTACACTGCTGAAGGTGCCTCCATTCCTACTCCTTCGTTGCGGGAGCGGTTGGCACTGCTCCAAGTCTTACGCCGCGACTATACTCGGCGGCAGAGTGACACATTGCGGGGGATGCCCCTGCTTCTTTTGCCGTTGCAGGATCGCACGGATGCCACGCTTTCTTCTGCGCAACTCGTATTTCCTCGCACCGCGACCGCTGAATCGCATCCCCTGCCGCCTGGTACGTCGCTAATCCAGGTGTATGACGACACAGCGGATGGTCTGCTCCTGCTCGGTGCGCCGGGGACTGGCAAGACGACGTTGCTCGTTGAACTGGCCCTTGATCTACTGACCCGAGCCGACGACGATTCCACTCACCCCCTACCAGTGATCCTTAACCTCTCATCCTGGGCAAACAAGCGACTCCTACTGGAGGACTGGCTGCTTGATGAGCTACAACTAGCATATCGTGTGCCTCCACGGCTGAGTCGAGCCTGGTTAGCACAGGATCACTTGCTGCTTCTCCTCGATGGCCTCGACGAGGTTGCTGAACCTGTCAGGGCTACCTGCGTCGCGGCCATCAACGCCTATCGCGGGGCGCACTTCGTGCCCCTAGTGGTGTGCTCACGCACTGAGGACTACCTGACCCAGCAAGCCCGGTTGACCCTGCCGGGAGCCGTCGAGATCCGGCCACTCGAAGAAGCGCAGGTGCTGGCCTATCTGCAACGTGCAGGCAAACCGCTGGCTGCTGTCCGAGCGGTGCTGCGCACCAATGCCACCTTGCGCACTCTCATGACTACTCCACTTATGATGAGCGTGGTCATCCAGGCATATCGTGATACCAACACGAAGAACCTACCGCAGCTGGGCACAGCCGAAGATCAGCAACACCAGATCTTCTCCAACTTCATCCAGCGCATGCTGGAGCGCCCAGTCGTGCGAGGACAGTTCACTCCCCAACAGACGCGTCGCTGGCTCACCTGGTTGGCTCGGCAGATGCAGCAGCAGCATCTCACGGAGTTCTACCTGGAGCGATTACAACCGACCTGGCTTCCAACGACACGATCACGAATTTTCTACAGTGTATTCAGCGGGCTGTCCTTTCTGGGATTGGCTGCTGGGCTGTTCGGTACGCTGCTCGGTGCTCTGTTCAGAGGACTGAATGGCGGACTGATTGGTGCATTGTTTTTCTTGCTGGTTGGCATGCTGTTCGGTGGGTTGTTTGGCATTAAAGGGGGTAGAGTGGATCAGGTCATACGCCCTGTAGACAAGCTCAAGTGGTCCTGGAAAAACGCGAAGCCGTGGCTGGTCATCGGGCCGATCTTGGGACTGGCCATTGGGTTGATCGGTGGGTTAGCCTTCAAACTCCCTGGCGGGCTGATCGGCGGGCTCGTCTTCGCATTAGTCCTCGCGCTAGCCCTCGTGCTGGTCGGTGGACTATCGGGTGAGCAAATCAACGAAGCTATACGCGTCCATCCAAATCAAGGAATACTCAGCTCTGGACGGATTGCCCTCGTCACCTGATTGATCTGTCTAGTGGTCGGTGCTCCGGCTGGTGCACTGCTCCAGGGGCCTGTCGTCGGGCTGGTCGTTGGGCTGTCCTTTGGACTGCTCGGTGGGCTAGTCTTTGGTGGGACTGCTTACCTGGCTCATTACGCTCTCAGCTTCTTCCTCTGGTGCACTGGAGCCATACCCTGGCACTATGTTCGCTTCTTAGAAGAGGCAACAGAGCGCATCCTGTTGCAACGCGTTGGGGGAGGTTACCGCTTCATCCACCCGCTCTTCCAGGAGTATTTCGCCTCTGGTGCGGTGCTCCCTGCTCCTGTTGTCGCGCCATCACCTCCACCATAAGTATCATGCTCGTTTCAGAACAATAGCGTGAGCAGGACAAAAGCACTGCAGGTAAAAAACGTTCCCTGAACGTCGATTTCATGGATAAGCATATAATAGAAGTGGAGCGTCCTCGGCTCCAAGTCGTGAATGGTACGCATGACCTTCCCCCGAAACGAGGTCCCTATGCGCGATCGCGTCCCCCGAGTGTAACCCTGCCACCGCCAGCTCCACCCGGTTGGCTGGTGGCACATACTCCCTTGTATATGCGGCCTACAGCGGTGTGCCAAAAAATTGAGTTATGTAAGAGAATAGAAAGATGAAAACCTCTTCAAATGGTCCGAGCGGCTGGAGATTGAAGTTTAAAGCACATGAGTGTACAATAGCATAAGAAAATACTGTATTCTCAATGGAAATGGAATACAATTTAGCTCACCCTGTAGAAGAATCGCCGTATCGGGTGTGACTTGAAAGCGCAGGTGCTCAGCCAGAGAGGCAGGTAGCATGGACGAGATCGTCAATACTCTTACCATTGCTATACAACATCTTGATGATAAAACGGTGCAGGCAAATTATGCTGCCTTGCTCGCGGTCCTGCGCCTGAAACTTCCCTCCGACCACACTCTGCTCGTTGCTATCTCCTCCCTGGAAAAACTGCCTACTTCCCTTGCTCGTAAAACTGTACTCCAGGAGGAACTCGAAGCTTGCCGGTTGCTCCTGGATGCTGATACTGTCAGCGCTCTGCACACGCTGCATATGTGCTTGCCCACTGGACCCGATAAGTTATCTTCTCTGCCTGTGGTGCTTGCCTCAGCTGGGGCACCCGTTGAACGTGCGAAAACAAAAGCGTCATCCGCTCAGCCCCGCTTATTCAGTGTTCCTTCCATCGATAAGCTGGATTTTGGTATGGATAGCGCCGAAACAGATCAGAACTTTCTTGCCAAAGCATTTCTCTATACCTCCCTCTTCGACAGAATTAAAGATGGGAAAAAACATCTCGTGCTCGGCAGAAAGGGCGCGGGTAAAACCGCTGTCTGCCTGAAACTCTATGACTATCTCAGCAAACAGGGAGCCAGAGCGAGTCTAATTACCCCGAGGGATTTGCAAAAATTTAGAAATGCGATGCTGGAAAAGGTAGGCCTTAATTCAGCTGAATCTGCGCTTCTAGCCTGGAAGTATGTCTTCCTCGTTCAGTTGGCCGAGTATCTGCTCGAAGATGCGAAGTCCGTCTATGGCAGCAACTATTTGAGTTGGCCCGAACCCGCACGCCAGATCCGTAATTTTATCATTCAGCATGAGGGCGGCAAAACCAGTTGGATCGAAAAAACCTTCCACATTATCCGAAGCATTAAAACCATCGGCATTAAAACACCTGCCGTTGAGGCGTCCGTAGATGTGCAGAATCAGAGCCAGGAAACGCGTAAACACGATTTCGATGATAAGCTGGACGAGCTGACAACTGCCATTCGCACTTCTCTCCAATCCCTCTCCATCACCCCTATCTACCTCTTGGTGGATAAGGTCGATGAAATCTGGGACCCTACCCCCGAAAGCAAACAGTTGATTATCGGCCTGCTACGTGCTATGAAAGAGGTGCTCGAACAATTTGGCTCTGTGTATGTCATTGTCTTCCTGCGCTCTGATATCTACGAATCCCTGGAGTTCCACGACTCCGATAAATTTCATACTATGGAAGAACTCGTCTGGTGGAATAAAGCAGAGCTAAAAGAACTATTGACCCTCCGCGCGGAATTATCAACCAACCTACTTTATAAAGCGCCAGGACTACAGAACGATAAGGGTCAGGCTGCAAAGCCGCAAAAATCCATGAAGTCTTCTATTGACGCTACGTGGAAACTATACTTCCCTTCGCACGTGAAAGGCGAAGATTCGTTCGAGTATCTGTTGCGCTACACTTTTATGCGTCCTCGTGATCTGATCCAGTTATGCAATCTCTGTCGCGACAAAGCACAAAATAACAAACATACGAAAATCGAAGCAGCCGATATTGATGACGCCTTGCCCAGCTATTCCCAGTGGAAACTACAAGACTTAAAAGATGAGTACCGTATCCAGTATCCTTTTCTTGAACCACTCTTCTTGACGGTCTTTTACAATACCAAACCTCAACTGGACCGCAACGCAATTCGGCGCTCATTTAGACCGTTAAAAACCCAGCTGATGCGTACGTTCGGCTACTATTACTTTGAGCCGCTGGATAAGCTCCTGCAAATTTTGTACAATATCGGCCTCCTGGGTGCTGTCGATAACGCTACTGTGCGCTACTCTTTTCGGGGCGAGAAGGTCTTTATTCCATATATCTCCCAATTCGAAATCCATCCTGTTTTCAGATGGGCTCTGGCAACCGCTTCTACCACACTGGATTCCGTCTCACCTGATTCTCAGGATTTAAGATCTGATTTGAAAAGATGGTGGGACTTGGAAGACTATACGACAAAAGGCACAGTGAGATCATTTACCCCCGCTCCAGGATTCAATCAGCCTGATACCGTGCGCATAAACCGCTTGAGCCGGGCAATAGTCAATGCCTACACTCATGAAGAATTAGAGCGCCTCCTTGTCTCTCTGGGTCTCAACGTCGAGACACTGAGCGGAGGTACTGTCGAACGCCAAGCCCAGGAACTTATTTTCTACTGCCTCCGCCAGGACCGTTATCATGATCTGATCCGACAGATCCTCATCGACCATCCCAAACTTGCAAGAGATATTCTTTGACCCATAGTTCCTCTTAGAACTAGAAAAATGAAGCTATCTGCCAAGCGCTGCTGACTATGACAGCCCAAGATGCACATGGCTGGTTCAAGCACTATGGCTGTATACTGTTCGAATGAAGCAAACAATGTTTGATCCCTTTTCTGTCACATTGGGTTCGAAGCCAGGAAAATCGACCTGCTTGAGGGAAGCCACGAAAAAGATGAGAGCGCTTCCAGGCATTGTTTCTAGCAACCTACCTGTATTCGTCTCTCCGGATGTGACAGAAAAGGGATAGGTAGAACAGCATTGGCTCATTCTGCATGCTTACCCAGCATGTGAGTAGCGCTGGTACGCAGCACCAGCTGCCGCTACTTTGTTGACACGGGATCGCATCTTGTTTTAAACCCATCGAATGGGGATCATCTACGCTCAAATTGCTCAGAATATCTGCCCGGAATCAGGTGTGAATTCCCTCGTCAACAAAGTAGCGCTACCTGGAGTTTGTTGTCGGGGGAGGAGGTGCCTTCACCGGGGGATCAAGGTCGGGAGCGGCGTTGAAGAGAATCTGTTGCCAGCGGGTGAGGTAGACATCGAAGAAGTCGAGTTGTTGCTCGCGACCGATGAAGATCTGGTTGAGGTCGTAGGCGTCGAAGCTCGGCTGGGATGTGTGGCGCGTCATTGACAAGATACCTTACATGCATGTGTTCGGGCGTTGATGCGTCTTCTGTACTGATTCACATGTATGATACGTTATTTTGTCGGGTTTGGCTAGAACGGTCTTGCCTGGCTCACGGCTGGTCAGTTGGTGGCGTATCTAAGGGTAGATTGTGCTGGCTACTTGGTACATCCGTTCAGAAAATTGGAGACGTGTGCCAAGAAAATCACGAAGAAGCAATCTTCTACTCAATGGACATGCAAGCAGCTATCGAGACAACCAGGGAGCGAGCAGAGGTCTTCTTTGTCTGAGAGGAGAAAATAGAGCAAGGAAAACCCTCCTATCTGGCTCGATGGGTCATCTATCGAAAAAAAGAGAGGGTTTGACCCCTTCGGGAACCTCCTCCTTTGCTACTTGACAGGGGAGAGAAGCGAAGCCATGAAGAGACTTTCGCTTCGAAGTGTGAAGCCTTCTTGCAAGAAAAGACAAATACCTCTTGCATGTTGCATTCATCTGAGAAAAACTACAAGGAGACCTGCCAGTCTGCGACTTTCCAAATCAAGCAGACTCCCCACCACGTAGCCACTCGCTTCTCCACATTAAGTGAAGAGCTAAGCACTTCTGCGGTAATCGTGGTGTAATCCACCCAGGACTGGCAAGCAGAGGATCTTTCTCCCGCCGTCATCCGCAGGAACTGTCTCCCCAAACTGTGCTGGGATCTGTTGTCTGATGCCTTGATGCGGTCTGGCTCGATTAAAGTACTGGACATAGGCACGCAGAACATGATGCAGCTGCTTCTCATGGAGGATGAAAAGATGATCGAGACACTCTCGCCGCACGCTGCCCACAAACCGTTCACAGATGGCATTGGCCCGTGGTGCGTGATAGGGCGTTTTGAGTATCTTGATGCCGCTCGTTGCTGCCACGCGAGCGAAACAGGATCCAAATTTGGTATCACGATCGCGAATGAGATACTTCGGCGATTGTCCAAAGGGAGTCGCTTCCCGCAGTTGTTGTGCTGTCCAGGCATCGGTAGGAGATCGTGTGACACCCACATGGATCCACCCGTCGCGACTTCAGTTCGATGATGAAGAAGGCAAACAGGGAGCGAAAGAAGAGGTCGGTGACCTGCAAGAAATCACACACCCAGATATCTTTGGCATGGTTCTGCAGGAAGGTACCCCAGTTCTGTCCTCGCTGTCTTGGTATGCGAGCATGCCTCATGTACTTCTGAATGGTGCGTTTGCAGACGCGAATGCCTAGCTTGAGTAATTCGCCACGGATCCGTTCAGCCCCCCACAGGCGATTCTCCCTTGCCATTTCCTTGATCAACGCCACGGTCTCAGCGGCTATCTTCGGTTTGGCCACAACCGCTCTCGATGTGTATTTCCAGTACAGTCGAAATCCTTGGCGATGCCACCGAAGCAGCGTTTCTGGCTGGATGATGAACAGGGCTTGTTTCCAGCTCCGAACGGTCCTCGCCAGAAGAAGCAGGAGCATCCGGTCCGTTTTGGTACAGGCAGCACGTTTCACCTGTCGCCGCAGGATGATCAGTTGTTGGCGAAGGAACGCATTTTCTGCGACAAGTTCGGACTTGCTTCTGGCAAGGTCGGTCAGCGTCCCCAGCAGGAGCGAGGTGGTGTCCGGTTTGGTCCAGATGACGAAGCGGCGGTGGAGCGGCCGAAGACAAAAGCGTGTCAACCATGTGACGAACGTGAGAATCCTCTGCACTGTAGACATTACCCCTTTGTAAAGATGAGCGATTGAATACGTGAGATTGTACTCTTCCTCTACGGAATCGGCAAGGAGCGAGAGTCATGATGAGGAGTTCTCAAAGGCCTATTCTGGCCGACGGATACCACAAGTAGCCAGCACAACCACTCCCTTGACAGTTTTAGCACAAATTTGATATTATATAAAATATCAAATATAGGCCTGAGGAGTGACATGGTTCTTTCAGTATATCGTACAAAACGAGAAATTGCTGCAACACTTTTGAGGGATGCCATTGTACGGGGGGAATTAACCCCTGGTACGCGCCTGCTTCTGGAGGATCTCAGCCGGAAATTTGACCTGAGTATGACCCCTATACGTGAAGCTATTCCTATTCTCGAAGGTGAGGGATTTGTCGTTCAATTGCCGCATAAAGGGGCCGTGGTTGCTCAGATGGATCGTGAAGAGATCAGGGAACTCTATGCGATTCGAGGTGCGATGGAAGGGCTTGCAACCTCGGAAGGGGTTCCAAGGCTTACTAGCAAAGACCTCACTGATATGGAAGCATTGTTAGCTACTTTGGAGGCATTCCAGGGGACAACGGGGGATTTTCTGGAGGTAGATAGAGGTTTTCACCTCGTCCTGTATCGAGCGGCCGGGAGTCAACGTTGGGTCGAGACCATCCAGGCGCTTTGGCGACGTAGCAAGCGCTATATGCTCATCGCTATATCATCCGACGAACTAGCGCAGTTTGTTCAAGCTGATCACCGGCAACTCCTGAACTTTTGTAAAGAACGTGACGTTTCTCAAGCGGAGGCTACTATTCGCGCTCACCTGAAACGTTCAGAAGAGTATTTGCTTCTTCATTGGTCATTGACCCACGAGGGGCAACGAAACTGATGTGTGCAGTCGAGTTGGTTACTTTGTCCTTCGGAGGTCTCGTTCGCTCACTATGGGCAAGAAAGATGAGAGAATATGGTGACGCATATCGGGCAACGCTTCAAAAACAAGGTAGTGCTAGTCACAGGGGCTGCACATGGTATCGGGCGGGCTATTGCTCTTCGTTTTGGAAGTGAGGGCGGGCAGGTCATTGTGAATGATATCAACGCCCAGGGCACCGAAGATACTGTCCAGGCGATTATTACAAACGGAGGGTTGGCCATTCCTGGTATTGCCGACGTTTCGGATAAGAGCCAGGTCGACCACTTATTTGATACTGTGCTTGAACACTTTGGGACGGTGGATGTGCTGGTCAATAACGCTGGTTTAATCAATGTCGCACGTCACTTCCTTGAGGCGGACGAAGCCTGGTGGGACCGGGTCCTCGCGGCCAACCTCAAGAGTGTATTCCTCTGTTCCTTCCGCGCGACCCAGGTGATGGCCCGCCGGCATCAAGGCGTCATTATCAATATGTCGAGTGGAGGGGCCACTCGCGCCCACCGAGGGATGGCTGCCTACGACGCATCAAAGGGCGGTATCGAAGCCCTTACTCGAGCCATGGCACTCGACCTCGCTCCTTACGGCATTCGCGTGAACGCCCTCATTCCCGGCTCGATTGATACTCAGGGCATGAGCCCCGAGATGAAGCGAGAGCGAGGCGCGTCCGTACCGCTCGGGCGCGTGGGTGAGTCTGAAGAATTGGCCGGGCCGGCAGCCTTTCTGGCCTCTGAGGATGCCAGTTACATCACCGGACACATTCTAGCGGTTGACGGCGGTCTCCTCTCCCAGCAACGCTCACCAGAAGTCGATATTTTCCCGTTGAGTCGTTTCCCCAAACTGGAGGTTGAGTGATGGAAGAACCCCACGGGCATCGCAGGATAGGAGTGGATATCGGAGGCACGTTCACGGACCTCGTTGTGTTCGACGATGCTACCGGCAGCTTCGCCGTTGGCAAAACCCTCACCACGCCTCGCGATCCATCCCAGGCCGTCGAAACGCTCGTGCTCGAATCGCTTGAGCGTGAGGGGGTTGCCATAGGAAGCGTGCAGCAGCTCATCCATGGCACAACCCTGGTGACCAATGCGATCATTGAGCGCACCGGCTCGCATACCGCACTGCTCGCCACGCTGGGCTTCCGCGACTCCATTGAAATCGGGCGCGAGAACCGCTACGAGCTCTACGACCTCATGCTGGAAATGCCGCAGCCACTCGTACCGCGCTACCTGCGCCTCGGGGTGCCGCAACGCACACTGGCTGACGGAACAACCTTGCAGGAACTGGACACCGCGTTCGTAGAGCAGTTGACCCGCGAACTGGTCGCGAACGGGATAGAGGCCGTTGCCATCGCCTTTTTGAACAGTTTCGCCAACCCCTCTGCCGAACGGGAGGCCCGTGCTATCATTCAGCGTGTCGCACCGGGCATGCGGGTCTCCATCTCGTCGGAGGTGGTGCCCGAAATACGCGAGTTCGAACGCACCTCGACGACGATCGCCAACGTGTACGTTCAGGACCGCGTCGAGAAGTACCTGCGCGAGTTGCAGGCCCGCCTATATCGCATTGGCTTTACGGGCAGCCTCTTCCTGATCATTTCCAGTGGTGGGATTGTCACGGGCGATACGGCCATGCGCTTCCCGGTCCGCCTGCTCGAATCCGGTCCAGCAGGAGGGGCATTGGCAGCGGCCAACCTTGGTGCGGAATGCGGGTACGACGACCTGCTCTCCTTCGATATGGGCGGAACCACCGCCAAGTTCTGCATCATCGACCGGGGTCAACCGCTGATTGCCCGTGAATTCGAAGTTGATCGCAGGTATCGCCTGAAGAAGGGGTCAGGACTCCCGATAAAATTACCAGTGATCGAAATGATCGAGATTGGCGCGGGAGGCGGCTCCATAGCTCGCATAGATCCAATGGGGTTATTGAAAGTTGGGCCGGACTCTGCGGGGGCCGAGCCGGGTCCAGTCTGCTACGGCCTCGGGGGAACCGAGCCGACGGTGACCGATGCCGACCTGGTGCTTGGCTACCTTGACCCCGACTACTTCCTCGGAGGCCAGCTCCGCATAGATCTCGAAGCCGCCGAGCTGGCCATTAGGGAACGAATCGCTGACCCGTTAGGCCTCTCCATCGAAGAGGCAGCCTGGGGCATTCACCAGATTGTGAATGAAAGCATGGCCAATGCCGCTCGCGTCCATACATTGGAGCGCGGTAAGGACCCACATCGCTTCCCTGTATTTGCCTTTGGCGGTGCCGGGCCGGTGCATGGTTTTCGCATCGCGAAAGCCCTGAGTTCGCCAGCCTTAATTGTGCCGTTTGGAGCAGGAGTCATGAGTGCCGTTGGCTTCCTCACTGCTCCGCTTGCCTTTGATTTCGTGCGCTCCTGGCCCGGTCGCATCGATACTCTGAACTGGCAGGAGGTCAATGCCTTGCTCACCGAGATGGAGGTGCAAGGCCAGACACTCCTGGGGAAATCTGGCATTTTGCCCGAGCACATTGGCAACCGGCGTGTGGCCGATATACGCTATGCCGGTCAGGGCCACGAGATTCAGGTTCCTCTGCCAACCGGTCGGCTTAGCAGCGAGAGCATCCCCATCATCATCAAATCGTTTGAGGAGATCTACCGCCGTCTCTATGAGCGGCTCAGCCAGTCTGTACCGGTTGAAATTATCAACTGGCGCGTCACCTCGTCCGGCCCGGCGCCCCAGGTACGCTTGCAAGTAGTGGGGAATGAGCTGAAGGTCGCTCAAACTGCCCGCAAGGGGAGCCGTAAGGCGTATTTCCCGGAGTATGGCGGTTACCACGCTGTATCGGTCTATGACCGCTATGGTCTGCTGCCTGGTACAAGCTTCGCTGGACCCGCCATCGTTGAAGAGCGCGAGTCGACGGTGATCGTCGGGCCGGATTGCCGTTTCCGTATTGACGAGCAGCGGAACCTTCTTATTGAACTATGATGTATCCAGCGAGGATCCTCTTCAATGAAAAATACAATCGACCCGATCACCCTGGAGGTGCTCTGGAACCGCCTGATCTCCGTGGTGAATGAGCAGCAAGTGACGCTGATGCGAACGGCCTTCAGCACGGTTGTGCGCGAGTCGCAGGACCTTGCCTGTGGGGTCTTTGATACGCGTGGCTCAATGATTGCCCAGTCGCTCACAGGGACTCCCGGTCACATCAATGCGATGGCGACTGGCGTGCGCCATTTCTTGAAAGCATATCCGGCAGAAACTCTCCGGCCAGGCGATGTGCTGATCACAAACGATCCCTGGCAAACTGCCGGCCAGATCAACGATATGACGATACTCACACCGGTCTTCAAAGGCGAGCGCGTGGTCGGGTACTTCGCCAGCACCTGCCACGCCCCCGATATCGGCGGCCACATCTTTTCGGGCGAGGCGCGCGAAGTCTACGAGGAGGGGCTGCGCATTCCAATCACGAAGCTGTTTATCCGCGATGAGCCGAATCACGAGCTTTTTAAGATCATCCGCGCGAATGTGCGCACTCCCGATGAAACTATTGGTGATCTGTATGCTCAGACTTCCTCAAACGCGGTGGGAGCGCGCGAACTGCTTCACTTTATGGAGGAGTTCGACCTGCATTCGATTGACCCGCTCGCCGACGAGATCATCACGCGCTCGGAACGAGCCATGCGCGAGGCGATCGGCGCACTGCCCAACGGGCGTTACGAGAACGAGTCCTGGAGCGATGGCTTTGACGAACCGATACGCATCAAAGTGGCCGTGACCATTGAGGACGAAGACCTGTTCATCGATTTTGACGGCTCATCGCCCCAGAGTTCGCGGGGCATCAACGTGGTGCTGAACTATACCCACGCCTATGCCTCGTTCGCGATCAAAGCGGCAGTGAGCCCTGAGATTCCACATAACGAGGGGGCCTTTCGCCCGGTTCATGTGACTGCGCCGCCCGGTTGCATTTTGAACTGCCTGGAGCCTGCTGCCGTTGCCTCGCGCCACTCGATTGGACATTTCCTGCCAGGGGTGATCTTCGGGGCGCTGGCCCCTGCCATGCCGGGAAAGCTCATGGCCTGTGGTGCCGATCCCATCTGGATCTCCGTCTGGCAGGGGAAATGGCCCGTATCCCAGGAGACCTTTACCTTCAGCCTGTTCCAATGCGGGGGGACCGGGGCGCGAGCAACCAAAGATGGCCTGCATACGACCGGCTTCCCCAGTGGAGTAGCGGGCGTACCAGCCGAAATATTGGAAAGCCTCACCCCACTGATCCAACACCGGCGCGAGTTACGCACAGACTCTGGTGGGCCAGGCATGTATCGGGGAGGGTTAGGGCAATGGACTGAGGTGAGTTACCGAGGCGAGGCGTCCTGGGGCGTTTCGGCGCTTGTTGACCGCACCCGCTTTCCTGCTACCGGGCTTGAAGGCGGGAAATCTGGCGCATCTGGCGAATTTCTTGTGAACAACACCATTCGCCCACAACCAAAGGCGTTTATACCCCTCGAACCCGGTGATCGCGTCCAACTCAATCCAGCTGGAGGTGGTGGGTATGGTGATCCGTTCCGGCGTCCCCTGGAGCCGGTCCTGAACGATGTCATCAATGGCTATGTCTCACTTGAAGCTGCGGACCGTCACTATGGCGTGATCATTCGCTATTTGGGCGACCAGGATCAGCTTGTGCGGCTACCTGAGTTGTATGTAATAGATGAGGCTGCAACG
>WNFX01004887.1_pt1 | contig 13053 bp, 10 predicted proteins | sample 5400111 | NCBI WGS metagenome assembly WNFX01 (sample SAMN13153363, study PRJNA577476) | soil metagenome | isolation source: 40 cm soil or saprolite under grassland replicate 1 | place: USA:California | collected 2016-06-15
TGATGGCCAATGCAGCCAACTTCGGACATCGGTGCACACGACTTCAGACATCGACACTCTGCACGGATGCACTAACGGCCCGGTGAGTGTCGGAAAACGTGTTGAGAAGCCGGGGTGTTCATCAAATCCGACGGCACCCTTTTACCTACACTTCTCGGTATGGCGATCATCCCGCAGGACCCGCTCGGCGCTCCCGGCCTTCGCCAGGTCGCCGAGGACCTGCTCGCCGCCGAACCGGCGGTCCTGTCCGGAGCGCTGATCGGCTACGCCCGATAGCCGGGCATGAGACGTGTTCACGGGCGTATGTCGGCGGCGGATTCTCCAGGTTGATGAGATTGCCGCAGAATCCGGGCGGCAGCGTGTCTCATCTCGTCGGCATTCGCCGAGTTGGCAGGTGGCGGATAGCGGCGTCAGTGTGAGAGGCAAGCTGCTGCCGCGTTCTGGTGATTTCGTGGTGCTGGGCCGCGAGGCGGGACAGGGCTGTGGCCTGGAACTCTTTCAACGCGTCGAGTTCGGTGTTCTTCCGGCTGAGGCGTTCGCGTAGGGTCGCGACCTCGGCCTTGAGACGTTCGATCTGCGCCACGCGTGGGTCGGGTTGTTGTCCGGCTTGCCGGGCGGCGGCCCGCTGGCGGTCGAACTCGGCCTTCAGGTGGGGATAGGTGCGGTAGAGCGTCGCCCTGGGCACTCCGGCGAGGGTGCACAGGCTCTTGACGTCGCACTTCAGGCCGCCGGGAACGGGGCCGGCGAGTAGCTGCTGCATCGCCGCACGGATACTGGCCTCGGCTTCGGTGCGGCGTTCATGCGTCACGGGCGGGTTCCTCCTCAGCGTGTGCGGCGGCGTCGATCTCGGCGATGATGCGGGTGGCACGGTCGAAGGCGGCCTGGGCTCGGGCCCGTTCGGGCTTGGAGAGCCTGGGGTTGCCGAGGAAGACGGCTTGGGTGTTCTCGGCGTGGTCGGCCCAGATCTGCCGGTGCTGCGGGTGGTGGGTGGCTTGCGGGCAGCGGGCTGAGTCGCACATCCCGATCAGGGGCGTGCCAGCGTCCGGGGTGCCGGCGAGTTTCAGGCACAACGCCTTGGCCGGGTCGGAGAACCAGTGAGCAGTAGTTGCCGACGCCGGTGTGCAGGGTCTTCGCCTTCGCTTTCAGGACGCGCTCGACGCGGCGGTCGTCGATGACGGTGACCGGCCCGGCCTCGTGCCGGTCCAGGGCCTGGTCGGCGGCTTTGAAGGCATCGATGAGATCGCGGGCGCCCCGGCCGGACGGCAGGATGCCGCGCTGGTAGTCCTGGTAGGCGGCGACGGTCAGTCGCAGGTGTTCGGCTTCTTCCTCGGCGGCGACCTCGGCGGCGAAGGAGGCCTGGTGTCCCCCGGGGCGGGCGGTATAGCCCTCGGCCGTGGCGACGCTGACGTGCTTGAGGTGCAGTTTGGTGGCCATCAGGCCGTGCGGGCGCTGGGCGATGGTCATCGCGAGTGTGCGCCGCAGGGCTCGCGGGTTGACCGGCCCGTCGGGGATGGATTGCAGCCCTAGCCGCTGGCCGTGCTCGCCGTTCACCCACGAACGCAGGGCGGTGTAACGGCGGTTGCTGTTGTTGGATGCCTTGGCGAACAGCCGCTGGCCTGGAGGAGCGCCGGTGAGGGCTTCGGCGGTGGCGATCGCCCGGTGCACGTCCTTGATGACCACCCAGGTGTCCTCGGTCCCGCCGAACGCCTCGCCCTTGATGCGGCGGGACGCCAGGTGGTAGCGGATGCCGCCGCCGGGCCGCTGTTCTTGCTGTCCGCATCCGCTGGTCAGTTCCGCCAGCTCGGAGGCGCGCATGCCGGACAGCGCCGAGGTGAGGAAGTAGGCGGCCGAGGTGACGACGTAGGCCATCGCGTCTAGCTGGTGCCGGGCCATCGGCAGGGCCCAGGGCACCGGCTCGCCGTCGCCGTGCCGGGGCACCAGGCTTGTGTTACGGCACCAGGGCTGTTGCAGGCCGCACTCGCTCACCCACCGTTCCAGCCCGGGGCGGAGGGTCTCCAGGTCCCGGCGGTGGCCCATGGCGCCCGCGGCCTCGACGACGAACGGATGCCAGGCCATGTGCAGGAGCGGATCGTCTGGGGCCCATCCGCCCTTGAGCCGCTGGGCGACGGTCGCCGCATGGACCTGCGGGGCGGGGATCCCGGCCCTCCGCCGCTGTTCGACGGCCTCGCGCAGGCCGTCGACCTCGCCGGCCAGCAGGCTCCGCCGCGAGGCGGCCTCGTGCTGGCCGGCGGCGCGGGCCGCCGCGGCCTCGGCTGCCAGCGGCGGGCCGATCGTCTCCAGCAAGTACAGGCAGTTCGCCAGCAAGGCCCGCAGCAGCGTGTCCGGGACCGGTGGCACCAGGTTCTCGCCGCTGCGTACGTATCCGGTGACCTCGTCCGCGCTGCGGCCCGGCCACGGGCTGAAGCCGGGCTGGTAGCGGTCGCTGAGGATCTCGGTGTAGAGGGACAGGAATCGCGGGATCCGCGCCATCGCCACTGTGGTCGCGGGCGACAGCAGCCGCCCGGGATCGGTGGTGCTCCGCGAGACGGCCGCGAGGTAGGCGTCGCAGTGGTGCTGGCGGACCTGCGACAGCGACGTGACGCCGGCCGCGGTGAGGTGGTTGAACCACAAGGCCAGGTGCTTGAGCTCGGACCACAGCGAGTTCGGGTTCAGCGGGGCACGGAACGCCTGCGGCAAGGTGGCCACGTCCGGGTGGAGCGGGGCCAGCCGTGCCATCAGGTACTCGCGGGCGACCTGCCGCCAGCGGGGGCTGGCGATGGCCGTGAAGTCCAGGATCTTGCGGTGTGCGCTCATCACCACCGGGGCGTCGGCCAGGCCGGTCAGGTCCCAGACGTCCTGGTCGAAGACGGGGCGGGGGCTGCCCGGCTCGCGCCGCAGGCCCGCGGTCTCGATGACCGGCAGACCGCGGAATGGATGCGGCCCGGCAATGGCCGGGGCAGCGGCGTGGACGGTCGTCACCGGGGTTGTTCCTCCAGGTGCAGCGGCAGGAAGGCGGTGCTCTCGGCGCGCTGCCGGGTGGCGGCGTCGATGGCGGCCGGGCCGAACCGGGGCAGGATGTCATCCAGCCGGGCCGAGTACGGACCGAAGATCTGCAGGAACTGCGCGGTGGTCATCTGCTGGGCCTGCCGGGAGAAGTACTCCTGGAGCCGGAGCAGGTTGGGCAGGTGGCGGGGCGCGAACGCGGCGAGCGGACACAGCAGGCACACCCACGGCCGGGCCGGGCACAACGTTCCCGCCGGGGCGTGAGGGCTGTTCAGGGGGCTGGCGCAGGCGGCGAGGAACACATCCTGCTCACCGGAGAGCAGGGCCTGGACAGTGGCCGTGTCCAGGCCAGCGTCCTCGACCAGGCGAGGGAAGGCCGCGGCAAACGCGGCAGCGTCCTCACCGCTGACCACGACCGGCGGGGCGGCCTTGCGGCGCACGTCGCCCTGGGCCTGCTCGATCACGCCCTCAAGAGCGTCCAGCTGGGCCGGGGTGTGGGAGCTGAGGTAGTGGTCGCCCTCGACGCGGGCGCTGTGGTTGGGGTCGATCGTCGTGCGCCCGGTCCAGGCCGCGCGGTCGCGACGGTGATGGCAGGTGGCGCGGATCCGGCCGCCGTGCACCGGCAGCGGCTCCCCGTCGTCGCCGAGCACACCCGAGGACCCCATCCAGGCCCGGCGCCTGCTTTGGGTGCGGGGCCGGCCGAATATCCTGCCCCGTCCGGCTCCGCGCCCGCCACCGTCGCGGCCCACGTGGATCCACAACTGCCCGGCCAGCTCACCGGCATGCTCGCGCAGCGGGGCCGAGTGCTCCAGCCAGCGGTCCAGCAGCCGCACCGCGTCGCGGGACAGGTTGAGCACCTCGCCCCCCGTGCGTCCCTTCCGGTAGGACAGCAGCACCGTATCCGCCGAGGCCCGGGTGATGTCACCGAGTCTTAGCGCGTCGATGCCGTCCGGGACGATGCCCGTGCGCATCGCGAACAGCATGAGGTAGGCGAGTGCCGTGCCGGCCGCCGGGAAGAGCGCTGCTTCGACCGTCGTGACCTGCGCTCGGTCAACACCGGCGCCCGCCGTGTCGAGCCGTTTGACGGCCTCTCTCGCTTCCGCGGGCCCTGCATGGAGCCAGAGCCAGGCGAGATTGTCGAAGGTGACGCCGTGGACAGACGGGTCGGCGCCGCGGGCGGCTGCCTCCAGCGCCTGCCGGCGGGCGCGGCGGGCGGCCGTGATCTGCTCGGTGCACGCGGCTTCAAGACGCTGCCACTCGCCGTCGCTGTAGGGGCGGTTGGGCTGGCTCTTCCCGGTCTTGTTGATCCGCCGCCCGGCGAGATGACGCCGAATGCCCGGGTCCAGTCCTCCGGCCGTCTCCTGGAAGGCGCTGAGCACCACGCGGATACGCCTCTCGCGGTGGTAGTCGCAGGTCAGCCAGTACTGCACGAGCGTGGCCGGGGTCAGATCGGCAAGGCCGCCCGTCACTCCCCGGGCGTCGAGGTCGCGCGCCATCCGGCGCATCGTCGTCGTGTACTGCCGGGCCGCCGAGCGGGTGCGGATCGGGCCGTGTGGGTGCGTGGCCGCCGCCAGTCCCATGGCCAGGTCCGCGGCCATCTGCTGGTTCGGCATATCGTGCAGGCTGCCGCGGTGGAGGACGCCATTGGGCAGGCTGAACAGCACCGCCAAGGGCTGCTCGATCTCAGCCGGCATCAGATCCGTCCTCGAACTCGGCGGCCGCAGCGTCGTCCATGGCCGGGATTCCTCCGGCGGCCGCATAGGCGTCGCGGTAGATCCGCTGGGTGTCGAGCAGGTGCAGATACGCCTGCGTCGTGGCGGCACTGGCATGCCCCAGCAGGTCACGCAGTACCAGCAGCGGATCGGCCTTGGTCAGATACAGCGCCAGGGCGTCGTCGCCGCCTGCGTCCACGGCCAGCTGGGCGGCCTGCTGGTAGTAGCCGCGCACCAGCCGCTCCAGCGTCGCCATCGCGAAGGTGTGCCTGGTGACATGGGGGTGAACGTGCGGGAAGGACGGCTCGTAACGCTCCCGGATCCGCTGCGCGGTCCGGCGCAGGACGGTCGCCCAGTCGACGAACGGCCTCCCGCCAGATTCCACCGCCAGCAGGGCGCTGCCCCCGCCGGGCGCCACCAGCCGCAGCCGCTCGGCCGGGGTGAGGGTGTGCCAGCGGCGGCGGGTCCCGCTGATGAATGCGCCGTCATACGTGGGGGCCTCGACGAACAGCGGATCCCGGGGCTGCCAGCGCGAGCCCTCCGTCGCCGCGGCCCGCTCCCAGGCGATGTAGTCGTGGACCCGGGCCAGGTCGTCGTAGTCAACCCAGGTGGAGCGGCCCCTCCTGCCCTTCGCCGTCGGCGGGGCGAGCACCAGCGGCACCGGCACTGCCGTGCGGCGACGCGGCAGCGGCGGCACCTCGTAGACCGTCAGATGCGCGAACTCCTGCGCCCGCAGGCCGCTGGACAGCGCCAGGCCGATCACCGCCGCGTTGCGGCCGGTCTCCCGCCCCCGGAACGAGACATCCCGCTCGCCCGCCGGGTCGTTGCCCGCCAGGGCCTGCATCAGCAACTCGGCATACGGCTTCTCCAGATACTTCCGCGTCGCGTGCGCGTTGCCGGTACGCACCGTCGCCAGATTCCTGGTGACCTCCACCCGCACACCGTCCGGGCGGGTCATCGACTGCCGCACGTAGGAGAACGGGACCGTCGGCGCGTACCCCTCGGCCGCCGCCCACTGGTAGAAGGACGAGAGCGCCTTGACCGCCAGATTCCAGCTCGCCGGACTCAGCCTCACCTCCAGCGGACCCGACAGCCGGTACCCGGCATACATGGACAACGCATCCCGAAGCCGCTGCCGATCAGCGAAGACCGGGACCCGGCGGGCGTCGAGGAACTCCGCCCAGCCCTTGAGCGCCTGGGCGTACGTCCGCCACGACTTCGGTGACGGCGCCCCGCTGACCGGCAACTCCCGCAGCCACAGGTTCATCACCGCCACCGGCCGCGGGCCCGCGGCGTCCTCGAAGCGGAGGTCCTCGTCAATGAGGACGGGCATGGCCTCCCGGATAAGGGGCCGCCCGGACAGGTCCCACTCGTGCCACCCGGTGGAACTGAAGTAGTGCAGGATCACAGGACGAACCTGGAGTGAGACACGAGGCAAAGCAAGCCAACACTCGCACAAGCGAAGAAACTTCATCCCCACGAAACACACTGAAACTGCACAGCTAACGCGCGCTGCTCCACCGCCGGGCAGGAACTAGGCAGCCAGGTCACCGCGCTCGAAGCAGCCGGGTGCAAGCGGATCTTCGCGGAGAAGATCAGCACCCGCATCAAGATCCGCCCCGAGCTCGAAGCCGCCCTGCAGCTGGCCGGCGACATCAAGCAGGCCGCCCCTGGCCAGGACGTCATCTTCACCGTCCACGAGATCAAGCGGCTCGCCCGCACCGGCGCCGAGCTGATGACCCTCACCGCTGCCCTGCAAGCCGACGGCATCCAGCTGGAACTGCTCACCGGCCCGCTCACGGGGATCTACGACCCGGACGGGCTCGGGTCCATGCTGTTCGCCGTCCTGGCCGTCGCCGCCCAGCTGGACCGTGACTACATCCGGCAGAAAACCCTCGAAGGCCAGCGCGCCGCGGCGGCCAAAGGCAACCACGGCGGCAGGCCCAAGGTCCTCGACGAGGACATGATCATCTTCGCCCGCGCCCTGCACGACAAGGGCGTGCCAGTACCGGAGATCGCCGCCAAGCTGGTCATCAAGACCGGAAAGAACGCCGGCAAGCACCCCTCCGTCGCCTCGGTCTACCGCGCCCTCGCCGATGACGCGGCAACAGCAGCGAAAGCTGCCGCCTGACCAGTGTCATCGGCCTATTGATCCGGTCAGCGATCGATGATCAACGGCAGCGCTCATTCGTGACGGGCTACCGGGACCTGCCGCCCGGCTCTCCGGAGCACGACGACATCCGCAGCCGTTACATACAGGCGCCGTTCGATCATGCCGGCGGCTACCAGAGGACGCTTCCGCGACGACTTATCACGGAGCGTGATTGGCGCTGTTTGCCGGCGGGCGACGAATCCACGCAGATCGCCGATTCGGTCCCATCATCGAAGTTGCCGTGAGTTCGACGAAAGCCGCTCCGATTGTCCAGTTACGGCCAGAGCCCGTGACATGTGGCGCTGAATCTATTGCCCGGGTGGGCAGGAGGCTGCGCGATGGCTGGTACCGTTCCGGTGACGATGGTGCCCTGACCTGGCGCGGATTCGATGCGCAGCTGGCCGCCCATGGCCGACAGCCGGTCGGCCATGCCCTGCAGTCCTGTGCCGTTCGTGGCCGCCACCGGGTCGAAGCCGGCGCCGTCGTCGGCGACCCGGAACTCGAGCCTGCCGTCGAGCTGACTCACGGTCACGGTGGCGAGCGAGGCCCCGGCGTACTTCGCCACGTTCTGCAGTGCCTCGAGTATGCAGAAGTACAGCGTCGCCTCGGCGTCGCGGGAGAACCGGCCGATCCCGTCGGCGTCGACGAGCACGGGCACGGGCGCACGGCTGGCCTGTGCCTGCAGGGCGGCGCGCAGGCCCTGGTCGGCGAGCACCGGCGGGTAGATTCCGCGGGCGAGAGCCCGCAAGTCGTCAACCGCGGCGCGCAGCCCGGACCGTAGCTGGCCGGTCAGCTCCCTGACCTCGCCGGGATCACCAGCTGCGGCTTCGAGCATGCCGATCTGGACGCTCAGCGCGACGAGCTGCTGCTGAGCGCCGTCGTGGAGGTTGCGTTCGATCCGCTGCCGCTCCTGGTCCTGCGCCTGCACCAGCCGCCGCCTGGACGCGCGCAGGTCATCGATTGTGGCCTGCAGCTCCGCCGTCAGCCTGACGTTCCGCAGCACGAGCCCGGCCTGCGAGGCCAGGTCGGTCAGCAGCTTCTCTTCAGCGTCGGACACCGGCTCGTTCCTGGCCTTCTGCACGGTGATCGCGCCGAGCAGCTCGTCCTGGTGATACACGCCGATCGCCCTGGCGACCGGCCCGAGCACCGCAGGGCCCGCCGAGCGGCGCACCATCTCGGGCGTGCCTCCTGGCTGAGCGCCAGGAGGCCAGACTGATCGTGCCGTAAGACCGGCGCCGACCAGCACCCAGACCTCGACGCGGTCCGCCCCGGTCGCCCCGCCGAGCACGGCGGCCATCCGGTCCAGCGCCGCGTCGGCATCGAGCTGGCCCGCCATGTCCTGGGCGAAGTCCGCGAGCACCTGATACGGCGAGGCGCGCCGGCCGTAGACGAAGCGGTTCGCCAGCACGACGGCCCGCTGGCGAACAGGATGGAAGAGGATCGAGACGACGACCGCGGCGGCCACCGTCAGCACGGGGCCGCCTACGTACCCGGCCAGCGTGCCGATCCCCACGACGATGCCGGCGTAGACGGCCGTCAGCGCGGCGGACAGCAGGCCGTAAGTGACCGCCTTGCTGATGATGACGTCGATCTGGTACAGGCCGTACTTGAGGATCGCGATCGCGATCGCGACGGGGAATCCCGCCAGCCCGATGGCCGTCACCACCCCGTCCGCGATGGTCGTCAGCACGACCCAGTGATGTCCTCCGAGATCCATCGACGCCAGCACGACGAGCGAGCAGCCGATCGCGACGGCGGCCGTGAGTGCGATCCACTTGATCTGCTGCCGCAGCTCACGGCTTCCGGAACGGTAGCGGGTGATTGCCCCGACAGTTGACACCGCGAGCACGGCGATAAACACGAACCAGGCCTGGTCGATGTGCCCGATCAGCAGGACCGAGAGCGGCCACGGCAGGGAATGCACGCCCAGCGGGTTCTGCGCGCTCGCCGAGACCCCGCCAGGGGCAGGCAGCGGAATCGTCTGCGGCTGCACCAGGAATCCGATCAAGGTCAGCGCGATGAGCAGGATGCAGAGCCCGGCGGCCGGGCGCCAGCGCGGCGACGGCAGGTGCCCGGTCGGGAAGAGCAGGAACATGAACGCGATGCCGCAGACGAGCGGGATGAAGGCCAACTGAGCCAGTACCCCGGCGAGGGCCGGGTCGGGCAGCGAGCCAGGATGCTTGATGCCGAGCACGGCGTACGCGGACGCGAGCCCGACGACGCTATCGGCGATGCCACCAAGGAGCAGATACCACCCGATGACGTTGCCCGCCCGCCGGACGATCAGCGCTCCGAGGGTGGCATACAAGACAGCCGATGGCACCGCACACGTTGCCGAAATCGCGTCGCTTGTGGCCAGGTCGTTCCAGGCGAGGATGGTCAGCAGTCCTGCGCCGGCGGCCAGGACGATGGCGATGGCCCACGCTGCCGCCGCGCCGGAGGGCTGCCGCCGCCCCGTGGCGTTCATGCGGCCCTGCGCCCGGTCCAGACGTAGAGATAGGCAGGGACGGCCAGGATGAGCAGGCCGTTGGTGGCGTGCAGGGCGCCGAAGACGACGTGATCGTCGGCGAGGCCCGCGAGCAGGCTCTGCAGGAAGGAGGTCATGAACACCAGCAGGACGGCGCCCGCGATCGCGCGTGCCCCTGCCCGGGCGATCAGCGTCAGGATCAGGATGATGATCGCCATCCCGGCCATCGCGAAGCCGAGCATCCGGTGCGGATCAAGGGCAGGGTCACCGGCCCCGTGCAGGAGCCTGAACGCTCCGAGCCCGGCCAGGAAGACCTGGACGACCCCGGCGGCCAGGAAGACCAGCAGGCCCCAGCGGTAGAACTGCACCATGACGCCTGCCGGCCGGGTATTCGCCGCGCCGCCTGCGCTTGGTCCGCTTGTGACTGTCGTGTTGCTGTCGCTCATGCACCGGAACGCTAGGCCGCGGCGACCGCGCCGCCCACGGTGTGAGCCACCGGTCAAGGGTGAGGCTGGCCGCCATCCGGCCTGCGGTCTCCCTCCTACCGCTCGGGCGGCTCCCTGGCTCACACTGGGCATATGCGCGCTGTCAGATGGGTGTTCGCCGCGATCGGCGGCTGCGCGCTGATCGTCGCGGTCGTCGGCAACCTGGTCGAGGGCGACGCGGCAGCGGCTGGCTGGGTCCTCATCGGCCCGGCGCCAATCTACGCCGTCGGCCTGGCCGGCGCCTTCCGCGGGCGCGGGCACCCGGTCGCGCTCTGGCTGCTGGCCGGGGGCAGCCTCTTCATGCTCAACGAGTGCCTCAGCGACGTAGCGCTGCAGCACGTCGGACCCGCGGCCGCCGGCTGGGTCATGCTCGCGGGGATGTGCGCCGGTAACACGGCCATCGTGGCCGGGATCGGGCTGATAGGACTGTTCCCGACCGGCAGGCCGGATCGGGCGGGGCAGCGCGCGGCCCTGGTCATCGCGGCCTCGCTGGGCGTGCTGCTGCCCGTCTTCGTGCTGATCACCAGCCCCCGGATGCCGCACGACCCGTACAGCGCGCCCGGCGCTTCATCCGTAGCAAGCCCGCTGTACCAGCCAGCCGCGCGGTCGCTGTCGACCGTCGCCGATGTCGCCTACCAGTCCTTCGTCGCGCTGCTCGTCGTCGGGCTGATCATGCTGTACCTGCGCTACCGGCGCTCGGCGCAGTCGCAGCGGCGCCAGGTGCGGCTGGCACTGGTCGGGATGGCCGCTGCGACCGCGGTCTTCGGCACGCAGTTCGTGCTCGCCTGGATCGGCGGGGAAGGATACGGCTGGACGGCGACGCTCCTCGTGCTCTGGGTCATCGGGTTGTCACTTATCCTCGGCTCGCTGATCGTGGCGCTGTCCCCCGAGGAGATGCTCGGCATCGACCGCTCGGCCCGCAGGTCGATGGTGAACAGGGCGCTGCGCGCGCTGATCGCGGTCGGCATCGTGGCCGTGGCCGCGGCGCTGGGGATCGTTGCCAGCCGGTACGTGCCGGCCGGGGCGGCGATCCTCCTGGCCGCCGCGGCTGTGCTGCTGTCGCAGCCGGTCCAGCGCAGGCTGGAGCGGTTCGCCGACCGATGGGCGTTCGGTGCCAGGCTGGACGGATACGAGGTGCTCACCAGGTTCGGTGCGATGCTGGAGGCCTCACCGGGCCCTGACGACCTGCTGACCAGGCTCGCCGACGCGATCTGCCAGTCCTTGCTGCTCCGGTGGTCCAGGGTGCGGCTCGACATCGCGGCGGCTCCTGGTGGCCGCGAGCTTGCCGGCGCGGCGGGCATCGACCCCGGAGACCCTGCCGAGCCTGCGCTCGTGGTGCCGCTCACGCACGCCGGCGAGGCGCTCGGCGCGATCGAATGCGGGCCGCGCCGGGACGGCCCGCTGCTCGATGAGGACCGCCGGCTGCTCGCGCATCTGGCCGGCCAGGCCGCCGCCGCGGTGCATAGCCTGCACCTGAGCGCTCAGCTGGCGGCCAGGCTCGAGATCATCGGGGAGCAGGCCGCGGAGCTGGCCGCCTCTCGCGCCAGGATCGCGCAGGCCCAGGATGCCGAGCGGCAGCGGATCCAGCGCGACCTGCACGACGGGTTCCAGCAGGACCTCGTGGTCCTGACCGCGAAGCTCGCCCTGGCGCGGGAACAGCTCCGCCGCGGTGACCACCGGGGCGGCCAGACGCTCGACGAACTGCAGCGCGACGTCGCAGACGCGCTCGTCCACCTGCGCGAGTTCGCCCACTCGATTCATCCTCCGGTCCTGGCGGACCAGGGGCTGCTCGAGGCGATCGAGGCCCAGGCGGCCCGGATGCCGGTGGAGGTCGTCATCGACGCGGACCCCGCGCTGCGCGGCGTCCGCTATCCCCCGCACATCGAGGCCGCCACCTGGTATGTCGTGGCCGAGGCCCTGACCAACGCGGTCAAGCACGCCAGGGCCCGCCAGGTCACCGTGGGCCTTGCCCAGCCGAACGGGTGCCTGGCCGTTGAGGTTAGCGACGACGGCTGCGGCTTCAACCCGGCCGCCGCGCGCGGCATCGGCCTGGCCGGCCTGGCTGACCGGATCTCCATCGTGAACGGGGCACTGACGATCGACAGTTCGCTGGGGAAGGGCACCAGGCTGCGGGCTGAGGTCCCGCTCGCCGCTGCGCAGGCCGCGGGCAACGGCCCGGCACGCCACGGCACCGGCCATGCCGGAGCCGCCCGCCAGGGGAGCGGCGAATGAGCGAGCCGCTGCGCATCGTGATCGCCGACGACAACTACCTGGTGCGCGAGGGAACACGCCGGCTGCTCGAGGACTCCGGCGAGGTAACCGTGCAGGCAGCGGTGGGCTCGGCCGCTGAGCTGCTGGACGCGGTGCAGCGCGGCCGTCCCGACGCCGTGCTGACCGACATCCGGATGCCGCAGGACCATGCGGCCGGCGGCGGTTGGGCGCCAGCGATGGAGGGCATCGACGCGGCGCACGCCATCAAGCAGACCGCACCCGGCGTGGGCGTGGTGATCCTGTCCCAGTATGCGGACGAGTCGTACGCGTTCGAGTTGTTCCGTAACGGGACCGCCGGGCTGGCCTACCTGCTCAAGGACCGCGTCGGCGACCTGCACCAGCTGCTCGCCGCGCTCCGCGAGGTGACAGCGGGCGGGTCGGTCATCGACCCGCAGGTAGTCGATGCGCTGGTCAGCCGCCGGGCCAGGCTGCGGGCCTCGCCGCTGGCCAGGCTCACCCCGCGCGAGCTCGACGTGCTGCGCGAGATGGCCGCAGGCCACGGCAACGCCGGAATCGCGCAAGCGCTCTACCTGTCAGAATCATCAGTGGAAAAACACGTCAACGCGATCTTCGCCAAGCTGGACCTGGCCAGCGAGCAGCAAGTGCACAGACGGGTCGCCGCCGTGCTGACCTTCCTGCGCGACGCCGGCCTGCGCCCCCGCCAGCCGCCCCAGCCGACGTGATCAAGCCGGACCTTACAGACCGGTCACGGCCACGGGCCCGCCAGACTCCGTCGCATCTCTGCCGGCACAGGCGCGGCAGAATCGCCTGTTCGGCGCGGAGTTTAAAGAACCATGCCCAGCGAGAGTGGCGCGCCGAACGATGCGGATATCGCACGCGGCGCAAACGACTATTAGCCACTGTCTGTAACCTAACGCCGGGCGCCGACTGACCTACCCTGGCCGACCGGAATCAGCCCCCACCCAGGATCCCATGGCGGGTTCTGGGCTTACCTTGGCTGCA
>WNFX01022795.1_pt1 | contig 13051 bp, 10 predicted proteins | sample 5400111 | NCBI WGS metagenome assembly WNFX01 (sample SAMN13153363, study PRJNA577476) | soil metagenome | isolation source: 40 cm soil or saprolite under grassland replicate 1 | place: USA:California | collected 2016-06-15
GGTCAGGCCCTCGGCCCGCAGGAGCGGCTCGCTCACGCGACACCCTCCTTGGCTTGCGGCACCGGAACCGCCGTCTGCTCGTGAAGGAAGCAGCGGACGAGCTCGCCCTCGACCTCGAGCAGGCGCGGCCGCTCCGACCTGCAGCGCGCGAAGGCGTGCGGGCACCGCGGGGCGAAGCGGCAGCCGGCGGGCGGGCGTAGCAGGTCAGGCGGCGCGCCGGGAATCCCGAGCAGGTGCTCCTTCGGCCCGTGGATCGACGGGAACGCCTCGAGCAGCCCGTGCGTGTAGGGATGCAGCGGCTTCCGGAACAGCTGCGCGGTCCGCCCCAGTTCGGCCACCTGCGCCGCGTACATCACGAGCAGACGATCTGAGAAATGACGGACGAGCGACATGTCGTGAGTGACGAACACGACCGCGAAGCCGAGCTGCTCCTGGAGCTCCTTGATCTGCACCATCAGCGAGCGCTGCCCGACGACGTCGAGGGCCGAGGTCGGCTCGTCCATGATGATCAGCTCCGGCGTAAAGAGCAGCGCCATCGCGATCATCGCTCGCTGCCGCATCCCGCCGGAGAGCTGGTGGGGATAGCTGTGCAGGTGCACCGGGTCGATCGAGACCAGCCGTAGGACCTCCTTCGAGCGTTCCTCGATCTGGCGCTTCGTCATCTTCGAGTGGGCTTCACACGCGTCGCGCATCTGCGCCGCCACGGTCAGCACCGGGTTGAGTGCGTTCATCGCGCTCTGCATCACGACCGAGTAGTCACGCCAGCGGATGTGGCGAAGCTCGCGGTCGGCGAGCGTGACCATGTCGCGGCCCTTGAAGATGACCTGGCCGTCGGTGATCTCGCCGGCGAGAGGCGCGCCGAGGAGCCGCGCGACCGCATAGACGAGCGTGGACTTACCGCAGGCGGACTCGCCGACGATCCCGAGGAACTCCCCGGGGCGGAGGTCGAAAGAGACGTCGTCTACGGCCACGACCGGCCCGTGCTCGGAGGCGTACGCCACAGACAGCCCGCGCACCTCGAGGATGTTCTTCGGATCGGGAGGTCGGGCAGGGACGGCGGTCCCGCGCTCGGCGTCGATGCCCGTCCTCTCGAGCTTCCGCAGCCGCAGAGCGGGGCTGCTGATCTCGTCGAAGGCATAGTTCAGCAGCGCGAAGCCCGCGCCGAGCAGCGCGACGCAGACCCCCGGCATGATCGCCCAGTACGCCATCCCGGCCCCGAGCGCCTCGTTGTTCTCGGCCCAGTAGAGCATCGTTCCCCAGCTCTGGCTGTTCGGGTCGCCGAGGCCGATGAACTGCAGCCCTGCCGCGAACAGGACGGCGTAGAGCGCGGCGCCGAGGAAGCTCGCCAGGATCAGCGAGGTCATCGTCGGCAGGATCTCGTGGACGATTACGAACCGCTTGCGCTCGCCGCGGACGACCGCCGCCTCGAGGAAGTCTCGGGTCCGTAACGAGAGCGTCTGCGAGCGCAGCTGGCGCGCCCCGTACGACCAGCCGAGCACCCCGAGCACGATCACCAGCGTGAAGAAGCCCGAGTTCCGCTCATAGGCGGCGATGACGATGATCAGCGGGAAGATCGGGATCACCAGGATCACGTCCGTGATCAGCGAGAGGATGCCGTCCGTCTTCCCGCCGAGGTACCCGGCCGAGACGCCCACGATGACGGCGATCAGGGTCGCGAGGCCGCCCACCGCGAAAGCGATCAGGATCGACTGGCGCGTCCCGAAGACCAGCTGCGAGAACACATCCTCGCCGTAGGCCGTCGTTCCGAACAGGTGGTGGGCCGATGGCCCGAGCCCCGGCGGATAGATCTTCGCGCGCGGGTCGTCGGGAGCGATCTGCCCCGGGAACGCCGCGAGCACGCCGAAGAAGAGCAGGAGCGCGAGTCCGACGAGCGCCTTACGGTTGTGCGCGACCGCGCGAAAGAGGTCCGCCCCCGCGCTCCGCCTGGCCGCCTCCTCGGGGGGCCCGGAGCCGACCGTCGCACCGGCCGGCTCCACCGAGTCCGCAAGGGAGGGCAGCGTCATCCGCGTTCTCGTGTCCGCGGGTCGAGAATCGCCGTCGCAACGTCGGCGGCGAGGATCGCCAAGAGCACCGTGACGGTGATCATCAGGAACAACGCCTGCATCAGCGCGTAGTCCTGGTTCTCGACCGACTGGAGGAACATCCAGCCGACGCCGGGATAGTTGAAGACGAACTCGACGAGGATCGCGCCTCCGACGACGAAGCCGAGCGACATCGCGAAACCGACGAGGTTGGGCAGGATCGCGTTCCGCCCCGCGTAGGTCCACATGATCCGCCACGGCTTCAGGCCCTTCGCGCGCGCCATCCGCACGTAGTCCTCGGTCAAGACCGTGATCATGTTGTTTCGCATCGTCAGGATCCAGCCGCCGATCGCGGTGACGATGATCGTCAGCGCGGGCAGGATCGAATGGGTGAAGGCGTCGGACACGAACGTCCAGTTCCAGCCGACCGTCGTCGCGACGTCGTAGCCGCCGCTCTCCGGGAACCAGCCGAGCTTGATCGAGAAGAGCCAGATCGCGAGCAGCGCGAGCCAGAAGTACGGGAACGCCGACGTGATCACGAAGAGCGGTGGCAGCACTCCGTCGAGGGCGCTCCCACGGCGCCACGCGGAGATCAGGCCGATCAGGGTGCCAAGGATGAAGGCGAGGACTGTCGTGATCCCGACAAGCGCGAGCGTCCACGGCAGTGCCTGGAGCACCTGGTGGGCGACGGTGTCCGGGAAGAACGTCAGCGAGACGCCGAAGTGGCCCTGCGCGATGTTGCCCAGGTAGGTGAAGTAGGCGCCGAGCAGGCTCTGGTGCACGTTCACCCCGAAGGCGACCTCCAGCGCGTGCAGCGCCTGGGGGTTCACGTGTCCCTTGTAGCGCCCCATCATCGCGATGGCGGCGTTGCCCGGCATGAGGCGCGGGATCAAGAAGTTCAGCGTGACCGCAGCCCAGAGGGTGACGATGAAGAACCCGAGCCTGCGGAGGATGAACCTCATGTTCCGCGCCTCATGTCTGTCTCTTCACCTCCCTGCGCTAGCTGCTCTTCGGCTTCAGGTGGAGGAGCATGACGCCCCAGTCCGGATTCTCGTACGCAGCCGGACGCGCGAAGGGATTGTTCTTCAGCACCCACCCGTCGAGGTCCTTGGTGTTGTACTGGTACCAGTCGACGCCCTCGGTGACCGGGATCACCGGGATCTCGTTGACCATCACCGCCTCGAGCTGCTTGACGATCGACTTCTGCTTCGCAAGGTCGGCCGTTGCGGCGTACTGGTTGATCAGCGCGTCGACCTGCGGATTCGAGTACCGCTCCCAGTTCGAAGCTGCCGGCTGACCGATCGGAGCGGAGTTCTTCGAGTACAGGAGCTGCCGCAGCTCGTAGTACGGCGTCGGCCCTCCGGACTCGTTCCCGTCGTAGGCGAGCTGGAACTTGCCGTTGTAGACGTCGTTGTCGTACGTCGTGCTGGAGAGGTTCTCAGGCGTGATCTTGATCCCGACCGCCTTCAGCTGGTCCTGGATCACCTGTACGGACGCCACCCAGTCGGAGTAGCCGCCGATGTTGAGGATCCGGAACGAGAGTGGCTTGCCGTCGGGCGTGTGGTAGATCCCGCCGGACTTCTTGAAGCCGGCCTGCTGGAGGATCGACTCCGCCTTCGCCGGGTTGTAGCTCACTTTCTTGGCCAGGCCTTGATCGAGCCAGTCGTTGAACGTCGGAGTCACGACCCCGGTCTGATTCGACGGCGGCTCGTAGCCGTACTCCCCGATCTCCGAGACCTTCGCGCGGTCGATCGCGTATGCCATCGCCTGGCGAACGGCGAGGTTCGACAGGATCGGATCCTTCAGGTTGAAGAAGATCGAGACGTTGACGAGCGGTGGGAACCAGTAGTGGTTGTCCGGGTTGTTCTTCAGGTAGTACTTGTTGATGTTCGGGATGAACTGGCTGCCCCACTGGGCCTTGCCGCTCGCGAGCTGCTGGTTCGCCGGATCGTTCGATGTGAAGGCCGGGTAGTAGACCGTCTCGATCATCGGCTTTCCGGATTGCCAGTAGCTCGGGTTCTTCTGGTACTTGATCACCTGCGGCGAGCACGAGCTCATGGTGAACGCGCCCGAGCCGACCGGATGGTCGTCCTTGTAGGTGACCGGGTCCTTGATCGTCGACCAGACATGCTGCGGGACGATCGGGGTTTGTGACGCGACGTAGTAGAAATACGGCACTGCCGCGCCCTTGAAATTGAAGACCACCTTGTTGCCGTTCTGGGTGACGCTCTTCAGCACCGACCAGGACGCGTTCAGGTCCAGGGCCGGGTGGGCCTTCAGCAGGTTGAACGTGAAGAGCACGTCGGCCGCGGTCAGCGGCTTGCCGTCCGTCCACTTGACGCCCGGGCGGATCGTGAAGGACAGCGTCCGGTTGCCGTTGCTCCACGCATAGGAGGAGGCGAGCCAGTTCGTGGCCTGTCCGCTCTTGAGACCGTTGACGAACGCAAGCTCTTCGTAGACGGGGCCGAACGACAGGAAGTTCACATTCGAGTTGAACGGGTTGAACCCGCAGGTCCAGGTCGTTCCCTGCTCGTTCGAGATCGTGACCGCGCTCTTGCTGCCTGAGCTCGATTTGTGGCCCCCGCAGGCCGCGGCCGTCAGGGCCACCGCCAGCAAGAGCACCAGCACACGCTTCATCTTCGACTCCTTCCCGGTCGTCTTCGACCGTCAGCGGATTCCGGGTTTTCGACCCCTGCGAATACCTCTGCGAGCTCGCGCCGCAGCCTCTCCTGTGCCTCCGGGGCGGCCTCGAGCTCGTCCAGGCCGAGCAGGGCGGCGCCGCCCACCGGCGGCGAGCTGGTCACGTGCACCGTCGCCGCAGGCGCAATTTCCTTGACCCCGGCTTCGATCGCACCGATCAGGGCCGGGTCGCCCGACTGCATCAGCCCGCCGCCGAGCGCGACCTCGACGGGCTCGCCGCGCAGCTCGAGCCGTTCGAGTGTGACGCGGATCATCGTCACGACCTCGTCGGCCAGGCGGTGGACGATCTCGGCCGCGACGGCGTCGCGGCCGGACTCGGCGAAGACGACGGGCGCCAGCTCGACGACACGCCGCTCCGCGATCCGACCCGCGTGGAATGCCTCGGCGAGCCGCTCCGGGCCGCGGCCGAGACGGCCGCGATCCCGACGTCGTGGCCACCCCCCCAGTCGCCGGTGCTCCAGCCGAGCGCCGGGAAGCGAGCCTGCCGGCCGTCCGGCGCGACGCCGACGCAATTGATGCCGGCGCCACAGACGACACCTACCCCCCACCCGCGCTCGGTCCCGGCGCGGAGCACGGCGAAGGTGTCGTTGCCGACGGAGACCCGGCTCGCGAGCCGCCGCGAGGCGGCCGCGGCGCGCATCTCCTCCGCCTCGGAGGCAGTGTCCACGCCGGCCAGCAGCAGCTGGCCGACCTCCGCGACGGGCCCGTCGCCGTTCGGTAAGCCTGCCTCGTCCAGCGCCTGAGCCAGCAAATCGCCGAGCACGCTCAGCGAACCGGCCAGCCCGAGGTGGTGAGGCGAGCTCTGAGGCCCGCGAACGAGCGCGAGCACCTCGCCGTCGGCTTGAACGAGCGCGAGGTCGGTCTTCCAGTTGCCGCCGTCGATCGCGAGCACGAGCGGCCGGCTCATCCAACCGGCTCCCGCGATTCGAACTGCGGCAGATGCTCGCGGCCGGTGGCCAGGAGCTGCTCGGTCAACTCCTCGGCCTGCGGTACCTGGCCGACGAGCGGATGCGCGAGCAGCGCCTTGTAGACCAGATCGCGCTCGCCGGTGACGGCCGCCTTCGCGGCGAGCCCCTCGTAGGCTGCGACATGCTGGACCAGGCCGAGTAGCTCCGGTGCGAGCGGCGGCTGGGGCAGCGGCGACGGACCGTCGGCGCCGATCCGGGCCGGAACCTCGACCGCGTCGTCCACCGCGAGCCCCGGGAGCGTCCCGGCGTTCCGGACATCGACGACCTGGACGTCGCCGCTTCCGGTCGCGAGCGCGGCGACGAGCTGGGTCGCGGCCTCGCTGTAGTACGCGCCGCCGCGCCGCTCGAGCAGAGCCGGCTTCGTCGTCAGCGCCGCGTCGCGGTAGAGCTCGAGCAGCTCGCCCTCGATCTCCGCCACCTCGGCAGCCCTGGGCTTCCCGGCGCGCTGCTCTTCGAGCACGTCGTCGTGGAAGTAGAAGTAGCGCAAGTAGTACGAAGGGATCGCGCCCAGCCGCTCGAGCAGCGACACGGGCAGCTCGACGTGCTCGGCCAGCTCGTCCGCGCGCTCGGCGAGCAGGTTCGGCAGGACGTCGTCTCCGTCGACGTGGACGGCGCGCACCCAGGTGAGGTGATTGAGGCCAACCTGGTCGACGAGCACGCGTTCCGGCTCGACGCCGAGCATGCGGGCCAGGAACCGTTGCAGCCCGATCGCGACGTTGCAGAGGCCGACGGCGCGATGGCCCCCGTCGAGCAGGCTACGCACCACGATCCCGACCGGGTTGGTGAAGTCGACGATCCAGGCGTCGTCGGCGGCGAGCTCGCTCACGCGCTCGGCGATCTCGAGCACAAGGGGCACGGTGCGCAACGCCTTGCCGAGCCCGCCGGCGCCGGTCGTCTCCTGCCCGATGCAGCCGCATGCGAGCGGGATCGTCTCGTCCTTGAGGCGCGCGGCCTGCCCGCCGACCCGCAACTGGATCAGCACGTACGAAGCCCCGTCGAGGGCTCGCTCGAGCTCATCGGTCACCAGGAGCTCGCCGTCGTAGCCGGCCGCTCCGAGCATCCGCCCGGCCAGCCCGCCGACGACCTCGCGGCGCTCCGGGTCGATGTCCTGCAGGACGAGCTCGCTCAGGTCGAGCTTCTCCCGTTCCCGAGCCAGGCCTGCAACGAGCTCTGGCGTGTAGGTGGAGCCGCCGCCGATGACGGCGAGCTTCATCTCGGAGAATGTCCGCTGGTCATCTTGTTAGGAACCCAGACGAGATGACTGTTTCACGTTGGCGATCTGGAGTCAAGCTCTAGGAACTCCAGGCCTGTTCCGTTAATGTCCTTCACGAGATGAGCGCTGCCCGACGCGCCACACCCACGCTCCTGCGCGACCTCAACGAGCGCACCGTGCTCGAGACGATCCGGGCGGGCTCGCCGATCTCCCGGGCCGAGATCTCCCGGCGGTCTGGCATCTCGAAGCCGACCGTCTCGCTCGCGCTCGAGTCGCTTCTCCAGGCCGACCTCGTCCGCGAGGCGACGGAGCGCCCCGATGGCCCCGGCTACGGCGCGGTCTACTTCGAGCCCGTCGCCGAGGCGGCGGTGGTACTGGGGCTCGACCTCGGCGCGCGCTTCGTGCGGGGGGCGGTCTGCGATCTCGCCGGGAAGGTGCGGGCGCGTCAGGACGTCGAGCTGACCGCCGCCGAGGTCGCAGGAGCGGTGGAGGCCATCGAGCGCCTGCGCTCGTCGCTCCTCGAGACGTCCGGACTCGATCGAAACCGGATTGACGGGGTCGTGGTCGGCGTCCCCGGCGTGGTCGAGCAGGGAACCGGTCTGCTCCGGCTGGCCGAGAACGTCGCCGGCCTCGAGGGTCGAGCGTTCGCGAGCGAGCTGCAGAGCGCGCTCGACCTGCCGGTCAGGCTCGAGAACGACGTCAATCTCGCAGCCCTTGGCGAGCAGTGGCGGGGGGTCGCGCGCGGCGTCGACGACTTCGTCTTCCTCTCGATCGGCACCGGCGTCGGCGCGGGCGTCGTCCTCGCCGGCGAGCTGCACCGTGGCCGCCACGGAGCCGCCGGCGAGATCGACTTCGCCCTGATCGCCTTCGACGGCGTCGATCCGGCCGCGCCGCAGGTCTCGGAGCTGGCTGCGGAGCTCGTCGGCCACGCCGAGGACCCGCGGACGATCTTCGGCGCCGCACGTGAAGGCGATGAAGGCGCACGGAAGGCCGTTCCCGCCCCGGCTCGAGGTCTCGACCCTCGGCGAGGCCGCCGTCCTGACCGGAGCCCTCGCGGTCGGTGTCCAGGCTGCGCGCGAGAACGTGTTCAGTCGCCGCGTCCGCGTCGGGCGCTGAGGGTCGCTCCCGCGACGGTCTAGCGGAGCGCCTCGAACTCCTCGTCGGTCAGCTCAATCTCCAGCGCGGTCAGGTTTTCCTTCAGGTGCTCGAGCGACAGCGTCCCCGGGATCGGCAACATCACCGGAGAGCGCCTGAGGAGCCACGCGAGCGCGATCTGCGCGGGCGTTGCGCCGTGTCTGGCGGCGATCTCTGCGAGGACGGGACCGACAACACCGCGCAGCGGGAAGTACGGAACGAAGAAGATGTTCTCCCTCTCGCAGTAGTCGACGACCGGCTCGTGCTTGCGTTCGGACAGGCTGTAGTGGTTCTGGACCGCGGCGATCGGCACGACCCCGCGGGCTCGCTCGATCTCGTCGATCGAGACGTTGGATACGCCGACATGCCGGATCTTGTCGCGGTCGCGGTCCTGCTTGATGGCGGCGAGACTCTCTTCCAGCGGTGTCTCCGGGTCGACCCGGTGCAGGTAGTAGAGAGCGATGCTGTCGCTGCGCAGTCGACGAAGGCTCTCCTCGATCTCGGCGTGGAGGATCTCGGGACGTCCGCGCCCGGGGCCGCCGAATCCGCCCTTGGTGGCTACGACGCAACGATCGGGATCGGGAGCGAGCGCCGCACCGATCGCCTCCTCGCTTTCCCCGCCGGTGTACGTGTAAGCGGTGTCGATCAGCCCGATCCCGGCGGCGACCGCTTCCTTCACGAACGCGACGTTCGCCGGTGTATTGGTGAGACGGTTCGTGCCCAGCCCGATGCGGGCACTCTCGGTGTCGCCGAGTGTCAGCTTCGTCGGCCGGTCGAGCTCTCCGTTCACGTTTCTACATCATGTACTCCGAGCGGTTGAGCGGTCGCCGGTCGTCTGCCACCGGGTCGGTGCTGGGCCGCTGACCGGCTGGTAACCGGCGAAGCTGGAGTCGAGCACGCCCTCGCCGCCCGTCAGCTCCGGCAACTGTCGCTGGAGGTCGTCCGCGCGCGCCCCGGGCAGCACCGTCTCGATCGTCGAGTGCGTCCCCTCCAGAGACGGCGTCTCGACGACAGCGCCGAGCCGCGCCAACGCGGCCATGACCACCCCGATCGTGCCGGTCGGGATCTCGAGGCTGACTCGGACGATTGGCTCACAGACGACCGGCCTGGCCCGCTCGAGGGCCTGCATCAGGACAAGCGGCGTGAGCTTTCGGAAGTCGGCCGCTGTGCTGAGCGGTCCCCGTCTCGATGGAGGACCGTCCGGGACGCTGTAGGTGCACTTGGTCATCGTCACGACGCAATCAGTGACCTGCCAGCCGAAGACGCCCTCCCTCAGTGTCTGGCGGACGTACTCACCCATGTGCTCCGAGAAGCTGTCGACCGTCTTGTAGAGGTACAGCGGAACTGTGCGAGGGTCGACCTGCAGTCGGAAATCGATCCCCGTGCCGCTAGGCGCAGGATCGACGCGCAGTCCGATCGTGGCGAGAATCGGATTTGATTCCGCACGGAGGACCTCGATCGCCTCGCCGGCCCGGATGGGGCGCTCGATGTAGATCGGCGTCGTTTCGCGAAATGCGACGTCGAGGCCGAACTCATTCGCCAGCGTCGCCTGGATGACTTCCTTCTGGACCTCGCCGTAGAGCGACACGGAGAGCTCCGGGCGGTTGTCGTCCTGCCGAACGTTGATCAGCGGGTCCTGCTCGGCGAGTTGCGCAAGCGCGACACGAAGGCGTGCGCCGTCGTCGGGGTTCCCGGCAACGACGACCGACTCCAGTGTCGGCGGTGGGAACTGATGATTTGTTGCGTCGCTCCCGGTCTCGCCGATCCGGTCACCGATCTGAACCTGGTGGAGACCCCAGAGCTGTGCAACGGCGCCTGCCGCGACGGACGAACGCCGCTCAGCGGGTCCCCGTTCGAAGACCGTCATCGCGGTCACCTTCTCCTCGAGATCGCGGCCGAAGTGCACCCTGTCGCGCGTCCGGATCGTCCCCGAGAACAGCCGGACGTATGCGATCTTCTCGCCGCTCGCGCCGCGTTCGATCTTGAAGACCGTTCCGGATCCCGGGCCGTCGGGATTGCCGTGGGATGCAGGCAGCAACTCCGCCACGCCGGCCATCAGTGCCTCCACACCCGCTCCGGTAATCGCGGAGCCGAAGAAGACGGGGTGCAGCAGCGCTCGCCTCGTCTGAGCCGCGAGCTCCTTGCGAAGCCGCTGATAGGGGACACGAGACTCGTCCTCGCCGTACGCCGCCAGGATCCCCTCGTCGCGTTCCGCGACGATCTCGGCCACGCTGCTTAACCGGGGATCGCCCGCGCCGGAGACCCTGAAGGACGCGGCGCGCGTGCCAAGCTCTCGCGCTGTTCCCATCGGTACGGCAGCCGTCGTCAAACGCTCCGAGATCGCTTCCAGTACGCGCTCGTCGCCGGCGCCCGGGCGGTCGATCTTGTTGATGAACATCAGCGTCGGAATGCGCAGCCGCTGCAGAGCCCGCATCAAGATGCGCGTCTGCGGCTGCACCCCCTCGACTGCAGAGATCACGAGAACCGCGCCGTCAAGGACGCTCAGAACCCGTTCCACCTCGGCGATGAAGTCCGGGTGGCCGGGAGTATCGATCAGGTTGACATTTAGGTCCCTGAGCGCGAACGACGCGACGGCCGACCTGATCGTGATGCCGCGCTGTTGCTCCAGCGCTAGCGAGTCGGTCTGCGTGGTGCCGGCATCGACGCTGCCAAGCTCGTCGATGACGCCTGCCTCGTACAGCAGCCGTTCGGTGAGAGTTGTCTTACCGGCGTCTACATGCGCCAGGATCCCCAAGTTGAGCGTTTTCTGCGACACGCGTCATACCCTCCGAATAGGTCGTAAAGCCCTTTTCGATTGACATGAACGCTTGGCGCATCTCCGCTCCTTGGTCGATCGGCGCCGGTGACTTACTCGGGGGGAATCATAAGGGCCATTAGAGCGGCCCGCTCAGGACCCGAGGTCGCCGCTGACCGTCAGGACGACATTTCCCGTCTTCTGCTCGGTTTCGACGTACCTGGTCGCCGTGACCACCTCCTCCAAGGGGTAGGTCCGATCGATGACCGCGCGGTACTGCCCCGCGTCGATGAGCTGCTTGAGGAAGAGGACGTCTTCCTTCGTGTACCGGACTATCCCGAGGTGCACCTTCTTGTCTCCGATCCACCTCGTCGACAAGGCCAGGACGGGAACGTGCCAGAGGAACCCCACGTCCGTATCGATATAGATCCCGCCCGGCTTCAGTGAGCGTCGGCACCGTCTGAACGAGTGTTTGCCGACCGCGTCGAAGATGACGTCGTAGGTCTTGCCGTTCTTGGTGAAGTCCTCCTGCGTGTAGTCGACGACGTCGTCGGCTCCGAGCGATGCGGCCAGCTCGAGGTTCTTCGTGTTGCACACCGCGGTGACGTCAGCACCGAAGTACCTGGCCAGCTGCACCCCGGCCGTCCCGACGGATCCCGAGGCGCCGTAGACGACGATGCTCCGTCCCTCCCGAAGATCGCCCTTTCGGAGGCAGGCCAGTGCGAGGCTGGCTCCGTCGCAGACCGCAGCGGCCTCTTCGAAACTCATGCCGGCCGGCTTGCGCGCCAACGGGGCGCTCTCCGGCATGCAGACGTACTCCGCGTTTGCGCCGGACCCGGTGACGCCGAAGACTTCGTCGCCGACCTCGAACTCGGTAACCGCTGAGCCGACCGCTTCGACCTCCCCTGCCAGCTCCATGCCAAGGATTTTCCGCTTCGGTCGGAGCAGGCCGGTGAAGAAGCGGGTAATGAACAGCTCGGCCGAGCGAAGCCCGCAGTCCGTCCGAGTCACCGTCGTGGCGTGGATCTTGACCAGGACTTCGTCCTCCTTCGGCACGGGCTGCTCGACTTCCTCGAGTCGGAGCACCTCCGGAGACCCGTACTTGTCGTGAACGACTGCTTTCATGCGCGCGGGATACGACACGGCGGAGGATATGCCGCAACCAGCGGGTTTGACCTAGGACGGTTCGGTTCGCGGAGCTAAGCGACTCAACCAGGGGACGGGCCGGCCTGTGGCCAAGAACAGCGACGCGCGCGTATTTTTCACTCTCATGGCACGAGTAAAGAAATCCCGACGAAGTGGATATGCCAGGCTCTCGAGCAAGCACCAGGTGACGATTCCCAAGGGGGCGCTCGAAGCCCTTGGGCTTGGGCCGGGCGACGAGTTCAAGGTTGAAGTCGACCGAGGGGGCCGGATCGTGCTCAGCCCAGCGGCTCAAACCACGGCTATGCGTCGTGCGATCAAGGAGACTCCGGCGTGCTCGCCGGCGTCTATCGCCCAGACCGCGTTGGGAAACTGCGGGACGAATGGCGCTGACCGTCCTGAGGCGAGCGCCCTGATCACCCATCTCAATCCGGCGTCCTCGAGGCCGACGCGATCCATGACGGCCGACCGTCGCTTCGAACGCGTGCGCCTTATCGGCTGATGGCAGACAATCCCTTCGACTTCACGGGCCGAACCGCCCTAGTCACGGGCTGCGGCAGCGACAAGGGAATCGGGTTCGCGGCCGCCCGGCTGGTCGCTCGTCTCGGCGCCAGCGTCGCAATCACTTCACCACGGCCGAGCGGATCGAGGAGCGCGGCGCCGACCTGCGGCGCGACGGCGCCAACGTCTCCACGCACGTCGCCGATCTCACCGATCGCGGCCAGGCCTTCGAGCTCGTGTCCTCGGCGCAGGAGGCGCTCGGCCCGGTCGAAATCCTCGTCAACGCCGCCGGCATGGTCCAGACCGGGACCCCGGCGGTCGGCGCGGCGTTCGGGGAGCTCGGGCCCGAGGACCTGCAACGGGAGCTCGAGATCACCCTGAAGACAGCCTTCCACACGACGCAGGCGGCGCTGCCGTCGATGGTCGATCGACGCTTTGGACGGATCGTGATGGTCTCGTCTGTGACCGGCCCGTATGTGACCTCACCCGGCTCCGCGGCATACGCGTCGGCGAAGGGTGCGATGGACGGGATGATGCGGACGATCGCGTTCGAGTACGGCCGGATCGGGATCACGGCGAACTCGGTCGCGCCGGG
>WNFX01004890.1_pt1 | contig 13049 bp, 13 predicted proteins | sample 5400111 | NCBI WGS metagenome assembly WNFX01 (sample SAMN13153363, study PRJNA577476) | soil metagenome | isolation source: 40 cm soil or saprolite under grassland replicate 1 | place: USA:California | collected 2016-06-15
GAGATCCGTGTCCCCTTCGAGGAGAAGGCCGGGGCGGCCACCCGGATCCCGATCAAGCAGTCCTGAAGCAGCCCTCAACCTGCGGGGCCACCGAGCCTAGCCTGACCCGGTGGCCCCGAAGTCGGTGAGCGTCCGGCCGACGCGGTCGAGGAAGTCTTTGACGGTGGCCTCGGCCAGCCGGTGCAGCACCACCCGGTCGGCCAGGCGGCCGAGCTGTCCAAACGGGGGGTGGTAGCTGCCGCTGAGCGACAGTTGCGTGCGTTTGGGGCCGAGCGGCCCGATCTCCAAGTCGGCGTCCAGGCCCGGCAGCAGCCCGCTGGCGCCCGGGCCGACGGGACGCCAGCGCAACGCCAGGATCGTGCGGGAGGGGTAGCGGACCACGGGGCCAAGCTCGACCTCGACCCGCTTGGTCACACGACGCCCCCCATCCCCGTCGCCGTCGCCGCCGAGGCTGACGCCGACCTGGACCTGGACCTGGGTCTGGGCGAGCAGGCCTTCGCCGTGCTGCTCGGCTTTGTTGGCCAGCGCGGGCAGCCACTCGGCCGGCGACCTGAGCAGGGTCTGCTCCACGGTCTTGGCTGGCAGCGGCAGCTCGATGAAGTAGCGAACGAACATGCTGACAGGCTGCGCCGTGGGTAGTGTGGCGGGCAGGGCCGATCGGCCCGTGACGTCCGGGCCCTTTTGCCGAGCTTCCCGGGTCTGCGCGACCTGACCAAATAGGTGTTTGCCTGGCTGCCGCGGGCGGGGCGGTCCGGTCGCGCTGTTCATGGCCGTCGTGGGGGCGTCGGTGTGAGCGCTGGCAGCAGCTGGCGGAGTGCGGGGTCGTCATCGCCGAGCGGGTCATCGTCGAGGTGCTCGTCGACTTCGACTACGCCGTCGACTGCGGCGACCAGCCGCCCCAGCAGCGGGACCAGGCCGCGCCGCTCGACGGTGCCCTCCAGGGTGACGACGCCGTCACAGACCGTGACGGTGAAGCGGTCGGGGTCAAGGAACAGGGTCTTGACGATCACGTCCTGGATGATCTCCCGGCGGATGTCGTCATCGGCGCGCAAAAATACCTTCAGCAGGTCGCTGCGGGTGACGATGCCGACCAGCTCGCCAGCCTCGCCGACCACGATCAGCCGCTTGAGGTTGCGGGTCTGCAACAGCCTGGCGGCCTGGTTCAGGGAGGCGGTGGCGATGATAGTGAGCGCCGGGCAGTGCATGAAGTCGGCTGCCACCTGGCCGGCCGCCTTGACGTGATCAGCGTTGTGACGGGAGGGGGCGAGCGGGGAGCGCTGGTCTCCGCCAGCGTCGGCGTCGACGCCAGGATCACGCTGAGACTGCGGCTGTGGCGGGGGAGCGAGGAGGTCGGCCTCGGAGACCAGCCCGAGCACGCGGCGGTCGGGATCGACCACGGGCAGCGCGCTGATCCGGTAGGCGGTCAGCAGGCTGACCATCTCCTTGAACGGGGTGGATGGGGTGATGGCCAGTACCTCGCTGGTCATGACGTCCTGGACCCGGCTTCGCATCACGGTCTCCTTGGTCCTTGGCGTTGGTTGCGGCTTGCTGGCTGAGCGAGCCTGTGCGTATTGCAGCCCCGTTCGTGGTGTCGGCATAGGGCCACAGGTCGCATCGATGGAGAGCCGGTCGGCCCTGTGGGCGAGCGTGGGTCGCGCTCTAGGGTTGGGCTGCGAGCAGACGTCGGAAGGCGGACGTCGGAAGGCGACTGCGTCTAGGTGCAGGTAGTTCCAGGCGCCGGTACCGGTACAGGGGGGGTGAGGTGAGAGCGATGAAGGCGACGGTGGCGACCGTCATGACGCGCGATATGGTGGTGGCCCACCCAACCACCCCGTACCAGGAGCTGGTGCGGCTGTTCCGAGCCCATGACATCGTCGCGCTCCCGGTGGTCGACAGCGAGGGGCGGCTGGTCGGCACCGTCTCGCAGCTGCTGCGGCACCGGGGTGTGCGCCAGCTTGCGGTGGTGGACCCGGACGGGCGGCTGGTGGGGATCGTGTCCCGCCGGGACCTTTTGGCGGTGTTCCTGCGGCCCGACGAGGAGATCGGCGACGAGATCCAACGCCGCATCCTGGGCGTCCTGCTCGGCCTGGACCCTGGCATGGTGTCGGTCGAGGTCCGCGGCGGTGTGGTGAACCTGCGGGGCTACCTGCCCTGGCGCACCCAGGCGCACGAGCTTGTTGCGCTGGTCGGTGCGGTGGATGGGGTGGTGGCAGTCGACGACCAGCTCACCATCGGCGGCGATGACCTGGACCTGGACCGCGCTCTCGCGACCGCCACGACGAGCGCCACCGTGCCCGCACGGACCTGACACCTGAGACCGGACGATTTGGGGAGGTTGCGGCTGTGGTGGGTGTTCGCTTCGAGGAGCTGAGTAAGGACGAGTGCTTCGGGTTGCTGGCCGGCCAGCACCTGGGCAGGGTGGTGCTGGTCGACGAGCTGGGGCCGCTGGCGCTGCCGGTGAACTACCTGCTCGATGGGCGCACCGTGCTGCTGCGGACCGACGTGGGCACCAAGCTTGACGCCGCCATCCGCGGCGCCCGGGTCGCGTTCGAGATCGACGGGACCGATCAGGCCACCCGCACCGGCTGGAGCGTCCTGGTCCGCGGCGAGGCCGTCGAGGTCAGCGACCCGGACGAGCTGGCCCGCCTGCGCCAGCTGCCGCTGTACCCATGGGCGCCGGGCACCAAGGGCCACTACGTCCGCATCCTCCCGGCGATGCTCACCGGGCGGCGGATCGCGCTGCCGGACGACCACCCCTGGGATTGGTGGGGGTAGTTGGAGGAGAGGGAGCGACGGCCATGGGGACCGGCGTCGGCAAGGAGGTCTTTGCCGCGGAGGACTACGCCCGCTTCCGGGAGCGGCTCGAGTGGTGCCTGGGGGTGCTCGCCGGTCTGCTGGAGCGGCCCGGCTTCGGGGCCGGTCCCACCACGATCGGGGCCGAGCTGGAGCTGTACCTGATCGACGGGGAAGCCCTGCCGCTGTGGGACAACCAAGCGGTCCGCGCCGCCGTGGCCGACCCTCGCGTCAACCTGGAGCTTGACCAGTTCAACCTGGAGCTGAACGCCACGCCGGTCTCGCTGGCCGGCCGGCCGTTCGCGGCGCTTCGCGCGGAGCTGGAGGAGCTGCTCGGGCGGGTCGGCGCCGCTGTGGCGGCCCAGGTCCAGGGAGGCCGCCTCGCCCTGGTCGGCATCCTGCCGACGCTGCGCCGCACCGACCTCCAGCTCGACGCGATCAGCGACGCGGCCCGCTACCGGGCGCTGAACCATGGCCTGCGGCGGCTGCGCCACGACCCGTTCCGCATCCGGATCGCCGGCGCCGACCGGCTGGACCTGGCCGCCGACGCCGTGACCGTTGAGGGCGCGGCCACCTCGTTCCAGGTGCATCTGCGCGTGGATCCCGACGATTTCACCCGCGCCTACAACGCGGCCCAGGCCACCTCGGCGCTGGTGCTGGCGGTCGCCGGCAACTCGCCGACGTTCCTCGGCCACCGGTTGTGGGAGGAGACCAGGGTGGCGCTGTGCAAGCAGTCGGTCGACGACCGCGACGGCCGCGGGCCGCGCCGCCAGGTGGCGCGGATGGCGCTTGGGAGCGGCTGGCTGCGGGGCGGACCGCTGGCGGCCTTCACCGAGAGCGTGCGCCTCTACCAGCCCCTGTTGCCGGTCCTCAGCGGCAACGATCCCGCTGACGACCCCGGCCCCGGCCGCCGTGCACCTGGCCTGGAGGAGCTGCGGCTGCACCAGAGCACCGTGTGGCGCTGGAACCGGGCCATCTATGACCCGGCAGGAGGCGGCCACCTGCGCATCGAGCTGCGGGCGCTGCCCGCCGGGCCGACCATCGCCGACATGCTGGCCAACGCCGCCCTCCTCATCGGCCTCACCCGCTGGCTCGCCGGCCAGGACGAGAGCTGGACCCGCGTGCTGGCCTTCGAGCGAGCCGACCACGGCTTCTACCGGGCCGCACAGCACGGACTGGCCGCCCGGCTCGACTGGCCCTTCACCCCAACCGGGCAGCTTGCCCCACGCACCCGAACGCTTCCCGCGGCCACGCTGGTGCTCGAGCTGCTGCCAGCCGCCTGGGAGGGACTGGTGAGCGCCGGCGTCGCCAGCGCCGAAGCCGACGAGCTGCTCGGGCTGATCGCCGCGCGGGCCCGGACCGGCCAGACCGGCGCGGCCTGGCAGCGCCACACCCTGGCCGTCCTGGAGCCGCGGCTTGGCCGCGAGCGCGCGCTGGCGGTGATGCTGGAGTGCTACCTGGAACGCGCGGCCACCGGCCAGCCGGTCCACACCTGGCCCTCCTGCACCTGACCCTCCTGCGGTTCGTCGTACGTGGCGGTGACGGCCTCGGCGGTCATGACGTCCTTGACCTTGCTGTTCATTCCTTTCCCCCAAAATCGCTTGGGGGAGCCTTGCCAAAGGCTCCCCCAACAGCCGATCGCGGGCTGGCCGCGTTGCGTTACAGCGTTACAGCAGCCAGTGGTTCCGCTGGATAAACGGCAGCTCGGCCCAGATCCTGCCGAACCCCCAGGTGTTGCCGGCGTAGGTTACCGCCGCGGCGATAAGCCCGAATGCGTAGAGGATGTGGTAGTCGATCAGCGGGTTGGTCGACATCGACGGGGCGCCCGCTGCGGTGTGGCGGGCCAGTGGCCACTCCGCCGCCCACATCAGCACTAGCAGCAGGGTGCCGCTGACCGCTGCGGCCCGCAGCGCCACGCCGAGGATCAATGCGAGGCCGATGCCGAGCAGGCCGAGCATGAACAGCCAGTTCGCCCAGCCGGTGCCAGCCCAGCTGTGGAAGGCGGCCTGGAACGGGCCGACCTCCACGCCCTTGAGGAAGCCCATCGTCGGTGAGCCGCCGTGGATCCATGCCTTGGCCGATGGGGTCGCGTAGCCGAACCCGAAGGTCTTGTCGAGGAACGCCCACAGGAACACAAATCCCAGCGCCACGCGCAAGGTGGCAAGCACCTTCGCCGCATGGGTCGTCATGACCGCCCCATGCGGCGCTGCGGTCTCAGCAGCGCGGTGCGCAGAGAACTGCAACGAGCCGTTCACGCGAACAGGCTCATGGACAATTGCCATGATCTCCTCCGTTATCTTGTACCTTTTCCTTATCTGCAGTGTCATCCCGCAGTCCGGCCAGTACATGGGCCGAACGACCCGGCATCCGTAGGCCATCAGTCGGCTGCCACCTGTACGGATGCGACGGCGTTGAGCGACGCAGACTGCGTCAGAACGCGGCGGCACCCTCGCGGCGGTGACCGGCGTGCCGGCTGGCGGGGGCGGATGTGCCGTCGTGGCGACGGCGGGTCTCGTGGTGCGACCGCCGCCGATCCCTCTCCGCCCCCTGGCCGACCTGCTCGATCCCGTCCGCGGGGGTGTCGCACTCCCCACTCTCATGATTGCCGTTTCGCCACCTGACCACCCGGGTCGTAGGTCCCGCCCGTCTGGGGACGTCTGGCCGGTGGCCGGGTCGCGACGAGCCGCCACGATCAGGCCATGAAAACTTCAACCATGCAGCTTTCAAGCTTTGCGGAGGCCGACGTCGTCCTGCGGGACGGCTCTACGGTCTGTGTGCGGCCGGTCCGGCCAGACGATGCGGCCGCCGTGCGGTCGTTTTTGGCCGGTCTCTCCGACGAGTCCCGCTACCTGCGCTTCTTCGGCTATCCGAACCTGGAGCAGGCGGTCAGGTGGGCGGTCGAGTGTGACGGCGAGCAGCGTTTTGGGCTGGTCGCCGTCGCCGGCGTCGCCGGCCACGTGGTCGCCCACGGAGGCTGGCAGCGGGAGCGGGATCATCCCGAGCGGGCCGAGGTCGCGATGGCCATCGCTGATGCCTGGCAGGGCCGTGGGCTCGGCACGATCCTGCTGGGCCAGCTCGCCGAGGCCGCCGAGCAGGATGGCGTGACCCAGTTTGCCGCCGAGATGCTTCCGCACAACCACCGGATGGTGCAGGTCTTCCGCGACTCGGGCTTCCCGGTGACGCTGCGGTCACTGCCTGGGGTGCTGCTGGCGGAGCTGCCTACCTCCCTGACCGCCGCGGCGCTGGAGCAGTTCGAGCGGCGTGAGCAGACCGCTGCGGTCGCGGCGCTGCAGGCGGTGCTCGGCCCCGGTCGGTGGCGGTGATCGGCGCGTCGCGGGAGCGTGGCACGGTCGGCGGGGCGCTGTTTCACAACCTGCTCGCCGCGGGATTCAACGGCCCGGTCTACCCGGTCAACCCTGCTGCTGGGGTGGTCCAGTCGGTCCTCGCCTACCCGTCGGTCGGTGATGTTCCCGGCCCGGTCGACCTCGCGGTGGTCGCGGTCCCGGCAGCGGCGGTGGTCGCGGCGGCCCGCGACTGCGCCGCCAAGAGGGTGCGAGCGCTGGTGGTGGTCTCCGCCGGGTTCGCCGAGACCGGCCCGGCCGGTGCCAAGCGCCAGCGGGAGCTGCTGGGGGTGTGCCGCCAGGCCGGCATGCGCCTGGTCGGGCCGAACTGCCTCGGGGTGATCAATACCGCCCCCGACGTCTGCCTGGACGCGATCTTCGGCCCCAAGGCGCCCACGCCTGGGCGGGTGGGGTTCCTGTCGCAGAGCGGCGCGCTCGGCCTGGCGGTCATCGACTATGCCAACGCGTTCGGGCTGGGGCTGTCCAGCTTCGTCTCGGTCGGCGACAAGGCCGACATCTCCGGCAACGACCTGCTCGCCTGGTGGGAGCAGGACCCCGGCACCGAGGTGGTGCTGCTGTACCTGGAGTCGTTCGGCAACCCGCGCCGGTTTGCCCGCGTCGCCCGCCGGCTGGCGCGCTCCAAGCCGATCGTCGCGGTCAAAGCTGGCCGCTCGGTAGCGGGCGCACGGGCCACCGCCTCCCACACCGGGGCGCTACTGGCCGCCTCCGACGTGACCGTGGAGGCGCTGTTCCGTCAGGCCGGGGTGATCCGCACCGACACCCTCCAGGAGCTGTTCGACGTTGCCAAGCTGCTGGCCAACCAGCCGCTGCCGGCCGGGCGGCGGGTCGGGATCGTCACCAACGCCGGCGGCCCCGGGATCCTGTGCGCCGACGCCTGCGAAGCGGGCGGCCTGGAGGTGGTCTCGCTGTCGGCGGGGCTGCGCCAGCGCCTGGCCGCGTTCCTGCCCGCCACGGCCGCCACCGCCAACCCGGTGGACCTGCTCGCCTCGGCGCCGGCCGAGCATTACCGCCAGGCGGTCGAGCTGGTGGCCACCTCCGGCGAGGTCGACGCGGTGATCGCGATCTTCATCCAGCCGCTGGCCACCGAGACGGCCGCGGTGGCCACCGCGATCCACCAGGCCGCAGCGGCAGCAGCACCGGCGCCGGCGTCGGGACCGGTGCGGGCTGGCGTGCCGGTGCTGGCTGTGCTGATGTCGGCCGCGGCCGGAGCGGATGGCGCCCTCGCCGCGCTGCGCGGCGGGGACCGGGAGGGAACCGGACGGTGCCCTGCTATTCCTTCCCGGAGGACGCCGCCCGGGCGCTGGCTCGCGCCGCCGAGCACGGCGCCTGGCGGGCCGGGCCGCAGGGGACCGTGCCCCAGCTTGAGGGCGTCCGCCACGACGAGGCTGCCGCCATGCTCGCCGCCGCCCTGTCGGCCTCCAAAGGCCCGCTGCCGCGCTGGCTGGAGCCGGAGGTGACCGCCGAACTGCTCGCCTGCTACGGGCTGCCGCTGGCGCCCTGGCGTGTGGCCAAGACCCCGCAGGAGGCCGCTAGCGCCGCGGCCGAGCTCGGCGGCCGAGAAGGCGCCCCGGTCGCGCTCAAGGCGGTCGCGCCTGGCCTGGTGCACAAGACCGAGGCCCATGCGGTCCGCCTAGGGTTGGACGACCCGGACGAAGTTGCCGCCGCCGCCCGGGCGATGGCTGCGGAGGTCGCCGCCGCCGGCCACCCGGTCGACCGCTTCCTTGTCCAGTCCATGGCCCCTCCCGGGGTCGAGTTGCTGGTCGGCGTGGTCTGCGACCGCTCCTTCGGGCCGGTGGTCGCCTGCGGCGCCGGCGGCGTCACCGCCGAGCTGCAGCAGGACGTGGCGGTGCGGCTGGCCCCGCTGACCGACCTGGACGCGGCCGGGATGCTCCGCTCCCTTGCGACCTTCTCGCTGCTGGACGGCTACCGCGGTACGCCACCAGTGGACATCGCCGCCGTCGAGGACATCTTGCTGCGGGTGAGCGCCCTGGCCGACGCCCACCCGGAGGTCCTGGAGCTGGACTGCAACCCGGTGGTCGCCGGCCCTGGCGGCGCCGTGATCGTCGACGCCCGCATCCGCATCGGCGCAGCACCCCCGCACACGCTGCTCGGCGCGCGCCCTCCAACTCCAAGCGGGTAGCTCCTGTTCCAGGAGCCGGCATCGACTCAGGGCACTACCTGCGACGGTCGTTCGGCTGGCCGTATCGGCTGGCCGCCGTCGTGGCGGGAGGGCAGTCAGTTCCGGGATCCTGCCGGCGGAGACGGCGCTGACCGTGCCGGCCGTGTCTGCGGCCGATCGTCGGGAAGGGAGCGGGCCGAACGACCCTCCACTGACCGGGCCGGGGCGGAGGCGGGGCCTTCGTCCCGCCAAACGCAGGCTGAACGGCCCTGCGGCGGCAGTCACGGCGGCCGTAGGCTCGCGGTGAGGAAAGGGTTGGGTGGCGGCCTGGTTGGGGGGCCCGGCCGTCACCCACCGCCACCGCGACGTCACCTGACGGCAGCAGGGAGGACCGCCATGACCCGCGAGGCCCACACAACCGACAAGATGGTTGCCGAGGTTGCCGTTGGCGCCGCCATCGGCATCGGTGTGCTGGTTGGCGCCGGCTGGCGGGAGCGACGGCACCTCGGCCGTGAGGCCCGGCGGCTCGCGAGGCGGCTGCGGTACCTGCGCGGCGTGGCGCGGGGGGAGTGCTACCGCCTGGCTGGGCGGCACCCTGACCCCGCGGTCGACGACAGCGTGCTGGCCGACCGGGTCCGCTCGACGCTCGACCCGGTCGAGCGATGGCTGGACCTGCCCCGCCTGCACGTCAGCGTCGACCGGTACGTGGTTCGCCTGCACGGCGAGGTCGACAGCGAGCTCGTCGCCGCGCTGCTGGCGGAGGTGGTCCGGGCGATCCCCGGGGTCGCCGGGGTGGACTCCCATCTCCACATCGGGCTGCTTCCCAGTGACACGCGGCCCCATCAGGGCCGGGCATACCAGCGGCGGCCGTCGCCGGCGTTGCGGCGGCTCCTCGCGGCGACGGGGCCGGCAACTGGCAACGGAAACCTGGTCGGTGGCCTGGCCCGAGCACGGCTCACCGCGCATGCGGCGGTGGCCTGCTTTGCCGCGTGCCTGCCTGCAGCCACACGCCGCCGGCTCCTCGCCGGGCTGCCGGGGGACGTCCGCCGCCTGGCCGTGCTCCCGCAGGGCCACCGCCCACCGCCGCTGGTCCTGGCCTCCGCTGACCTGCCTGGCCTGACCGCTGCGGTCGCAGCGTGGAGCCGGCTGGACGAGGCGGCGGCCGAGCAGGCGCTGGTGGCGGTGCTCGCGGCGCTGCGCGAGCAGCTCCCCGCGCGTCAGGCGGAGCGGATCGGCCATGCGGTTCCCACCGGCCTGCAACGCCCAGCAGGTCCTTGGGGGTGACCATGCCGGCGAGCCGTCCGTCGTCGTCGACCACTGGTAGGTGATGGATGCCGCGCTGATGGAGCAGGCGGGCGGCGGTCCGCAGCGACGCCCGGCGGGACGGTCACGACCGGCGCCGACATGACGGCGGCGGCGACGGTCCCCCGAGCCTTGGCGTGGTCCGCCGCCGCTGAGGCCTTGCGAAGGCCAGGACCGGCGCGAGTTGGCCTACCGGTTCTTCTTCCTTGAGGGCCAGGTCGGTCTCGGAGACGATCCCGAGCAGGCGCTGGTCTGGATCGACAACCGGGAGGGCGCCGATGCCGTGGCGGTGCAGCAGCCGTACCAGCTCCTTGAAGCTGGTGGCGGGTGCCACGCTGACCACTGGGGTGGTCATCACGTCGCTGACGGTGCGGTGCATGGTGGACCCTCCTCGGCCCTGGGCGGCCCCGTTCGACCAGGCATTCACTTTCGTTCGGCCTGACGATGGGCGCCGGTAGCGCAGGGGGCCAGAGCTGTTGGTCCCGCCGCCAGCAGGCCGGATGGCACACTCCCACCAGGGAGCTGTCGGCGGCTACAGCGGGATGGTGGCGCGGACGGTGGTGCCTTCGCCGGGAACCGACGACAGGGTCAGCTCGCCGCCGAGGTTGGCGACACGGGTGTCCATGTTGCCAAGCCCCTGGCCCCTGGTGGCGGTGGCGGGGTTGTAGCCGCGCCCGTCGTCCTCGATCGCCAGCACCGCCCAGCCATCGCCGTCGCTGCCGCTGTATTGACGATGCAGGGAGATCCGGCAGGTCGCCGCGTCGGCGTGGCGGTCGATGTTGGACAGCGCCTCGCGGACCAGCTGCACCACGTCGGCGGCCCGTGGCGCCAGCCTGGCCGCGACACGCTCGTCGAAGTCGGCCACGCAGGTGACGCCGGTGCGTTGCTCGAAGTCGGCGGCCAGGTCGCGGAGGGCCTGGGCGAGCTGGCGGTCGGCGAGGATGCCGGGTCTGAGCCCGAAGATGTAGTTGCGCAGGTCGCCGATGACGTGGTCCAGCTCGGCGACGCCGGCTTCGATGCGGGTGGCGACGGCGGGGTCGCCGGTGAGCATGGCGGTGCCTTGCAGGCGCATGCCGACGGCGAACAGGGCTTGGATGGCGCCGTCATGGAGTTCCCGGGCGATCCGTTCGCGGTCTTCCAGCAGCGCCAGCCGGGCAAGTTCCTGGCGGGCGCGGGCGTAGTCGAAGGCGACCGCTGCCTGGTCGGCGAACAACTCCACCAGCTCGATGTCGGCGTCGGTGAAGGGCACGCCGGCGCCAGCGCCGGGCTGGTCCTGGGCAAAGTGGGCCTGGCCGCCCGCGTCGGGGCCGGGGTGGGCGCGGCGGGCGACGGTCAGCGTGCCGAAGACCTGGCCGTGGGCGCGCAAGGGCACAAACATCGCGGGGCCGAACTCGTCGGTGTGCCGCGCGGGTTGCTTGAAGGCCCGCTCGTCGGCGGCGGCGTTGGCCAGCACGATGGTCTTGCCGGTGCGCATTGCTTCCCCTGACACCGAGCCCTCCACCGGGACCCGCAGCCCGCGCAGCTCCTCGGCGTGGAGGCCGTCGGCGACGGTCAGCGTTAGGTGCGCGGAACCGGCGGCACCGGCACCGGGGTCGGCACCGGGGTCGGCGACGGCGATCGTGGTCAGGTCGGCTTCGGCCAGCTCGCGGGCACGGCGGGCCACCAGCTCCAAGGTGGTATCCAGGCTCGCGCCACCCAGGGTCGCGGCGATCACCTCCCGGAGTGCCTCCAGCCGCTGGGCGCGCCCCTGCGCCTCCTCATACAGCCGCGCGTTGGCGATCGCTACCCCCGCCTGGGTCGCCAGCACCGTCAGGGCGCGTTCGTCCTCGGCGTCGAACTCGGGCGCGCCCTGTTTCTCGGTCAGATATAGGTTGCCGTAGACCAGCCCATGGGCGACGACCGGCGCGCCCAGAAACGACCGCATCGGCGGATGGTTGCGCGGAAACCCTACCGAGCGGGGATCGGTGGTCAAGTCGGCCAGGCGCAGCGGGCGGGCGTCGTTGATCAGCACCCCAAGGATCCCCCGGCCGACCGGGAGGTGGCCGATTTGGGCGCGCTGGTGGGCGCTGATGCCGGTGGTGATGAAGTCGACAAGCAGGCCGTCCTTGCCGAGCACCCCAAGGGCACCGTAGCGGGCACCAGTGACGGTGGCGGCGGCGTCGACGATGCGTTGCAGCACCAGCGGCAGCGACAGCTCCGACGCCAGTGCCAGGCCTGTCTCCAGCAGCAGGGCGTTGTGGTCATTTTGCATGGATGATGTAGATTCAGGATGCATCGTCACCTCTAGGGCTACGGTAGCATCCGCCCGCTTTACCTGACAGCACTCTGGCCAGCTGCTGCCTGCCACCCGCCAGCTCGCTGGGCGCCGGGCTCCCTCCCGGTCCCGTGCATGGACCTGGGCCGGAGGTCACCGTGCTGGCGGGGCCTTCGACCCTTGGCCGGTACGCGCGGTTCGGTCAGGGTAGGGCTATGCAAAGCAGGCCGACTCACAGACTGCACGGGATCACCGGCGCCTGGCAGTGGCAGGGTGCCTGGCGACGGAGGGCGGCATTGGCTGCCGTCGTCGCCGGTCTGGGTGGCGGTGTGGTGGCGCGGCTGGTGGGAGCCGGCGGTGTTGGCCGGCTGCTGTTAACGCTGACGGTGGTAGTGGCGCTGGTGCCGCTGGCGGTGTCGGTCGGGCGCGAGCTGGTCCGGCGGATGCCGGGTGTGGACGTGATTGCGCTGCTGGCGCTGGCGGGTGCGCTGGCGCTTGGCGAGGTGCTGGCTGGCGCGGTGATCGCGGTGATGCTGGCGACCGGCAGGCTGCTTGAGGGCTATGCGGGCGAGCGGGCCCGCCGCGAGCTCAGCGCGCTGCTGCGCCGCGCTCCGCAGACCGCGCACCGCTACCAGGACCAGGGGCGGCAGGGCGGGCTGCTCACCTGTCCGCTGGAGGGCGGTGCGGCGCGGCGACCGGCTGCTGGTGGGGCCGGGCGAGGTGGTCCCGGCCGACGGGACCGTCCTGAGCCTCGGCGCGGTGCTGGACGAGTCGGCGCTGACCGGCGAGGCGACCCCGGTGGAGCGGGGCAGGGGCGATCCGGTCCGAAGCGGTGCGGTCAACGCCGGGGCACCGTTCGACCTGCTGGCCAGCGGCACCGCGGCCGAGAGCACCTATGCGGGGATCGTGCGGCTGGTCGAGCAGGCGCAGCGGTCCAAGGCGCCGTTTGTGCGCCTGGCCGACCGCTACGCGCTGGCGTTCGTACCGCTGACGCTAGCGGCGGCCGGAGCCGCGTGGGCGCTGTCGGGCAGCGCGGTCCGGGCGCTGGCGGTCCTGGTCGTGGCCACGCCCTGCCCGCTGATCCTCGCCGTCCCGGTCGCGATCGTGGCGGGGATCTCGCGGGCGGCGCGCCGGGGGGTGATCGTCAAGAGCGGCGCGGTGCTGGAGCGCCTGGCCCGGACGCGGGTGCTACTGATCGACAAGACCGGCACGCTGACCG
>WNFX01010303.1_pt1 | contig 13047 bp, 9 predicted proteins | sample 5400111 | NCBI WGS metagenome assembly WNFX01 (sample SAMN13153363, study PRJNA577476) | soil metagenome | isolation source: 40 cm soil or saprolite under grassland replicate 1 | place: USA:California | collected 2016-06-15
TTATGATTTTTCCGGAATCAAAGAAGGAAATTATAAAGTGAGGGTAAGTCACGTAGGTTATAAACCTGCATTTACGCAAAGCTTTTCTTTAAGTTCATCTGATGTATTTGTACCAGAATTAAAACTGTCCAAAATTTTTGGTGCCCTAAGCAATGTAACTGTTACCGCACAAAAACCAATGGTGGAAATAAAAGCTGATAAAACGATTCTCAATGTAGAGGGTACCATCAATGCGGTAGGATCGAATGCATTGGAATTGCTGCGGAAATCACCGGGAGTGTTACTTGATAAGGACGATAACATCAGCCTGGCGGGAAAAAACGGAGTACAGGTTTATATTGATGGAAGATCAACTCCTTTATCAGGACAAGATCTTGCCACCTATCTCAAAACCTTGCAATCTTCCCAAATAGAGGCGATTGAACTCATCACGAATCCATCGGCAAAATATGATGCTGCAGGTAATGCCGGTATCATTAATATTAAATTGCTAAGGAACAAGTCCTTTGGAACAAACGGTTCTGTGAATGCAGGATGGAATATTGCAACCTTTGCTAAATATAATGCGGGTGCTTCATTGAACTATCGTAACAAAAACATAAACATCTTCAGCAGCTATAGTTTTAGTTACACACCGAACGAGCAAAATATAACAATCAAAAGAACAGTTTTGGATAGTTTTTTCGATCAGCAGAACACCATCCTCGATAAACGTAAGGCACATAGTTTCAAAATCGGCGCGGATTATTTTATTAATAAGAAGAACACGATTGGTGTTATGGTGAATGGAATATTTGCGGATCCAACGTCAAACGGTAATGGCAAAACTTATATTTCGAACACAAATACTAACACAGTTGATCGCATTTTGCTTGCTGATAACAGCACCGATATGAAAAGGCATAATGCAAATGTCAACCTCAACTATAATTATACAGATCCTAAAGGCGCCAGTTTTGTGTTGAATGCAGACCGCGGAACATACGATCTCAACAGTGATCAACTTCAAGGGAATTATTATTACGATCCTACGGGTCAGGTAAAGCAAGGCAATGTAATCTATCATATGCTTTCACCATCGCAGATCAATATCAATTCCGTCAAAGCAGATTACGAGCAGAATTTCTTAAAAGGAAGATTGGGCTTCGGTGCAAAATCAGCCTGGATAAAAACTGATAATGATTTTCAGCGCTATAATGTATATATATCAGGAGAGGACATGGATAAGGACCGCAGCAATCATTTTATTTATAAAGAAAACATCAATGCGGGCTATGTGAATTATAACCGTCAATATAAAAAATTTATGATCCAGGGCGGTGTTCGCATAGAAAATACTGCTTCGGAGGGAGCATCAAATGGATTAAAATATAATGGAAACAATTATGTTCCCAATATTTCTTCATTCAAAAGATCTTATACTGATCTGTTTCCCAGTGTGGCAATAACCTTCAATAAAAATCCAAAAGGACCGTGGAGTATCAATTATAGTCGCCGCATTGACCGTCCTGCTTACCAGGATCTGAATCCGTTTGAGTTTAAACTGGACGAATACACTTTTATGAAAGGCAATATTAATCTTCGCCCGCAGTACACAAATAGTTTCGGCATTACCCGTACTTGTAAGTACAGAATAACCACAACATTGAACTATAGTCATGTAAAAGATTTGTTCACCATGATCATTGACACGACTGAAAAATCAAAAGCTATTGCTTCGAAGAAGAACTTAGCGACGCAGGACATTATCAATTTCAATGTGAGTTATCCTTTTCAATATAAACGGTACAGTTTGTTCACCAACATCAGCACCAATTATTCAAAATACAAGGCTGATTTTGGTGAAGGTCGCAAAGTGGATCTGAATGCCTTTGGTTTCAATTTTTTTGCACAGAACAGTTTGAGGTTTGCAAAAACATGGACAGCAGAGTTGAGTGGCTTCTACAATGCACCAACTATTTATATGGGAAATTTTAAAGGAAAATCTATATATAATGTTGATGCGGGCTTATCAAAACAAGTAATGAAAGGAAAAGCTGTTATTAAAACTTCTGTGAGCGATGTATTTCATACCATGAAATTCAGGGCTGCATCAGATTTTGCCGGCCAGGAAACGAAATTCAGTTACCGCCAGGAAAGCCGGCAGCTCAAACTCAACTTTAATTATCGGTTTGGAAGTAATACAGTGAAGGCTGCCAGACAACGGACAAGTGGCGCAGAAGACGAATTAAAAAGAGTGCAGCAGAGTGGTGGAATCCTGGGAAATAATTAGAATTCGTAAACCAATAAATCAAAATTATATTATTAACTAAAAATCAATTTTATTATGAAACAGATTATTCTTTCCGTTGCAATCGTTCTTACTGCATTACTTCTTTGCCACTGCTGAGACTGATTGATTATCGATGAAAAAAACGAGGGAGGTTTTACTTCCCTTTTTATAATTTTTGGAAGCGATAAACATATCAGCCATTACACCAGGAGACTCATCTTGAAAGAAACTAAAATGACTGCAGATATTAACCTCAAATAAAATGACGAACAGTAAAAATAACATTTCCCTCCGTAGAGCTGCTCTCATCGCAGGGCTTGGCTTATTTATCATGGTAATAGCAGCCCCCTTTGCTGAACTTTACGTATACCCAAAGCTTATTGTTGCGGGTAACGCAGCTGAAACGGCTAAAAACATTATATCAAATAAAGCGCTTTTCATTTCCTGTATATTCGGCTACCTGGTGACCTTTATTTGTGATGTGTTGGTTGCCTGGGCACTTTATGTTTTGCTAAAACCAGTAAATGAGAATCTCTCGCTACTTACGGCATGGTTTAGATTGGTGTATGCGGTTATTGCCTTAGTTGCGCTTCTTAATCTTGTTAATGTTTTACAACTATTGAATACCGCCGATTACGTAGCAGCATTTCAGGCAGATCAGGTAATGATTTCTCTCAACGCATTTAGACATGATTGGTACTTTGGACTATTGTTTTTTGGTATTCATCTTGGACTCCTTGGTTATTTAGTTTTTAGGTCGGGATATATTCCGAGAGTACTTGGAGTATTGCTGATCATTGCTGGTTTAGGCTATCTTGTAACTACTTTAAAGGCTTATCTATTTCCCAATCTCAATTTAGATATTGCCAGGTTTACGTTTTATGGGGAATTGATCTTTATGCTATGGTTACTAATCAAAGGGTCAAAGATTAAAGAATCAAATAAAGAGATTATTTGGTTCGAATCTGTTTCTTATGAGTAGTATATTAAAAAAAGCGAAAAGCTAAAAAAAGAATAACGACACACAATATTCTATTGGCGAATATGACGGTAACGAAAAACAACCAGCTTCAAATCGCTATTCAGCTTACTTCACCTAACGAGAACAAAAAGTCAATCAAAAAATTCGGGATGCCAGATTTTTCAATATAGCAACTCCATATTTTTTTCCCATGCTATTTAGGTGATTGGAATAACTATGTCGTTCGTTTACCATAACCCGCTGTTCATTGACACCCGCTACCAGTGCTTTCTTTAATTAGATATTCTTGTATAATAATAGCTGGTAAACCGTATAAAATCAGTTTTAAAATATAACAAACAAATCAAATCTACTATTATGAAACAGATCATTCTTTCCATTGTGATTTCTCTTATGGCAATAGTTGTAATGGCCCAAACGAATGTACTTCGTCAGTCAGTCAATTATGAAGCAGCCAGCTGGAAAATATGGTTGTTAGACAACCCAGAACAAATAACGATTGTTGCTCCTCCAACTATAGCCCAATCAAAAACTGAATTGCAATCTATCAAACAGGGAATGGGTAAGCTTAATGAAAAAAAATTGACGGCAATAAAATATTGGGATGCCGGGGCACCTTCTTACCGCTGGAATCAAATTGTACTTGGATTGATAGACCTGAAGCCAGAAATACAGCTGCGCATGCCGGCATCATGGATGAATATTGCCATTTATGATGCAACGATATTGGCATGGAAAGAAAAGATCAAATACAAAAGGAAACGTCCAACCGATCTTGATCCTTCATTTAAACCTACTATCAATACACCATTAACTTACTCGTATCCCTGTGAACATTCTGTGACCGCTGCAGCGGCAGCATATGTGCTTGTGTATTTTTTTCCTGAAAAAGCAGATTCAATAATGTGCAGGCGTACAATTTCCAAGTGATGTTGAAGCCGGTTGGAAATTGGGTGAGCAGATAGCTAAACAAATTATTGAAAAAGCAAAGAACGATGGCTCAGCTAAGGTTTGGGATGGAAAAATGAATAAGGATCCAAAAAAATGGACCGGTGCTTATCCTATGGGAATAACGCTCAGTTCATTTACACCAATCGTGATACGTTCAGCTGATCAGTTTCGGCTGCCGCCTCCGCCGGATTTTGAAAAGGATATGAACGAATTGAAGAATTTCAAACGAACCGCTAACTCTAATTATATCGCCTATTTCTGGGCAAACAACGGCCCCGGATTATGGAACGACCTGGCAAGTCAGAAGATGTTTGAATACCGTATATCCGATGATGCGCCGGCAGTTGCACGTGTATACACAGTACTGAATGTGGCATTTCATGAGGCTGTGATCGCAATCTTTGATTCCAAATATGCATATTGGGGCATCAGGCCAAATCAATACGACAGCACTTATAAACCGCTGATAACAACTCCGCCCTTTCCCGGTTATCCTTCCGGCCATGCCGCAGGTGCTGCAACCACTTGCGCGGTGCTGGAATATTTTTTTCCTGCTGATGCGCAGCAGTTTCACAAACTAGCCCAGGAGTGTGCCGATTCACGATTCTATGCAGGTATTCATTTTCGTGCAGATAATGAATCAGCACTCAAGATGGGCGGTTTCGCTGAGGCATTCGTCAGGGAAGGACTAACCGTGTCAGGTGATGCAGTAGCGACTGCTCACAATATCCTGGCTTCCGAACAGATGTATCGTTATGGTTTTGTCGCTGATCTCGTCACCCTTATTTGCGGTACTATTTTGTCACTCATTTTCTATATCCTGTTTAAGCCAGTGAACAGGAACCTTTCTTTACTTGCCTTAATATTCTCCATCACAGCTGGTGCAGTTATGGCTATCAACTTGCTCAATCAACTTGCACCTTTATTGCTCTTGCATAACACGAGTTATTTAAAGGCATTTACAATTGGGCAGTTGCAAACCAGTTCGCTATTCTTTCTCAATTTGCAATCACAAGGCTATAACATCAGCCTTTTACTATTCGCCTTTTATTTTCCAATTATTGGATGGCTTGTTTATAATTCAAATTTTCTTCCCCGAATTCTGGGCGTTATTTACGCCATGGCAGGTTTAGGTTATCTAATCAATAGTCTTGCGTGGTTTCTTTTTCCTCACTTAGCTGCACTTCTTTTTCCCTATGTTTTACTTCCTGCCTTAATAGGAGAAACTTCTATGAGCCTATGGCTAATATTTAAGGGTGTGAACGTCGAAAAAACTTAGAAAGGTATCAAAGTGTCATATCAAGTGAACAAAAAAACAAAAAATGAAAAAGGTAAATAAAGTAATAAAATTTGGAGAAGACGTAGAGGGATATAGCATTCCTGTTTTAAATGAACGTGAAATAAGAGCATCAGCGGGAATCCTGTTTGTATTTATGTTCGTCTCTTTAATGCTAATCCTGTTTAAAGAGAATTTCTTAATGATCAAGTATTTTATTATTATATTTCTTACAGATTTAATAATACGTGTCTTTGTTAACCCTAAGTTTTCACCTTCATTAATAATAGGGCGTTTGATTGTCAGCCGGCAAGTCCCCGAGTATGTTGGGGCTGCTCAAAAAAAATTTGCCTGGAAAATAGGTATAGTTCTGGCAAGCTTGATGTTCTTTCTTCTAGTAGTAGTAAATTCGACTAGCATTATAACAGGTTTTACTTGCCTGATTTGCCTGGTATTCTTATTCTTTGAATCGGCGTTTGGTATTTGTTTAGGGTGTTTATTTTATGGTTTGTTTTACAAAGATGAAGCTCAATACTGTGCAGGTGAAATTTGTGAGGTAACAAAAAAACAAGATATTCAAAAGACATCATGGGTACAAATTCTTATTGTTTTGGGTTTTATTGCGTATGTTATATTGACAATAGTTTTTTTTAATGATCATTTTAGTGAAAATCCAAAGAACTTGTGGCAAATTATAAATTCCGGACTATCTAAATAAAATCGCAAGAGGTAGCGAATAAATAAAACCCAAGCAGCACAAAGACTCTAACATTATGCGTTATTCTTAATCAGTAATAAAATGAAAGCTGCTGTCCGTTCAAAATATGGTTCATCGGAAGTTTTAAGTATAAAAGAGATTAATAAGCCAGCTCCAAAGGGCAATGAAGTATTGATAAGAGTGTATGCGGCCAGCGTAAACAGAACCGATAATCATGTACTCACCGGCAGGCCATTTATCATGCGGTTGTTCACAGGCTTATTCAAACCGAAATTGGCAGTTACAGGTTCAGACTTTGCGGGCCAGATTGAAGCAACAGGTTCAGCCGTAAAATCTTTTAAAGCCGGCGATAAAGTGATGGGCTTTGGTGGCGTTTTTGGCATCGGATCACATGCACAATACATAACATTTCCGGAAACCAAAAGAATTGTATTGATGCCCGGCAACATAACTTATGAACAGGCAGCAGCTTGTTTGGAGGGCACATACTATGCGGCTTTTGGTATTACCTATATAAAACCCGTGGCCGGACAAAAAGCATTGGTATATGGTGCTACGGGTGCAATCGGTTCAGCCTATGTACAGTTTTTGAAATATTATGGTGTGTATGTTACGGCAGTGTGTGCTGCTGAGAACAGTGAATTAGTAAGATCATGGGGAGCTGATAAAATAATTGATTATAAAACAGAGGATTTTACAAAGGATGAAGAGCGATATGATTATGTTTTTGATGCGGTGGGCAAAAGCAGTTTTGTCAAATGTAAACCGCTGTTAAAGAAGAATGGAATTTTTACTTCATCAGGCGGATTTGAAAATTTGTTCTGGGCACTTATTACGAAGTTATCAGGCGGAAAAAAAGTTTTATTCGTTCCTCCAAAGGATATTAATTCTACCCTGGGTTTTATAAAAGACCTGGTTGAAAAAGGAAGCTTCAAGCCGGTAATAGATAGAAAATATCCGATTGATAAAATAGCTGAAGCATTTAAATTCGTGGCTACTGGTCAAAAAATAGGAAATGTTATCATTACAATGGACGTTTAACTATTTTACAGACGATATCATTGCTGAGACATATTGGAAGAGTGTTGATAAATGAACTTGTTAAATACAATATCCCCGAAATAAACCATTCGCAAATAACATTCTATTTCAGCAAAAGCATTTACAATTTTAAGAAGTGATCAATTATACATTAGCAAGAACAAAAGAGGAGTTGCTAGGTATATTAGACCTGCAAAAAATTAATCTTTCCAGTGCTTTAACAAAAGATGAAATCGTAAGCCAGGGCTTTGTAACGGTAAACCACAGTTATAATCAATTAAAAAATCTTAACGATATTGAAAATCATATCATCGCCAAGGACAATGATAAAGTGATCGCTTACCTATTGGCTATGACTCAACAGTCGAGGTTTGATCTTCCCATTCTAATTCCGATGTTTGAGCAGCTTGAAAAAATTTCATTCCGAAACAAATTAATTTCTGAATATAATTATATTGTCGTTGGGCAAGTTTGTGTTGACAAGCTTTATAGAGGAAAAGGTATTCTAGATAAGTGTTATGCCACGTATAAAAATCAGTTTGGAACCAAATACGATTTCGCCATAACAGAAATAGTATGTACAAATTTGCGTTCGCTTCACGCACATAAAAGAATTGGCTTCATAGAAATTGATACATACAAATCAAATGACAAAACTGAATGGTGCATAGTTCTCTGGGACTGGGGAAAAACCAGTTAGAGCTCTTTGCATCGTTGCCACAGATTTTGAATGGTTGTTTGGTCAGAAGTTTTATTCCCTTTAAATTTAATAAAGATTTAATCCCCATCCTTGTTTTACTAACTCACATGAGAATACGATAGAGAAACCGATTGCTAATTTTAAAACCATGTAAAATGAGAAAACAGACCAGAATCTCACTGCTTCTCTGTGCTTTCATGTTGCCTTCATTGCTTTTTGCTCAAACCGTGATCAATGGCCGGGTAACGGAAGCCGGAACAAACAACCCCTTATTGGGTGTTACTGTTAACGAAAAAGGAACAAATCATTTAACGCAGACCGACGCAGACGGAAAATTTTCAATTTCGGTAAACAGTAGCCAGGCGAAGCTTGTGATAACTTATGTGGGTTATGTATCACAAACTGTTGACGCAAGCAATAACATGTCCGTAAGCCTTACCGTCGATAATACTAAATTGAGTGAGGTTGTCGTAACGGGCCTGGCCAGTTCTGTAAAAAGAACCAACCTGGCAAATGCCGTGGCAACCGTTACCGGAAAAGAACTTATAGGCACCACCGTGCAACCAACAGTTGATGCAGCTTTGTATGGAAAAATTACCGGGGCAAATATTTCTGCTAATTCAGGTGCACCCGGTGGAGGGATCTCTGTAAAACTTCGCGGCATCACTTCATTGGTAGCTAATTCGCAACCTTTATTTATTGTTGATGGTGTTTATTTTGACAACTCTTCGATTAATGCCGGACTAAATGTAGTTTCAAAAGCAGCCGGACAGGGAAGTATTCAATTCCAGGATGACCCATCCAATCGTGTTGCAGACCTGGACCCGGAAGATATTGAGCGTATTGAAATTTTAAAAGGTGCATCCGCCGCCGCTATTTATGGATCAAGGGCTGCGGGTGGGGTTGTTATCATTACTACAAAAAGAGGAAGATCAGGCAAACCCCGGATTGAAATTGATCATTCTATTGGCGTGCAAATGCAGTTACGCAAATTGGGTCAGCGTGACTGGGATGATGCAAAGGTTCAGGCTTCATTTGGTGCTAATGGCCTGGCTTATTACACTGCTAATAACAAGAAAATATATAATTACGAAAAGGAACTTTACGGCAATCATGGATTAATGAATAATACAAGATTAAGCGTAAGCGGTGGCAACGATAGAACAACATACTATGTCGGTTTTACACGCAAGGATGATGAAGGTATTGTAAAAAAGACCGGATACCGGAAATCTTCATTCAGGTTAAACCTGACTCAAAAAGTTACAAAATTTCTTGATCTCGCTGTAAATGCCAACTATGTTGAATCGGAAGCGAACCGGGGATATTTTAATAATGACAACACCAGCACAACGCTGGGTGTTGCATTTGTGTCTACTCCATCATGGGTCAATCTCTATCCGGACGCAAATGGTAACTATCCGAACAATCCCTTCGTTCCTTCCAATTTTATTCAAACAAGAGATCTTATTACCAATAAAGAAAAAGTGAATCGAACTTTAATGGGTGGTAATGCCACCTGGAAAGTTTTCAATAATAGCAAACATGATCTGAAGATAATTGCCCGGGGTGGCATTGACAATTATACCTTAAACACCATTGCCATCTTTCCCCAGGAGTTGCAGTTTGAAAAAAATGGGAATGGTACAAACGGAGCGTCGATTTACGGAACAACTATTACAAGAAACAGCAATTACAGCTTTTTTGCTTTGCATGAATTCAAACCAAACAGCAGTCTAAGCTTTCGTACCCAGGCAGGTATTACAGAAGAGAATGTAAACATTAATAACGTGGTGAATACTGCCACTCAATTGATCGGTACACAAACCAACGTCGACCAGGCAGGTTCCATACGAGCCGTTCAACTAAGAACTTTGCAAAGGGATCGCGGATTCTTTGTACAGGAAGAGTTTAATTACAATGATATTGCCATTATTACGGCGGGTCTCCGGGGCGATAAATCATCAAGAAATGGAGACGCCAATAAATTGTATTACTATCCAAAATTATCAGGAGCATTTAATATTCACCAGTTGTCATCCTGGAATTCTGATAAAATAAGCCAGTTGAAAATAAGAGCTGCGTATGGCCAGTCGGGGAATTTTGCACCCTTTGGAGCTATCTATACTCCACTAGTTCCAGTCGTATTTAATGGAAGTACTGGTTCGCTGATAGGATTAACACAGGGTAACAAATCATTAGGACCGGAGAAACAATCGGAACTTGAAACGGGTTTAGATGTGGGTATACTGCATAATAGAGTAACTCTCGAAGTGACATATTACACGAAAAAAGTTGATGACCTGTTATTAAATGTGCAGATTCCCACTTCAACAGGCTTTTCTTTTGCGTGGAAAAATGTAGCAAGCATTAAAAATAAGGGAGTGGAAATAGGATTAAATGCTGTTCCCTTTCATAAAAATGGATGGAATTGGAATTCAGGAATCAATTTCTGGAAAAATGATGCTAAGGTAACGAGGCTTGATGTACCTGCATTTAATACCGGCGCTTTTGGAGCCACGCTGGGAACTTACAGGATACAGAAAGGAAAAAGCCCAACCCAAATAGTCGGGATAGCCGGACCGGGTGATAAAGTAGATCCAGAATCAGGGCTTGCTGTTTTTGGGGATGCAGAACCTGATTTTCAAATATCATTTTCAGAAAACGTGACTTATAAACAATGGGAATTTTCTGTGCTGATGCATTGGAAGCAGGGAGGAAAAAACATTAATCTTTCTACCTTGCTATCTGATATTTTTGGTACCTCACCTGATTATGATAAAAAAACCTTGGATCCAACAGGAGCGCTTGCCAATGGGCCTTTTCGCCTGCATGCCTTAGGAACGACGGCAGAACCATGGGTAGAAAATGCTGGTTATTTCAGAATTCGTGAAATAGGATTGAGTTATCATTTACCGAAACAATGGTTTAAAAACATTGCCGATGTAAAAGTTGGTTTTTCAGGTCGTAACCTGTTTAACTGGTTTAAGTACAATAGTTACGATCCGGAGGTTAGCAATTTCGGGGTGAATGCCATTTCGAGTAATGTTGAGGTAACACCCTTTCCTTCTGCCAAGAGTTTCAATTTTGATGTTAGTGTGAACTTTTAAAGCAGACGAAATCACATTCTTTCATTCACAAACCAAGAAATATGAAATACTTTTTTAAAAATATATTCAGTATCATTTTTATTCCGGTTCTTTTACTTATTTATTCTTCATGCAAAGTAGAACCGATCCTTGATCCCAATAATCCGGGACTGGGCCCTATTTCTGCCAATCCAACGTTGGGAGAAATTCAAAATCTTGTCACCGGTATTGAATCAGGCATGAGAGATGCCATTAATTTTTATCTCGACGATGTAGGAGTAATAGGCCGCGAGTTCTATCGTTTTTCGACTTCTGATCCGAGGTTTACATCAGACCTGCTTGGCAAGGAGACCGCGGTATTAGATAACAATACTTTTTATATCACGAATCCTTTTGCAGCCAGGTACCGCGTTGTTAAAAACACAAATATTTTATTGGATGGTCTCACAAATACGACGGCCGATATTACACCTGAACAGCGTGCTGTCGGTAAAGCTTATGCCAATACAATAAAAGCACACGAACTACTGATGGTATTGAATCTTGAATATGATAACGGGATCAGGGTAGATGTGTCAAATCCTGATGCCTTAGGTCCTTTTCTGACAAAGGATCAATCGTTTGATGAAATAAGCAATTTACTGAACACTGCTTATACTGATCTTAGCACCAACGCGGCTACAGCCTTCCCGTTTTCAACTACTCTTTTCAGCAATACTGCCGGCGAGTTCGCCAAATTCAACAGGGCACTTGCAGCAAGAGTAGATGTATATAAATCGGACTGGAGTGGAGCAATTACAGATCTGGGTAATTCTTTTTTTGATATCAATGGTGATCTTAGCGCAGGCGCATATTATCTTTTTTCTTCTGCGGGAGGTGATCAGTTGAACCCCATGTTCTTCCCTCAAAATTCAAGCGGTGAAACAAGGGTTGCAGAGCCATCATTCATTACAGATGCCCAGGCGGGAGACACAAGACTTTCTAAAGCACCTGCGAGAACGTCTTCTACTACACAAGATGGGCTGACAAGCAGCTACGATTTTTTCGTTTATAAAACCAATGTTGACAAAATACCCATTATCCGGAACGAAGAATTGTTGCTGATATATGCAGAGGCAAATGCACAGTTAGGCGCAGTGGCTGATCTGACAAATGCCGTTACAGCGATCAATAAGATCCGCAGTGCTGCAGGTTTGCCGGCATATAGCGGAGCTGTTACCCAAACAGCTATCATTGATGAAATGCTGAAACAAAGAAGATACTCCCTGTATGGCGAAGGCCATCGATGGATCGATATGCGGCGTTACGACAGGTTGAATACATTACCCATTGCCCGTGCAGGTGATGATGTTTGGACGCAGTTTCCGCGGCCAGCTACCGAGTAAAAAATTTTACCCACTGAAAGCCCTTTCGTATTTATGAAAGGGCTTTTGATTAGTCAAACCTCCGAAAAAACCCAGATGCGAATAAAAAAAATTATCACCAGGATAATTTTATTGTTGCTGTTCATTACTATTGGTCTGTTTATATGGTTCACGTTGACCGTTTTTCCAGCTATCAGTGGTTACGGCTCAAAAAATTTATGCTCGGCGGTTTACCTGCAGCATCGTAATCCGGCTGATGTCATAAAAGAAGACCTCGCGGATTTTCCTTTATCACTCGGAACATTTACGCTAAATGAAAAAGATTCCTCAGTCACAGGTTCTGTGTGGGGATTTACAAAAAGAAAAACAATTTACCGAAAAAGAATTGGCTGTACACTTATCAACGATTTTAGTGAGGAAGATGTCCGCAAGCAACAATTTTTAGTTCCTTCAAAACCGAACATTGATACCGACACTATTCCCTGGCCTTACGGCGATAGAATAAAAAATACAATAACTGCAAGCATCAATAAAGTGCAACTGCAAAAAGCAGTAGACAATGTAATGAATGGAACAACAGCAGATGGCAAGCCTGGTTATACGAGGGCTGTGCTCGTTGTATATGATGGAAATATAATAGCAGAAAAATATGCG
>WNFX01004893.1_pt1 | contig 13046 bp, 8 predicted proteins | sample 5400111 | NCBI WGS metagenome assembly WNFX01 (sample SAMN13153363, study PRJNA577476) | soil metagenome | isolation source: 40 cm soil or saprolite under grassland replicate 1 | place: USA:California | collected 2016-06-15
GGAAAACCACTACCGGGACCTGTGCGACATCGAGTTCACCATCGAGCGCGGCAAGCTGTGGATGCTGCAGACCCGGGTGGGCAAGCGCACCGCGGGCGCGGCGTTCCGGATCGCCACCCAGCTCGTCGACCAGGGCCTCATCGACATGGACGAGGCGCTCACCCGGGTCACCGGCGACCAGCTCGCCCAGCTGATGTTCCCCCGCTTCGACGCCGGCCACGGGGCCAAGAAGATCACCACCGGGGTCAGCGCCTCGCCGGTCGCCGCGGTCGGCAAGGCGGTCTTCGACTCCGCGACGGCCGTGGAGCGGGCCGCCGCCGGGGAGGCGGTCATCCTGGTCCGCCGCGAGACGAACCCCGACGACCTGCACGGGATGATCGCCGCCAAGGGCATCCTGACCAGCCGCGGCGGCAAGACCAGCCACGCCGCCGTGGTGGCCCGCGGGATGGGCAAGACCTGTGTCTGCGGCGCCGACGAGCTTGAGGTGGACACCAAGGCCGGGCGGGTCACCGCACCAGGCGGGGTCGTGGTCAACGAGGGCGACGTGCTGTCCATCGACGGCACCAGCGGTGTCGTCTACCTCGGTGAGGTGCCGGTCGCCGACTCACCGGTCGTGCGGTACTTCGAGAGCGGCCTGGACACGGACGCCGACGACCTGGTCAAGGCCGTGGACAGGATCATGAAGCACGCCGACGGGCGGCGCCGCCTCGGGGTGCACGCCAACGCGGACACCGGCGAGGACTGCGCGCGGGCCCGCCGGTTCGGCGCGGGCGGCGTTGGCCTGGTCCGCACCGAGCACATGTTCCTCGGCGAGCGCCGCCAGCTCGTCGAGCGGCTCATCCTGGCCGAGGACGAGGCGGGCCGCCAGGCCGCGCTGAACGCGCTCGAGCCGCTGCAGCGCGGCGACTTCGTGGAGATCCTGGATGCGATGGACGGCCTGCCGGTCACCATCCGGCTGATCGACCCGCCACTGCACGAGTTCCTGCCCGACCTCACGGACCTGTCGGTCAAGGTGGCGCTGGCCGGGGACGAGGCCACCGAGCAGGACCGTAAGCTGCTTGACGCGGTGCGCCGCCTGCACGAGCAGAACCCCATGCTCGGCCTGCGCGGCGTCCGGCTCGTCCTGGTCATCCCCGGCCTGCTGGACATGCAGGTCCGCGCGATCGCGCACGCCGCGGCCGAGCTGAAGAAGGCGGGCAAGGACCCGAAGCCGGAGGTCATGATCCCGCTGACCGCCTCGGTGCAGGAGATGGAGATCGCCCGGGAGGCGACGGCGAAGGTGCTGGCCGAGGTCGAGGCGGAGACCGGCGCCGGAGTCCACACCATGATCGGGACCATGATCGAGGTGCCGCGGGCGGCGATGATCGCCGGCGAGATCGCCAAGTCGGCCGAGTTCTTCTCCTTCGGCACCAACGACCTGACCCAGATGGGCTGGGGCTTCTCCCGCGACGACGTCGAGGGCGCGTTCTTCAGCCGCTACATCGAGCTGGGCGTGTTCGGCGTCTCCCCGTTCGAGACCATCGACACCGAGGGCGTCGGCCGGATGGTGCGCATCGCCAGTGAGGAGGGCCGGGCGACCCGTCCGGACCTGGAGCTCGGCGTTTGTGGCGAGCACGGCGGCGACCCCGACTCGGTCCACTTCTTCCATCAGGTGGGGCTGAACTACGTGTCCTGCTCGCCGTTCCGGGTGCCGGTCGCCCGGCTCGAGGCGGGCCGGGCCGTGGTGCTCGAGAGTGCCGGGGGCAGCGACAGCAGGTGAGGGAGCACCCGGGCTACGACTCCCACGCGACCGCCCGCTGGGTGGCCGAGCCGCCGAAGCGGGCGCAGGCCTTCCAGCGGGGGCCGTTCGTGCGGGACCGGGCCCGGGTGCTGCATTCTTCCGCGCTGCGCCGCCTGGCCGCCAAGACGCAGGTCGTCGAAGTCGGGGCGGGCGACTTCCCGCGCACCCGGCTGACCCACTCGCTGGAGTGCGCCCAGATCGGGCGGGAGCTGGGTGAGGCCCTCGGCTGTGATCCCGACCTGGTGGACGCCGCGTGCCTGGCCCACGACCTGGGGCACCCGCCGTTCGGCCACAACGGGGAGATCGTCCTGGCCGGCCTGGCGGCCGGCTGCGGCGGGTTCGAGGGGAACGCGCAGAGCCTGCGGCTGCTGACCAGGCTGGAGGCCAAGGTCCCGGGGGCCGGCCTCAACCTGGCCCGCGCCACGCTGGACGCGACGATCAAGTACCCCTGGCCGGCCGGCCCTGGCCCGGCGCCCCGGCCGGACGGCGCGGCGGCCACCCAGTTCCCCCCGCCCGGCCTGCCCGGGGAGGAGGCCCTGCCGGCCCCGCAGAAGTTCGGCTACTACGCCGACGACGGCGAGGTGTTCGGCTGGATCCGGGACGGGGCGCCGCCGGGGCGCACCTGCCTGGAGGCACAGGTCATGGACTGGGCCGACGACGTCGCGTACTCCGTCCACGACCTGGAGGACGGCCTGTACGCCGGCCACATCACCCTGCCCGGGCTGCATGACCGGTCCCAGCAGGAGGCGGTGGCGGGCATGACCGCCACCTACTACTGCCCGCCGGGCTCGGCCGACGTGGCCGAGCTGAGCCAGGTGCTCGATAACCTGCTGGGCCTGCCCTGCTGGCCGGAGCGCTTCGACGGCGGCCCGGCCAGCCTGGCGGCATTGAAGCACCTGACCAGCGAGCTGATCGGGCGGTTCTGCCGCGCGGCGCAGGAGGCGACGCTGGCGGCCAGCGCGGGCACCGGGCAGGCCGGGCAGGCCGGGCGGCTCACCCGCTACGACGCCGGCCTGGTGGTGCCCCGGCGGCAGCGGCTGGAGTGCGCGCTGCTCAAGGGCGTCGCCGCGCACTACGTGATGAGCCGTGACGGCGCGGCGCAGGTGCAGGCCCGGGAACGGGAGCTGATCGCCGAACTGGCGGAGGCCATCCGGGCGGGCGCCCCGGAAACGCTGGACCCGGCGCTGCGCCCCGCCTATGACGCTGCAAGATCCGACCCGCAGCGCCTGCGCGTCGTGGTCGACCAGGTGGCGTCGCTCACTGATACTTCCGCTATCGCCTGGCACCGCCGCCTGTGCCGGGAGCCGGCCGGAGCGAGCTAAGGGAGGACCGACCGATGCCCACTGAGCCCACATACCTGATCGTCGGAGCGAGCCTGTGCGGCGCGAAGGCGGCCGAAACCCTCCGCAGCGAGGGGTTCGGCGGCACGGTGATCCTGCTCGGCAGCGAGACCGAGCGGCCCTACGAACGGCCCCCGCTGTCCAAGGGCTACCTGCTCGGCAAGGAGGACAAGTCCGTCATCTACGTGCACGAGGAGGGCTGGTACGCCGGGCACGAGGTGGACCTGCGGCTCGGGGTGACGGTCGCCTCGCTCGACCCGGCCGGCCGGACGGTCACCACCGCGGACGGCGAGAGCATCGGATACGACCGGCTGCTGCTGGCCACCGGCGCGTCGCCGCGCCGGCTGAACATACCCGGTGCCGATAGGGACGGCGTACTGTACCTGCGGACCGTCGGCGACTCCGAGCGGCTCGCGGCCGCCTTCCGGGGCGGCGGGCGCGTGGTCACCGTCGGCGCGGGCTGGATCGGCCTGGAGACGACGGCGGCGGCCCGCGAGGCCGGCTGCGAGGTGACGGTGCTCGAGCCGGAGCCGACCGCGCTGTACCGCGCGCTCGGCTCCGAGCTGGGCGAGATGTTCGCCGACCTGCACCGCGAGCATGGCGTGCAGTTCCGGTTCGGGGAGTCGGTGAGCGAGCTGCGCGGCCCGGGCGACAGCGTCGGCGAGGTGATCACCTCGTCCGGGGCGGCGCTGCCCGCGGACATCGTGGTGGTCGGGGTCGGCGCCGTGCCCAACACCGGCCTCGCCGCCGACGCCGGCCTGGAGATCGCCAACGGGGTGGTGGCCGACGCGGCGCTGCGCACCTCCGCCCCGAACATCTACGTCGCCGGTGACCTGGCCAATTCCTACCATCCGCTGCTCGGCCGCCGGGTGCGGGTCGAGCACTGGGCCAACGCGCTCAACTCCGGCCCGGCCGCCGCCCAGTCCATGCTCGGCCAGGACGTGACCTACGACCCGGTGCCGTACTTCTACAGCGACCAGTACGACCTCGGCATGGAAACGGCGGGCCTGCCCGAGCCCGGCACCTACGACCAGGTGCTGTACCGGGGCGACCGGCCCGGGCGGGAGTTCATCGCCTTCTGGCTGGCCGGCGGCGCGGTGGTGGCCGGGATGAACGTCAACGTCTGGGACGTCAACGACGACATCCAGGCGCTGATCCGGTCCGGGAAGCAGGTGGACGAGGCACGCCTCACCGACCCCGGTGTCCCGCTCACCGAGGTGTGACCGGGCCCGGCCCGCCTGGCCCGGCCCGGCGGGCATGGCTGCCTCAGCGCAGACCGGCCACCTGCCCGGCGGCCAGCGCGACGGCGCCCATGAGCTCCGAGCGTGCGCCCAGCCCGGCCGCCAGGACCTGCACCGCCTCGGCCGCGGCCGGCTGGGCGTAACGGTCGATCGACTCGCGGACACCAGCCACCAGCGGCGGCCCGGCGATCCCGATCTCACCGCCCAGGATCACCGCCTCCGGGTTGAGGCAGTTGCACAGGTCGGCGAGCGCGCGTCCCAGGATCCGCCCGGCCTCGGTGAGCACGCGCACGGCGAGCGCGTTCTCCTGCAGCCGGCTTGCCGGCCATCCGGCCCCGCCCGTCGCCGGGGGGATACCCATCCGCGCGAGCCGGCGGCTGAGCGGGCCGAGCGACACCACCGTCTCCAGGCAGCCGCGGTTGCCGCACCGGCACCACTCGGTGGCGTCAGGCAGGTTGGTGTGGCCGATCTCGCCGGCGATCCCGGCCGCGCCGCGGTAGATCCGGCCGCCCAGCACCAGTCCCGCGCCGACCCCGTGGGATGCCTTGACATACACGAAATCCCGCCGGCCACGGCCGGCGCCGTAGCGCAGCTCACCGAGCGCGCCCAGGTCCGCGTCGTTCGCGACCTCGACCGGCAGGCCAAGGCGGGTGGCCACCTCCTGCCCGGCGTCCCGGCCCGCCCACGCGGCCAGAATGGCCGACGGGCGTAATGCCCTGGTCCGCGGGTCCACCGGCCCCGGTATGCCGGCCACGACCGCGACTACCTGGCCGAGCGGCACCCCGGCCTGGCTGAGCAGGTCACGCGTCATCCGCGCGGACATGTCGAGCACCTCGTCGGCGTCGTGGTCCACGTCCGCGCCCAGGCGGGACTCGGCGAGCACCTCCCCGGCGGTGTCGGCGATGGCCACGCCGATATGGGCATGCCCGAAGTCGATGCCGACCACATGGCCGGGCGGACGCGACGGGGTGAGCAGGGTGGCCGGGCGGCCGCGCTGGCCGCCGTGGCCGCCTCCCGGCTCGCGCTCCGTGATCAGGCCGTCGGCGAGCAGCGCCGCGACCGCGTGAGCCACCGCGCTGCGCGACAGCCCGGTCAGCCGGCTCAGGTCGGCGCGGGTGACGCCACCGAGGTCGCGGATCGTCTCCAGCAGCAGCGCGGGCGTCCGCTGGTGCCGCGCCAGGGCTGGAGTCCCGGGGATCATGGTGGCCATCCTAAAGGCAATTTCGTCCGTTTACCGGATTAATTTTTTATTCATTTCAATGCCTTGGCGGCCAGCCTAGGATTCACCCGAGATCACCTCCCGTTAATCTGCGCGTCGCCGGAAAGCGGCGCCGCAACGTAAAGCCGGTGCCGACCAATCACCGGCCCCGTACCCTTGCGTCCCCCTTGCCCTTGTGACACCCGTTGTGACCCCGTGCTTTGCGACCCGCGACCTGGTGACCCCAGTCCGGATCGTGCCCCGCCGGGTCCGCTTACGTGCCCCCTGCGGGCTTGCCCGCCCACGGAGAGGATCAGATATGCCACGACGCTGCGGGAGGGCGGTACGGTCCGCTGTCATCACCGTCACCGCCGCCGCCTGCCTGGCCCTGGTCACCGCCGCGCCCGGCACCGCCGCCCAGGCCAGGCAGGCACCGGCTGCGGCCGCCCGGGCAGCGGGGGCACCGGCCACCGGCGGCATCTCCTGGGCGGACGCCCAGCGGCAGGCGGATGGCCTGGTCAGCCAGCTGACGCTGGACGAGAAGATCTCGCTGGTCCACGGCGACACGTTCGGCCCGCCCGGGTTCGCCGGGCACGTGCCGGGCATCCCGCGGCTCGGCATTCCCGACCTCTACCTGTCCGATGGCCCGAACGGGGTTGGCAACGGCAACAGCGGCGTGACCGCGTTCCCGGTCGCCGAGGCCGACGCGGCGTCCTTCGACACCGGCCTGGTGCAGCAGTACGGGGCGGCGCTCGGCGCCGAGCACATCGGCAAGGGGCACAACGTGGCCCTGTCGCCGACCATTAACATCCTGCGCGTGCCCTACTGGGGCCGGGTGGCCGAGACTTTCGGCGAAGACCCGTTCCTGACCTCGCAAATGGCCGTCGCGGAGGTCAAGGGACTGCAGAGCCAGCATGTGATCGCGACCACCAAGCACTTCGCCGGCAACAACCAGGAGAGCTACCGGCTTGGGATCAATCCCGCAGACAACAACGTTAACGAGTACATCTCCCGGCGGGCCCTCAACGAGATCTACTTCCCCGGGTTCAAGGCGGCCGTCCAGCAGGGCGGCACCGGCGCGGTGATGTGCGCCTACAACCAGGTCAACGGCGAGTACTCGTGCCAGAACGGTTACCTGCTCGCCTCCGCCCTCAAAGCGGCCTGGAACTTCGACGGCTTCGTCGTCTCCGACTGGTTCAACGCCACGAAGGACACCGTCCAGGCCGCCAACGCCGGCCTGGACATGGAGATGCCGCTGGGAACCCACTTCGGCGACCCGCTCAAGCAGGCGATCGCGGCCGGCCAGGTCCCCCTGTCCCGGCTCAACGACATGGTGCGCCGCATCCTGACCGCGGAGATCATGGTCGGCCTGTTCGACCACCCGGTTGCCAGCCCGCCGCTGGCCAACGTCAGCACCCCCGCCCACCGGCAGCTGGCCGCCCAGATCGCCGAGCAGGGGAGCGTCCTGCTGAAGAACGACCGGGGCGTGCTCCCGTTCGGCGGCGGCGTGCACTCGGTCGCCGTCATCGGTTACGACGCCGGTGACCATTTCCAGTTCACCGAGGGCGGCTCGGGCGCGGTCATCCCCTCCGAGCTGGTCAGCCCGCTGCAGGGCATCACCGCCCGGGCCGGGCCGGCGGTGAAGGTCACCTACGCCCCGGGCACCCTCGGCGACGTCGCCCTGCCCGCGCTGCCGGGCAGCGCACTGACCCCCTCGGCCGGCACCGGCCCCGGGCTGACCGGCACCTACTACGGCAACACCGATTTCAGCGGCACCCCGGTGGCGACGCAGACCGACCCGGTCCCCGCCGTCAACGGCGCCCCGTCCATCCCCGGGCTGCCGGCCGCCTGGTCGGTGCGCTGGACCGGCACGCTGACCGCGCCCACCTCGGGCGCGTACCGGTTCTCGGTCTCCGGCAACGGCGCGTTCCGGGTCTTCATCGGCGGCAGGCTCATCGCGAGCACCGCCTATGCCGACTTCGCCACCCTGGCCCAGGGGATGGCGCACCTCACCGCGGGCCAGCCGGTCCCGATCACGGTCGAGTACTCGGCCATCCAGGCGATCGGGCCGGCGGCGCTCAGCATCGGCTGGCAGGCGCCCGGTCCCGCGATGGTCGCCCAGGCGGTGCAGGCGGCGCGCAGCTCCGACGTCGCCGTGGTCTTCGCCAACGACGTGACCGGTGAGGGGAGCGACCGCAGCTCGCTGGCCATCCCCGGCGACCAGGACCAGCTCATCGCGGCGGTCGCGGCCGCGAACCCGCGCACCGTCGTCGTCCTCAACACGGGCGGCGCGGTCCTGATGCCGTGGCTGACCAAGGTGGCCGGCGTCATCGAGTCGTGGTACCCGGGCCAGGAGTTCGGCACCGCGATCGCCGCCCTGCTGTGGGGCGACGCCGACCCGTCAGGCAGGCTGCCGATGACGTTCCCGGCGTCGGACGCGCAGGCGCACGCGTCAGCGAACTTCCCCGGCACCATCGCGTCCGGCCCATCGGGCGCGCAGCCCACCGTGACCTACACCGAAGGCCTCGACGTCGGCTACCGCTGGTATGACGCCATGGGGCAGGCCCCGCTCTTCCCCTTCGGTTACGGCCTGTCCTACACCACCTTCCGCTACAGCGGCCTCCAGGTGGCGCCGGCCGGGCGCGGCGCGGAGGTGCGGGTCCGCGTCTCCAACACCGGCCGGCGGGCGGGGGCCGACGTGGTGGAGCTGTACGTCGGCATGCCCGCCGCCACCGGCGAGCCGCCCCGGCAGCTCAAGGGCTTCGCCAAGGTTGACCTCGCCCCCGGGGCCGCCACGGTGGTGTCATTCACGCTCGGCCCGTCCGCGCTGTCGATCTGGGACGGCGGCAGCGGGGGATGGGTGCTCCGCCCCGGCACCTACCGGGCGATGATCGGTGACTCCTCCAGCGACATCCGCGCCACCGCCGCCTTCCAGCTGCGCTAGCGCGGTGCGCCGCCGCGCCCGGGTGCCGTGCCATGAGCCACAGTGAAGATCATCACAGCCGCCAGCGGGAGCTGGCCGAGCTGCAGGAGGATTTCCCCGGCTTCCGGATCTGGCGGGAGGTCACCGGTGAGCGCGTCCGGCTGGTCGCGGTCCGCCGGCGCCACGGAACGAGCCCGCACACCGTGGTCACCGCCGAGGCGGCCGAGCTGCGGGCGGCGCTGGCCGGCCAGCGGCAGGTCCCGGCCCGCCCCTGACCGCCCCGCCAGCCCTGACCGCCGCCATCAGGTGGTCAGGGGGACGGCGCGGCCGCGCCGACGATGGCCGCGACGGCGGCGGCGGTATCGGTGAGGTCGGGCAGGACCACGTCGGCGCCGGCGGCCGCCAGCTCGGCGGCGGCCGGGCCGCCGGTGGCGACGCCGACCGCCCGCGCCCCGGTGGCGAGCGCGGCCTCCACATCCAGCGGGGTGTCGCCGACCAGCACCGTCGCCTGGCCGCCGAACTCCCTCCCGTAGGCGGCACACGCCCGGCCGCGGGCCAGGTGGACCAGCTCCGCCCGGACCTCGTGATGATCGCCGTACGCGCCGACGTCCAGGTCAAGGTGGGCGCCGAGCCCGAAGGCCGCGAGCTTGGCCCGGGCCATGGCGGGCACGTTGCCGGTCAGCACCGACTGCACCACCGCCGGGCCCAGGGCGGCCACGGCCGCCAGCGCGGCCGCCGCGCCGGGCAGGGCGTGCCCGCGGGCCGCCATGGTGGCCTGCAGCTCCGGTGCCCGCCGGGTCAGTTCCGCGATGAACGCGTCCACGTGCCGGGGCGGATCACTGATCCCGGCCATGGACAGGGTGTCGGCGATGATCGCCCGTTCGGTGCGCCCGCCCATCGGCGCCACCCCATCCGGGTCGCGGGCGAACAGGTCACGGAAGACCGAGCGGTAGACCGCCCGGCCGCTTCCGCCCGCGTCGAGCAGCGTGTAATCCACGTCCCACAGCACCAGCAGGTCCCGCACGCCGCGACGGTATCAACACGCCGCGCCGAACCGGGCAAGACTGGCGGTGGCCAGGACTAGACTCGCCGGGACGGGGAGAGCTGGCTCAGGCGGCGGAGGGCGCGAGTGGCAGGGCGGATCCGCGACGAGGACATCGCGGTCGTCCGCGAGCGCTCACCGATCGACGAGGTCGTCGGCGAGTACCTCCAGCTCCGCAACGCGGGCGGCGGCTCGCTCAAGGGCCTGTGCCCGTTCCACGACGAGAAGACGCCGTCGTTCAACGTCACCCCCGCCCGCGGCCTGTGGTACTGCTTCTCCTGCGCCGACGGCGGGGACGTCATCAAGTTCATGGAGAAGATCGACAACCTCTCGTTCCCGGAGGCGGTCGAGCGGCTCGCGGCCCGGGCCGGCATCGAGCTCCGGTACGAGCAGGGGGGCCACGTCCCGGGCCAGGAGCAGAGCCAGCGCCGCAGGCTGCTGGAGGCACACAAAGCGGCGGCCGAGTTTTATGCCGAACGGCTGCGCGGGGCGGCCGCCCGCCCGGCCCGCGAGTTCCTGGCCGAGCGGGGGTTCGAGCTGGCCGACGCCGAGCGGTTCGGCGTCGGGTACTCGGCTCCCGAGTGGGAGGCCCTCACCCGCCACCTGCGCGGCCGCGGGTTCACCGACGCCGAGCTGATGGCCGGGGGGCTCGCCAGCCAGGGCAGGCGCGGGCCGGTGGACCGCTTCCGCGGCCGTCTGATGTGGCCGATCAGGGACCTGACCGGGGACGTGATCGCGTTCGGGGCGCGCAAGCTCGCCGTCGACGACGACGGCGCGAAGTACCTGAACACGCCCGAGACCCCGCTGTTCAAGAAGAGCTCGGTGCTGTACGGGGCGGACCTGGCCAAGCGGGAGATCGCGCAGCGGCGCCAGGCGGTCGTGGTGGAGGGCTACACCGACGTCATGGCCTGCCACCTGGCCGGGGTGCCGACCGCGGTGGCGACCAGCGGCACCTCGTTCGGCGAGGGCCACATCAAGGTGCTGCGGCGGCTGCTGATGGATGCCGACTGGCTCCGGGGCGAGGTCATCTTCACCTTCGACGGGGACAGCGCCGGGCGGCGTGCTTCCCTGCGTGCGTTCGACATGGAGGAGCGGTTCGTCACCCAGACCTTCGTGGCGGTGCAGCCCGACGGCCTTGACCCCTGCGATCTCCGGCTCAAGCACGGCGATGTTGCCGTGCGCGACCTGGTCGCCAGCCGGGTGCCGCTCTATGAGTTCTCGATCCGCAATGCGCTGCATGACTACGACCTCAGCACCGCCGAGGGCCGGGTGGGCGCGCTGGACGCCGCGGCCCGGTTTATCGCCCGGATCAAGGACGACGGCCTGCGCAAGGTCTATGCGTACAACCTCGACCGCTGGCTCGGCCTGAACGACCAGGAACTGGTCCTCGCCCGGGTCGGCCGGTACATCCGCGGCGGGCAGCGGCGGCCCGCGCGAACAGCATCGCCGCAGCCCGGTGACCGGGACGCCGGGACGGCCGGCCCGGGCCCCACCGCCCGTGCCCCTCACGTCCCGGACGAGCCCCGCTACGACCCGGGCGACCCGGTGATCCAGGTGGAGCGGGAAGCGCTCAAGCTGGCCATCCAGCGGCCGGTGCTGTGCGGGCCCGCGTTCGACGCCATCGGCCCGGACGCCTTCACCGCGCCGCGGCACGCCGCGGTCAAGGAGCTGGTGGCCGCCTGCGGCGGCACCGGGGGGGCGGGCAACGCCCAGCAGTGGGCGGCATTGCTGCGGGAGCGGGCCCCGGAGGACAAGACCCGCGCCTTCGTGACCCAGCTGGCGGTGGAGCCGCTGCGGGTGCCGCGGGCCGACGGGGAACCCGACGCGCGGTATGCCGACGCCGTGCTGGCGCGGCTCGAGGAACTAGGCATCAGCCGGAGCATCGCGGCCGTCAAGTCGCGGCTGCAGCGGCTCAATCCGGTGGACGGCCAGGCCACATACAACCGGACTTTCGGCGATCTGGTGGCGCTGGAACAGCGCCGGAAGGCACTGCTGGAGAAGGCCGCGGGCGCGCTCTGACCACGGGGTATCGGTCCCCCATCGCGGTATGTGTCACCGGCGTTACAGGCGGCAGGGTGACAAAATTAATCCCCGCGTAACCTGCGCTCCCAGGGGCACACTGTCATCGTGACCCTCACGCTACTCCCCAGCGGACGGCAGTCCGGGGACCAGATGGCGGACCTGCTCGCACGTGCCAGGGAGCAAGGGGCCGTGGCAATGGCTGACATCGCCGTTGCTCTCGATGCCAGCGACCTCCCTGCCCACGCAATCGAGGGCGTGGCCAGGATGCTCTCCGAAGAAGGAGTCGACATCCTCGACGCCGCGCCGGAGGAGGCCGATGGCCGCCCAGAAGCCGCGGCCGCCGACGAGGCCCGGCGCCCGGTCACCAGCGACCTCGTGCGGATCTACCTGCGCGAGATCGGCCGGGTGCCGCTGCTCACGGCCGAAGACGAGGTCGAGCTCGCGAAGGCGATCGAGGCCGGGCTGTTCGCGGACGAGAAGCTGGCGGGAGGCCAGCCCTGCCGTGGCGCCAGGCGGGCCGAGCTGTCCCTGCTCGCCGCCGAGGGCCTGCGCGCGAAGCAGCGGCTGATCGAGGCGAACCTGCGGCTGGTGGTGTCCATCGCCAAGCGCTACATCGGCCGCGGGCTGAGCTTCCTCGACCTGATCCAGGAGGGGAACCTCGGCCTGATCCGGGCGGTGGAGAAGTTCGACTACACCAAGGGCTACAAGTTCTCCACGTACGCCACCTGGTGGATCCGGCAGGCCATCACCCGGGCGATCGCGGACCAGGCGCGCACGATCCGGATCCCGGTGCACATGGTGGAGACGATCAACAAGATGGCGCGGGTGCAGCGCCAGCTCCATCAGGACCTCGGGCGGGAGGCGACTCCCGGCGAGATCGGCGCCGAGATGGGGCTGAGCGCCGGCCGCGTGGCGGAGATCCAGCGGATCGCCCAGGAGCCGGTATCGCTCCAGGCGCCGATCGGCGAGGAAGACTCCGATCTGGGCGATTTCATCGAGGACACGGACGCGGTGGTGCCGATGGAGGCCGCCGCGTTCATCATGCTGCAGGACCAGCTGGAGCAGATCCTGGACAGCCTGTCCGGGCGGGAGCAGAAGATCATCCAGCTGCGGTTCGGCCTGACCGACGGGCACCCGCGCACGCTGGAGGAAGTGGGCCGGGAGTTCGGCGTGACCCGGGAGCGGATCCGCCAGATCGAGTCCAAGACCCTGGCGAAACTCCGCCACCCCAGCCGCGCCCAGGTCCTCCGCGGCTACCTCGGCTAGGCCGCCCGGGCCACAAATCCCCCCGGGGTGCGCGCGCCCGGGCCGACGGTCAGGGCGCGTCCGTCAGCCGGTCAAGCGCGGCGTGGATCCGCTTGTCCGATACCGGACCGGACGTGCCCAGCACCTGGGCGAAGAGGCTGACCCGCAGTTCCTCGAGCATCCAGCGCACCAACCGGACGTCCGCACCCGAGCGCCGGGCGGCCGGATGGCCCTCGATGGCCCGCTGGTAGGCCT
>WNFX01004894.1_pt1 | contig 13045 bp, 12 predicted proteins | sample 5400111 | NCBI WGS metagenome assembly WNFX01 (sample SAMN13153363, study PRJNA577476) | soil metagenome | isolation source: 40 cm soil or saprolite under grassland replicate 1 | place: USA:California | collected 2016-06-15
CTCTTTCCGTTTACCACGGGCTGGATGGGCGAGAACCATCTCGCTTCCACGCCGACCGCCGTATATGGCTTCGTTCTGCTGATGGCGGCGATCGCTTATTATATTCTGCAACGCGCCATCATTGCCAAGGAAGGCCGCGGATCGGTCCTCGCGTCGGCCGTCGGCGGCGATTGGAAAGGAAAACTTTCGCCGGTTCTTTACCTCATCGCCATTCCGCTCGCGTTCGTGAACTCATGGATCGCCGGCGGACTCTACGTGTCCGTCGCGCTTCTTTGGTTGATTCCCGACCCTCGGATCGAGCGGGAGCTGGAAAAGCGTGAAGACTGATTAAGTACACCACGACAGGAATGCGGAAGTCAAAATCGAAACGGCCCTTCGCAGATACTTGCGGACAATTTGCGTCGATCATTCGGACTCTCACGCTTCTGTAGCTTCTCCGGCAGCAGTTCCTTTGCGCCCGGCCTGCCGACTGCCGCCATTGCTTCCACCTGGAATTCATCAGGAATGCCCAACTCCACCCGCGCACGTTCGTAGTCGAAACCTTCCATGCCATGCACGACCAGACCTTGCCGCCAGCCTTGCAGCGCGAAGTTCTCCCACGCAGCACCTGTGTCATACGAATGCGTTCTCGATGGCTCGGCGTCGTGATCGAAAATCTTCCGCGAAATGAAGACGACGAGCGCAGCCGCATTTTTTGCCCAGGATTTGTTCGCCTCGACGAGTAAATCAAAAAACATCGGCCAACGCTCGGTGCCACGACGTGCGTAGAGAGCGCGCCACTGTTGAGCGTTGAATGAAGAGGGCGCCCATCGTGCAGCCTCAAACAGCCGCATCAATTCGTCCTGTGCAATTTCTTCGCCGGACATTGCGCGCGGCGACCAGCGGTCGAGCAACAGCGGCTCAATGGGAAAGTCCGCTTTGCGGATTTCGCTTCCTTTAATCATAACCAGCTGAAGCGTAGCCGACGGTCATTGACTATGCGAATCGCTCGCCCGTAGAAATATTCCTTTTGAGATATTAAAAAATCTCTCGGACCCGCGATAGCGGCAGATGAAAAATTGCACTTGTAAGATACACGCATAGATGAGCACTAATATTCAAGCAATGACCACACCGCAACGTCGCAACCAGACTGATCTGCAACCCGCCACCAGAAGTGGCACGTTCGCAATTGGCGCCGATCTTCCAGTCCACCGACTTGGCTTCGGTGCGATGCGACTCACTGGTCCCGGTGTTTGGGGCGAGCCAGCCGACCGCCCTGAGGCAATCGCCGTGCTGCGCCGCGCAATTGAACTGGGAATCAATCTCATCGACACGGCGGATTCTTATGGACCCTATGTGAGCGAGGAATTGATTCGCGAGGCTCTTCACCCCTACCCCGCCGGACTCGTCATCGCCACAAAGGCGGGCCTCGCTCGAACTGGTCCTAGTAACTGGATTCCGTTAGGGCGGCCCGAGTATTTGCGGCAGGAATGCGAGATGAGCCTGCGACGCTTAGGCGTCGAGTGCATCGACTTGTTTCAACTACACCGCATCGATCCTAAGGTTTCGGCCGACGATCAATTTGGACTGCTCAGAGATCTTCAGAGCGAAGGCAAGGTCCGCCACGTCGGTCTTTCTGAAGTAAACGTCGCCGAAATCGAGGCCGCGTGTCGAATCGTCCCGATCGCCACCGTGCAAAACCAATATAACTTGGTGTATAGGAGCTCCGAAGACGTGCTGGATTACTGCACCCGCGAAAACATCGGTTTTATCCCTTTTTTTCCACTCGCGACCGGAGACCTGGCCAAGTCAGGCGGCCCGTTGAGGCGTGCAGCGGCGAGGCTTAATGCGCAGCCGTCACAGGTGGCGCTCGCGTGGCTTCTCAAGAAGTCGCCTGTGATGCTCCCTATTCCCGGAACCTCGAACGTGAAACACCTCGAAGAGAATACCGCCGCGGCTCTTCTCGAACTCGATGATTCGATCATGGAGGACTTGGAACGGTAGCCAACGGCTGAGCCCTCCAAAAGTCGGCTTTTCACGAGGGAAACGCTCTCCTTCCACCCGCCGAAGGCGCGGTTGCTGGCAACGGCTCCGGCCCTTGTGCTTTTCGTCGGGGGGCAATGTCGAACGCTTAGATACGACCCCATTTCCACCCCGAATCGTTTCTGCGTCGATGCGATTAGCTAAGTGATCGCGTCTGCGATCCGTTGCGCAATATCGGTGGTCGATGTCGAGATCGCTGACTTCCAGATTCCAAAGCCGCCATGTTGATTTACAGCCTTCACCCATTCGTCTAGCGCAGCATATTTCGCTTTCGCTTGGGCATCGTTTTCGCCTTTGACTTCGAGGATGACATGCACGCCGGACTTCAGCCGGATGAGAAAGTCGGGCCAATATTTGCGAATGACACCTTTGAAAATGTAAACAATTTCGAACCCGAGATGATCATTCTTGACCCACGACTCAACATTTTCGTTGCGCTCAAGATGAAATGCGTCGCTTGCTTCCCATGTGGAATCCAGAACAACGAAGTTGATGTGCGACTTCTGTGTTGGATGACAGGGCCGGCCCGAATACCACGGGAGCATATCTGAAGTCGACCGAATCGGCTTGTTTTGGTGGAAAATCGGCGTCAGCCCTTCGCTGCTATCCTGAACAATCTTGCTAAAGACATGCTGAACAATCTTGTTCATGTTCAGTGTAAGCATTAGACGCCGCTTCAATTCGTCCTGATAAAATGACGGCGGATCGATGTCGACCTTTCCAGACGACATGAACGCTTCAACGAGACCGATAAGTTGAGCGAGTAACTGTTCCTTACTGCCATGCCACGAAGGACTGAGTCGATCATAGATGTCCCGGGCACTTTCGAAGATAATTTTCTGCATGCGAAAGCGCTCAGCCAAACGTTTCAAATCGATTTCGGAAATCTTGCTAAAATCCGGTTGCCCTGAAACAACTGGCGCGAGTTCTGCGAGCTGCGGATTCTCAGCCGCGTTCAAGTGCAAGGGTTCAATGGTTGCGAGATCGAGAACGAGCTTTCGCTTAAATGTTCTGTCGATCCGAATAATGTTCGGCCAACTGATTGCAAATTCCATTTCTCGTTCTTTTAAGGCTTCAATTCGCGTCTTTGGAGGCGTTGGCGGCTTTGGCGCGGTGTCTCCTTCATGTGGCAGAAAGGAAAACGGAATACCAAAGACGTTGACGTACTCAGCATCGAACAAGCCATCAGATTTTGTTTCATAAGACGTACGTCGTAATCCGCGCCCCACCACTTGTTCGCAAAGAAGCTGACTCGAAAATGCACGCAAACCCATGATGTGGGTAACTGTCTTTGCATCCCAACCTTCAGAGAGCATTCCCACGGAGATGACGTTCTGAATTTGTTCACCTGGCTGACCAATTCGGCCGACGGTATCTACTGTCTTTCGCAAGTATTCTGCTTGTTGCTTCTTAGTTAGTTTAGTCGCGCCATTTTCGTCGTCCTCAGATTGAGAAGAAACGATTTCCTCTTCTTCGTCGCGCGATTCCGCCTCGGTGAGCACTTTTGAATCGATGTGAAGCGTCTTCTTTGGATCACAGAGCTCTTCAATCAGAATTTTTCCTTTATCGAACGCGTTCTTGATTCGCGCGGCCGTTTCGGTGCGATTTGGAACCGTAATCATTACTGGCGGCACCTTCGAATTTTCGTCGTCCCATCTCTTCTTTGTCTCGAGCCAATCCTTGCCGAGAAGGTAATACCCATTCGTCACCAGGTCTGGCAGTGGCTCTTGTTCTTGAGCAGGTCGGTTAAGGTCATCCTTAACTTCAGGATCCATGTAGATATGATACAGCCTCGATTTATAGGTCCGCGCATCTGGCAGCGCATCGTCGCGGACTACGATTCGTGGGGTCTTTACCAATCCAGATTCAATCGCGTCATTAAGTCCAAAGTCGCTTACAACCCATGCGAAAAGTGCTTCTTCGGTTGCTTGTTTCCCGCTTGGCGCAAACGGCGTCGCCGAAAAATCGTGGCAGCAAAGGATCTTCCGAGCCTTGTGAATGCGATCCAAACCGCCGACCCATTTCGTTGCTTCTTCAATTAGCTGGCGATCGATCTTTGCGGTTTTTAATTCCGGATTAACCCGCCAGGCGTGGTGCGCCTCATCATTGATGACGAGAATGTTGGTCGCATTCGCGAGGTCGCCCAGCACTTCTCTTACGTACGCTTCGTCGCTTTTCGCGCCACGCTTATCTACGCTTCGCCGTTTTTTGACTTGGAGATCAGTCTCCCAATTGAGGACGTGCCAGTTTCGAATAAGAACTCGGCCCTGACGCTGAACCTCTCGTAGCGTAATCGGAACGATGTTGAATTCGTCGTAATAGTTCTCAGCGCGTAGGGGATCGAGAACTTGCAATCTGCTCTTCACTGTCAGGCCTGGCGCGACCACAAAGACGCTCTTAGAAAACCGCGCGTCTTGCGGATAAGTAACTTTATTGAGGACCTGCCACGCAATCAGCATCGCCATTACCGTGGTTTTGCCGCCGCCTGTAGCCAGCTTGCTGCAAAGCCGGGCAAACGGTCCGCCGTCGCTTGGTATATCAATACCCGTCCGCTCAGACTCGGCACTCTCGCGCAACCAAATCAAAGTCTCGATTGCTTCAAGCGTGCAAAAGAAAAACTGGTGCGACTCATCGCGCTGTTGTTGATCATTCCAGTGTTCTAGCAACCGCTGAGTGATCCCGGTAACGCCCGGGTAACCGCGTTCCCTCCACGCCTTCACGCGCGGTCGAATGCGATTCACCAGCGGTATTTCTACAAAAATTCCGGGATCATCGAATGAGCCTGAGCCGGGCGTCGCCATCACATAGCCGGCTGGTCGTCGCGATCCTTCTTCCAGGATGAATCGCTTCGTTTCGGGTTTATACCGCCAGAATTTCGTCGGTTCTTCACACGGCGAATTGATGATGAGGTGTGTGATTCCTTCTGCCATCTCAGCTCCTTTTCCGAACTCGGTATCCGCGCGTAGGCCCTTCGCGAACATGAAACCCGATCTGTCGCTTTGGCGGAGCTGGCGGAAGCATCAACTCGCGGATGGCATCGAAGACAACCTTGAACTGAGCGTCATATTTCTTTTCCAATGCAGCAAGCTTGCGGGCGAGTTCTGCATCCGAGAGGAGCATCTCACGCAAGCGCACGAAGGTACGCATGATGGCGATGTTGACTTGCACGGCACGCGAACTCCGCAAAACGCTGGAGAGCATTGCGACACCTTGCTCGGTGAAGGCCATGGGGGTAGCTCCTCCTAACTTTCCGCGAGTAGGTATCACAGTTTGTGATACCAGGTTTTTGATCTCGGCGACAGTGAGCTCAAACATGAAGTCCGCAGGAAAGCGGTCGAGATTTCTCCGCACCGCTTGCTTTAATGCACGTGTCTCGACGCCATAGAGCTGAGCCAAGTCGAAATCGAGCATTACATTCTGGCCGCGAATGAGAAAAATCCGCCGCTCGACTTGAACTGCCAGTGCGTCGGATCTCATGCTCAATGCGGCGCCTGAGGCCGGTCACGCGAACCTGTTTTCGAAAATTTCAGACGCGACAAGGATGTCACAGATTGTGATATCCTCCCGATTTCCTGACGGGAGAGCTGGAACATGAAATCGCTCGGAAATCGCACCGCATTGCGCTTTACCGCCTGATTGAGCGCTCGCGTTTCAACGCCATAGAGCGCGGCCAAATCACGATCAAGCAGGACGCGCTGGCCGCGTAAAGCATAGATGGCCCATGCAATCGCTTCGACCGGAATGATCCCAGCGCGCATCTCAGTCTAGCTTCACGATCTTTAAGCTCTCGATCCCGCGATCATCGATAATCTTTACCGCTGCGCGCTTGTGCTCGCCGGCTTCGAACGGCAACGATTCGGTGCCGCGATACGATTCAATCAGCTCTTCGTCGATCTCGGCCTTTAAGTTTCGTGCGAGCTTCGACCAACCCTCTTTATCGCCTGCCATCGGGAAGAAAACCTGTCGCGGAAACAAACTTCGTCCGTCGTAGTTCGTGTCGAGCATCCACATCGCGATCTTCTGAGCGCTTCCCGATTCGATTTGCCGGTCTTCGTGTTGTAATAATCAAAACCGCCAACAGTGACGCGATAGCGGCCTGCGTCGTCGCCTTTGTCGATCTTCTTTGCTTGAACATCCGGTTGGCCGATCAACCAGAAACTTTCGTTACTCGCGCGTTTCTTCTTCAGATCTTCTGTCAGCAAGTCGGCGTTCATTTGCGCCTTGAGCAACGTCATGCGCGGCCAGTTCGTCTCGTCGATATCTTTTGCGGCTTCCGGATCGAATTGAAAGGCGGCAAAAACAATGATCTTCGGCTTCGGGACTAACGAGCGCGCTTCTTCTATCGCCAGCTCCACTTGTTTCTGTTCGAGGGGCGCGTATTCCGGTCCAAAAGAAATGACCACGCGTTGCGCCGGCATCTCATTGACATTTGAACCGCCGCGATCGTTAGGCTTAGTCTCAGCGTCCGCGTGCAACCAGCGTGTGCCGGGAAATGGTTCCACGCGCGAGAACAGAATCATCTGCCCGTTCTTCCCGCGAATGCCGGCGCGCATCAGCTCGTCGCGCCATTCCGATTGTCGCAATGTTTCGCCGCTGCGCGCGATTGATTCATCTGCTCTTTCGAGCGGCTTCTCGCCTTCACCGATCTCATCGATCGACTTAACCATCGGTGCTGGCACTGCTTCGACCGTGAACGGCCCGGTGACGCGCGTCCTGCTGTTGTCGATGAACGGCTGATCGTACAGCGTCTCCTGCTTTGGCGGCTCGTTAGTCGCGATCGACTTGAGTGTCACATGCGGAACCGTCTTGTATTTGAAACCGCTCCCGACGCCTTCATCGGATGTGCAAGTTCGAAATAATCGAACACTCCAGTCATCAACCTCTGTTTTGCCAGCGTGGTCGCAACGCGAGAAGTATCACAAGTAATCCAGCGACGTCCCCATTCTTCTGATACAAATGCCGTCGTACCCGATCCACAAGTGACATCCATTACCAAATCGCCGGGATCGGTGGTCAGCAAAATGCAGCGTTCAATAACTTTTGCTGCCGTCTGAACAACATACTGCTTTTGTTCGGAGCGACTGGAAAAGCGAACATCCGACCAAAAGTTTGCAATTGGCTTGAACGGAAAATCCTCGAAATACCGAACGTAGGACAGCATCCTGCCCCTCACTTCTATCCGGCCGGCTTTGATCAACTTCGCCATTCCTTCAACGCCGCTTTTCCAGTAGCCAGTGATGGGCTTATAGATCTTACCTTCGAACTCGATGGGGAAGTCCCCCGGCGGTCGTTGAGAAACAATATTATCTTGGCGATAGGGCCGAGCGTTCTCAGGTAACTTCGACCAGTCTTCTTCCTCCTCTTCGGTCATCATACGTCGATGTCCTCCAGACAATTCGACGCGGTTGTATTCTGAAGTTCCAGCCTCCGCAGCAAGTTTGGGTAACCAAATCTTCCTGAATCGTACTCGGCTTGCGTCTTTCGCGTACCACAGCAAGTAGTCGTTGACGCTTGGCAAGAGCAACGCTTCCTGAGCACTTGTCTTTACGATCGTTATGAGTGAACAGAAATTCTTAGCGGCGAATACTTCGTCCATGATCTCACGGACGTGATGGACGTTTTCATCGCTGATTTGCACGAAGATCGAGCCGGACTCGTGCAGCAATTCGCGCATGAGCAGAAGCCGGTCGCGAATGTAAGTCAGGTACGAATGGATTCCGAGTTCCCACGTGTCACGAAACGCGCGGAGCATTTCCGGTTCGCTCGTCAGGTCTTCATCCTTGCCGTCCTTTACATCGCGCTTGTTCACGAACGGCTGAAAGTTTGAGCCGTATTCGATCCCGTACGGCGGATCGAAATAAAACATCTGCACCTGACCGGCGAGCGTTTCCTTTTCGATCAGCGAATTCATCACCAGCAAGCTGTCGCCGGCGATCAGGCGATTCGTCCAGTTATGTCGATGTTTGTAAAACTCGATCGCTTCGCGCAGCGGAGGATTCATCTCGCGCGCCGAGAACAACGACATCTGCGCTCCGTTACCGTTCCTTCGTCGCACCGCTTCGATGATCGTGCGCGGATCGATGCGCTCGTGCACATGCAGCGAAACACTCGGAACTTCGAACGACGTGCGCTCCGCCTTACCTGCCCACTGCAATTGCGGATCGAGATGCGAATCGTACGCGTAAGTCTTCTTTTGCTCTGGGGGTTCGAGCGCGGCATCGACAAGCCCGACCTCCGGATTATTTACCCGCGTCTTGCCCTTGTGCTCGTATTGTTCGATCCGCTTCTTTCGTGGCATTTGTCGAGCAAGAAGTTAGCCGAAACTTTTTCCGATGTGAAGCCATTGCTAAAGGCTTCGGCCTGTCACCCGAGTCGGATGAAGAAATCAGAGGTTCGCCATGGCGACGATCCGAGAGGTTCTCACCCGAAAGAGGGAGCGCGGATCAACTCTAACGCGGTATTATAAAATCCTGCGTACGCGAAATACAGCGCCTTGCTGATCGCCGATATGTTGGGAGATGAAAATGAAGACATCTGCGGGTCGCTCTGAGGAAATCCGTCCTTACACGCAACTTCAACAACAGATCCACGACGCTTTGCGCGTGCAGCATCCAGAGTGGGTCGAGTCTAATGGCGATTGTCCCACCTGCGAGTCGTACGAATCGCGCCTCGCAGAACTGCTTCGTCTTTCTTCGCCGAGCGAACATCGCTCGGCAGCGTAATCAACCCCGAAAGCATTCGGGGTTAACCTGCCAACAGAACAACACAACATTATGAATATGAATACTAAAAAACTTAGCGGCAAAGTGGCGATCGTGACGGGAGCGTCGAAGGGAATCGGCGCCGCAATTGCCAAACAATTCGCTGCCGAAGGCGCGGCGGTAGTCGTCAATTATGCATCGTCAAAAGAAGGCGCAGACCGGGTCGTAGATCAAATTGCAAAACACGGCGGAAAAGCGATTGCGGTCCAAGCCGATGTTGCGAAGAAGAAAGATATCGAGCGCCTGTTTACCGAGACGAAGAAGGCGTTCGGCCAGCTCGACATTCTGGTTAACAACGCCGGCGTATATAAGTTCGAACCTCTCGAAGCGGTGACGGAGAATGAGTTTCATCGGCAGTTCAATACCAATGTCCTCGGTCTGATTCTGGCGACGCAGGAGGCAGTAAAGCATTTTGGCACAGAAGGCGGCAGTGTGATCAATATGGGCTCTGTCGCGAGTGACTTGACGCCGCCGACGGCCGTAATCTACGGAGCCACCAAGGGTGCCGTGGACGCGATCACGCGTGTGCTGGCGAAGGAGCTTGGACCAAAGAAAATCCGGGTGAATTCCATCAATCCGGGAGGGGTCGAGACCGAGGGCTTTCATGCCGGTGGTTTTTCAGGAACCGATTTTGAGAAGCAAATGGTCGCGCAAACGCCGCTGGGCCGCATGGGTCAGCCGCGCGACATCGCACCGGCCGCGGTCTTCCTTGCTTCTTCGGACGCCGCGTGGATCACGGGCGAAACGCTGCGTGTCGCGGGCGGTCTCCGCTGATGGAGACGGTCAAGATCGAAAGCCCATGATTGAAAACAAAGTTGTGTTAATCACAGGTGTTTCCTCCGGCATCGGCCGAGAGACAGCTCAACTGCTGGCGGAACGGGGAGCACGCGTGTTTGGAACGGTAAGGGATCTTGATAGCGCCAATCCCATCGCCAAGGTCGAGTTCGTTCTTATGGATGTAACCGACGACAAAAGCGTAAAGGACGGGGCGGAGTCGGTATTGGAAAACGCTGGCAAGATCGACATCCTGATCAACAACGCCGGCTATTCGATCGCGGGCGGATTGGAAGAGACGAGCATCGAGGAAGCGCGTCAGTTGTTCGACACGAACTTTTTCGGAGTGCTGCGTGTCACTCAAGCTGTTCTGCCATCGATGCGCCGGAATGGTTACGGCCGCATTGTTAACATCAGCTCGATGCTCGGCGTTCTTCCCGGGCCCTTCCGCGCGGGATGTATGTCGCGAGCAAACATGCGCTGGAGGGTTACACCAAAACATTGGATCACGAGGTTAGAACGTTCGGCATCCGCGCAGCGCTGGTTGAGCCCGTCTATACAAAGACCAAAATCAACGCGAACGAAAAAACCGTGCAAACAGCCATTCCAGCCTACGCGGAGCAAAAACAGCGGGTGACGGAAATCATTGAGAAAGAAATGGCAAATGGGGACGATCCTCATGCTGTCGCCGAAATCGTTTATGACGCCGTGACCGCCAAGTCACCGCGTTTGCATTACCCGGTAGGCGAAGGCGTGATGTTGAGTCGGCTGCACCGCTTCGTTCCGGCGCGAATGTTCGACAGTATCTTTCGCAAACGGTTTCAACTCGACGAAGCTGCGTAGGCTGAAATGGCAAAGCTTTGACGAATGGCAAGTCTCACGATGAACTTTTTGGGGATGAAAAAGCATCACGATGAAAATGCGAAAGCCAAGACGGCCCAAATGAGAAACGGAGGCATTTTATGAGTATGAAGATGAAGGCGGCGCAGATCGGCAAACCCGGCGGAGAATGGGAATTGGTGGAACGCGATATCCCGGAGCCGGGCGCTGGACAGGTTCGCGTGAAAGTCGAGGCGTGCGGCATTTGCCACAGCGATATGTTCGTCAAAGAGGGTTTGTGGCCGGGGCTCCAGTATCCGCGCGTGCCGGGTCATGAAATCGGGGGACGCGTCGATGCGGTCGGCAGCAACGTCACGGCATGGAAAAAAGGTCAGCGCGTCGGCGTAGGCTGGCATGGCGGGCATTGCTTCGTGTGCGAACAGTGCCGGCGCGGAGATTTCGCAATGTGCGTTAATCGCAAAGTCACAGGCTTCGATTTCGACGGCGGATATGCCGAGTACATGATCGCACCGGCGGAAACGCTGGCGGCGATTCCAGATGAATTGCCAGCGGAGGAAGCAGGGCCGTTCATGTGTGCGGGCGTGACCGTCTACAACGCGCTGCGCAATTCGGGTGCGCGCGGCGGCGACATGGTGGCGGTGCACGGCATCGGCGGACTAGGACATCTCGGGATTCAATATGCGCGACAGATGGGATTCGAGACAGTGGCGCTCGGCCGAGGGAAGGACAAGGAACCGCTGGCCAAGAAACTGGGTGCGCATCATTACATTGATTCGGGCACCGGTGATGTGGCGGCGGAATTGCAAAAGCTTGGCGGCGCGCGCGTGATTCTGGCGACGGCGCCGAACGCAAAGGCGATTTCCGCGCTGGTGGATGGATTGTCGCCGAATGGCAAGCTGCTTGTGCCAGCCGCGCCTAACGAACCGCTGACTGTGAGCATGATGTCGTTGATCGCTGGAAGGCGATCAGTCGCTGGTTGGTACTCCGGCACCGCGAAAGATTCGCAGGACACATTGGAATTCAGTGCGTTGACCGGCGTGCATCCGATGATTGAGAAATATCCGCTGAGCCGCGTGGCGGAAGCCTACGAACAGATGCACAGCGGCAAAGTGCGCTTCCGCGTTGTCCTCACGATGGGCGTATGACAGAGCCGTCTGAGGGTTAAACGCGGACCGAGCATTGATTTCATCCTTTCACTCACCACTCGCCCGCGAAATTTGTAAAACAATGGCCAGGTTTCCGAGCGGTTCTCACCCGAAAGAGGCAGCGTGGATCGACTCTAACGTGGGATTATAAAATCCCACGCACGCGCAATAGCCGCGCCTTGATGGCCAGCGATAACTTGAGAGTATGAAAAGAATCAACTCCCTGGAGGTTGCCACTGGAACCCCGAAAGCTTTCGCGGCCGGGCCCGCAACATTTTTTCCCGTCGCAAGCGCACGTGCACAAAGGCGCGATGTGCTCCCATTACGCGAGGCGCTTCCGCTCTGGTTCGCCATTTCGAGCCCGTTAATCGGCATAATCCTCGGGCTTCTGGGAGCGTGGTTTGTCACCTGGCTGACAAGTTAGGAACGCAAAAATATGTCACCGAAAAAAAGTATGAACAAGGTAATCGAAGCAGACTTTTTTCCTCGGGAGCCCGGGCCTGAGTTCTCATGGACGGGTTTAACCCCGAATGCGTTCGGGGTCGATAGAAAGCGACGCATCCTGATTGTTGATAACGACCGCGACACTACCCACCTAGTCAAAATCCTTCTCGAAAGGACAGGCCGCTATTCCGTGCTGGAAGAGAACGACGCTACCAAGGCTCATCAAAGTGCCCAGAATTTTAGGCCGGATCTGATCTTGCTCGACGTAGTGATGCCGGAAACAGATGGAGGCGAAGTAGCCGCACAAATCCAGGCTGATCCGGAATTGCGGAGAACGCCGGTCATCTTTCTCACCGCGCTAGTCACAGAAACTGAGACAAAGGCCGGCCTCCGCATCCAAGGGCACCCATTTCTCGCCAAGCCGATCAATATTCCCGAGTTGATCAATGGGATAGAAGAAAATCTGGCCGCGTCATGCAGCGTTTTAGGCCATCGATAGCGATCGTTCACTCTCCTATCTCGAAGGAGGGAGCGAGGATCAACTCTTAGGTGGCACCGCAAAATCCCACCGACGCGCAATAGCAGCGAAACCGAAGAGTAACGATGTTTAGAGTATGAAAAAGTTAAGATTACTTAGTCTAGTTGGCATCACATCGATCGCCCTAGCTCACGCAGGATGGGCAGCTGGCCACGGCGGGGGCGGAGGCGGCCACGGTGGTGGCGGCTTCGGCGGTGGTGGTTTCCACGGTGGTGGTGGTTTCCATGGGGGAGGTGGTTTCCATGGGGGTGGTTTCGCTGGTGGCGGTTTCCGCGGGGGAGGCTTTCGTGGCGGCGGTTTCCACGGGGGAGGCTTTCGTGGCGGTCAATTCAGTTCAATGCGAGGCGGACACATGTTCAGCCGCGGTGGTTTCCACGGGGGTGGCTTTCGTGGTGGGCGTTTTGGTGGCCGCAACTTCGGTGGCAATTTTCGCCATCACCGATTCTCTAATGATGTCTTCATCGGCGACTTCGGCTTTCCGTGGTGGTGGGGCTATCCGTACGGATATTACGGTTACG
>WNFX01004900.1_pt1 | contig 13039 bp, 10 predicted proteins | sample 5400111 | NCBI WGS metagenome assembly WNFX01 (sample SAMN13153363, study PRJNA577476) | soil metagenome | isolation source: 40 cm soil or saprolite under grassland replicate 1 | place: USA:California | collected 2016-06-15
AACGTCTGTCACACGGGTCAACGAACCTGCTTTTTTCGAACGCTGACTGAACCCGAAGGACACAAAGGACGCGAAGCCTGAACGATGATACTCAAGCTGGGCATCCCCAAGGGTTCGCTGCAGGACGCGACGATTCAGCTTTTCGCGCGCGCCGGTTTCAACTTGTACGTCAGCTCGAGGTCGTACTTCCCCGCCATCGACGATCCAGAGATCGAGTGCATGCTGATCCGCGCGCAGGAAATCGCGCGCTATGTGTCTGACGGCGTGCTGGACGCGGGTCTCACCGGGCAGGACTGGATCGCCGAGCACGAAGCCGGCGACGGCAGGACCGGCGTGCTCTCGAGCATCGCGGATCTGATCTACGCCAAGCAAAGCTTCGGCAAAGTGAAATGGGTGCTCGCAGCGCCCGAAGACTCACTCATCCAGTCGGCCACCGACCTCGAAGGCAAGACTGTCGCGACCGAGCTGGTTCGGGTCACCCGCGCCTACTTCGAACGACAGCGCGTGCACGTCAAAGTGGAGTTCTCGTGGGGCGCCACCGAGGTCAAGCCGCCGATGCTCGCCGACGCCATCGTCGAAGTCACCGAGACCGGATCGTCGCTGCGCGCAAACCGGCTGCGCATCATCGACACGGTGATGGAGTCGAACACGCAGTTGATCGCCAACCACACGGCGCTCGCCGACCCCTGGAAACGGACCAAACTGGACAACGTGGCGCTGCTCCTGCGCGCGGCCATCGAAGCGCACGGACGCGTGGGGCTGATGCTGAACGTGCGCCGCGCGGACCTCGGCGGCGTGCTGGCGCTGCTGCCGGCGCTCCAGCGGCCGACGATTTCGGCGCTGAGCGACGACGAGTGGGTGGCGGTGAATACGATTATTGAAGAACGGACCGTTCGCGATCTCATTCCGCAGCTCAAGGCCGCGCGCGCCGAGGGGATCGTTGAGTATCCGTTGAACAAGATTGTTCTCTAGGCGGGAGGGGCGGGAGGGGCGGGAAAGGCAGGAGGGGCGGGAAAGGCAGGATGGGCCGGATGGGCAGGATGGCGTGAGAATCGTGGAAGCGACGAATCGGCGAGCGATCGAGCGATTGCTCGCACCGGTGGCGAAGGACGACACGTCGTTCGAGCGGCGGGTGCGCGCGATCGTCGAAGGCGTGCGCGCGGACGGCGACCGGGCGCTCGAACGCTTCGCGCGGCGATTCGATGGCGCAAGCGCGCCGCTCGAGGTGTCGCGCGCGGCGATCCGCGCCGGAGCGGCGCAGGTTCCCGCGTCCGTCCGGCGCGCCATCGGTACTGCTGCCGACAACATCGCCCGGGTGGCGTTCCGTCAGATCCCGCGCCACCTGGACATCGCGGTGGCGCCTGGCGTGTCGGTCGAGCAGCGCGTCGAGCCGCTGGTGCGGGTCGGCTGCTACGTGCCTGGGGGACGATTCCCCCTCCCTTCTTCGCTGCTGATGACCGCCGTGCCGGCGCGCGTGGCCGGCGTCCGGGAGATCATTGCGGTATGTCCGCGTCCCGAGCCGGTGGTGATGGCGGCCGCCGAGGAAGCCGGCGTCACCAGGTTGTTTCGCATCGGTGGCGCGCACGCGGTGGCGGCGCTCGCCTACGGCACGCGCACGGTGCCGCGCGTGGACAAGATCGTCGGGCCAGGCAACCGCTACGTGGCGGCGGCGAAGGCCATGGTCGCCAGTGCGTGCGCGATCGATTTCTACGCCGGCCCGACCGAAATCGTCGTCGTGGCCGGCAGCGGCCGCCCGGCATGGATCGCCGCCGACCTCGTCGCGCAAGCCGAACACGATCCCGATGCGCGGACGACGTTCATCACCTGGAATCGCCAGCTCGCGTCCCGCGTCGCCAAGGCGGTGACCACGACACGCGGCATCATTATCATCACGCGAAGCGCCGACGAAGCGATGGCGCTCGCAAATCGGCTCGCGCCCGAACATCTTGTCGTCGATCGAGAATCGTTGGTCAAGCGGCCGCTGACCGCGGGTGCGGTGTTCGTCGGCGCGTACTCGGCACAGGCGGCCGGCGACTACGCCACTGGATCGAACCACGTGTTGCCGACAGCCGGCGCCGCGCGGTGTCGCGGTGGGCTGAGCGCGGCCGACTTCGTCCGCGTCATGTCGGTGCAGCGCATCACCCGTTCGGGGCTCGCGCGGCTGTCAAGCACGATTCTGCCGCTCGCGCGCGCCGAAGGCCTCGAGGCCCACGCGAAATCGATCGAAATACGCCTGCGTCATTGACCGTATGCCATCAGCCATCAGCCATTAGCCATGTCGCACTACCAGAAACCTCCGGAGCTCTACGAAGGACTCCGGCTGCATCAGAACGAAAACACCGGCGGCTGTTCGCCGCGAGTCATCGAGGCGCTGGCGCGGCTGCGCGCCGACCAGATCGGGTTCTACCCGCCGTACGCGGAAGCCACCGACACCGTCGCGAAGTACCTCGGCGTGCCGCCCGACCGCGTCACGCTGACGAACGGACTGGACGAAGGCATCATGTCGCTCGCGGTCGCCTACCTGCGGCCGTCGGTGGGGGGGCCCATCCCGGAAGCGGTCGTGCCGGAACCGGCGTTCGAAATCTTCCGCTTCGACACCGCGGTCGCGGGCGGCCGTCTCGTGCAGGTGATGCCCCGCGCCGATTTCACGTTCGCACTCGACGAAGTGCTCGCCGCGTTGACACCAGCGACGCGCGTCGTCTTCCTGACCAACCCGAACAACCCCACGGGGGTGTCGATGCCGCTCGACGCGATTCGCACGATCGCGCGACGCGTACCGACACAGGCAGTGGTGTTCGTCGACGAGGCGTATGCCGAGTTCGCGGGCGAGAGTTTCATTCCCGAGCTCGCCTCCTTTCCCAACGTCATCGTCGGGCGCACATTCTCAAAGGCGTTCGGTCTGGCGGGTTTGCGGATCGGCTGCCTGGTGGGGGCGCCGGACACGGTCGATCCGATCCGCCGCGCGGTGCCGGTCTACAGCGTGAGCATCGCCGCGGTCGTCGCCGTGCAGGCCGCACTCGGCGATCTCGATTACCTCAATGATTACCTCCGGCAGGTGACGGAATCGAAGGCGCTGCTCTATGCGGCGTGCGGGCGATTGGGCCTGAGCTACGCGAAGAGCAGCTCGAACTTCGTGCTCGTCTGTGCAGGCGATCGGACCGAAGCTCTGGTGCGGGGCGCCTTCGAGCGCGGCGTCTACATCCGCGATCGATCGACTGAACCGGGCTGTGCGGGCTGCATTCGTATCGGCGCCGGCATCGTGGCGCACACCCGCCGCTGCATCGAGGTGATGGAAGAGGTCCTGTGCGCCGCGCGTTGATCGACCGGCGGACCACCGAGACGCAGATCGCGCTTGAACTGACGCTCGACGGGAAGGGACGCTACCAGGTGCGAACCGGCATCCGTTTCCTGGATCACATGCTGGAGCTCTTCGCGCGGCATGGAGCGTTCGATTTGCGGCTGACCGCAGCCGGCGATCTCGACGTCGATCAACACCATACCGTTGAAGACCTCGGCATTGCGCTCGGCGAGGCAGTGACGAAGGCGCTGGGGAACCGCCGCGGCATCAATCGCGCCGGATACTTCGTGATGCCGATGGACGAAACGCTCGCGGTGGCCGCAGTCGATCTTGGAGGACGGCCGCACGCGGTGGTCACTCTTCAGGTGAAGCCGGTGCGCGTCGGCGACCTCCAGACTGAGCTCGTCCACGATTTCTTCGAAGGCTTCGCAATCGGCGCGCGGGCCAACGTCCACGTCAAGGTGCTCTACGGCCGATCGAGCCATCACAAGATCGAAGCCGTCTTCAAAGCATTCGCTCGGGCGCTGCGGGTCGCGTGCGCGAAGGACAAGCGGCTCGCGAAGATGCTCCCCAGTACCAAGGGTCTGCTGTGATCGCGCTCATTGACTATCAGGCGGGCAACTTGACGTCGGTGAAGAAGGCGCTTGCCACGATCGGGGCTGAAGTGTTCGTTCCAGAAACTCCCGACACACTGCGCGAAGCGCGCGGCATCATCGTCCCGGGTGTCGGACACTTCGGTGCCACGCGTGCTCTCGAGGCGGCGTGGATCGAAGGCATTCTCGAGCGCGTCGGCGAAGGCCGGCCGCTTCTGGGAATCTGCCTCGGCATGCACTGGCTGTTCGAAGGCAGCGACGAAGCGCCCGACCTGCCGGGCCTCGGCCTGCTGTCGGGCCAGTGCCGGCGATTTCACGATGCGGAAGGGATCAAAATCCCCCACGTCGGGTGGAACACCCTCTCGATCCAGCGCGAGGCACCGATTCTCGACGGCGTCGCCGACCAGGCGCAGGTCTACTTCACGCACAGTTACGTCGTGCCGCTGACGAGTGAAACAGTCGCGGTCACCGAGCACGGCGAGCGGTTCACCGCCGTCGTCCAGCGCGCGAACATCGCCGGCGTGCAGTTTCATCCAGAGAAATCGGGCGAGGTGGGGCTGCAGATTTTGCGTAACTTCATCGAGTTGGCTGGCTGATTTACAAACCACCTGGTGGAGAGCTCTTGTTATCGAAACGCATCATCGCCTGTCTCGACGTCCGCAACGGGCAGGTCGTCAAGGGGGTGAACTTCGAGGGCCTCCGTTCGGCCGGTGATCCCGCCGAGCTCGCGCGGCGGTACAACGCCGAAGGGATCGACGAGCTCGTGATTCTCGATATCACGGCGACCATCGAGGCGCGCCGCGCGCTCGCCAACACCATCCGCGCCGTCGCGCGCGAGCTGTTCATCCCGCTTGCCGTCGGCGGCGGTATCCGCAGCGAAGCGGACGCCGAGGCGGCGATCGACGCCGGCGCCGACAAGGTGAGTCTCAACACCGCGGCCCTCTCCCAACCGTGGCTGATCACCACGCTCGCCGAACGCTACGGCAGCCAGGCGGTGATCGTCGCCATAGATGCCAAGCGCGACCTGCCCCGAGCGGAGTCGAAGGGCGAGCGATTCGAGGTGTACGCACGCAGCGGCCAGACCGCGGCAGACCGCGACGCCGTCGAGTGGGCACGCGAAGCCGAAAGCCGGGGCGCGGGTGAGATTCTCCTCACGTCGATCGACCGCGATGGCACCAAGGCCGGGTTCGACTGCCCGCTCACCGCCGCCGTGTCGACTGCGGTCTCCATTCCCGTGATCGCCTCGGGCGGCGCCGGCGGCCTCGATCATTTCGTGGAGGTGTTCACGGCCGGCCGCGCCGACGCCGCGCTCGCCGCGTCGATCTTTCACTACGCCGAGACGAGCGTGCGGTCGCTCAAACTGCATTTGCAGGACCATGGCATTCCGGTACGTTTTTAGCCACGATGACACGAAGAAGGTGGAGTCTAGAATGAACCCTCCAGGAGGAACCATGCTAAGGCGCTCTCTCATGGCGGTCGCCATCGTGTGCGCTGCCATCATCCCCTCGCCCAACGCCGCTCAGCAGCGCGCGGCCGACGGTGTGGCCATCAACGACGACGGGCTGCCGCAGTACTCCACCTTCTCGCTGTGCGCGATCGATCCCGCCACCGGACAATCGGGCGCGAGCGTGACGACGCGCGTGCCATTCGTCGGACGGGCGGTTCCGCACGTCCGCGCCGGCGTCGGCGCGGTCTGTACGCAAGCATCGACGATGGTCGAGTACGGGCCCCGCGGACTCGACCTGCTTGCCAAGGGCGTCGAGCCGCAGGCCGTGCTCGCGCAGTTGCTGGCCGACGACCAGCAGCGCGAATCACGGCAAGTGGGCGTCATCGACATGCACGGTCGCTCCGCGGCGCATACCGGCAAGCAGAACGGCAACTGGGCCGGCAGCCGCCAGGGGAAGACTTACACCGTGCAGGCGAACATCATGGTCGGTCCCGAAGTGGTCGAGGCCGTCGCGACGACGTTCGAGGCGACGGATGGAACCGGCATGCCGCTCGCCGAGCGAATGATCCTGGCGATGGAAGCCGGCTACGCGAAGGGCGGCGATCGCCGCTGGGGCAACCTGCAATCCGCAGCGATCAAGATCGCGGACCCGAACGATCCCGGCCGGGGCAACGACCACATCGCGCTCGCGATCGAAGTTGGCGAGCATCCAGAGCCCGTGGCGGAGCTGAAGCGGATCTACTACACGACCGGTCGTCGCCTTGGCTACCGCACCTTCTCGCGCATCGACGGCCCGGATGTGATCGAGCTCAAACGGATGCTCCACGCCGTCGGCTACTGGCGGACGGCGCTGACGACGTTCCCGGATCCACCGCCGTCCATCAACACGCCGAAAATGCAGGAGCTCCAGAAAACCGACCGCGCGCAGTACGACAAGCTCGTCGCCGACGCCCGGACGCAGCAGGCCAACTACACGCGCGACTACGCGCAATACGACGAGGAGGCGATCGCCGCCGTCGACAAATTCCGCAAGGACCGGCAGATGGACTATCAAGGGGACGCGCCAGGGCTCGTCGACGCGCGGTTGGTCGCGGCTCTGCGGTCCGCGTACTTCGAAAAAAAGCGTGCGCCGAAGCACTAAGCACGAGCACCTGGCACCTAGCACCTAGCGCCCGAAAAGCGATGCTGATCCCATCCATCGATCTGAAGGACCGCGCCGTCGTGCAGCTCGTGCAGGGCGAGCGGCTGGCGATCAAAGATCCTCACGTCGCGCGGTGGGTCCGAAAGTTCGAGAAGTTCCCGAAGGTTCAGGTGATCGACCTCGACGCGGCCATGGGCAGCGGGGACAACCTCGAGCTGGTGAGGTGGATCGCTGGTGCCCTGTCCTGTCGCGTCGGAGGAGGGATCCGCACGGTCGGCCGCGCGCGCGAAGTGCTCGCGGCAGGCGCTCAGCAGATCATCGCTGGATCCGCGCTCTTCAAGAATGGCGCGCCGGATCATGAGTTCGCGAAGACGCTGGCGGAGGGGGTCGGCCGCGACCGCGTGATCGCCGCGGTCGACAGCCGCGGCGGCCACGTCGTCATCCACGGCTGGAAAACCACGCTGGCGCTCACGGCCGTCGAAGCCGTCCGTGCGCTGGAGCCGTACTGCGACGAGTTCCTGTATACCCACGTCGATACCGAAGGTCTGATGGGCGGCACCAGCCTGGCCGCCATCCTGGCAGTGAAGAACGCGACCACCCGACGGGTGACCGCCGCCGGCGGTATCACGACTCACGAGGAAATCGATCGGCTGCACGCCCTCGGGATCGACGCCGTCGTAGGAATGGCGATTTACACCGGGGCCCTCAGTCTGGACGACTAGGTTCCGCGCATCGAACGTTTCCAACCTCGATTCCGTCAAACACCCCATGCGGAACTATGCCCTCGCCGGCTTCGCCGTCCTTGCGCTTGTCACGCCATCGCTCATGGCGTCGACAACAGAGACTGAACACGTCACACGGACCGAAAAGCTGGCGCCGGGAGGCACGCTTCGGGTCAAGAACTTCTCGGGGCGGGTCAACGTCACCGCGAGCGATCGCACCGACGTCGCCATCGACGCCGTGCGTCGTGGCGAGCGCTGGTCGCTGGACCGTTCGAAACTCGACATCTACACCAACGGCTCGACCCTGGTCATCGACGCCAACCAGACCGACCACTCGTGGTTCGACTGGACGCGCAAGACCCGCGTCGTCGAAACGGACTTCGACATCAAGGTTCCCCGCAAGACCAACGTGGACATCAATGTGTTCAGTTCACCGGTCACGGTCACCGGCGTGGAGGGAACCCACCGGATCCACGGCTTTTCGTCGAGGCTCCACCTCGAGGATGTGACCGGCTCGGTCCAGGCGCACACGTTCAGCGGCTCTGTTGAGATCCGCGCGAAGACGTGGGTCGAGAACCAGTCGATTGACGTCGACACCTTCAGCGGCAGCATTCAACTCCACGTCCCCGACGACGCGCGCGGGTCCGTGACCTTCAACTCCTTCAGCGGCCGACTGAATTCAGAGATGCCCTTGACACTGCAGAGCACCAGCCGCCGATCGCTCAAGGCCGAGCTCGGCGGGGGCGCCGGCGGCCGCCTGCGCTTCAAGACCTTCAGCGGCAGCGTCCGGATCGACCGATAACCACTGCTACAATAGGGATTTGGCCCTGAAGGGCTTCCACCTATTGTGAGCACCCTAGTCCAGACCGACCCTCACGTCCGTCGCGAACCGCGACCGGTGCCGGCGGAGCGGATCGCCGCGGACGGCAAATTCCTCAGAGTCGGCAACGAGCGGTACCTCGTCAAGGGCGTCACGTACGGCACGTTCGCGCCGGACGCGCAGGGCTATCAGTTTCCATCGCCGCAACAGATCGCCGAGGACTTCCGCCTGATGGCGGAGCTCGGCATCAACACCGTTCGCACCTACACGGCGCCGAGACGTGAGCTGCTGGACGAAGCGGGACGTCATGGCCTGCGCGTCATGGTCGGGCTTCCGTGGTCGCAGCACGTGGCGTTTCTGGACAACCGGACCCTGAGACGCGAGATCCGTCGGGAACTGCTCGCCAAGGTCGCAGAGCTCGGCAATCACCCCGCCGTGCTCGCCTTCGCGCTCGGCAACGAAATCCCGCCAGGGGTCGTGCGCTGGCACGGCCGCGTCCGAGTTGAGTACTTCCTCCGCGATCTTTACGAGACGGCCAAGACCGAGTCGCCCGAGAGCCTCTTCACGTACGTGAATTTTCCGCCGACCGAGTTCCTCGATCTCTCGTTCTTCGACATCTGCGCGTTCAACGTCTACTTGCATCGCGAGTCGGAGCTGCGCGCGTACCTCGCCAGACTGCAGCACCTCGCCGCCCAGAAACCCTTGCTCCTCGCCGAGGCCGGCGCCGACAGCATCCGCGAGGGCGAAACCGGCCAGGCCGACATCACCGCGATGCATATCCGCGTCGCGTTCGAGGAGGGCGCGTGCGGCGCCGTGGCGTTCGCCTGGACCGACGACTGGTGGCGCGGCGGTCATCAGGTGGACGACTGGAAGTTCGGCCTGGTGGACGCCCAGCGCCGGCCGAAACAGGCGGCGCGCGCGGTGGCCTCGGCGTTCGCGGATGCGCCGTTCACTTGCGAGCGGCAGCGCACCTGGCCGCGCGTGTCGGTCGTCGTCTGCGCCTACAACGCGGCGGGCACGCTCGAAGACAACCTGCGGTCGCTCGATCAGCTCACCTATCCGGACTACGAGGTCATCCTGGTCAATGACGGCTCGACCGATCGCACGGGCGAGATCGCCCGCGCCCATCCGCTCGTGCGCGTCATCGACACGACGAATCAAGGGTTGAGCGCCGCGCGGAACGTGGGCCTGGCCGAAGCCACCGGCGAGATCGTCGCCTACACCGACGCCGACACGCGTGTGGACCGCGATTGGCTGACGTTTCTCGTTCAGCCGTTTCTCAACTCCGACGTCGTCGGATCCGGGGGGCCGAACGTCGTGCCGGCGGACGATCCGCCGATCGCCCAGTGCATCGCGCGCGCGCCAGGCGGCCCGACGCACGTGCTCCTCGACGATCGCATCGCCGAGCACGTGCCCGGCTGCAACATGGCGTTCCGGCGCGATGCCCTGCTGGCCATCGGCGGCTTCAATGCGGTGTACCTCCGCGCCGGCGACGATGTGGATGTCTGCTGGCGGCTGCAGGCGCGCGGCTGGAAGATCGGCTTCGCGTCGGCGGCGCTGGTCTGGCACCACCACCGCAACTCGGTTCAGGCGTATTGGCGGCAGCAGGTCGGCTACGGCGAGGGCGAGACCTGGCTGATGGCGCATCATCCGGAGAAGTTCCTCGACGGGCACATGCTGTGGCGCGGCCGCATCTATAGTCCGCTGCCGTTTGTCCGCTCGCTGTGGGGAACCCGGATCAATGCGGGCGTCTGGGGCACGGCGGCGTTTCCCTCGGTGTATCGCGCGGACATCCACCCGTTCGCGTTCATGCCGCATTCGATTCGATGGCAGGCGTTGTCGTTCGTGCTGGCGATCGCCGGCATCGGAGTGGTGGCGACGGGCCAGCACTGGTGGGCGGCGACGCTGCTCCTTGGCAGCGGCATCGTCGGCATTGCCGTCACGATCGGCAAGAACATCGCGTACGCGCTGCGCTCTGACGTCGATTCGCTGAAGGGCGGCAAGGTCTGGTACCGGGCAACGGTGGCGTACCTCCACTTCGTCCAGCCGCTCGCGCGCCTGCGGGGGCAGATTCGCGGTGTGCTGTCGCCGCCAGAGGTGGTGCTGCCGCCCGGCGAGCGGCAGATGAGGCGCGGTGCGCGGCCGTCGCTGGCCGAAGCGGGACGCGCGCTGCTGCTCGTCTCAGGCAGCGTCACCGAGGACCGGTTCTGGAGCGAGTCGTGGACATCGGCCGATCGCATCCTCGCGCGCCTTGCGGAATGGCTGCGTCGATCGCGCGCCGTTCGCACGATCGAGATCGACGAAGGCTGGTCGGACGACCGCGACGTCAGCGTCTTCGTCGGCCGGTGGGCGTGGCTCGACGTGCGCGCGCTCGTCGAGGAGCACGGCGGCGGCAAGGCGCTCGTCCGTCTCAGCACGCACCTGCGTCCCACCACGTTCGGGATCGTCAGCGCCCTGGGGCTCGGCGTCGCGCTGCTGGTCGGCGCCGCAACCGGTGTAGTGCTGCGGTGGCCCCTGGCGGGCACGCTCGTCGCCGCATTCACGCTGCTGCTGATCATGGTGGTCGCCTGGCGGACGGCGCAGACGACCGCGATCGTGCGGCGCGGGATCGCGCACGTCACGGAGGGAACCGGCATGGTGGCGATGCGCCCCGGGCCGGCGCGGGTGCCGTTGGTGACGCCGTCGCTGCTGCGGATGTATGGCCTGCGCAGCGCCTTCATCTTCGTCGTGATGATCGTGGCGCTCGGCGCCGGCACGTTCATGCTGCGCGAAGCGGCCACCGCGCAGGTGATCGGCGGGAAGAAAGGCTACGCGGGCGACTACGGGCCGGCCATTTCCGCCTGGCTCGACGCGCCGGGCGGCATCGCCTTCGCGCGGAACGGCGATATGTACATCGCCGACTCGAACAACAATGTGATCCGACGGATCGACGCGCGCGACCACCCCGACATCGAGCCGTACGCCGGCAACTACGATCTTGGCAGCGGATTTTCCGGCGACAATGGTCCGGCGACCGAAGCGCAGCTCGACACGCCGGACGGCGTTGCGATTGCGCCTGACGACGACGTCATCGTCGCCGACTCACATAACGATCGGATCCGGCGCGTCGATCACCCGACGGGGCTCATCAGCACGATCGCAGGTTCGGGCGAGAACGGCTACGACGGCGACGACAAACCGGCGACGGACGCTGCGCTCAACACGCCGAGCGCGGTGGCGGCAGCGCCCAACGGCGACATCTACATCGCCGACACGCTCAACTACCGCGTCCGGATGATCGAGGCGAGAACCGGCCTGATTCACACCATCGCGGGCGACGGCACACCGGGCCGCAGCGACAACGTCGGCGACGGCGGTCCTGCGACGAGCGCGCACCTCAATATGCCGAGTGACGTGCAGATTGCCGCCAACGGTGACATCTACATCGCGGACATCCATCACAACCGTGTGCGCAAGGTGGACGCGAAGTCGCACCTCATCACGACGGTCGCGGGCAACGGCCGGTGGGGACCCTCGGTCGCGGATACTCCGGCGACAGAGGCGACACTGGCGGGTCCGGCCGGCATCGCACTGGTGCCCGAGCCCGGCGGCCGGTTGACCATCTTCATCGCCGACTTCTACAACCAGACGGTGCGGGCCGTGGGCCCCGACGGCATTATCCGGAACGTGACCGACGAGGGGCGTGTGGCGTTCGGCGCGCCGACGCGGGTGGCGTTCGCGCCGCGGCGCGGGTGGCTGTACGTCGCCGATTCGGCTCGGGATCAGCTCGTGGCGCTGCCGATCCCAAGGCCTTTGGCCAAGCTGATTCCTCCGCGGGTGCTGGCGCCCGGCAAACGAGTAGGCGGATGAGCGCGGCGGGTCCGGCGCGCGATGCGGCGACCTCCGTGCCCCAGAAGCCGCTCCTGCCGTGGACGCTGTCGTTCCTGCGTCCGTACCGGAAGCGCGTTGCTCTGCTCGCCTTGCTGCTCGGCTCGGAGATCATGCTCGGCGCGCTGCAGCCGTTCCCGCTCGCCATCGTCATCGACTATGTGCTGACACAGGTCAAGACGTTTCCGGCCTTTCTGCAGCCGACGATTGCCGCTGTGACGCAGAACAACCGGTTCACGATGCTGGTGATCATCGTGGTCGGTGGCGTCATCCTGCAAGTGGTCAATCAGTTCGTTTCCGCGTACGGCACGCAGGTGCAGGTCGACACCGGCCAGCGCATGGTCTACGACCTCCGCCACCGTCTGTTCGAGCACCTGACCGGTCTCGGGCTCCACCACCACATCACGAAGAGCACCGCCGATGCCGTGTATCGCGTCGACGTCGACGCCTACGCCATCGAGAATCTGGTGATGAGCGGGATCTTCCCACTCGCGACCTCGATCATGGCGTTGACGGTGATGTTCGGGTTCCTGCTCTACAAGAACGTCACGATCGCGCTGCTGTCCCTCACCGTGGTGCCGTTCCTCTATTTCTGCCTGCGCTACTACACGTCGACGCTGGTCAATCGCGAAGAGCGCGTGAAGGAGCTCGAGTCGAAGCTGCTCGAGCGGCTGTACGAGACGTTCGGCGCGATGCGGCTGGTGAAGAGTTTCGCGCGCGAACCGCACGAGCTCGAGCGCTACCGCGGCGCGGGTGAGCAGGCAATGGGCGCCCGCATCGCCATCACCTGGCAGCAGTCGGTCTTCTCGGTCGTGGTCAGCACGATCACCGTGGTCGGGACCGCGCTGGTCGTGATCGTCGGCGGCCGCTTCGTCATGACGGGGACGCTGTCGATCGGCGACCTCTACATCGTCATCAACTATCTGGGCGCGGTGTACGGGCCGCTTTCAGCCATCGCGCACACCACGGGGCAACTGCAGGGCGCGCTCGCGGGCGCCAAACGCGTGCGCGCGATGTTCGCGCTGATGCCGGAAACGGTTGACGACCCGGGCGCGATCGAGGCTTCGGGCATCAAGGGCGACATCCGCTTCGAGGGCGTCGAGTTCACCTACCCCGACGGCACGGCCGTGCTCCGCGACATCAGCTTCTCG
>WNFX01008452.1_pt1 | contig 13033 bp, 15 predicted proteins | sample 5400111 | NCBI WGS metagenome assembly WNFX01 (sample SAMN13153363, study PRJNA577476) | soil metagenome | isolation source: 40 cm soil or saprolite under grassland replicate 1 | place: USA:California | collected 2016-06-15
GCTTCCACTTCCATGGAGCAGGGACGGCTCGCTGCATGCCATGCTTTTGGCGTTCCAACACATAGTTCACCCCAACTTTTTCCATACGGAATTTATACGATTCCTGAAATCTCCACAGTGGGACACAATGAGGAGGAATTGACCGAGCAAGGCATTCCCTATGAAGTTGGCAAAGCACAGTACCGCGAGATCGCCCGTGGACAGATCATCGGTGACCAAACAGGTCTTTTGAAATTGATCTTTCACCTCGATACACATGAATTATTAGGTGTACATATCATCGGTGAAGGCGCCAGCGAACTTGTCCATATCGGGCAGGCAGTCATGGCATTCAAAGGCAAGGTCGAATATTTCATCAACAACGTGTTCAACTACCCCACCCTAGCTGAATGTTACAAGACTGCCGCGTTTGATGGCATTAATCGTCTTGGCGCATAAGCTATGCCATATTACAGCCTCTGAGCAGAACACTATAAATTCTTTGGCCGAGATAGCGGAACGGCTCTCCCCATCCATAATCCTTTTAGGATATAGGTTAAAAGCTCAAGCCGCCATCCCTCACCTGCCCTGGCATGCAGGTGCACGCCTGCCTTCCCACTCCGCTACGCTTCGGGGATGCTTCGCAATGGCGGGCGGTGCCAGGGAGTGTGCGCAGCACGCGAAGCGTGTGGGACAGCGGAGGTAGCAACTATCTATCTTGCTCAAGCCGGACTGTCGAATCAAAAGGCAAAAGAAGTATGTTTTTCTTCCCATTCCCCGTCAAGGAATAGAGTTTTTATGAAATACGAAACTGTACATGGAGTTTCTATCCCCAAGCTCGGTTTTGGGACCTGGAAACTTGGCGGCGATTCCTATCCGGACCCGAACCTTGATTCTGTTTCATTAACTGCTGTGCGCACCGCGCTCGAAGTTGGTTACACCCACATCGACACGGCTGAAGGCTACGCGGCAGGTCACGCGGAGGAATTAGTCGGGCGTGCTGTGCGAGAGACAAACCCCAAACGTGAGAATCTCTTTATCACGACGAAAGTCTCACCTGAACATCTGCAATATGAGCAGGTGCTTAAGTCATGTGAGAATAGTCTGCGCCGTCTGAACATGGACTACATTGACTTGTATCTCATCCATTGGCCGCGCGTTGGTATGAAACTCGAAGAGACTTTCCGCGCCTTGAATCGGCTAGTGCAAAACGGTACAGTGAGACATCTGGGTGTGAGCAACTTTAATTTGAAACTGCTCAAGCAAGCGCAGTCATTTTCTGAAACACCGATTCTCACCGATCAGGTGCCCTACAACCTGCCTGACCGCTCCTATGTGAAAAATGGCGTACTGGAATACTGCCAACAAAACGATATTTTGCTCACGGCTTATTCGCCCGTCAAATTTCGTAATCTACCTGTCAATAAGACTTTGCGCGCAATTGCAGACGCGCACTCGGTTACACCCTATCAGATCGCGTTGGCATGGCTGCTTGCCCAACCGCGCGTCATCACGATCCCGATGTCGCTCAACGTGCAACATATAAAGGAGAATTTTGAAGCAGAAAATATCGAGCTTACAGAGGAGGAGTTCAAAAGATTGAGTGAACTGTGGTAAATTGATTTGGCCATAGTAAATCCAAAAGCAGAAGAAAATCCGTATATATAAATGAAAGTAGCAGTCACACCTGAAATCCAGATTATCGAAGAACAAGAAGAGGAGACTGAGCTTGAGCCGCTTTATCGCGTGATCATTCACAATGATGACGTCACACCGATGGATTTCGTTGTGCACGTGCTGAAAGCAATCTTTTATCAATCAAACCCCAAAGCAGTTGAGATCATGCTAATAGCACACATTACTGGCATCGCTTACGTACAGACCCTTCCAAAATCCGAAGCTGAAAGACGCATCAACAAAGCGCACTTCGCCGCGGGATTGGAGGGTTATCCGCTACACTTCTCAATGGAGCCCGAATGACATCTTCCAATATAGAGACCCTTACGCAAATTAATTTGAATGATCTTATTTCTTCATTCGGTTGGCAAAACCATCCATTCCTCGCGCATCTCTTGCGGCACACTTTTAGCTCTCCGCCGCAAATGTTCGCTCATCAAATGGCGGAATTCGACTCGGCCATTGGCACTCATGGATTGGTAGCCGCTTCGCGTCTTGCCGCGCGAAATTATGTGGATGACATCCGCGTCTTTGGTCGGGACCGAATCCCTGATTCCGCTTTTCTGGCTTTATCCAATCATCCGGGTATGACCGACACACTCTCGCTCTTTATTTCGCTGAATCGCCCTAATTTGAAAATTATTGCGGTCGACCGCCCGTTTTTGACTGCATTGCCAAACATGAGCAAGCAACTTGCTTATGTGACCGGTGACTCTGGATCGCGCTTCAGGCTCATAAGACAAGTAAGTGCACACCTGCGGAACGGTGGCGCAGCGCTGACTTTCCCTGCCGGGCGCATCGAACCAGACCCGGATGTTCATACCGGTTCAGTTGAATCTTTGCGTTCATGGACAGATAGTGTCGGTATCTTCATTCGCATGGCTCCGGAGACAGCCGTTTTGCCTATCCTTGTGCGCGGCGTCATTCGCAAGAAAACAGCATTTCATCCGCTCACCTATATCAGGCGGGCGCGTGAAGAACGCCAGAAACTCGCCGCCGCTCTGCAATTGCTGGCGCATGTCATGTTTAAGCAAAAGGATGTCCATGTTCGCGTACAAATTGGCAAACCGATTTATGCAAAAGAGCTAGGTAGTAGTCAAACAAAAGTTATCCACCAGGCTGTGTTGGCAGAGATGAGACAATTAATTGAGAATCCCCCTTTGGATGAAGGGGAAAGATTACTATGAATTCGATCTCCCCCCTAACCCCTCTCCCTGTAGCAGAGGGGGAAGCTGCGCTTACAAGTCCTATACCGCTTCGGAGGAGAGTCAAGATAAGGGCAAAGCCTGCTCTTCGTCTTGCCGCAGTTTATTCTATTCTCGGGGCTCTCTTTTACTTTGCTCTGCGCAACGCACCATTCGTAGAGATTTGGAATGCTGTCAAGCAACTCAAACTCTGGCAAATCGCCGTACTGGTGATTATCAACGTAAGCATTTACATGCTCGTCACATTACGCTGGTGGATTATCATCCGCGCCGAACGTAAAGGCATCGCTTATCTTCCATTAGTGCTTGTCCGTGTTGCGGTGTTCGGAGTCAGCTATTTCACCTTAGGTCCGCAGGTTGGGGGCGAGCCATTACAAGTGTTGTATCTTCAACGCAAATATGGCATGACCTATACACGTGCCACCTCTACAGTCATCATGGATAAATTGCTTGAATTTTTGGCAAATTTCTTCCTGCTGGTGTTTGGATTAATGGCAGTGCTTCAAGCTGGGATTCTTTCGACAAACGGAAGCAAGCCGCTCATGAGTCTGATTCCGCTGGCGGCGTTATTGGCGTGGACACCTATTCATATCACACTGATGATTCGAGGCGTATATCCTGCTGGCGCCGCGTTACGCGCCGCCTTTTCCCGATTTGGAACTCCTAAATGGGTGCGTTTTATCATTGCCTCAGAACGAATGGCAGGCATGTTCTGTCAACGATATCCGCGCGCGTTGTTAATGGCCGTTGGCGTTTCGCTCGCGGCCGGTGCAGGAATGGTAAGCGAGTACGCACTCATCACATCGTTTTTAGGAATTAATTTGCATGGTTGGCAAACTTTCGCCGCGTGGACAACCAGTTGGCTGGCATTTCTTGTCCCATTACCCGGAGGTTTGGGCGCGTTGGAAGCCAGCCAGGTATTTACACTTGGTGCATTTGAAATCTCAGCCGCGTTGGCAATTGGTGTGACACTTTTGATTCGCGCCCGCGACTTGTTGATCGGAGGTTTCGGGTTACTTTTGGCGAGTCGTGGGGTTAAGTAAACTAGAAACTCCATCAGCACGTTTTTTGGCGTCAAGAATAAAGGAGACTCTTATGAAACTTTCCGGCAGACACTATGCGATCATTATCTTCACTTTGATCACAGCAGTTATGCATTTACTCGCCGCATTCGACAAACAACTTTTTCCAGGCGGACCTGATCCGTTATTTATCTTGAATGGCCTCGGCTATTTAGGATTACTTGGCGCTTACTTCTTGCCGATCTCATTCCTGGAACAAAGGCATGAACTGGTTCGACGGGTCTATATGGGCTATGCCATTCTTACCATTCTTGCATGGATTTTCATCTGGGTGATTCAGGCTGTGATTATTAACCATACCCCATTCTTCGATCATGACTCTCTCTATGGTGTGCCTGCCAAAATTGCTGAAGTGATTTTGCTCCTATTCTTATCGGCTGACAAATCACAATCGTAATGCAAGGTAAAATGGGGGAAGTGAAACGCAAAGCTTTGTACTTCACCGCGCCACGACGAGTGGAGCTCCGTGAGGAGACTCTCCCTGCTCTCGGCGCGGATGACCTTTTGGTAGAGACGACCTGCTCCGCGATCAGCGCGGGGACAGAGATGTTGGTGTATCAAGGACACTTCCCGCGAGACCTTGAAACCGATTCCGTTATTTCAGGTTTGCGCGGCGGCTTCAAATATCCGCTTGCTTACGGTTATGCGTGTGTAGGTGTGGTGAGAGAAACAGGGAAAGAAGTAAATCGTGAATGGTTGAATAAACCAGTGTTTGCATTTCAACCCCATACTTCTCACTTCATCGCAAAACCTGAAACATTATTTCCTGTTCCTGATTCACTACAACCTGAATCCGCTTGCTTCCTTCCCAATATGGAAACTGCGATCAATTTAGTGCAAGATGCTGCTCCGATCTTTGGCGAGCGTGCGCTCGTGCTGGGTCAAGGCATCATTGGATTATTGACTGCCTCGTTGCTTACTGAATTTCCGCTTGAAGTGCTCGTCACAGCCGATTGTTATGAACTGCGGTGTAACTCCTCACCTGTCACCCGTCACTTATCACTCGACCCAAACTTGCCTGATTTTCGAAAACAAGCACTGATACTCTTGCATCAAGGTGCCGATTTAACTTTTGAAGTTAGCGGGCGTCCTGAAACACTTAATGACGCGATTGCACTCACAGGATTTTGTGGTCGCATCGTCATTGGTTCTTGGTACGGAGAAAAACGCGCAGAAATTGATCTCGGTGGTGCATTTCATCGTTCGCGCATTAAACTGATTTCATCACAAGTGAGTACTCTTGCGCCAGAATTATCAGGACGCTGGAATAAAGCACGGCGCTTCAACGTGGCATGGAAAGCTCTGGAAAGAATAAAACCTGAAAAGTGGATCACCCATCGCTTTTCAATCGACCATGCGCAAGAAGCATATCAATTGCTGGATGAGCAGCCGCAAGAGACCATACAGGTCGTCATTCATTACAATATATGAATTTTTGCTACACTAACCTTGAAACTTGCCATACCGCGACAGGCCTGGTCATTGTAATTGACGTTATTCGTGCATTCACGAATGCGGCGTTTGCTTTTTCACGCGGCGCGAAAGAAATTTATCCTGTCAGCAAAGTGAAAGAGGCGCTGCAATTCAAAGCAGAGAATCTAAACTCATCAGCTTGTGGAGAGGTTGGCGGCCTGCCACCTGAAGGATTCGACTTCGGTAACTCACCTACTCAAACAAATACATTGGATTTAGATGGATGTGTCATTGTTCAGTGCACGGGCGCGGGTACACAGGGAATCGTACGAAGCGTCAACGCGGATATCATGCTTGCTGCGAGCCTTGTTGTCGCAAATGCAACTATCACCTATGTCCGTAATCTTGATCCGGAGAATGTTACTTTCGTGATTACAGGTCAAATCAGCGATGGAAGAGGAGATGAAGACCTGGCTTGTGCAGAATATTTCGAAGCCTTGTTACGAGGTGGGCAACCCGACCCTGCTCCTTATATAGATCGCGTGTGTAAATCTCTTGATGGGCGACTCCACCTTGACCCGAACCTACCTGAATTTCCAGAATCTGATCTCGATTATTGCACAGACATAGATGCGTTCGATTTTGCGATGTCTGTCACCAAAGAAAACGGACGACCTGTGATGCGCGCGATCAGGCCCTAATCTGACACCTGAGACTTGACACTGGAGAACCTATATGTACATGCTTGGAGTAAAGCGGGATTTCATTGCAAGACATTTCCTCATCGGCGGAGATTGGGGACCCGAGAACTTTCCGAATTCACATCATTATGTTTTGGAATTGCAGCTTGAAGGAAAAGAACTTGACCAACATGGTTATCTGGTGGACATTGTAGACGTGGAAAAGCATTTGGATGAAATTGTCAACTACTACAAAGAACAAATGTTGAATGATAAACCTGAATTTGCAGGATTGAACCCATCCATAGAAAATTTCGCGCGAATATTGGCTACCTCGCTTAGTGAAAGAATCAAAGCCGAAAATATTTCTGAGATCAAAGTTGCCTTGTGGGAGAATGAGTTTGCGTGGGCAGCATACAGTGTCGAACGTCAAAAGTCAAATGTCTGACGTTCGACCTTCGACTTTTGACCCATGCATATTGGATTTGTCATCTACGGCTCGCTCGATACATTAAGCGGCGGATATTTGTATGATCGCAAATTAGTTGAATATCTGCGTTCAGAGGGAGATACAGTCGATATTATTTCTCTGCCTTGGCGAAATTACGCCGCGCATTTGACGGACAATCTTTGGTTTCGGCCGCCAAAGAATCTGGACATCCTCATTCAAGACGAACTCAATCACCCCTCATTGATTTTTGCAAATCGAGGAAAACATCCATATCCTATTATTTCACTTGTTCATCACTTGCGCTGTTCGGAACTGCGACCAAAGTGGCAAAATGTTTTTTATAGACTAGTTGAGAAACAGTATTTAAAAAGCGTGGATGGATTTATCTTTAATTCAAAAACTACAGAGACAGTCGTAAATAATTTATTAGAGAACAGGAAATCAAGTATTGTTGCCTATCCACCAACCAAAAGATTTGGTGAACCAATTTCAGAAGAAGAAATTATCAGCCGCGCGCAGACAAATCCTTTACGAATATTATTTTTAGGAAATGTCATCGAACGGAAAGGACTGCATACATTACTAAAAGCTGTCAGTATTCGACCGCTGGCTTTTCGAGTGGATGTGGTAGGCTCACTGACCTCTGAACCGAAATATGCAAGACCTATTCAGGAATTTATTACGCACAATAATCTTTCTTCTTTCGTCCATCTTCACGGATCCCTCGATAAAGAACTGCTCATCGAAAAACTCAAAGGGGCGCATACACTCGTCGTTCCCTCAAGTTACGAAGGCTATGGGATCGTCTACCTCGAAGGGATGTGTTTCGGTCTGCCCGCAATAGGGACAACTGTTGGGGCGGCGGGAGAAATTATTGAGGATGGAAAAACAGGATATCTTATCGAACCGAATGATTCGGCCTCACTTGCCGTGCATCTCAAGTCACTTGCGGAAGATCGCGGGTTGTTGACACGTCTATCAATTAATGCTCGTAAGCGTTATCTTCGTCAACCTTCCTGGGAGACAAGTGCAGAAAGCATTCGAAATTTCTTGTATTCAATCGCAAAATAAATACAAAATCTTCGTTACCCAACAGGCTAAACTATGGACTACTCCTTTCCCCATTACTTGCTTTCTAAACAAACCGTGGATGACCGCGCCCTCAACAAGGATGTGCTGAATGAGCTGCGAATCAATTTATCGCAGCAGCCTGTCACTATTATCGAAGTCGGCGCGGGAATCGGAACCATGCTCAAGCGTTTGATCCAGTGGGGCATTCTCTGCAATGGTGATTACATTTTGGTGGATTCGATGGGGGCAAACATCGCTTACGCCCGGGAATGGATTCCGCAATGGGCCATGGAAGCAGGCTTGAGCGTGGAAAGATTTGGGCAGAATGAATTGCGGGTATGCGACCAGACGCGTGATGTCCGAATCAGTTTAAGGTGCGCAGATGTCTTCGATTTCGTCCAAAGAAATAAAAAGCCTGCTGACCTATTGATCGCACATGCGTTCTTGGATTTACTTCACATGCCTGAGAGCTTAGGAAAACTGCTCCTGCTTACGAAGGGTTTGGCCTGGCTAACTCTCAACTTCGACGGCATGACTGCGCTTGAGCCAGTTATTGACAATTCGTTGGATAAAAAAATTGAACGGCTCTATCATGAGACAATGGATATGCGCGCGACTGGGGGAGATAGCCGCACAGGTAGAAAATTATTTGAACACTTTCCTCGTTGAATGCTGAAATCATTGCGGCGGGCGCCTCAGATTGGGTAGTTCATACTACACACGGAGAATATCCTGCGGACGAAAAATATTTCCTGCATTTTATTTTGAACTTTTTCGAGAGTTCGCTAAAAGCCCACGCTGAATTAGATGCAGCCGAATTTGTAAACTGGCTTGCAAAACGACATGCACAAATTGAGCGCGGTGAGTTGGTGTATATCGCGCACCAAATAGATTTTTTGGTTAAAAATAGCTCGCTGGTTGAGTAGCCGCAAAGCGGCGTACACCTGCACTTCGATTTGCTTGGCAAATCGTGCAGGTGCAAGTGTCGAAACCAGCAATATAAGGCAAACTTGAAATTGGTGGATAATAAAACTAACTGAAACAAATTCAGGAATTTTCCGTATAATGAGTACAGAGAAAATGATTTACACCTATCAAATTGAGGGCATTTCTTTACAAACGGGTGACATCATCTGCACGATGAATGGCAAGCCTGATATTTTACCTGGAGAGTTTTGGCGTCTCCTAGGTCGGCTTGTGCCCGGAGAGGTGGATCATGTGGCGATCTATCTCGGACCTAACGGCAGATGTATCGAGGCGGGTGCACGCGGCGTGATCACCTTCAATGTGCCACGCGGACACTGGAACACCGAACGTATGGCGCTTCAACGCGGACTGTTGTTTGATTCCTTTTACGGTGTGGCCTCCCCGCTCGATGGAGCGGAAGTTGCAGAAGACGAAGAACATGAACTACGTGCAACAGTCGCGGCATATTGTCTCTCACAGGTGGGCAAGCCCTATAACTTAAATTTCTTGAATTCAGAAACGGAAGAAGCTTTCTATTGCAGTCAGCTTGCATATAAAGCGTATGAGCAGATTGGTATCGACCTGAACACGGGTCTCGCGCTGGAGCAACTGCCTGGGACGAACGCGATCATTTACCCACAGGAGATTTGGAACGGATTTAGTCACCGTGCAGCAAAGATTATTCAGCACTCGATGAACAGTAATCAATTTGCAGTTGGTAGTTGAGTAGCAAAGCATATCGAAACCAGACCCGTCTCAATGAGACTCAATGAGATGGGTTTTCTTTTTTGCCACGGAGTTGCACTGATTTTTAAGACAATCCGTGAGAATCTGTGGCTGAGTGTTATCCAAGCGTGGTATGTTATAGTAAGCCCAATTCCACAAACTTAACAACTAATTCACACATGAAACGAATCACAGGGATCCTGCTCATCGCAATTTCCGCCGCATCTTTTGGGACACTGGCGATCTTTGGAAGATTCCTTTACGCAGAATGTGGGTCAATCGTTTTCTTATTTGACCGCCATCAAATACGCCTCAGCAGGATTGGTTGCACTTTTATTGTATTTGTATCCAATGTTTGTGTTCATCCTGTCCGTGATTGTTTTGCATGAAAAAGCAACCTGGGTCAAAATCGTTGCCATCATTATTGCACTGCTTGGCACTGCACTGACTGTTGATCCCGCGGGTGGACAACTCCAGGGTATCCTGCTCGCCATCGCTGCAGCTTTGATCTATTCCATCTATATTATTGTAGGAACAAATGTGATGAAACATGTTTCGGCAGTGCAATCATCGTTTGTTATTTTCGCCTCGGCAGGCGCTGTGTATGGAATACTTACCGCCGTCCATGGTGTACACTTCCCTACTACCAGCACAGGCTTGCTTGGAATTGCCGGCATTGTGTTGATCGCCACTGTCATTCCTGTTGTCACGTTTCTAGCGGGTCTCGAACGGATCGGTCCTACCAACGCGGCAATGCTCTCCACATTGGAGCCTGTAGTCACAGTTCTGCTTGCAGCGTGGATATTCGGTGAACGGCTTCAATCCATCGTCCTGTTGGGAGGTGGCATGATTTTGATCGCTGTGATCATGTTGACACGTGGCGAAGCGAGTGAAATCAAAGAGCTTGCCCAATAAACGCTCTTTTTCGTGAATTTCGCTGATTCTTGCACTTTTCTATGATTTCTCTGGCAAAAATTCGATGCTGTTTTTCGCACAATCTGCACCGAAGCAGGGTATAATCCTTTTACTACATTTTATCGAGTCCTGATTTACCAATCTATCGACTCACATATCAGCAGTCCACCGCTGTTTTCGCTTTTGAGCACTCACTCAATTCCCCAAAAACATCTACAAGACTTCTGAAGACAAGGAAGAATTTTGAACTTCGATCAATTTAATTTGGATTCCCGCTTAATGCAGGGAATCAAAGTCGCGGGTTATGAGATCGCGACTCCCATTCAGGAGGCCGCGATTCCTGCGGCATTGCGCGAACGCGATATCATCGGCACTGCGCAGACCGGCACAGGCAAGACTGCCGCGTTCGTCCTCCCTATCCTCAACAAACTACTCGATGGACCACGCGGGATGCCGCGCGCCCTCATCGTCACACCGACGCGTGAACTGGCGGAACAGATCAATCAGGTGATCCGCGCACTGGCAGTGGGGACAAGGCTGCGAAGCGCAACCATTTATGGAGGTGTCACAGCGAGCCGCCAGATCAAGGCATTGAAAGATGGCACGGAAATCCTCGTCGCATGCCCAGGACGTTTGCTAGATCTCGTGCAACAACGTTATGCAAAACTAGAACGCATCGAAATTCTGGTGCTTGACGAAGCCGACCGCATGTTCGATATGGGCTTCCTACCTGATGTGAAGCGTATCATTAAGGCTGTGCCTGCCTATCGACAAACCATGCTATTCTCAGCCACATTTCCCGCTGAAATTGAACAACTCGCCGCGCAATCACTGAAAGATCCGCAACGGATCACTATGGGATTGAGCCGGCCTGTTCATACTGTGACACACGCGTTGTATCCTGTGCCTGCGCACTTGAAGTCTGCGTTGTTGTTGAAACTGCTCAAGCAAACTGCTACCGATTCAGTTCTAGTCTTCACACGCACCAAACATCGCGCGGAGAAACTCGCGCGTCAAATTGCGCACGCCGGTTTCCATGTCACCAGCCTGCATAGCAATCGCTCACAAGGCCAGCGTGAACAAGCGCTCCGAGGCTTCAAGACCGGGCATTTTCCAATTATGGTTGCCACCGACATCGCGGCACGCGGTCTCGATGTGGAAAGCATCTCGCATGTGATCAACTTCGATATGCCTGATACTGCCGATGCCTATATTCATCGCATCGGACGGACAGGACGCGCCCAACGCACAGGCGATGCGTTCACACTTGTTACACCAGAAGACAAAGATATGATTCGGATTCTCGAACGCATCATGGGAGGACCAATTAAACGAGAGATTCTCCCAGATTTTGACTACACAGTTTCCGCGCCGCCGAGGTCTGGTCATGAAAGAGGGGAAGGGAATCGCCCTCCGCGCCCTGCCTCCACACCGACACGCCATGCTCACAATAGGCTCGCGCCAAGGCGCAGAAAATAATCATTTAGTGGAATGAGCATCCCGCTTCCCTGATGAACTTTAACAATCAAAAGCGGTAAAAAGGCTAGGTAGCGATAGCCAGCGCAAGACAGCCATCGCCAATAAGCCCAACATAGCGGAGTAAGTCTGTGGAGCCGTGATCAAATTGTTGTATGAAAAGTCTAACACGATTGCGTAGCTCTTTCCAATCATTGGCTAAATGATGCATCCGGAGAACAGCTTGCCTCAGCCAACGCCACAACTTCTCAATCGGATTTAGCCAGGGTGAATAGGTTGGTAACCAGACAGGCTCAATCTGCGGAAAATCTTTCAAGGCATTGAGCACATCGGGATGTTGGTGAACAGACCAGTTATCCTGAGCCACATAAATTTTCTCAAATGCTGAATAGACTGTGGCAATCTTTTGGTACATGGCAATCAGCTGGCGGCGTCCAATAATATAGTTGTCCAAATAATCGGTCTGGCCCGAAAGTGCATTTAGCACACCAATCATGCGCCACTGACAATTATTGCCACCTGCCCGCTCTGCAAGGGGTGTTTCTGCTTCCCATATGGCAGAGGGGTCTGCCCAACGGGAATAACCCATTTCGTCCATGAATAGAAAGGCAGCTTTCTTGTTGTGAAACGCGGTTTGTCTCAAACAATCCAGTAAATGAGCTTTTTTGCTGGCATACTCTGGATCCGGAGACCACATTTGCACCTTTGGAGATTGTAACTGTAAATCCAATCCTTGCAGGAAATACCAGACACCACTCAAGGTATAGTTTGCCAATCTCGGAAATGATGCTCGAATGCTACGCAAAATCCAACGGCTAGGTAATGGTCCCTTGTCACTTGGCATGACTTCTCGACGGGCTTCTTCGCTGGGTCCCTGACGCAATCGTTCAAGCAATTCCTCTTTGCAGTCAAAGCCGCCTCCGTCTTGGACCACCCTGTTGGTGCTTTTCCAGACCAGCCAATTTTTCGGCTTCATAAGCATTTAGCCAATCGTATACAGTATCTGGGTTACGGGCTTTGAGCAATCCGTTTTGGGACACCCAATGGGCTGAGTGTCCTTCTGCAATTTTCAATATCGCAGAACAGCGCTCCCGAACGTATGGACGAGGATCGTGATCTCGATGATCTCTCAATTCCTGCACTTCTATTGGTTTCAATGTCAAGCTACGCATTTTTCGAGACATCTTTGCCTCCTCGATCAGGTTTCAGACATCTCTCTATTTTATTACCGCTTTTGATCTTCAAATCTCATTAGGTTTTCTCTGGAATTGGAAGTGGTGATGTGTAAGAAACCTTTAGGGTCTCTTATTGGATAATTAAACTACAACAAGTCACCGCGCCCTCTGCCTTCGCCAGCTCAGAGATATCAACTGTTGCAACTTTATAATCTTG
>WNFX01005959.1_pt1 | contig 13032 bp, 14 predicted proteins | sample 5400111 | NCBI WGS metagenome assembly WNFX01 (sample SAMN13153363, study PRJNA577476) | soil metagenome | isolation source: 40 cm soil or saprolite under grassland replicate 1 | place: USA:California | collected 2016-06-15
CTGTTTTATATCCATTATCCAACAAATATTTCCTTAGTGCTACATCCTGAGTATTACCAAGTTGAGGTGAAGCAAATTTCTTATTCGCAAAATCTTTAGGCGAATTAATTCCAGCATCATTTCTAACTACAAAAACTGCTCCCCCACTAGCTGCTCCAGCAATTATTTTTAGATCCTGACCGTTTGATGCTATATAACCATTGATTGCAGGATTTGGTCCAACATATGCTATGTCTATCTGATTTGCAAATAATGCCTCTATGGCTGAAGGGCCTGCGTTAAATACAAATGTTTCAATTTTGAAACCATGTTTACTTAATTCTTTTTGGAAATCTCCGCTTCCAACTCCTATAACAGCTTGAGCGTGATTTAGATTAGGAAAATATCCAATTCTTATGACCTTTGATGATATAATGGTATCGTTATTTTTATTATTAGAACCATTAGAGCTTAATTTAGATAATGTATTATAGAATAACGAACTAATAATTACCGCTGCAATTATAACTGTAGCTATTCCCAGTTTTAACTTTGCATCCACTACATGACAAAACATTTAGCTATATATATTACTGATTACAATTACGCAAAGTTCGTGTATATACGCATTTGTCATAACTAACATCTTGTATATGTAATAATTTAATATGCGCAGTTTTTGGCATTGTAACATCAATAATGGCGGTCCATGAACTAGCAAAAGGAAAAATATAGTAAGAAAGCCCTAGTGGAGAAGGTTTGGCTTCCATTGTAGATAAATCTCTAGTACTAATTAAGAAAATTTTCTATCTACACATGTGGGCTATCGTGAAAGTACAAGAATGTAATTTATTATTAACAAAAATGCGCCAAATTTGCATCATTTTATCTTTAATTGCATGTTTGAAGTACATTATATATTGTAAATACTTTCGAAAGCACATCACGAATGTTCACGCTATCACAAAAAACAAAGTTAAAAACAGTACAACTTAATGTTTCAAAAGGTTACTCTGGAAGTGAAAGCTATGTCGTTTTGGACGACTTAAATATCGATATTAAAGACGGCGAATTTGTAAACATGGAACACTGTCGGAATGGAGATTAGAGAAGAGTCCGAGGATATATTATTTGATGAAAAAGAGGGAGGTAGACTTGGAGCCACAGTATTCCATTGAAGAGGACAGAAAGGGAAAAGGGAAAAGGACAGTTGACCTTAATGATGTAGCCAACATAGTACTATTTCTAGCAGCGTTTGTCGGGATATGGCAGCTAGTATTTACCCTTGGTATATGGCCCAAGGTATCTATGCCGTCGCCAGCTATGGTTGCTGAATCTTTTGTGCAACTGATTCAAAATATTACATTAATTACAAGTATTGGAATGACAATGTGGCGTCTTGCAATAGGATTTGCAATTTCAATTACAATTGGGGTAGGAATTGGCCTAGCAATGGTAAAGTTTACAGGCTTTGGAAAAACGATGAGCTCATTTGCGGTAGGTTTGCAATCTTTTCCAAGTGTGGCATGGGTGCCGTTTGCAATCTTGTTAATTGGTCTTAACGATTTTGGCATTCTATTCGTGGTAGTTATGAGTTCAGTCTTCTCAGTCATGATATCTACCTACAGCGGGATTAACAACATACCGCCAATTTACATTCGTGCCGCTAGGAACATGGGTGCAAGAGGATTGTCACTTTTTAGGTATGTGATGATACCTGCTGCAACTCCCTCTTTGATTGTAGGAATAAAACAGGCATGGTCTTTTGCATGGCACGCGTTAATAGGAGCTGAGATATTAATAGCTGCATCTGTGGGGCTTGGTCATATCTTACTTGTTGGTAGAGAATTCCAGCTTATGGATCAGATAATTGCATCAATGATAACTATTTTTGCAATTGGTCTTTTATTTGACAGACTTGTTTTTTCTAAGCTAGAAGAAAAAGTAAGAGACAGATGGGGGTTAAAGCAGGGTAACGAGTAGTTAGTATTTCGATTTGCTATATTAGAATGTCGTATTAGGAATTAGTAAGATAGTTGTAAATACCGAATTACTGGTGATTATGTCCTTCGAATAATCCTCCTAGCGTGCGGACTACCAGTCTGGAACACTAACCCTTACACCTTCAAATGCTACTTCTATTTAGATTTTCTATAAGATCGACTGACATACGAATATACCTGGTTTTTTTGCAAGAAAACTGTTTTTAGGCGCTCCTAGGGTTCTAAGATCTTCGTGAGACGTAGGTTAAGGAACGACCTTAATATCCCACTTAACAACGTCATGTTCCACTGGTTGATTGGCTTCTAAAGGAACTCGTATTACTTCTAATTCTATCTTATGATCTCCAACTGGCATTGGTTTGAAGAACAGATAATAACTCTCTGCCATTGCATTTTGCTTTCCAACAATAGGTTCTTTAAGTTCGTAGGGATTAATTGGAGGTATAGTGAAAATGAATGGTTGAGAAGTACTTTGACGTATAATATTAGATGAAACATCTTTACCATCAACTTTAACCTGCATCAATTTCATCACTTTGTTTGAATCTTGTGCACACTTCAAAAGATCTGCAGCTGACTTGCCAGGATATTCACCATTATTACAGACGCCACTGTATACAGTCAAGTAGAGTAGTTGATTAGCTGATATTGTACATTTTTGGTTTCTTGCATTAACATTTTTTTCTACCGCACTGGCCGGATCACCCAGAAAGACTACCGATTGGTTCTTACCCACAGTTCCACCGTCTCCCTTAAGGCATACGGGCCAAGTTTCATGATTGCTAACAGGATGATCAACCCAAAAGTCCCACCACTTTCCTATTAGAGGTTCCAGCGATTTCATTCCAACTGGAGGTGAGTTAGTTGAATAAAAGCCAACACCAGATTGACTAGCATATAACTTTATAGGACTACCAATAATGAGGATTGTTGCTATTAATACAGTCAAGTATATACCGAATCTTAGGCTATAAAGAGATAATAGATGCATCAATTTAACCATTGATTCACACTGGAATAGATCGATATAATCTTTTGTGCTAGTGCGTTTAATTAGCCAACAAAAATTCAGATTCTATATAGAAATTGGATCTTTTTCAAATTGTATTTGATTTTATTTGTTGGCACATACGTTCAAAGATATTATGATTTCTCGTTAGTTTTTTCAACTGTTTGCCTAAGAAACTTAATTCGTAGCTTGATGTTCTATTCTAAAGACATATGTGGCAATTACCGCAAGTTTATGGTTCACGCTTGTTGTTAACATGAGGTTTCTTCTTATGTATTTCATTCAGTACCTCATCTATCATTGTTTTCACGTCTTCTTCGCTTGGATCCAAACTGTCCCTCATCTCATCAGACAAATTCGTTTTGTTAACGAGAGGTAAGATCCTTCTCTGCATTTCCCGTTGTACCTCCGCTAATCCCATCTTCTTCAATACGTCAGAATCAACCTCTAAACCTTTATAGATCTCTCGTCGCAATTCAACATCCCTAAAAACATATGCTGCACAGCCTAGCATTCCAACAAGAAGTAGATACGATGATAGTCCTAAGAACAAAACGGTGACAAGTCCAAATGGTGGATAAGCTGCATAAAATGTCCCAGACTGTATCGAACTAAATAATAAGATGATCCCTATCGAACAAATTATCAAATAGTTTTTCATGTTTTTTCTTTTCATCTTCCTTCCAATAAGCCAGAAACCCATAGCTAAAAGCAAGCCAGCTATTTGATGGCTAATTCCTAAGAATAGTTGGAATTCCTTGGAGTATACGATTTTGATCAAACCCGGATCAGTTATTAAGTCTTGATCATTTACGATCAACGAAAAAAATTGATATACTAATGGAATGCTGACTATTAGCCAGAATTTCTTTTTCCCGATTCTACCTGCATATGGTTTGAGTAACGAGATGGTAACGATCCAGGATAGTATTACCAACAAAGGCAAAACATAATTTCCAAGTGCGTAGATGAATGCAATATTAGAAGAGGGAACAAGCACATCCATAATTAGAGATGTATAAACCCTGGAGTATATCACCTGAGGCTGCAATCTAAACTGTTCAGTAAGCAAAGGAATAGTGATTAAAATTAGGAATAGAATTGCAACAAAAACAACTCCGTAAATTAGGAGTGAAAATGATCTAGTAAACCTAAACCATTGTATGAACCTAAAAGACAAGACTCCAAGGATAATTACTGACCAAAGATGACTGAGGTACACTACTAATATTGAGAATACCTTGCTATATCCGTGGAAAACTAACATTTGTGAGATCATGATAACTAATATGAGTGAGATAGAGTATTGAACTATGGAAGTACCAGTATAAGCAATTCTGAACAATAACGTTTTACTACTTCTCGCTTGGAAATCATTGACTTTAGCGAATAATAGTAATATGATATTGATTATTGAAGCAATAATAACAAACGATACAAACAGTAACATATGCAAAGCACCAGGAGTTCCAAAATCAGTTCCGTAGAAAACTTTGATGAACTGAGAATCCACTACAGTAAGAAAAACCACAACTGAAACAAGTACTAGTACGAGTTTGCTACCACTTACTGATTTAAGGATAGATAGCATTACTTTGGATTACAGTCCCTCTATTCTATCATATGGCCAGGCTATATATCCTACCACTTCATATTAATCTCGACTATGGCCAGTACGTTAGAACCACAAAATTGATTTAGTGGTTTTTGTGAACTGTTATCTGACTTCTTACTCTAACTCTGCTATTAACTGTCTGATCAGATGATCTGTTTCAACTGGCTTTTTAATAAAACATCCCCCTATAGTTCTTAAAGGATATAATTCTCTAATTGCTTGTTGATTTATTTCTACTGCAGTCATAAAGCAAACCCCAATGTTGGGATCTAATAGCAATACCTTTTCGCATAATTCAAAGCCATTCGTAATAGGCATAGTGATATCGACTAGTAATAGATCATAAAAGTTTGGTTTGAAGTCTGATAATGCCTCAACAGGATCGGTGTATGAATATACTTCGAATTTAATTTTCTGCTTGTCGTCGTCGTTGCTGCTTTCTAAAACCATTTTTAGACTTATGGCAATATCAGGTTCATCATCCACAATGAGGATTCTTTTGTAGTTCGATGAGGATCTACTAACTTCAAATTCTTCTTCTTTGCGTATATGCTTGTGACCTACCTCTACTCCCATTCTTACCGTTATTGTAGATCTTATCTGGTTGAACCAATAATGAGGCCTCTGTTACCTATCATAATAGTGACTTACAATCTATCCAGTATAGTTTCTCATAAGTCTTTTATCTAACTCAATTTGAAGCAGTATTCACTAGGGCTAAATCAACCAAATCATAGCAGGAAGAAAGGTTCGGCACTAATCGACTCTGTTCTGACCTATTCTGAATACTAAATTAAGGTGTGTCATATGATCTGTTATTTATTGGTAAACTAAAATAAAACGTAGCACCTTTATCATCTGTATTATTTTCAGCCCATATTTTTCCGCCATGTACTTCGATTATCTTTTTTGACAAATACAGCCCCAACCCTGTTCCTTGAAATGATTTTGACGCAAACTTTGAAAATAACTTTGGTAAAATTTCTGGATCAATTCCAGGGCCATTATCCTTTATAGTAATAACTGCTTCCTCTTGATCTTCTTTTTCTCTCTTTTCGATAGTAATAACTATAAGTCCATCATCTCTCCCAGTGAATTTGATAGCATTATCAAGTAGATTAGAAAGCACCTGAGTTATCCTCTCTCTATCTGCATGTACAAAGATAAAATCATCACCATCGATATTATGATATCCTCTAGGTCTGTATAGTAACTTTGCATTACTATTGAGATTTTGTACCCGAATTCTATAATCCTCTACAGACTTTGATATTACTTCGTTCAAGTTGAATACCTCTTTTCTTAGCTGCATGAGATGGCTTTCTATTCTTGTAACGTCCAAAATATTTTCAGTAAGTCGCCGCAATCTTTTTGCATTTCTTATTATTGCATCTAAAAATTCATCGTGTTCAGAATCGTCCCTCTTCTTAGAACGAAGAATTTGAGATAAGCCAAGTATTGGTTGTATAGGGGTCCTTAATTCATGAGCTGCAACATTGATAAACTCTTTCTGCGCTTTATCTTGAATCTCTAACTGTTGATTAGCTAAGGCAAGCTGCCTATTTGACTCTACTAGTGAATCATTTGCTTTTCTCAAATCTAAGCTCACCAATTTGAGTCTCTGGTTTGATTCATCCAATTCGATTGTCCTTCTTCTTACTTCATTGTCCAGACTGCTGCTCCATTTCATAAGATATAATATTAGAACTATAACTGCAGCGGTGGTACCAGCTAGTAGAGAAAACATCCCTAATCTCTCTAGTGAAATGACGCTATTGACTTGAGAGTATATGGTGGAAGTAGGGGTTATAACAAAAGCAGAGTATCTAGATGTTCCTTGTACAAAGATAGGATATCCTGTATTTAGTCTTTCGCCATTTTTAAATTCATAAACGGCAAAACCTGGTTTGCCTGCCATCACTGTACTTATTAGACTGTTCAGAATGTTATTATGGCCTGTTGTTTCTTGCGTATAATTTCCAAAAAACGGTGTTCCCACAAACGATTCTACAGGATGAATTAATTGAGTAGAGTTACTATCTAAGACTGCAAGATATTGTGATTTGACGTCGTAAATGTTTCCATAGTGTGCAAAAAAAGCTACAGTAGGTATTGACGTTGCGATTGTTCCTATGTACTGCCCAGTCGCTCTTTCTATTATAGGATAAGTGATGAAAATTCTGTAAATACCCTGCCTTTCAAAGCCGTCTGAAAATACGGGCTTTAGTGTGGCTCTTGTCTCTTTTATCCAGTCTCTAAGGGAAAAGTCTTGACCAAGGAAAGTTTCAGCTCCTTTTGGAGCGAGACTATTAGTCACAATATCATTTTTATCTAATACAAATAGTCTGGTTATTGTACCATTATATTGATTATATTTTTCTTCTAGCAGTTTTTTAGTTTGGTCGCCATAAAGGTCTCCTTGCTGTAAATACAAAGAGTTAGCCAGCCCATCTAGCATACTCATAACTAAACTTAAGTCTGATCCAATGTGTTGTGAAATAATCCTTGTAGATTCTATTTGACGCTGTTTTTGTTGTTCAAAAAGAGTATTTCTAATGTTACTCTCAGTGTTATTTTGTAAGTAAAAGAATAATCCATATGAAATAACTACGATTGACACAATTGTAATAATAGCTATCTTCTGTCGTTTACCAGAGAAATTAGTGAGACTTTTTAGGAATGTACTTTTATGGTCCACGTTACACCTTAGCTTGATCTACAATATAATCATCAGTGTGTAAAAAGGCTGGCCGAGTAAGTCCTGATAGTTGGAGGCAATGGATTCATAGAAATAGAAGCAAAATTAAAATCTGTGAAGAGTGCTGAAAGCTATAAAATCAATGTTACTAATGATACTATAGAAATTATTATCAAGTCCATAAGTAATAGTTGATTGCTTATTCGAAGACGAAATGTGGCATTTTCTTGTGCGGATCTGGTGGTCAGCACTTCTAAGATTGAGAGTATATGACCTTTTCTAACAATGAACACATATTGCTTCTTTCCTTTGATTTCAGGATTGCCTTAGTTCTATTACCAACTAAAATGATTGACTAAGTATGTTGCATGGTGCTGATCATCATCCACACCCATCATCTTTTCAAAGGGGCTGTAAATTCCATACTCAAAATGGCCTTACCATCCTAACACCTTTGCAGACTTTGCGGCAGCATCATCTAGTGCTTGTTTAGGTTCTTTTAATCCTTGGAATACCTGATCAAGTGCCTCTCTAATGTTTTCAGCTATAATGGGATATTCTGGAATACTTGGTCTTCCATGTCCTACTTTTACCATGGAGATTAATTCATTGTAGTACGGGATTATATTACTTGCTTCTAATGAATAAGGGCCTTCACCTATAGGTATTTGAGTTGGAACATTGGCATGTGCTGCTAAATAGGGCGCAAGGATTTTGGGTTCTAACATTATTGTAATTAGCTCCCATGCAAGATCTTTATGAGCAGATGTCTTGGGAATGCTTAATTCCCATCCTCCCATTAAAGTAGCACTCGGATAACTTAGATCTGGGACAGGAAACATTGGTATAAATCCTACCTTTTGTTCAAATTCAAGTCGCTTCTCAGAAGTGTTTAGAGGTATATGATGTTGTAATGCTTCCAACATTACAGCAAACTTCCGATTAAGAAACTCTTCGCCCCAAAAATGAGTTTTCTGTGGCTTTATACCAGCATCTACCTGTGCTTTGATAAATTCCATAGCTCTTATGCCTTGGCTGCTATTATACTCTGGGAAGAAGTAGACACCTTTAGTTGGATGTCCTGGTTTTTGCTCAAGTATATCTCCTCCTAGCATCCAAAGATAAGGATACCAGATATCTGGAGAATGACCAGCAGCAGTAAGATGAATACCTTCTATGCCTTGAGGTCTAAGAATTGCATTTAGCTTCTTTGCGGCAGCAATATATCCATCCCATGTCTTGAGAAGATTAGGATCAACATCTGCCTTACTCAATAGATCCTTCCAATACCATATACCCCTTACGTCAGTCCATGCCCAAATACCATAGACTTTATGATTGTATACTCCACCATCCCAGTTTGCTTGATACCAGTCTTTTTGTCTTCCCCAATCTTGTGCATAGGAAGTGAGATCTATTAAAAATCCTTTTCCTGCAAACTCTCCAAGCCAGATTTGATCAAGACTGATCAGATCGACAGGGGTTTGGTTGGCCAGTGCTGCTAAAAGGTGAGACCTTGTCTGATTATATGGATATGTTGTATAGTTTATTTGAATATTCATGTCTGGATGTCTTGTTCTTAACTCCTGTATGGAAGGTTGAAGTAAAGATTTCCATCTTTGTGGATCGCCTTGGTCTTCAAGCATAGCTGTAAGTGTAATTTGTTGTTGCTGTTGTTTCTTCTGAGCAAATGCGTGAACAGCAAAGCTAACCAAGACTACCATACCAATAGCCAGTGCTATGATAAGACAAGTATAGAAAATTGGGGATTTAGTGTAGCTCATTTCCGCATATTCATGAACTCCTACGAAGTCATGTCACTTTAAGATTTCTTCTCAGAGTAAATTGTCTGTAGGATGGGCTGATTGAAAATGCATAAAGATAATGCCACATTGCTCTAAAGACCATATCTGAGTTATTATAGCTTCCGGCTTTGAAATCCACTGTTAGTTTAGCGTATCTCTTTTTCATTTGGTACCCATAATGCACATATTCCATGGGGTGCTATCTCGCCTGATACTTTACCATTCGCATCAGATCCTTCATCAGTAACAATAGCACAATGATTTGGTTTCATAAAGTATATGCAATTGTAACAGAAATATCCAGTGTGATGATCTGAATCTTTAAACTGGTCCATTTCCATATATCTGGCAGTAACCTTTGCTAATTTCCTTAGTTTTGTCGCTTCTTGTGGTATAGTTTGACTAGAATGTTGTGACATAAGTAAATCTATCACTTAATTCTTTATATACAGATCATAAAAATCTGTTATCGAAGTTGATATATTGTATCAAGAATTTTACTGTATTTGATCACCGTATTGAAGGCTGAACGTTTTCTTTAATGTGGTTAGCCGTCAGAGATTAAAGAGGGATATCCTCTCTCAGGTTTGATGCATGCGTACCATCTAGAGAAAAAGAAAGAAAATTAAGAGAACTCATTTTATATCTTTACTTAGCTGAGCTTTCAGTATTCTTACAAAAATTAGAGGGGATCTATTCTTCAGAAGACGCTGCAATCTGTTTAGCTAATCGAGTACATAATTGAAGATGTCTGCGTTCGTCTCTTAGAATCGAATTGACCCCAGCTGAGAATTGTCTGTCTTTAACTTTTTTTGTTGCCATTGTACTTAAAACCTCATAGTGTGTTACTTCACCGCCTTCAGCAAGGCATAGAAATTCTATTGCTTCAGAAGAATCTGGGTCCTCGCCAAGATATGTATTCATCATTTGGGAAGCCTTTTGTTCAGTTTCTTCTGCTGATTTTTGGATACTTTCAGAATTCATCCTTGTGACTGTGACAGCTTCTGAATCAATTGCTCAAGCTTTGTCTGATGATTGCTTGCTTCTTTTCTCATTTTATCTAATTTAGCCTTCATTCCTACTTCATCCAATAATCCTTTTGAGTCTAGTTCTTGAACCGCTTTTTGAGCAGCCATCTCTAAACCAAGAGCTTCGCCTATCTTTTGTTCAAGCTTTTCTTTACTACTACTATCAATCGACATGTTCTGTACTGTGGAGATAATTGCTAATAAGAGTAGTAGTAATTGTAGATGAATAAATTCCCTTTTATGCTGTCGTGTCGTCTCTTAAAAGTATCCTACAACATATTAGTTTTGTACTATATTTCAACGGAAGATTATCTATTAATTAAAAGATCAACAGGCGTAGAATCAATATCTTTCAAAAGATAGTAATACATAATATCGCTGTTGTGCTATACATTATGAGCGCCTGATGCCAAAACCTGAAACCAATTCAGAACCACCATAAAAATTCTGCCCTAACTACCTCAGGCACTCATTTATACTCTCATTATAACACAGTAACCATACCTTTGACAAGTACTGAATACAAACAATGAGAAGATGGAGCAAAAGTAAAGACTCCGCAAGATAAACAAAGTACTCTAACATCATATCTTGAACTCGAACGAATTTATTTCTGCATCTGTTCATGAATGGTAATCATATGTGGTGGGATTTCAGCTTAAAGCTACCTCGGAGAAATTTCAATTTTGTGAGTACCTGAGGCTAATCATTATTAACCATCAATTACTATAAAAAAAGAAAGGGACAGCTAAGATCAATATTATATTTTGGATTCAAATATCGTACTGATACTATTTTTGTGCTGCTGTCTGATTTGTCATATTGGCGCCACCTACTGCGCTAGGTGACTTTGTTGCATTAGATGTTGCATTGAGCATCCCAGTGGTAACAAGTTCTTTTGGAGTTGCCTTTTCACCTTTTTGTTGTCCTGAAGGTTGAGCATAAGCGTTTGAGACTAGACTAGGAGCTGTTATCATGCTTATAGATACCGCTGCTACAAGCAAACTTAGACAGATTGTTGCGAATCTAATATTTCTTCTTTTCATCGCAACTCTTAATGTAATATTTTATTTAAAGATTGTAAATAAACAACCAATCTCTATAATATGTTATCTTATTTTATCGTTCATATGAACCTTTAAATCGAATATATCACCTTCGAAGATATGCGAGATAATATTAAAGGAATAACTGACTGGGAGAGTCTCGTAAATAAACCTCTTCTCACGAGTGATGGAATTGAAGTAGGAATTATCTCTTCTGTCCAGCCCGAAAAGATAGTCGTTTCACATGGGCCAATAACACCTGACAAGTACATCATTCCTAAATCATCTATTAAAATGTTCGAAGATGGTGTGGTATATATACACGAAAATTTCGAACTAGTTGATACAGATAGCATGTCATTATGAAGGATATATGTAGAAAATCTACATAGCATAAGTTTTAGAGAATTATCCCACCTCAAGACGATTTTTGTTCGTATAATAAATGATGGAGCTGCAATCCAGACCCAGTGAGTAGTAATTACAGCCTGGTTCAGATACAATGGTTACCTGTTTTACGACCGTAATAATATGCACCATAAAGAAAATAAAGGTTGTATAACTATCTAGAAGTTATAGGAAAAAGGGAAAAATTGAGTCCTCTTATAGAAAATTACATCTGATACTTCATTTTATTCTTGTTCTTCCTCGGTAGCAGTACTGTCAGCGTATATTTCTTCACTTCTTATTCGAGGTAATTGAAGTACAAATACTTAGTAATAATATTAAAACTTTGACATCTAAACTTTTATGTAAGGCATAGTAAATCCATCGTAAGGTTACCGAGAGAATGGTTAAACTTATTGAAATGGTAATTAGAAAAAGAAGAGTTACCCAAAAGCAGAAAATAGATATTAATACAAAAAAGGAAAAGGTAACGATAAGATATCCTGATGGAAATACAGAAGTATTAGACTGAAGGATTAAAAAGAGTTTTAAAAACACCTATTTTTGAATAATAAATTAAGGTGTCATTTGAGTGCCTGTTATTTCTACAACTCTGTCACCTTTGCTGAAGTCAATTCCTAATATTCTTGCATTGAGGTTATTTGCAAGGTCTTTATACTCTACACCCTTATTGTCTATTTTGACTACGAATTTGGTATGGCTTAAAACAGCTACCAAAGTAGTTTTGTCTTTGTCCGGTAGAAGACCTACTAATTTACCGCCTGTAATATTATATTTGATTGGAAAGATTTTATCTTTTAATGTCAAATTAGCTGCATTAGTAAAACCAGTCATGTTGGGGCTACCGCTACTCATAGGAGTTCCACCGTTGCTTGAAGACGGTGGTTGAGTAGAAGGAGTAGTCTGAGTCTGGGCTGGCGTTGCAGGGGCTGCATTGGGTACAGTTGAAGTCTTATTTGATACTTCAAGGATTGTTCCCTGTGGTGCTACCCGTGCGGTTATATTTTTGGATGACGTTTGATTTGGTTGTTGACCCAGAACTCCTTGCTGCAGCAAGATGATTGATGAAAACAAAAATATCATTATCAATATTGCAGGTATACCATTTGCTCTTTTACTCATATTACTCTTTATGGACAAAAAATCTATTAAAGGTTGTACAACATCCGAAGACCGGTGATATAACTTGCATCATTTGATGCTAAAAATAGTGCTGCCTTAGCTATCTCTTCAGGTTTTCCAATTCTATGCATAGGAATCTTGTCCTCCTTTTTCTTTTTCTGTTCTTTATCTTCTAGCATTTCTTTATTCATGTCAGTGGCTATCGCGCCAGGTGCAATTCCATTAACTCGAATCCCCTTATCTGCAAGCTCTAAAGCTACAGTCTTGGTAAGCATTTCCATGCCACCTTTTGAGGCAGCATAAGGCACAGCTTGTGGTT
>WNFX01008698.1_pt1 | contig 13032 bp, 13 predicted proteins | sample 5400111 | NCBI WGS metagenome assembly WNFX01 (sample SAMN13153363, study PRJNA577476) | soil metagenome | isolation source: 40 cm soil or saprolite under grassland replicate 1 | place: USA:California | collected 2016-06-15
GGCCGGGTTGGCGGCTACTGCGTCGGGCACGCAGTGATTGTCTGTATCGACACGTAAGCACGCCATGGGAGACCCCTGGTACGCGGCGCCGTGCATACCGCGCGACGTGGTCGTGCATTAAGCTGACCAGCGTTGCTGACACCGGCGGGACCATACGGTCCGGCGACGGGGGAGCTTTGCTGTCAGCAACCCAGCCCTAGGATGCCTCCCGTCACCTCACGCACTACAACGGCGTCGACGCCCTGAACTCGGGTGATATGTGGTGGAGTAGGGTAAGGTATCGTCCTGCTTGTCCTCTCCAACCTGATGTTGGTTCCATGGTAAGGATGGTGTCGGCGGTTCGATTCCGCCGGGGGGCTCCAAGGGCGAAACCGCAGGTCAGGCCGGGTGCACAGCCCGGCCTTCCGCGTTACTAGGCATGCGGTAACCGGCGGGAAACTGCTGCTTGTCAGCAAATTGTCAGCAAGTCACCCCACGTGCCCGGTTGACCGCTCTGCGTAGCGTCCCGCTTTGAGGTGGTTTGAGTGGAAACGGGCTGGACGCCAGCGGCAGCCAGATACCGTCGACGGCGACCAGGCAGTCGGCCGGGTGGGTCGTCTGCAGCCAGACCAGCTCGTAGCTATTCAGCGAGGGTGAACGCGGTCGCAGGTGACCTCTGACAGGTCGACAGGATGTCGCGAGTTGACCGAGTTGATCTTCGGCTGGCGCGTGATGATCATCTCGGCCATGTCCGAGCCGCCGCGCGAACTGGCCGCCTTGTCGGTCGAGGAGCTGCGTGCGGCGTTGGGGCGTCAGCGTGCGGTCAACACCGAACTGCGGACGGTGATCGCCACCCAAGCCGAACTCCACCAGGCCGAGCTGGCGGCAAGGGACACCCAGATCGCCCAGCTGCGGTCGCAGGTGGTCGTCCTTGCCGACCGGGTCGCGCTGCTGGAGCGGCAGGCGAGCCGGGACTCCTCCAACTCCAGCAAGCCACCCAGCTCCGACAGCCCCTACACCAAGACGCCGCGCAAGCCGAGGGACCGGTCGTTGCGGGGCCGCTCGGGGCGCAAGCCCGGCAAGCAGCCCGGCGCGCCGGGGGCGACCCTGGCGCAGGTGCCCGACCCGGACCATACCGTGGTGTGCGCGCCGGCCAGGTGCGGCGGGTGCGGGTGCGACTTGGCCGGTGTGCCGGTGGCTGCGGAGCATGCCCGGCAGGTGTTCGAGGCGCCGCCGCCGCCGGTGGTGACCGCCTACCTGGTGCAGGCGCGGACGTGTCCGCGGTGTGGGGTGACCAGCGTCGGGCAGGCGCCTGGGGGGTGGGCGGGTCCAGTACGGCCCGGGGGTGTGGGCGCATGCCGCTAATCTCACGGTGGCCAATCACGTGCCGGTGGGGCGGGCGGCCAGGCTGCTTTCGGACCTGCTGGGGGTGGGCTGCTCGGTGGGGTTTGTGGCCGGGGTGCGGGGGGTGGCCGCTGGGCGGCTGGGGCCGTTCATGGCGCGGGTCCGCGAGCTGCTGCGGCAGGCCGCGGTGGTGGGTGTGGACGAGACCCCGGGGCGGGCCGGCGGCGGTCTGGCCTACGTGCACGTGGCCTGCACCGGGTTCCTCACCCACCTGCATGTCGGCGGGCGGTCCGCCGACGACATCGACGCTGGTGGGGTGCTGGTCGGCTACACCGGCACGATCGTGCGGGACGGCTACGCCGGCTACGCGCACCTTACCGACGCGCTGCACGCCTGGTGTGGCGCCCACGGCCTGCGGGACCTGCGGGCGGTGTGGGAGGGCGACCCGGCGGGGCAGGCGTGGGCGCAGGCCATGGCCGACCTGCTGGTGTACGCCAACAAGCAGGCCGCCGCGGCGCGGGCGGCGGGCGTCATGGCGCTGGAAGCGGCCACGCTGGTGCGGATCGTCGGGTGGTATCGGGGCGCGGCCGCCAAGGGCATTGCCGACAACCAGCGGCGACGGACCCAGGCCGCCCGGGACGGGCTGCGGCTGGCCCGCCGGTTTGGCGCCCACCAGGCGATGATCCTGCGGTTTGCGACCGACCTTGCGGTCGGCTTCACCAACAACCAAAGCGAGCGGGACGTCCGGCCGGTGAAGGTGCAGCAGCGCGCCTCGGGTGGGTGCTGGCGGACCTTGGAAGGGCTGGCCGAGTTCGCGGTGGTCCAGTCGTATCTGTCGACGGCGGCCAAGTGGGGGGTGGACAGGCTGGCGGCGCTGCGTCAGCTGTTCACGACTGGGCCGTGGCTGCCGCCGGCGCTCAGTCCTGGCTGACCGCAGCATCACACACCGGGGTTGCGTTCACGGTCGGGTTGATCCGCGCCGTCACGCGGTCTTCGGGTCTTGCCGCTGACCAGCGGCTATACCCCTCCACCCTTGGTGAATAGCTACTCAGGCTTAAGCGAGCGCCTGGTCCTGGACGTCTGCCGGTCAGCGGTGAGCTGCTCTGGTGCCGGTCCGCTCGATCATCGCGGCCGGCGACCGGTAGTCCAACGCAAAGCCCTCCACGTGACGACCGGCCAAGGGTTTCCAGGTCGATCTCGGCCACGGTGAGGCTGGCGGCTTGGACCAGGGGCAGCAGAAGATCCTACGAGCAGCAGGCTGCTGCCATCCAGCAACGCCGGGGGTGCGTCAACGTGGTCGAGGTCAAGGTGTTCTTTGATTACATATGACCGTTCTGCTATATCGGCGAGGGTCTCGTCGACCGTCTGCGCGAGGAGCGAGGTCTCCAGCTCGAGGTCACGTGGATGCCATTCGAGCTACATCCTGACACGTCCGTCCGGGGAGTCTCTCTGGCTGAATATTTTGCAGTCGAGGCGGAGGCGCTGCCCCGCTTCTATCAGCAACTGGGAGCGCGGGCCTCAGGATTCGGCCTGCCGATGCGACAGCCCGCGGTCATCGCCAATACGCATGCGGCGCTGCTGATGGCCGAATATGCTCGTGACCTAGGAAGGTTTGAGGATCTGCGCCGTGCCACTTTTCAATGCTATTTCGCGGAGGGCCGCAATCTCGCTGACGAAGCGGTACTACTGGACTGCGCTGAGCGGTCAGGGCTCCATCTGAAGAACGGGCTTGCGGCCGTCATGCGACCGCGGTACGAGGCACGGCTGGGTCAGGGGAGGGCCGAGGCGGAGCGATTTGGCGTGATCGGCACGCCGACCTGGGTGGTGGATGGCCGCTACCGCGCGGTCGGCGCACAACCGTACGAGCTGCTTCGAGAAGGGCTGCTCCGCATCGCCGGGGGACGGATGCCGTCGGTGCCGTTCCTGAAGATGTGGTGGCTGGGGCTTGACTGAAAGCGATTCCGTGGAGGGTGTGGTCCGGCAGCGTCGTGTGCTGGCACCCGGGGACTCGCTACGGCCGGTAAATGGCCATGGGAATTTGATGCGGGCGGCCCGGTCAGCTGTTGACACTATCGTGCGCCGGTGCTATCAGTCGAAGTTCAACGTGAGGGCCGGAAAAAACCGAGGCAATTTGCGATGAGCGGGGCAGATGACTCGAGAGGGGTAATATCAGATCTCTCGGGCCCGCCGGGTGGACTCCAAGCGTCCGAGTAATTGCAGTGCAAGCAAGAGGCTCAGACAGGCATCTCGGCAAACATCCGCCGTGGGCATCAGGATCGCGGCGGCCGTCGCCTTCGCGGTGATCGCGGTCGTGACCATCGAACGCCCCTCGTGATGCCGACGATGCCTCCCGGCCCGGCTGGTGACCTTACCGCCGGGCAGACGCGATGAGGAGGTGAGAGCACAGAGCGCCTGCGGCCCGCACCCGTACGCTCACAGCGCCAAGCAACCGTCGATCATTGCAGGCACTCGCCCTCGAGGGAGGCAGCTGCCATGCCAATGGGGACCATCTCGTCGTCGGCTGACACCGTTGGTGTCGCCGTCGTCAACTACAAGGTGCCGGTCGTCGAGACCAAGCAGGAGGTGCTGGAGAACTGCGAGAAGATCGCGCAGATCACCTGGGGCGCCAAGCATGGGTATCCGGGGCTTGACCTGATCATCTTCCCCGAATACAGCACCCAGGGGTTCCACCCAACCAAGTGGATGGACCTGACGACCACGGCCGACGGCCCCGAGGTGGAGGTCTTCAAGCGCGCGTGCGTCGAGAACAAGGTCTGGGGCATCTTCTCGCTCACCGGGGAGCACAACCCGAAGGGCAACCCCTTCAACAGCCTGCTGCTCATCAACGACCGGGGCGAGCTCGTCCTCAACCACCACAAGGTCCTGCCATGGGTGCCGATGGAGCCCTGGTACCCGGGTGACACCACCACGGTGGGCGAGGGACCCAAGGGCCTCAAGGTCGGCCTGGTGATCTGCTACGAAGGCAACCACCCGGAGATCTTCCGCGACACGGTGATGAAGGGCGCCGAGCTGGTGGTGCGCTGCCAGGGGTACATGTACCCGTCCAAGGACCAGCAGCGCATCGTGGCGCAGTGCCGCGCCTGGGAGAACCTCACCTACGTGGCGGTGGCCAACATGGCCGGACGTGACCTGGTCTACTCCTACTTCGGCCACTCGGCGATCATCGACTTCGACGGAAGCGTCCTGGCCGAGACCGAAACCGCGCCCGACGAGATCACCTACGCTCTGCTGTCGCCCGCTGCCGTGCGTGACGCGCGGCGCACCTGGACGGCGGAGAACCACCTGTTCAACACCCTGCACCGTGGCTACACCGCGCTGCCGCCGGACGGCCTGGCAGAGTGCCCGTTCGACTTCTACAAGCTGTGGGTGAACGAGCCGCAGCGGGCCAAGGAACTGGTCGAGCAGTTGACCAGGGCCACGGCGATCCCGGTCGAGGCGTGACCGGCAACCAACCCGAGGAGCAGGAGCGGCGCGGCGCGCAGCCGGACCCACCGGCGCGCGCCGGCGCCGAACCAGGGCAGAGCTCCCCGCTCGCGGACAACCCCTCCCCATATGGGCTGCGCTTCCCGAGGCTCGCCTCGGAGCCCGCGCCGCCGCAGGCCGAGGCGGGCGAGCGGGGGTTGGTGCTGCGCGTCGCGGAGGCCGGCCTCGAGGACGTCGACAAGGGCGTCGTCCGGGTTGACCCCTACCACCTGGCCCAGATCGGCGTGCAGCCAGGCCTGGCGGTCAGTGTGACCGGCCAGCGGACCACGGTCGCGATCGCGCTGGCCGCCCCTCCGAGCTTGCAGGGCCGACGCGTGATCCAGATGGACGGGATGGTGCGCGAGAACACGCGCGCCAGCCTGGACGAGCTGGTCACCGTCACGGCGGTCGATGCCGCGCCGGCGCGGACGCTGCTGCTGGCGCCGCTGGACCCCGGGACGTATGGGCCGAAGGAGGTCGGGGAGATCCGCCAGGACCTCTGGGGGCGCGCGACCGTCTATGGCGACAGCGTGAAGGTGACGGCGTTCTCGAAGTCCGGCCACATGTTCAGGGTCGCCGGCACCGAGCCCGACGGCGCCGTCGTGATCGGTCCGTCCACCGACGTGCGCATCAAGAAGGAGACCGGGACGGCGAGCCTGCAGGCCCCGCCCTTCAAGGTCAAGTACGAGGACATCGGTGGCCTCGAGGAGGAGCTGCTGCGGGTCCGCGAGCTGGTCGAGCTGCCGCTCAAATACCCCGCCCTGTTCGCCCGGCTGAAGATCGAACCGCCCAAAGGGGTGCTGCTGTACGGCCCTCCCGGCTCGGGAAAGACGCTGATCGCCCGCGCGGTCGCCAGCGAGGTGAAGGCCCATTTCATCCACGCCAACGGGCCCGAGATCATCCACAAGTTCTACGGCGAGAGCGAGGCCAAGCTCCGCGAGATCTTCGAGGAGGCGCAGCGCCGCGCGCCGAGCGTGATCTTCCTCGACGAGCTCGACGCCATCGCCCCGCGGCGGCTGGATGTCTCCGGTGAGGTCGAGAAGCGAGTGGTCGCGCAGCTGCTGGCGCTCATGGACGGCCTGGTCCGCCGCGGCGAGGTCGTCGTGATCGCGGCCAGCAACCTCCCCGAGGCGATCGACCCGGCACTGCGGCGGCCGGGCCGGTTCGACCGCGAGGTCGCGATCAGCGTTCCCTCGCGGACCGGGCGCCTGCGGATCCTGCAGATCCACTCCCGCGGCGTGCCCCTGGCCCCCGACGTCGACCTGGAGCGCCTGGCCGACCTCACCCACGGCTTCGTCGGCGCCGATCTCGAGGCGCTGTGCAAGGAGGCCGGGATGCTCGCGGTCAGGGATCGCGTCGCCAACGCCGACGTCATGACCGCCGACCCCGAGTCGCTGGCCGAGCAGACCACGATCACCGGCGCGCACTTCCTGCAGGCGTTGAAGGCGATCGAGCCGACCGCCACTAGGGAGTTCTTCCTCGAGAAGCCGAACGTGCGATGGAGCGACATCGGCGGACTGGACAAGGTGCAGCGGACCCTGCTCGCGGCGCTCGAGCTGCCGCGGCGGTTCCCGGCGCTGTTCGAGGAGGTGGGTATCCGGCCGCCGACCGGGTTCCTGTTCACGGGCCCCCCGGGCACCGGCAAGACGCTGGTCGCCAAGGCGCTCGCCACCGAGACTGGCCTGCGGCTCATCACCGTCGAGCCGGCCTCGCTGTTCTCCAAGTGGGTCGGCGAGTCCGAGAAGGCGCTGCGGCAGGTGTTCAAGAAGGCGAAGCAGGCCGCACCGTGCATCCTGTTCTTCGATGGGCTCGACGCGCTCGTCCCTACGCGCCGGGAGCGTGAGACCGACCGGGAGGAGGGAGCCACCGAGCGGCTCGCCAGCCAGTTCTTCGCGGAGCTGGACGAGCTGGCCGCGCTCGGCGAGGTTATCGTTCTCGGCGCCACCAACCGCCCGGAGCTGGTCGACCCCGCCCTGCTCCGGCCCGGGCGGTTCGGCTTCACGATCAGCTTCCCGCTGCCTGACGCCGCCCAGCGCGAGGAGATCCTTGCCGTGCAGCTGGCGCGGGTCCCCCTCGACGACGACGTCGACCTGGACGCGCTTGCGGACCAGATGGGCGGCCTGTCCGGCGCCCAGATCGCCGGGGTGGGCCAACGCGCGATGCTGCTGGAGATCCAGGCGTTCGCCGAGCGGCAGGCCACCGATACGGCGGCGGGCGGTTTCCGGCTGACCCGCGGCGCGCTCGAGCGCGCGCTCGGCGAGGCGACCGGCACGGGGAACCCATAAGGAGGGGTCATGCCGACCTGCCCACAATGCGCCCAGCCGATGGCGGTCGCGCAGACCATGTCGGTCCCTGGCATCCAGGACAAGGCGGTCAGGTGGCGGTGCGCCCGCGACGCCGTCGAGGTTGGCGGCGTGCACCCGGTGCAGCTTGCGCACCTGCACCTCGGCGACGAGGCCGAGGAGGACGGCCGCCGCACCCGGATCATCAGGCTCGAGATGGAGGGCGCCGAGCTGCTGGTGTTCCGCCAGGCAGTCGGAGCCGACAAGCAGACCCGAGCCGGCAATGCCTGAGCAGCGACTGCCACTGGACGACCAGCGCTACCACGCATACCTGATCGCCCTGCGCGAACTGGTCGAACGCGACCCGGACCTGACCGACGGCCCGGCGCTGCGGGAGTTCTTCCGTGCCTACCGCGGCTCCTTCGGGCCACGGACGGCCGACCTCATACACGGTGCCGACGACGACCTGATGCGGGTGATGACCCACGTCATGGTGCTGGCGGCATCGGAGCTGTCGGACCTGCACGAGACCAGCAGGAGGTGGCTTGGCGAGCACGGTCACTCCCTCCCGCCCTGGGACGTCGCCGTACCGCGCACCGCGCAGCGGCTGATCGCCTTCGCCGGCAAGGTCTACGGGGTGGTCGAGTGGGAGCCGCGACCAAACGTCGAGCTGGAATCCACGCTCGACCAGCGCGAGCACCTCTGGGCGACGGCCCTGGCGGTCGGGATCGGCGAGCGACCCCAGTGGACCAACACCGAAGTCTGGCGCTACGCGGCCTACCTCGTCATGGGCACCCAGGGGTTCGCGACCGAGCGGGCGCGTTCCGACGCGGAGCTGGCCGAGCAGTACGGCGTCCCGGTCGACGCGGTGCAGTACCGGCGCGGGCTGCCCGACCAGGTGTGACCGCGGTGAGCGAGTACCTCCACACCGGCTGGCACGAGTTCTTCCTCCCAGTGACCTCACGGCATGGGGAGGCGCACCTGCGGGTCTGGATCGACATGGCCGAGGTCCTGCCGATGCTCCGGCGGCTGGACCGCCTGTTCGGCGACGAAGCGCACCCGTACGCGCTGCGCATCCAAGAGATCCCTGCGGCCCAGCGTGAGCTGATCCGCATGGTCATGGACCTCGTCCTCGAACACCCTGAGGCGGTCCGGCGCGTGGCGGCGTCGCGACGGCTCGCGGCCGACCTCGCCGACCGGTTCGGGATCGGACCGTCCGCATACCCGATCCGCTACCCGCAGGTCATCGACCAAGTCGACCTCGATTCAGCCCACATCGGGCTGGCGCTGCCGTTCATCCTCCGACGCGACAGCGGCGCCGCCCCGGAACCGGAGACGTAGCGTGAACGGCATCCCTCGCGGGCTTCGCTACTCGGCTGAGCACCTCTGGTTCCGCCGTGAGGGCGACCTCGTCACCGTCGGCGTGACCGATCGGGTCAGCCGGATCCTCACCTGGGTGAACGCAGTCGACCTACCCGCCCCGGGCACGAGCGTGGCGGCCGGCGAGGAGCTGGGATCGATCGAGTCGCAAAAGACCGACATCGCCATCTCGGCCACGATGCCGCTCCGGGTGATCGCAGTCAACGAGGAGCTTGCGAGCGACCCGATGCTAGTCCGCATGGACCCCTACGGCCGAGGCTGGCTCTTCCAAGCGGTCATCGACGAGCACGTGTGGGACCAATTGCTCGACGAAGCCGCCTACCGAGCCGTCGTCGCTGAGGAGGAGTGAAAGCGCCTCGCTCGGGCTCACCGTCGGCGGGCAGCCAGCGCAATAGCGTGAGGTCCACCGTCTCAGCTGACGATGCGGCGCACTAGCTCGATGAACTCCTGCGGGTGGCTGATAGGCGTCGCGGTTCTGCTCACCCGCCACCACGGTCGGCGGCACCCCGCTTGCCCGCATGCCAAGCCGGTCGGGAACGAACGTCGCGACCGCTGGTAGCTCGATCGAGAACAGCACGGCTCCGTTGTCGAGCACGCGCCCCCGCTCCACGGGCTCGACCGACTCGAACCACTTCAGTCCGTCGTCCGGGCCTGGCCGCGTGTCATGAGCGCTCGCCGCCCGTGGGCGCGGTCGGCCCGGCTCCCCCCGTCCGGTAGCCTTCCAGGTGGGCCTCGGCGGTGGTGATGTCGGCAAGGCCCATCGGCACCAGCGCCTTGAACCCGGCCTTCGCCCACAGGAAGATCCACGTCACCAGCACGAACGGTGCGGTCAGCGCCGGCATGCCGATGGGCGCGAGGAACACGGCGATGGCGGCGAAGACCAGAGAGTGCGATGCCGGTCAGCACGGAGTTGAAGCCGTAGAGCCCGTGGAAGATCGCGATGCCACTCGCGCCGATCGTCCACGCCGTCCACCCTCCGAGGACCGAGCCGAGAAACGCGAACAGCGCCGAGATCCGGGAGTTGACGAAGATCGCGAACAGGAAGATCACCCCGGTTGCCAGCTTGTCCTGGAACATGACCTCCCCGATACCTCGGAACAGGGCGTTGGTCATGTTGACGGGAGTGAGGCCGATCGCGCCGACGCCCGTCGCCGCCTCTCGCAGGGCGGTTGGCGGGAGGACCCGCACGTCCGGCGCCGCCGGGGCGATGAACAGCAAGTTCGGCCGCAGGTTGGCGAACAGCAGCACCGCGAACAGCAGCAGCCAGGCGGTCAGGACGAAGGGCGCGGTCAGCGCGGGCATGTCCCAGACGCTGAGCAGGTTGGCGAGCGCCATAAAGGCAACGGTCGAGAGGGCGCCGCCGAGGATGATGTAGCCGATCAGCAGTCCGTTGTAGTTGAGGAAGAAGGCGAGCCCGATACCAACCAGGATGCCGTTGAAGCCGAACAGGCCGTTGCGGATCAGGGTCCGGTCCGCGCCGAGGAGGTAGGCCGTGAGCGTGCTGGTGGCCAGGCCGAGGATCCCCAGTCCGCCCAGCTTCCCCGAGTTGACGAAGATGCCGGCCAGGAAGATCAGCCCGGTGAGCGGATTGTTCTGGAACATCACCTGGCCGGTGCCGCGCAGGAGGGTATCGACGACCGTCAGGACGGGATTGCCCTCCACCATTTGGCCCCAGGTTTCTGCCGCGCGCCGGGGCGCGCCTGCTGCTACCATCGCTCGTCACGTCCTATGTTGCGTGGTTCGACCGGGCATCCCGGAGTGCTTGGACCACTCCGGGATGCCCGGTTCAAGTCATTTGTCTTTTACGATGTCACTGCGCACTGTCCCCGGTCGGCTCGTCTCGGGCCCTCGGCGGTGGGTCGGATATCGAAGTCGAAGATCGCTGTCGGCAGGTACAGCGAGCAGCAGGCGTTGGGGATGTCGACGATCCCGCTGATCCGTCCTTCGATGGGCGCCGAGCCGAGCAGGAGGTAGGCCTGCTCGCCGGAGTAGCCGAACGTCTTGAGGTACTCGATCGCGTTCAGGCAGGCCCGCCGGTAGGCGACGGTCGCGTCCATGTAGAAGTTGGTGTTGGTGTCGTGGTCCACCGACACGCCGACGAACGACATGAACTCGCTGTACACCGGCGCTACGCGGCCGGGCATGAAGACCGGGTTGGTGCTGACCCCGTACTTCTCCATCCCGCCCTTGATCAGGTCGACGCCGAAGTCGATGAAGCCTCCCATCTCGATCGCGCCGCAGAAGGTGATCTCGCCGTCGCCCTGGCTGAAGTGCAGGTCGCCGACGGAGAGCTTCGCACCGCGGACGTGCACGGGGACGAGGACCCGGGAGCCCCGGGTGAAGTTCTTGATGTCCTGGTTGCCGCCGTTCTCACGTCCCGGGACCGTCCGGGCTCCCTCGCGGCCGACCTGGGCGAGCCCGTCGCCGGTGAGCCTCCCGGCGAGCGTTCCCTGCTCCAGCGGTGGCAGGGCGAGCGGCGGGACGCGATCCGGGTTGGTGGCGATGAGCGCCCGCTCCCGGTCGTTCCACTTCGCCAGCAGGTCCGCCGAGGGGGCCGTGCCGAACAGCCCTGGGTGGGTAATGCCGGTGTAGCGGATGCCGGGCAGATGCCGCGAGGTGGCGTCCTGCCCGTGGAAGTCCCAGATCGCCTTGTAGGCGTTCGGGAAGTAGTCGGTCAGGAACCCGCCGGCGTTGGTCTTGGCGAAGATGCCGGTGTACCCCCAACCCTGGCCGGGGGCGGGCCCGACCTCCTGGGGCACCGGGCCGAGGTCGAGGATGTCCACCACCAGGAGGTCGCCGGGCTCGGCGCCCTGGACCTCGACGGGGCCGCTGAGCATATGGGCAACCGTGAGGTCCACGTCCCGAACGTCATTGGCTGAGTCGTTGTTGCCGAGCTGCGCGTCAGTCCACTCGCGACACTCGACCCGAAACTCGCCGCCGGGCCGTACGAACGCGACGGAGGGGATGTCCGGGTGCCAGCGGTTGTGCCCGGGCACCTCCTGGTCGCGCATGGACTTGGACTGATCGACGTGGAAGACCACTTCTGGCATGGCAAGCCCCCCTTGGACCGCTCCTGGACCCGTTGGCCGGATAACGCTCGTATCGATAGCCCTCGCAGGGCCCGGCGAGCGGGCACTGGAGGCGGCGGATCGGCTGCGGACTCTAGAGTTTGGGAAGGCGAGCCAGGACGTCCTGGGACGCCGCGGGACGTCGGGGCCGACTGGGTGGAGGCACGCGCTCGACGATCTCCGGGTAATCCCGGGATGCCTCCTCGCGCGCCAGCATCGTGGCCAGCGGCTGGGAAGTCCGGTAGGTCATCGGCACGGAGAAGACCCGTTTAGCACCACGAGCGCACGTCGGGCACGTGGCGCACTGGGTCGCCGTGCCCATCGGCATCGACCGCTCGAAGGTGCCGCAGTCGCTACAGCGGTACTCGTAGGTGGCCACTTGCTCGGTCCTCCTGCGACACGTGGGGCGTCACATCAGGACAACTGCCATCCTTGGCGACAAACCGCCACCCTGGACAGCCGCCAGTACGTATCGACGAATACAGACTCGGCATGTCAGCACTAGGGCTTTAGTTCTTCAGCACAACGCCCGAATAGCTCACAAGTCGGATCATCCGACCACAAGAGTTCCCGAACCAAGACATCTTCAAGATCCTCATGCAGGCCGACGCCCGACCCGCGGATCCGGCCGATCATCTTCGCGGCGACACCGGAACGCTGTACCACCGATGGACGGGCTGGCACGCCCCCTACCCTTCGGGAGCCATCATCGTGGCCGGTCGTCGCTCTTGTGCTCCTGCGTATGTGAGGTGGGGATTTGCCGTGATCGAGTTCTGGGACGCCGCTGCGCTCGGCTTCCTCATCATCATCTGGCCGATTATTCTCCGACCTGAAAGCGTTCGCTGAGGAATGCTCCGCCCGATGAAAAGTTCGTGGAGAGACCCGGGAGCCCCGAGCTACCAGCAGCCGGCGTCCTGCGCGCGATGTGGCGCCGCCGAGGGGAGTGCCAGCCGGCGAAGCGCATAAGGTCGGTCTCGTTGCCGCCGTCGGCGCCAGCGGTGGGCGAAGGTGTGGCGGAACCTGTGGGGTGCAGGCCCTTGATGCCGGCTTCCTCACCGCGGCGGCGAATGATTTGAGAGACACCACTCCGCGTCAAGCCGCCGCTTGCCGAGTCAGAGCGCCTCGGAGTTCGCATGGGGGCAGCGGGCGCGGGCTCGGAGGTAGCGGTCGAGGTCTGGGCGGTCTTGTTGCCGAAGGGCAGGGCGCGGGTGCGGCCGCCCTTCCCCACCACGTGGATGACGTCGAAGTCGATGTCCTGGACGCGGATCTCGGTGAGTTCCTCCAGGCGCGGGCCGGCGTCGAGGAACAAGTACAGGATCGCGGTGTCGCGTCGCTCGTCGAAGCCGCGGCCCTGGCAGACTTCGAAGAGACGCCGGAGCGCGTCGTCGTCGAGGACGGGACCGGCTCCTCGGGACGGGTGGCGGCTTGAGGCGCCGCATGGGGTTGGGGATCTCTTCCCCGCCCTCGAGCCAGGCGTAGAAGCGGTGCAGGGCGCG
>WNFX01014353.1_pt1 | contig 13029 bp, 16 predicted proteins | sample 5400111 | NCBI WGS metagenome assembly WNFX01 (sample SAMN13153363, study PRJNA577476) | soil metagenome | isolation source: 40 cm soil or saprolite under grassland replicate 1 | place: USA:California | collected 2016-06-15
AGCTCCACCGGGGCCAAGACCTGCATGTATGCGGAGGCAGATTGGCGATTATGCGAACCGCTCGCCGTCGTCCCTGACGGTGGTGCTGTGCAGTTCGACTGGCGGGGCATCTGGCAGCGCGCGGGGATGACCCTGGAGCCGTCGCCTTTCCCGCTGAGCGCGGCGGCAGCGAACCGGCCGGCTGACGGCTGACATCTTGATGCCGCCATTGGATGGCACTATGATGTATGCGTGCGTACGACCCTGACCTTGGACCCTGACGTCGCGCAACTCGTTGAAGACGCAGTGCATCGAACGCGGACCTCGATGAAGCAGGTGATCAACACCGCCCTGCGGGGGGCGCTGTCCCGGCCGCCGTCGCACCGGGAGCCCTATCGCCTTCCCGTCCATGAGGCGACGCTACGGCCCGGGCTCGACCTGGCCGGCTTCAACCGGCTGGCAGACGAATTGGAGGACGAGGCGATTCTTGCTGCCGGGAAGCGTCCTGGGTCGTGATCATCCCCGACGCCAACCTGCTGCTCTACGCGGTGGCGTCGGCCTTCCCGCAGCACAAGACCGCCCACGCGTGGTGGGAGGAAACGCTCAACTCCGGCGCGGAGGTCGGCCTGTCCTCATCGGCTATCTTCGGCTTCGTTCGGATAGCGACGAACCCGCGCGTGCTGTCTCCGCCGCTGACGGTCGAAGCCGCCCTGGGATACGTTTCCGCGTGGCTCGGCCAGCCCAACGTCAGCCACCTCGTCCCTGGCCAGCGGCATATTGAGATCGCCTTCAACCTCCTGCGCACGGTCGGGACCGGCGGCAACCTCACCACGGACATCCAGCTAGCGGCACTCGCCTTCGAATACGACGCGGATATGTATTCGAACGACACCGACTTCGGCCGCTTCCCCGGCCTGCGCTGGTGCAACCCGTTGGCGTGAGCCGCCGGCTTCCGCGTCGGTGTCGATGGATCATTGTGCGAACTTCGCATTGACCCGGCTCGCACTTGCAGAAGGGGAAGACGCTCGGGGTCGTTGCGCGGACGCTTTCCCGCGCGCTGCGAGCAGGCCGGGCTGTCGTTGGCGGCGATCTCTTCGGGGACGCTCGGATAGCCAGCCTATGTCTCACGCGTGATACGGTGGGGTTATGACAGAGGTCTCGATACGAGATCTTCGCAATCACGGCGGCGAGATCCTCGATCGCGTGGCAGGCGGAGAGGCGATGACGGTCACCCGTGACGGTCACGCGATCGCTGAACTGCGTCCGCTGCCCCGCCGGCCTCTGCAGGCGGCCTTGCTGCTGCAGCGATGGCGGAGCCTGCCGGTCGTTGACCCGGCCGGGCTGCGGGCGGATATCGATGACTTGCTGGACCCGGCGCTGTGACCGAATCTGGCCCGCGCCACCTGCGCGGCGTGCTCGATACCAGCACGGTGATCATGCTGTCCCGCATCGCAGACCCGGCCGCTCTTCCGGCTGAGCCGCTGATCACGACGGTGACTCTTGCGGAGCTGACCGTCGGTCCCCTGGCCGCGGCGACAGACAACGAACGCGCCGCACGTCAGGCGCACGTCCAGCAGGCTGAGGCAGACTTCGACCCGCTGCCCTTCGACACGGCCGCGGCGCGGGCATTCGGACAGGTAGCTGCATCCCTGCGCCGGGCTGGCCGCAAACCTTCGGCCCGCGCCTACGATGCGATGATCGCCGCCACCGCCATCTCCAGGGACCTGCCGGTATATACCTGCAACCCAGCCGACTTCGCCGGCATCGATGGCCTCACCGTCATCGCAGTTCCCGTACCGCGGCAGCCTGAGAGATGACCGGCTCAGGGCCTTGCCGGCTCCCCGGTGCTTGACCTTCTGCTCCTGTCCGATGTGCGCCAGCATTGCGAGACACCGGCTCACCTCCTCCGCCTGAGGGTCCGTTACCTGGTCAAACGCACTGGGAGCGGGCCGCCTTCGATGAGGATGGGGTGGTTTTCACGACAGTACGTTCGGCCAACCTGGCGTCCCATTGTGCGAACCGCTGCCTGGGGGTGCTGTCGTGTCCGGGAATGGGTGTGCCTGGTGCGGGGATTTTGTACACGGGGATGAGTACTTCGCTGCTGATGCGGATTTCGTGGATGAGGGCTTCGATGGCGGCTTTGCGCTCGATCCCGGTGCCTTCCGTGGCCAGGAGCTGGGGGAGGTAGCCGCGCAGGTGGGTGAGGGCGGCTGGGGGCGGGGGTACGGCCGACGGCGGCTTGCTTGGCCTGGATCTGCGCGGTAATGGCGTCGGCTTCGGCTTGCTGCCCGGCGTGCCCGTCGGCGCCCCGCCAGGGGTGCATAACCCCTGCACGGCCAGCCCCTGGCGCTGTGCGGCAAGTGTGCGGGCGCTGTGCGGGCCGGGGCGGCGGCTCGGCTGTCTCTGCGGAGACCGTTATCGCGTGGCATCGGCACGGTGCAGGCCGTCTAGCAAGTTGGTGAGGGTGCGGGTCCAGGTGGTGAGCCGGAAGGGTTCCAGCCGAGACAGGCAGTCGGCGATGAGCTGGGCGTGGCGGGTGCTGCCGGAGATGCGGTGTGCCCAGTGGATCTGGCTGATGACTTGCGTGCTGTCGGCGACGTGCAGATGCGGGGGTGTCCAGGTGGCGGCGGGTGGTATGGGCGTTGGGGTGAGCGGGAGGCAGCCTGCGAGGACGGCTTCGAAGAGGCGCTGTGTCTGCTGCCCGGCGCGGGCGTAGCGTTCGGGCAGCAGCAGGATGGTAGCCAGGCCGGACTGGTAGATGCGTTGCACGTCGGTGAAGGCGCATCGGCCGGTGAAGTTGACGTGCGGCCAGTGCTGGGTGCGGGGCCACTTTCCGGCGACCCGGTGCTGGTACCGGGCGGCGGCGGGTGCGAAGTAGCGGGTGAATTGGTCGTCGCGGTCGTACTGGTTGCCGACGTAGACCAGGGAAAGGTCGCGGTGGATCGCGGCGAGTCGTTCTGCGTTTGCGTTGTCGAGCGCTGTATCGGGCAGGGGTTGCAGGAGGGTGCGGGCGCCGGGCGTGCCGACGATGGCAGGCTCGCAGACACAGACGTTGGGCAGGCGGCGGAGCGGGTCGCCAGCCGGGAGCTGGCGGTCGGTGTCCCATAAGACGGTGGGCAGGCCTGCCCGCGTGTAGTGGTCGAGCAGGTCGTTCTGGCGGTGCAGGTCGCAGGTGTGGCCGGGTGCGGTGCAGAGGGTGGTGTTGCGGCCGGGCAGGGGCCATCGCCATTCAGCGAAGAGCACGTCCAGGCCGGGGAATCCTAGGTGCCACTGGTAGGGGAGGTCTTGTTCGGCTTCGTCCTTGTCGCGGTTGCGCTGGAGCAGGATCATCTGGTAACCAGCGGCGGTGAGGGCATCGATGATCGGGCGGCGCCAGAACCGGCCTCCGTCCGGCGTGTCGGTGATCCCTGGTCCGAGGAATCCCCAGAAGCTGTACCCGATTCGGGTGCTGTGGCTGGGCGTGCTGGCCGCGGGCGGGCGGTGCGATGCGGGATGGCTCATCGTGTTTCTCGTGGTTCGGTGCGCGCGGTCACGGAGACGCGTTCGGGCCATCGGTGGCAGAACAGCCACCGGTATCCGGGCTCTAGGGCGTCTAGCACTTGCGGCGTGATGGCGGAGCCGGGGAGGTGGACGATCTGGCGGTACGCCTCGAACAGCAGGACGACCTGCTGCCAGTAGGGTGGCAGGCCGAGCGAGTCGGCCTGGCCGGGGGCGATCTGCGTTTGGTTCAGTCGCAGCGCCTGCTCCAGGTCCGCGACGATGCCCAGGTCAGCGGGCCAGGTCGGCGGCATTGCCTGGACCGGGAACGTCGGCGCGCGGCGGGCGCCGATGATGGCTGCGGCCTTGGCCGCGTCGTAGTCGTTGATGTGCATGGAGCCGACGTGGTGGCCGTAGGTGCCGAGGCCGACGCCGAGGAGGCCTGCGGCGTATTCGGCGATCAGGGTGAACGAGAACACGTCGCAGAGCAGTCCGGTAACCGCGTCGTTGGCGCGCAGGTAGGCGACGGTGTGCAGGCGGCCATGCCGGATGAGGAATTGCAGGCCGAGGGTGCACGACACGTCGGGGTTCGCCGGATCTTCCAGCTCCCTCGCACGGAGGATCGTTATGACCGCGCGTTTCGATCCGGGGTCGGCGGCAAGGAGGCTGAGCACCTGGTCCCACTGGGACCGGCGGCCAGGCCGGGGGTGTGCAGTTTCGGCCCGTAGGCCGAGCCGGTGAGCGTGCGGCCGTCAGCGGAGAAGCGAGCGAGACGCGGAGCGTAGTAGGCGATCATCTCAAGATCGTCGCGGCCTTGGAGGTACCAGAGTGCCTCAGCGAAGCAGAACACGATGTTGGCGCGCCGCTCGGGGATGTAGACCAGCCGGTCGCGGGGGTCGTTCAGGACGAAGCTGACGTTCAGGCACTCGCGGGCCCGGTTCGCTCGTGATTCGCAGACGTGCTCGGCTTCCCGGCCTACGTGATCGAGAACGGCCAGGTACGCGTCCTCGAACCTCGGGAATCGCCGAGAGTGCCACAAATCGGGTTCTCCCTTCTGGTTTCGGACGGCTCACCAGAGAGCGTCTGTCTGGGAGGTGGGGGCGGGGCTGCCGGGCAGCCCGGGCGGAACGGCGGCGGCGACCAGGTCGGTCCAGTCGAGGTAGGGCTCCGCGAGGGCAATGAGCAGCAGGGCGGTGGCGTGGGCGTCGAAGCCGGCGCGGTGACGTCGGCCGACGATAGCGCCGGGATCGATGCTGGCGCGGACGATCATGTTGTCCAGGCCATGGCCAGACCGGCCAGGATAGGCGCGGCGAGCAAGCCGGAGCGTGTCGAGGACGCCGATGGGCTGCCAGCCGGGCAGGTGCCGGGCCAGGGCGGTGTAATCGACGTGGGCGTTATGCGCGGTGATCCACGCGCCGTCCAGCAGGCTGCGGACCTGCACGGCGACCTCGGCCCAGGCTGGTGAGTCGCGGACGTCCTGGCTGGTGAGCTGGTGGACACGGGTCGCGAACCGCGTGATCGGGCGGGGCGGGCGGATCAGGGCTTGCCAGGCGCCACCCGCGTCGGCCTGCCCGGCGCGGATCGGGATGATGGCGACTTCGACCAGGTCCGGCGGGGTCTGGCCGTTGCCTTCGACATCGACGGCCACCAGGCGGTCTGGCCAGGCATCGGGTGTCATGGGACCTCCGTATGGTTGGCGGGCCATCCGATGTCGGCCCGGCCGTGCTGCCGGAAGTGATGCGGGTGCCCGCGGGCGTGGACCTGGTAGCCGAAACCATGTTGCAGGTAGTAGCGAGGCGGCTCGTCTAGTCCCTCGACAATGATGGCCCGCTCGGTGATGTCGATGCCGCCGGTAGCGCCGAGCACCGCGGCCTGCTCGCGGACGTCGGCGGGGTCGGGAGCGTGCCAGGCGGCCTGGCACCGTCGGACCTGGCTCGCCGGGCAGATGTCGCACAGCTCGCGGATGCCATAGTGGCCGTTGTAGTCGGCTTCGCCGTGCGCGTACGCGACTGCGCAGGAAGTCTTGCGGAACAACGGCCCCCACGGCGCGTCAGGGTTCTGTCGCTGATGGAAGGCAGCCAGGATCTGCTGCTCGGCGGCTTCGGGCAGGATCTTCCGCCTGGCTGTGCCCTGGTACGGCTCAGGGAGGCCGTTAGCGCGGTAGTACGCGGCGATCTGCTCGCGGTAGAACAGGCCGGTGAACACTGTGGCGTGGGCATGCCTGGACAGTTCCCTGGCGCGAGTGAGATGGGCGACGCTGTCGTTCAGCCCGGGAACGATCGGCCGCCAGTACAAGACCGTCCGGTACCGCCGGGCATGCTGGTACAACGTCCGCAGGCTCGCTGCGGCGATCGCCGAATCGACGGGCTCGATGCCGGGATCAGTGATGCCGGAGTGGGGTGACCAGGACCGTCAGCCGCAGGTGGCGGAGGCTGTTCAAGGTGGCGCAGTCGTTCTTGTCAACGCGCCACCGGGTTATGACCAGGACGTGGTTGGTCAGCGCCTGGTCATCGAGCAGCCGCAGCACCGCGAAGGTGTGGGGCTTGACCACGGGCAGCATCGGGTCAGTGGCCCGGTTAAAGAGCTGCAGCGGGGTCCTGCCGGGCCGGAAGTACCGGTGCGCGGTCAGTAAGGCGACTGCTTCGTCATCGCTCATCAGCGCCCTGGGTGTCTTCATCTCGAAGTTCGCGAACAGGTGCCGGACACAGTACCCGCAATCCAGCGGGCAGCCGATGATGTGATTCAGCGACAGCCCGGACTTGCGGTACTCGATCGCATCGGTCAGCTCCGGGCGCAGGCTGGCGATTTGCGAGGCGGATAACAGCGGCAGTGGCTGGCGGGGGTTCGTGGTGACGGTCATGGTGATAGTGGCCCTTCATGCTCAATGGCGGGGATGTGCAGCAAGCTGGCCCGGTGCGCGCCGAACCAGGTGCCGAAATCGCGGCAGCAGGCGGCAGCGTCGTCGGATGTGTGGATCAGGTTCTCGATCAGCCGGCCTTGCGCGCGGGCGGTCTCCAGGCTGTCAATGCCCAGGTCAGCGCGGATGGTTCCGGGCTCGGCGCGAGACGGGTCGTGGCCGCCCAGTACCGAGCGGAGCAGCGCCGGGGTATCTGTGCCTGCCGGGCCGCGGGCGATTGCGACGATCACATCCTGGCCGACGTAGGCATGCCGCAGGCATGCCGCTACGTCCAGCCCGCCGAACCAGTACCGGTCCACCAGCAGATCCCAGTAGTGCACAAAGATCTGCCAGTCGGCAACAGTCACGCGCTCCTGCCAGGTGATCGGCGTGATCTTGCCGAGCCGGGCGAGCACGTCATCGGCCAGGCCACGGCGAACGCAGTCAGGCTTGAGCAGGACAACGCTCCACCGAGACCAATCGACCCCGCTAACGCGGATTTCCGCGGTGGCCGATTCGGGGCAACCTCGGTGGTCAATGGCTGGCCGGCGATCGCGCTGATTGACCGCTGACCTTGGGAGATGCCGGCAGCGGTGTGAGGCCACGCAAAATGCTGGTTGCTCCGATCTTGGGAGATGCCGGCAGCGGTGTGAGGCCACGCAAAATGCTGGTTGCTCCGATCCTGCTGATGAATGACACCAATGTAACTCGTTATCGTGTCGTTACAATGCTGAAGGCTGCCCGGATCCGCGGACATTCCCGCAGGTAACCCGCATGAGGACGCAGCCCCGGCATGGCCCGGGCAGCGTACGGGATACTGGTCACGGCAATGCCGCTTCTGCTAGAACGGCAATGTGGCAGCAGGATCAGGACAACGTGAGGAGGCGGCCTGGTTTACCGCCCCCGGCCAGGTGAACCAGCGCCGGTACGAGGCGCTGCGGGGCTACTTCGTGGACGGGCTGTCCTACGCCGAGGCCGGGGAGCGGCTCGGCTACACCCGCTGGGCGGTAATCAACCTGGTGCGGGACTACCGGGCCGGGAAGCTGGAGCTGTTCGCCCCGGCCCGCAAGCCGGGCCCGCCGCCCGGCGCGGCCCCGGCGAAAGACCGGGCCAGAGGCCGGGTGATCGAGCTGCGCCGGCAGGGCCTGTCCGCCTACGAGATCTCCGCCCGGCTGGCCGCCGAGGGCAGGCCGCTGAACCGCACCGGCGTCGGCGAGATCCTCGCCGAGGAAGGGTTCGGGCGGCTCATCCGCCGCCCGCAGCCCGAGGCCAGCACCAGCCCGTCCACCCCCGGCCGCGACACGAACCTGCCGCGGGCGCAGGTCATCGACCTCGGTGCCTGGCCCGAGCGGCTGGACACGATCCGGGCCGGGCTGCTGCTGGTCCTGCCCGACCTGGCCGCCCTGGACCTGCCCGCCCTGACCCGTGCGGCCGGCTACCCCGGCACCTCGGTCGTCCCCGCCGTGTCCTGGCTGCTGTCCCTGCTCGCGCTCAAGCTCACCCGCACAAGGCGCGTCAGCCACGTGGACGACCTGCTCGATGACCCGGCCGCGGCCCTGTTCGCCGGCATGGCGGTGCTGCCGAAGAAATCCGCGCTCACCGACTACTCCTACCGCCTGTCCCACGACCACCAGCAGGCCTTCCTCGCCGCCCTCGACACGAAGATGATCGCCTCCGGGCTGGCCGCCGCCGACCAGGCCATCTTCGACCTGGACTTCCACGCCGTCATGCACTGGGGCCGCGACCCGGCGCTGGAGAAGCACTACGTGCCCACCCGCTCGCAGCGGGCACGCTCCGTGCTGACCTTCTTCGCGCAGGACTCCGGCACCCACAACCTCGTCTACGCCAGCGCCGACACCTCCAAGGCAACCCAGGCCCGCGAGGTCATCGTCTTCTGCGACCACTGGAAGCAGGTATCCGGCTCCGACCCGGCGATGCTGGTCATGGACCAGAAGGTCACCACCCAGCCCGTGCTCGGCGAGCTGAACGAGCGCGGCGTCAAGTTCCTCACCCTGCGGATGCGCTCACCCGCCCTGATCAAGCACATCAGCAGCCTGGCCAGCAGCGACTTCAAGACCATCACCCTGGACCGGCCCGGCCCGCACAACAAGCCGCAGGTACACGAAGACCCCGCCGTGACACTGACCAGCTACCCCGGCACCGTCCGCCAGCTCGTCGTCACCGGCCTCGGCCGCGACACGCCGACCGTCATCATCACCAACGACGACGACACTAAGACCAGGGCGCTCATCGAGCGCTACGCCCGGCGGATGACCATCGAGCAGCGCCTCGCCGAGATCATCCGCGCGTTCTGCGCCGACGCCCTCTCCTCCACCGTCAACCTCAACGTCGATCTGGACATCATGCTCGCCGTCTTGGCCCAGGCCCTGCTCGCCGCCCTGCGCGCCCGTCTGCCCGGCTACGCCGCCGTCACCCCCGACACCATCCAGCGACGATTCCTCGAAACCCCCGGCCAGATAATCACCAAAGGTGACACAATCACCATCCGGCTCCAGCGGCGGGCCTTCTCGCCCGTCCTGCGCAAGGCCAGCCTCCCCGCAGACACCCGCATCCCCTGGCTAGGAAACCGGATCGTCCGCTACGAACTCGCCTGACCTTGCGCCGAACCGGCTGCGTGGAAATCCGCGCTAAGTACCCCGCCGGGCGCGGCCGGAGGCATGATCGCAAGCGCACCGCCAGAGGACGGTGGGTCTGCGGACGGCACGGGAACGGGAGCTGAGACCTGGTTAGCGGGTGCCTCCGGCCTGGCCCGCTTCCTGCACTGAAGCTGGCGGCCGAGCCCGCATGCTCCTGTGCGCCATCCCGCCGGCTGCTCGGCGGTGTGCGATAACGTCATGTCGTACAGCCATCCCTTTCAGTTCGCCGATTGGTTCATGTAGTAGCCGGAGCCGCCAGCCTCTCGCGTGTACTCGCGAGAGGCTGGCGCCCGCTAGCTGCGGGTAGTGGGCGCGGGTGGTGGGCGGGCGGCTCGCGGGGGCGGGGCGGTCAGCCCGGCCAGGTTGAGCACGAGGCTGACTTCGCCGATCCGGCGCGGCCCGAGATGGCGGATGTGATGGAGCTGCCCGCGCAGGTACATGCGGGTCACGTCGGCCACGGTGACCGGCCGGTCCAGCAGCCAGGGCAGCTCGCGGCTGAGCGGGTTGAAGGCGGGGGCGGAGAGCTGGCCGGCCAGGCAGCCGAGCGGGCAGCCTGCCGTCAGCACGTGATCGCCGCGGTGCGGGTGGTGCTCTCCGTCAGGCGGGTCGTGGCTGGTCACGGGTGATTCCTGTCAGGTGCTCGGCTGGCGTTCAGAGGCGGGTCTGAGGGCTGCAGGAGCGTGGCGACCGCGGCGGCGAGCTCGCCGCGGCCGAAGGCGGCGGTCTGCGCGGCGCGCTTGATGACGGCGCTGTTCAGGGACCATTCGCGGCTGCGGCGGCTTAGCGCCAGCACGAGTGTCCTGTCACCGATGGTGAGGCTGGCTTCCGCGTGGTCCCCGCTGAGGGTGATCTCGGGTGCGGTCCCGGTCCTGGTCCGCAGGTAGGCCGCGTAACTGGCGACCACCTGCGGGATCAGGGCTGCCCCGGTGGGTTCTGATTGCTGCTGGTTCACGGCGGACATCTCCGGTTCCGTTCTGCGCGGGTCCGCAGCCCCGGCCGGCTATCTGCGCCGTGCCCGGCGCTGGCCGGTGGCGTGCTCGCGGGGCAGGCGAAAGAACGGTGAGCGCAGGCCGTACCGGGCGGCGAGCAATGCGGCCAGCCCGGCAGCCACAATGACGGCTAGGGACCAGTTCTGCGCGGGCGGCGCCGATCTGACCGATGCGGCGATCACCCAGCCCAGGAATCCAGTAGCGGTCAGCGGCAGGACGCCGAGGGTGAGCGCGTCGCGCGGGCTGGCCAGGATGCGGTGCCGGTAGTACGCGAGCGCGGCCAGCGCGGTCAAGATGTAAAAGCCGGCGTACAGCAGCCCGGTTACGGCGATCACATCGGCGAACGCGGCAGCGATGCTGGACGTGAGCAGGTACAGCCAGGTAGCTGCGATCAGGAGAATGCCGGTCAGGACGCTGGCAGCGACCGGAGTGGCGAGCCGGGGTGAGATGTTCGCCAGGCGTGGCGGGAGCACTCGGTGGGAGGCCATGCCGTAGATCATCCGGGCGGTGAGCACGATCCCGCACCCGGTCGACGCGGTGACCGACAGGGCCAGCGCCAGGGCCATCAGCCGGGCACCGACCTGGCCGCCGATCACGCCAGCGACGTAGACGAGCGCGGATGCGGAGTGGGCGTGCAACCGGGCGGGGGATACCACGCCTTGCAGGTCGGCCTGGGCGAGAGTGAACAGGATGGTGAGGAAGGTGACGGTCATGAGGGCGGCGCGGCCGGGGTTGGCGCGGCGGTGCCGGACTTCCTCGTTGACGTAGATCGTGCCGTCCCAGCCGGTGTAGGCGAACACCGCGATCAGGAACCCGGCGGCGAGGCCCCCGTGGGTCGGTGGCAGGTGGTACCAGACGGGGGTGACCGGCACGGTGCCGGGTGCGTGGTGCAGCACCAGGACCTGGCCGGCCAGGGAGAAGCCCACCAGGATGGTGTATTCGATCAGTGCGATGCCGAGCTGGGTGCGGGCGGTGATGCGGATGCCCGCCACCGCGATGACGAGCATCAGCAAGATTACGGCGGTGCCGATGGCCAGGTTCGGCGCGGTGCTGGTGGCGTTGGCGCCGAAGATGGCCAGGATGGAGGGGACGAGGACGACGACCGGGCCGAGGGTGCCGATGATGCTGCCGGTGATCATCAGCCAGCCAGTGAGGAATCCCAGGTTCGGGATGATCGCCCGGCCGACCCATTCAAAGTTCGCCCCGCAGTTGGCGTTCCACAGGTTCAGCCGCCGGTAACTGTTCGCGATGACCAGCATCGGAACCGCAGTGAGCACGATGACTGGGCCGGCGCCGTAGCAGGTCGCGGCGGCCAGCGCGGCCAGGGTCAGGCCGGTGGAGACCGCCGGGGCGGCGGAGGCCATGGCGATCACGGTGTCCTGCGCCACGCGATCGCATCCGGCTCGAGTGGCGGCAGGGCCGTCACGGCTGCGGTGGCGGCTAACGGTGAACGTTCGGTCATCGTGTGTCCTGTCGGTTCGGATGGCGCACCCGCAGGCAGGCGCGCCGGCTGCGGACGGGGTCGTGGGTAGACGTAGTGGTGCCTGGGTCAGCGGGACCGGGCGGCTGGTTTGCGGGCGATAGCACCGATGATCCTGGCGCCGGGCGTGGCCTGGTGGCCCCGGTGATGGGGCCGCCACCTGCCGACGTCGGTCAGCCCTGGCGGCACTAGGTCCCAGTCGGCGATGTAAGCGGCGATCTCGGCTTCGGGCCGGGCGGTGACCGCCGTGGTGCCCGCGTAGGCGGCTTGCAGCAGTTCGATCAGGGCCGGGTCGGTGCCGGTGGAGGTTCCGGCCGAGACGATTAGGTAGCTGCCGGGTACGATTGCGGCCCTGATGGTGGCCATGATCGCGTCGGCCTCGCCGACGGTGAGGAAGTGCAGGACAGCGGCCAGGATCAGGCAGGCCGGGTGTCCCAGGTCGATCAGCCCGTCTGCTTCGGCCCAGGTGAGTAGCGCGGCGGGCTGCCGCAGGTCCGCGCTGATGACCGAGACGGCCGGGCTGCTGGCCAGCAGTGCCCGGGCGTGCGCCAGCACGACCGGGTCGTTGTCCACGTAGGCCACGCGGGCGGCGGGGCAGGCGTTCCGGGCCACCTGACCGACGGTCGGTGCCGTCGGTAGCCCGGTGCCGATATCGACGAACTGGGCGATGCCTTGGGTGGCCACATGCGCGACGGCGCGCAGGACGAACTCCCGGTTCGCCCGGGCGAGCCGGGCCACCTGCGGGAACTCCGCCGCCACCCGATCAGCGGCCTGCCGGTCGGCAGCGAGATGGTCTTTGCCGCCGATCCACCGGTCATACATCCTGGCAATGTTCGGCGGCTCGCACCATGTGTCAGCTGGCGGCCGATACCGGCCGGGGCTGCAGGTCAGTGCGCTCCGCAACTCATCCGAGTCGGCAGTGATCACCGTGTGAGGCCTCGGCCCCGGGCGCTGGCGGCGAGCCACGTACGTCGCCTTGTCCCGGATCGTCTCCAGCGAGATGGAATAATCCGGGAACTCAGCCCGCAATGCTGTCACATCTGCTGCCGCTTTGCCGAGCGATCCGGGCTGCATGATTATTACCTCTCATGAGCGTTGCGATGAACTGGGAGCGGTCGGGCCGCATTGCTGATGCGGCGGGCCGCGCGCAAGCGGTTGGCTGGCGTAGCGCAATAGAACAGCGGATGCGCCGCGCTGTGCAGGGTGTGACCAAAGTGTGTAATGGCAGCCAGCTCACACAGGGTGTGAATCGCCTTGGAGATGGCGTGAATGGATGGTGGAGCGTAGCCTGTCATTGAGGGAGCGACGGAGGAGCGGAGGATGAGTGAGCCGAATGTCCTGCTTGATGCTCTGATCGAGGCCGCCGGCTTTTCGCATGCCGGGTTTGCAGACCGGGTGAACAAGCTTGGGTGTCGTAAGTATTCGGTGATCCCGTGGGCTCGCGGTTAACCGGAGCTCAGTGGTTTGTGAGGATGGCCCGGTAGTCGGGTCGCAGCGGGTAGAGGTAGACGTCTTTGACGGGCAGGGCGTGCTGGTGGTTGCGGTCGAGTT
>WNFX01004910.1_pt1 | contig 13028 bp, 12 predicted proteins | sample 5400111 | NCBI WGS metagenome assembly WNFX01 (sample SAMN13153363, study PRJNA577476) | soil metagenome | isolation source: 40 cm soil or saprolite under grassland replicate 1 | place: USA:California | collected 2016-06-15
AAGACCCAGATCGGCGTTCTTTCCTTCTCGTGCGTAGTAGATAGCTCCGTCGGTGAGTTCCGTTTCGGCGTCCGAACCGACCGATGGGGTCATTTAATCGCGGAGCGCGCGCGGGCAATGGCGTCGGCGGCAGGGATGAGCTGCGCGCGACCACCCTCGATCTCCTTGACACGCCGCTCGACCTCGACGGCCCAAGCGTCCTCGATCTCGTTGTCCTGGAAAAGGCTGGCAATCAAGCGGTCCGCAAGCCGCACGCGTTCCTCCGGAGAAAGCTTGAGCGCCTGAGCTTCTAACATCTCGAGTTGACTTGGCATAGGTTCCCTCAACTGCCGGTCATAAACGCCAATAATACCCGGTCAACCATGTTCTGTTAAAGCATAAAGCCAAGCTCGCGCATGAATCCCTGCACTAGAGCAACGGACTCCGCGGGCTTGGCTTGAAGCATGAAATGCGGGCCCTCAAGCTCAACCATTCGAACGCTCGGCAGGGACAGGGAAATCAGCTCTGACGCTGACCGTGGAACTACTCGATCTTCCGTGGCCCGCAAATAGAGCACAGGAACTGTGACTTTGGATAAATGCATGGTGACGTCGGCAGACAACACAGCGCGGATTCGCGCGCGCCACATGGACGGACTAACGCTCGCCATGGCTGACGAGAGCCGGGCACAAAGGGCCGGAGACCTAAACCGCCCGAGTAGCACTACCGCAGCCATCCGGACCGGGACTAGCCAGACGGGAAGCATATTGAGAAAAACCCGGAGCAAGCGCGGTACTGCGACAGGACTTCGAACAAAGGAGCAAACAAGTACAACGCCACGCAAACCAACGGGGCTCGAAGCCGCAAGCGAGACCGCAATGGGACCGGAGAACGACTCGCCAACCAAAACAAAAGGACGGTCAGTGGGAAGGGCTGCTCGGGCCAGCGCCTCTAGCTCAGGATAACCGAGCGGACGATCTGTTGGGTAGGAAACCACGATGACTTCCACACCACGCGCCAGAGAAGCGATGAATTCGCCAAACAGGGAACCGGAGCCGTCCATGCCAGGAAGAAGAACGATCGTTGCCACCGTCTCTTTGCGCTCAACGCGTGTCTAGATGTCGCTCGACTCCAAGGTTGAAAGAAACCGTTCCATACCGTTCATTCTCCTAGAGTAGACGCGGGCGAGCGGAACGTTCATGTCGGCATCCGCGAAGCGCGAGCGCACCTTTTCTACCTGAGTCTCCCAATGTTTGTCCAGTAGGACCAAGTCACAATACGCGACAGGGACGACTGAGTGAAGCAAATCGATCGCGTGGTTTCGAGTTAGTGACAGAGTTCGATCTACGAGGAATGACCGGGCTAGTTCTCGTAATAGGTAGCGGGTGCCATGCTGGATTTCTGGGCCAGATGGCAAACGCTTCACGCGCTTTTCGAATGTAGCATCGTTTACCATAGAGTCCCGAAGAGCATTGGAGCGCTCGACAATCGTGTTTGCCAGTGCGTCGAACTCGCCCGCAAACTCGCTTTGGGTGACGGCTCTGAATAGATTGCGTGCGGTAAACGGCCTTGCGGACGTTGGTGTCAGCGCGATAAAAGCTTTGAGAAAACCGGTATCAGCGTGAGGCGCGGTAGGTTGACCTCCAGCCAACAACTGGTCCTCCTTTTCAATGACCGTAAAGGGATTGATTTCCAGGAAGAAGACATTAGGTAGTATGTCTTCTACCAAGGATTCGGTGCACTGAGCCTGCGCGCTATCCGTCACTTTCGAGAATTCGGCGAGGTTGAGCCACGACAGCATAAGAGTGCCACCCCGTGAATTCAGCGCGCCTGTCACACGAGATTTCAGCGCTGGATCTTCAGAGATATTTCGCAATGCCCAATGGTCAAAGTAAACAGCAGGTGCCACTGTTGCCTGTTCGACCCGAATCGTGTTGGTGTCGTCAATCAGAAATCGGACCATAGCTGTGGGCAACCTTTGACATCTACCGTCCCGGAGAGAGGAGCTTTCTTAGGTTTGATGCGCCCTCGGTAAAGGTTAAATGCGACTCGCACTGCGCGACGTGTGCGATGTTGACTCTAGCCTCGTCCGCAAACCGGAATCTCGATCCTTCTTTCAGAAATCCTTGTTCGAGTTGCTTATTTAATTTGCAACGATCGACAAGGAGTTGATCGTACCAATTTGCTCGAAGCCCAATACGATCAAGATCGTTATACGTTAGCCAGTAAACCTCATCTGATGACAAAGAAAACATCTTCTCGATCAGATATTGGGGCACCTCTCGCTCTTCCAGATAGCCACGAATTTTCCTCATTAACTCTTTGTGTTTAACCTCGGCCTGCGCGACAGGGAGTTTAGAAAAATAGTGAGGATCAAAGTATGGGCGATGGATTCCGATAGATGGAGGCGTTGCGCTTCGGGATACCGCAGCCACGTAGATTAGGAAGCACGCGCTCGCACATACGCCGACCCGCTCGTACACACTTACGTGACCGTATGAGGCCTTAATCATGTTTCCGATCTTAATCGCCTCAAACAAGTCGCCTCCGGGCGACGCTAGCACAAGTATGCTGCTACGAAAGCGATCAGAGTCTTTTCTAACGAAGGACTGTAGACGCTCGTAGTCGCCTCTCTGAATCTCACCGCTCACAACTACGGATGGGAACGACAAGCCCCCGGGGCTAGGCGGACGAAAGGAGAAGTCGGCCCCATTGGACGCGGAGCTCAGGACAATTCCAAACACAGCAATAGAACGTATCAGCATGCTATGCGGATTAACTTAAACGAGATCGCGAAAACGCGATTTTAGATACTCTTTTCGGTTGCTGGTTCAGGCACCATCTGCGTAACAGCGCTCACTGTCCGCTGGAAGCCCCGCATCAAGCGAGCCACCGCTTCCTGCGGCGGTAGTGCTTCACGTCCTTGAAGCTCCTTCGCGCGCCCGAGGAGATTCCGAGATAGAACTCCTTGACGTCCTCGTTCGCGGCGAGCTCCGCGGCGGCGCCGTCCATGACCACGCGGCCGTTCTCGAGGATGTAGCCGTGATCGGCGTAGCGCAGCGCGACGTGGGTGTTTTGCTCGGCGAGGAGAAAACTCACCGCCTCTTTCTGATTGAGGCTCCTCACGATCTCGAAGATCTCCTCGACGATCTGCGGCGCGAGCCCCATCGAGGGCTCGTCGAGCAGGATCATGCTCGGACGGGCCATCAGCGCGCGCCCGAGGGCGGTCATCTGCTGCTCGCCCCCCGAGGTGTAGCCGGCGAGCGCGCGGCGCCGCTCCTTCAGTTGCGGAAAGTAGCCGTACACCCGTTCCAGGTCCTGCTTGAGCTGCGCCCGGCCCGCGCTGCGCGTGTAGGCGCCGGCGAGAAGGTTCTCCTCGACGGTGAGATGCGCGAAGCAGTGGCGCCCTTCCATGACCTGCACCACGCCGAGCCTCACCAGCTCGTCGGGGCTCAGGCGGTCCACGCGGCGGCCGCGGAACTCGATCGTTCCCTTGGTGACCTCGCCGCGCTCGGCGCGGAGGAGGTTGGAGATCGCCTTGAGGGTGGTGGTCTTGCCGGCGCCGTTCGCGCCGAGCAGCGCGACGATTTTCCCTTCAGACACAGCAAGCGACACGCCCTTCAGCACCAGGATGACGTGATCGTAGATGACCTCGATATTGCTGACAGCGAGGTAGGCCTGCTGCGAATCGGAAATGCTTCAACCCTCCTTCGAACAGTCGCGCGGTGTGATGCCCTTCTCCTTGGCGTATTTCGCCGCGGACTCCTCGATCATGGGCCTCACGATCGACTGGTCGGAGGTGATCCAGTCGGTGATCGTGTTCCACTTCGCGCCGTCCCACTGCAGGAACTTCACCGACCCGCCTCCCTCGTGGTCCATGCAGGACACTTTCAGCGCCTGCATGAAGCCGGTCGCGCCGAGCTGCTTGAGCTTCTTGTCGTCGATGCTGAGGTTCTCGAGGCCCCAGCGGATCTGGTCGCCGGACATCGGCTTGCCCTTGCCGTATCTCTCCTGCGCCGTGCGGATCGCTTCGGTGGTGACGATGCCGAAAACGACGCCGCGGTTGTAGTAGATGCTGCCGACGCGGCTCTTGTCTTCCATCTCGCCCTTGCCCTTGGCGTAGACGAACTTCTCGATCTCCTTGACCACCGGGTAGTTGCTGCCGGAAACATTGAACGCCGCGGCGATGTAGCCCTTGGCCGCGTCGCCCGCCGGGATCACGTCCTCTTCGGCGCCGCTCCACCATACGCCCACGATCTTGTTGCGCGGGAAGCCGATCTTGGCGGCGGCCTTGAGCGCGGTCGGGTTCATCACGCCCCAACCGCGCAGGATCACCCAGTCGGGCTTGATCTGCCGGACCTGCAGCCATTGCGCCTGCTGCTCGTTGCCCGGGTGCGCGACCGGAATGTGGCTCACTTCGAAACCGTATTTCTTCGCCTGCGCATCGAGCACGGGGATCGTTTCCTTGCCGTAGGCCGAGTCGTGATAGATGTTCACGATCTTCTTGCCCTTCAGCTTGTCCATCCCGCCTTCCTTCATGCCGATGAATTTGATCTTGGCGGTGTTCTGGCTCCAGTAGTTGGTGATGAGGGGAAACACCCACGGAAACACGCGCCCATCGGAGGCATCGGTGCGCCCGTAGCCGATCGACACGATGGGAATGTGATCGGATGTCCCCTTGTCTATGAGCGAATAGGTGATGCCGGTGGAAAGCGGGTGAACGAGGGACGCGCCGGTAGGGCCCCGCTTCTTGGTGCGCTCGTAGCATTCGACACCGCGCGCATTGTTGTACTCGGTCTCGCACTTCTCGTAGGTGAGCTTCACGCCGTTGATGCCGCCGTCGCGCGCGTTGATCATGTTCATGTAGTCGATGAATCCCCCGAAGATGCCGGAGCCGCCGGCCGCGTAGGGGCCGACCCAGTAGCCGTTCATCGGGACGAACTGCTCGTTCTGCGAATAGGCCGTGCCTGCGACGGCGAACGCCGCCACACCCAGCAACGCGGTTTGTCTGATTTTCCGCAGCATTGGAACCCTCCTTTGGATGGTGATCTCCCTGTTCTACAGGTTATCGGAATGAAAACAGCCGCGCCCACTATAGCCCAATTGTCGCAGATGGGAAAACCCGGCCGGTTTAGTGAGGGAAGGGCCAGAGCCGGAGCTTTTCCTTGGCGATTTGCCATAGGCGCGCGAGGCCCAGAGGCTCAACCACGAGGAAAAAGATGATGAGCGCGCCGAACAGGATCAGCGTCAGGTTGGACACCAGCCCTGCGGGAAGCGCGAAGCCGAAAGAGCGCTCGATCGACGCGGCCGAAAGGTCCATGAAGATCGGCAGGAGCACGATGAAGGCGGCGCCGAGGAACGACCCCAGGATGCTGCCGACGCCGCCGACGATGATCATGAAGAGGATCCTGAAGGAAAGTTCGAGCTCGAATCCCGCCGGTTCGACCGTGCCCAGATAGGCAAACGCGTAGAGCGCGCCGGCCACGCCGCAGTAAAAGGAACTGATGGCGAAAGCGAGGAGCTTGGTTTTCATGATGGGGATTCCGACGACCTCGGCCGCGACGTCCATGTCGCGCACCGCCATCCAAGCCCGGCCGACGGAACTGCGCACCATGTTCTTCGCCGCCAGCGCCATGACGCTCACGATCGCGAGCACCAGCAGGTAGCGCTTCACCGGGGTGTCGACTGCGTAACCGAAGACGACGAGCTTCTGGGCGGTGATCACGCCGGAAGAGCTGTAATTGGAAAGCCAGCCGAACTTGGTCAGCGCCCACACGACGAAGAATTGTGCCGCGAGGGTCGCGACCGCGAGGTAGAAACCCTTGATGCGCAGGCTCGGCAGCCCGAACACGATCCCGATCAGCGCGGCGACGATCCCGGCGAGAACGAAGGACAGCAGCATCGGCATGCCCGGCACCCGAAGCTCGAAGTTGTAGGCGGCGAAGGCGCCCACCGCCATGAACGCCGCGGTGCCGAGCGAAAGCTGCCCGGCGTAACCGGTGAGGATGTTCAGGCCCAGCGCGGCGAGCGAGAAGATGAGGAACGGAATCAACACGCCGCTGAACCAGTAGTTGAAGTCGATTGCGCCGGCAACCGCGGGCGTCGCAGCGGCAAGCGGCACGCCGACGAAGACGGCTGCGAGGAGGATCGCCATACCGATCCGGTCCTGGCGGATCGGGAAGAGCTGCTGGTCCGCGGCGTAGGTGGTCTTGAACTGTCCGGCTTCGCGGTAGAGCATGGCTCTCTCGTCAGACCCGGTCGATGCGCCGCTCGCCGAACAGGCCCTCGGGGCGCACCAGGAGGAAAGCGAGCGCGAGCACGTAGGGGAACCAGGACTCGATGCCGCCGCCGACGTGCGGGCCGATGTAGACCTCGGCGAGTTTTTCCGATGCACCGACGATGAGCCCGCCGACGATGGCCCCGGCGATCGATTCGAACCCGCCCAGGATCAGCACCGGCAACGCCTTCAGCGCGAGAAAGGTCAGTGCGAACTGCACGCCGTTGCGCGCACCCCATAGCAGCCCGGTCACGAGCGCGACGAAACCGGCGACCATCCACACGATGACCCAGATCTTCTGGAGCGAGATTCCGACCGCGAGGGCCGCCTGATGGTCGTCGGCGACCGCGCGCAGCGCGCGCCCGGTGCGGGTCTTGTTGAAGAACACCGCGAGCACCGCCACCAGCGCGGCCGCGATCCCGGAGGCGACCAGGTCGAATTTGCTGATGTTCATCCCGGTATTGCCCATGAGCCATTCGATCGGCTCGTCGGCGATGCCCAGGTCGAGCGCGTGGACCTGGGCGCCCCAGGTGAGCTGCGCGATGCCCTCGATGAAGAAGGCCAAGCCGATGGTCGCCATGAAGAGCGTGATCTGGGGCTGATTGACGAGCGGGCGCAGCACCACGCGCTCGGTGAGGAACGCGAGCGCCACCATCGCGAGAAGGGCGAGCGCCACCGCGAGCCAGAACGGGGCGCCCATCGAGGTGAATCCTACGGTCGTGAGGGCCGCGAAGAAGACCATCGCGCCTTGAGCGAAATTGAACACGCCCGAGGCCTTGTAGATCAGCACGAAGCCGAGCGCCACCAGCGAATACATCACCCCCGCCAGCAGCCCGCCGATCAGCACCTCGAAGAAGAATTGCATGCTAGCGTCTCAATGCGCGACTCCCAAATACGCGTCGATCACGCCACGGTTGTCGCGCACCTCATCGGGCGTGCCGTCGGCGATTTTGCGTCCGTAGTCCAAGACGATGACCCGATCCGAGAGGTCCATGACCACGCTCATGTCGTGTTCGATCAGCACGATGGACGTGCCCATCTGGTCGTTGACGTCGAGGACGAAACGGCTCATGTCCTGCTTTTCCTCGAGGTTCATTCCCGCCATCGGCTCATCGAGAAGCAGCAGCTCGGGTTCGGCGGCCAGCGCGCGCGCGAGCTCCACGCGCTTTTGCAGCCCGTAGGGCAACCGGCCCACCGGGGTCTTGCGGATGTGCTGGATCTCGAGAAAATCGATGACCGCTTCGACTTTGGCGCGGTGCTCCAGCTCCTCGCGCCTCGCCGCCCCCCAATAGACCGCCTGCTGCAGGAAATTGGATTTCATCTTGAGGTTGCGCCCGGTCATGATGTTGTCGAGCACCGTCATGCCGCGAAAGAGGGCGATGTTCTGGAAGGTCCGGGCGATACCCTGCTGCGCGGCCTCGTGAGGATCCACGCTGCGGCGCTTGCGCCCCTTGAAGGCAACCGTCCCTTGCTGCGGGTGGTATACGCCGTTGATGACGTTGAGCATCGAGGATTTGCCGGCGCCGTTCGGGCCGATGATGGCGCGGATCTCGTGCTCCCGGACGTCGAAGGAAACGCCCTGGAGCGCCACCACCCCGCCGAAAGCGAGCGAGACCTCGTCGATCTCGAGGATCGGCCGGCCGATTTTCCTGCCCCCTGTCATGTCAGGCGAAAGGGAATTCAGGCCGCTTTCCTCGCCGCGGCGGCGCCGAAGGTCTTCGCCTCCACGATCTGCAGGTCCGCCGACACCGTTCCGGTGCGCCCGTCTTCGAAGCGCATCTGAGTCTCGACGAAACAGCTCGTCTTGTCCGAGTAGAGGGCGTCGACCAGTACCGCGTACTTGTCTCCGATGTGGCGGCGTCGTACCTTGCGCGTGCGCGTGAGCTCGCCGTCGTCGGCCTCGAGTTCCTTGTGCAGAACGAGGAAGCGCCGGATCTGCGAGTTGGCGAGCGTGGAGTCCTGCGCGAGGTCGCGGTTGGCCTTCTCCACGCATTCGCGGATGAGATCGAGCACCGCGGGCTGCGAAGCGAGGTCTGCGTAGCCCGTATACGGCAGGTTGCGCCGCTCGGCCCAGTTGCCGATCGCGGCCACGTCGATGTTGATGAACGCGCAGACCTCGTCGCGCCCCTGGCCGAAGCACACGGCTTCCTTGATGTAGGGGAAGAACTTGAGCTTGTTCTCGAGATACTTTGGCGCGAACAAGGTGCCGTCGGCGAGCTTGCCCACGTCTTTCGCGCGGTCGATGATTTTCAAGTGGCCCCCGGCATCGAAATAACCCGCGTCACCGGTGTGGAAGAAACCCTCCGGGTCGATCGCCTCGCGCGTTGCATCGGGCCGCTTGTAGTATTCCTTCATGAGACCCGGGGAGCGCACCAGCACTTCGCCCGAATCGGCGATGCGCACCTCGACCCCGGGCATGGGCGGGCCCACGGTCTCGAGCTTGACGTCGCCCGAGGGGTGCATGCACACCGTCACGCAGGTTTCGGTCATTCCGTAAAGCTGCTTCAGGTTGATGCCGATGGAGCGGTAGAAATCGAACAGGTCCGGACCGATCGCCTCGCCGCCGGTGTAGGCGACGCGAATGCGCGACATGCCGAGCACGTTCTTGAGCGGCCCGTATACAAGGATCTCGCCGAGCCGATACAGCAGCCGGTCCCGGAGCGGTATCCCGGGCTTGCCCTCGAGGATTCCCATCCCGACGCGCTTGGCGACGGCCATGAAGGTGTGGAACATGCGGCGCTTGATCCAGCCCGCGTCCTCGATGCGGATCATCACCTGGGTCAGGATGTTCTCGTACACGCGCGGCGGCCCGAAGTAATAGGTCGGGCCGATCTCGCGCAGGTCGGTCATCACGGTGTCGGGGGACTCGGGGCAGTTGAGACAGAACCCTGCGATATGCATCTGCGCGTACGAGTAGAGGAAATCGCCGACCCAGGCCATGGGCAGGTAGCACAGAATGTCGTCCTTGTCGGAAAAGCCGTCGAAGGCCACGAGCACCCGTGCCGTCTGGATCATCGCGGCGTGCGTCTGGGATACGCCCTTGGGGTGACCGGTGGTGCCCGAGGTGTAGAGAATCACCGCGACATCTGAAGGCCGGCCTTTTCCGAGCTCGTCGGCGAAGAAGCCCGGATTGCGCTGCGCGAACTCCCGGCCGGCCGCCTGCAGGTCCTCGAAGCCGGTCAGCTGCGTCTGCCCGTAATGGCGCAGCCCGCGCGGGTCGTCGAAGCAGATGTGCTTCAACCGCGGGCACTGCGGCAGGACTTCCAGCAGCTTGTCGACCTGCTCCTGGTCTTCGACGACGGCAAAGCCGATATCGGCGTCTTGGAGCACGAACGCCATTTCGGCCGCCACGGCGTCCTGGTAGAGCGGCACCGGCACGCCGCCCAGGGCCTGCGCCGCCATCATGGCCCAGTACAGGCGCGGCCGGTTGTCGCCGATGACGGCCAGGCGGTCGCCGCGCTCGAATCCCCGTGCAGCGAGGCCGCAGGCGAGAATGCGAACCTCGCCCGCGACCTGAGCCCAGGTCCAGGTCTGCCAGATGCCCAGGTCCTTCTCCCGGAACGCCGGCCCGTCGGGCCGTACCCTCGATTGGTGCAACAGAAGGCGCGGAAAAGTGTCAGGCTGCTCCGTCACGGGGTCCTCCTCGGTCGCGCGCCGCCCCAAAACATTGCCAACAGTGCCAACCAGCGCATCTTACAGCATCACTTTGGACCGATTTTCAATTACACTCTCAGATCACTCTCGTGTCCAGGGAACCCACTGCTCGCCGATGGGCTCCGGGCCGAGTGAATGCCGCAAAGTGCGCGCGGTGCGGTGACTCGTTGGGGGGCGGCGCTTCATCCTGTGACGATCGTAAATGTATAAAATCTTGATCGTCGAGGATGTCGAAGCGGTAGCAGATTTACAGGTTCTCAAGCTGATCCGTGCAGGCGTAGCCGTTGAAACGCGGCGCGTCGAGACACCCCAGGATTTCACGCGGCAACTGGAACTCTACGTTCCCGATGTAATACTCTGCAGCGTCTCCGTGCCGCGGTTCAGCGGACTCACCGCTTTGGCGATGGCGCAAAGCCTATGTCCCGATACGCCGTTTATCTTCGTCTTCAAATCGTCCGAAGAAGAAGCCGATGTCGAAACATTCACGCGCGGGGCTAGAGACCACGTTTTCAAGACCAGCCCCAGCAATCTTCCCTGGACGTTCGGACGCGCAATCAAGCAGGCCGAAGAACGCAAGACTGCGGACAGTCAGGGCCTCGCGATCGCGCGCATGACGCGCATGTACGCCGACCACGTTCGCGAATTGGACCAACTGCGCCATCAACACCTCGTCTTTCGCAAGCTGAGCCGCTATCTGAAGGCCGGCGTGACGGCGGCCGAAGTTTATGCGGCTGTCGAATGTTTCGGTCCTCAACTATTCCAGAGGACGAATGGCAAGCTGTATCTCGTTCATCCTCCTGGAAAGCATTTGGAGGTCGTCGCAAGCTGGGGCGACAGGTCGCCGAGCGAGCAGGCGTTCACAGTCCAGGATTGCTGGGCCTTGCGCCAGACGCAAGCTCACTGGGTCGGGGATCCGCGGACCGAGCTGCTCTGTGGACACGTGACGTCGGATTCGAAGTCGGTCCCACCCTATCTTTGCGTACCGATCTTCGCGCAGGGCGAGACGCTCGGATTGCTGCATTTGCGACTCTTGAAAGAGGAATCGACGTCGCCGGAAAATGCCGATTCGATAGAGTCTTGTCTGAATCTTGCGACGGCTGTGGCGGAGGAAACCGGCCTTGCGCTCGCTAACTTGAGAGTTCGCGACACCCTGCATGAACAATCGATCCGCGATCCGCTCACCGGTTTGTACAACCGCCGCTTTCTGGAGGAATTCCTCCTGCGGGAGCTGGCGCGCGCGGACCGCAAGAAGCACGCTCTGTCCATAATCACTCTGGATATTGATCACTTCAAGCGCATCAACGACAGCTTGGGCCATGGCGCAGGCGACATTGTCCTGCGGCGCGTGGGTCTCCTGTTGCAAGGGTACGTTCGCGAGAGCGATATCGCGTGCCGCGTCGGGGGGGAGGAGTTCTCGCTGCTCCTCCCGGAAGCATCGATGCAAATCGCCGCACAGCGCGCCGAGAACATCCGCGGAGGAGTACACGAGTTGACGCTGAAGTACGACGGCCACAATCTGGGCGCCATCACCATTTCGCTCGGTGTCGCAGCCTTTCCGGAGCATGGCACGACTCCGGACGCGCTCATCCGCGCTGCGGACCAGGCGTTGTATGACGCCAAGTCTCGAGGCCGCGACAGGGTGGCGTCGGCTTGAGCAGCGGCCGGCCGGACGGGCCCGCCCCTCTCTCCCCTTAGACTTTCCCGAATCTCGGTTATAATCGCCGCTCCACACGCGCCTGTAGCTCGGCTGGGCGAGGGGGGGAGATTTCGCGGATACACTCAAAGTGCGTCCGCGCCGCCGAGCACCAGACCACGGGTCAGGTGGGGTTATCGCGAATGCTCGATGGACATTCGCGCCGCCGAACGGGTATGCCGCGGACGGCATGCCTTGGGCCGTCAATTTGAAATCAAAGCGGACACCGAATCGCGAGAACGAGGACTGGCTGCAGTCCTGTGAACTCGCTGACGATCAACTGGAGAAGACCATGACCGCAAGAGCGCTGTTTGTCCTAATCGCCCCCCTGCTGGTGGTGTCGGGCTGTGCCGCAACGATTCATGGCACGGTGCTGCTCGTCGACAGCCGTCAGCAGCCGGTCCCGAACGAGAGCCCGAAGGGGGCAGTGGTCAACATGATCAATACGACCGCCGCGGTCGATCAGGCATCGAGCTCCGCGACGGTCGATGAGAAGGGCGAATTCGAATCGCCCAAGGGCAGCATCAAGCCCGGCATCTACAAGGTGGAGGCGAGCCGCATCGGCTACGAGACGCAGACCGAGACGGTCGAGATCGGCTCCTTCTTCGGCAAGAAGGTCGAGTTCAAGCTGCCGAAGATCCAGGAGGCCAAGCGCAAGTCGATCAAAGGCTCGGCCACCGACGAAGACAAGATCATCAACCCCGGCGAGGTCAATATCCAGCCGCCCGCGATGTGAGCGGACGCATCGCCGTACCCCTTAGATCCGATGCCATTACCGAGGGTATCACCATGGCCACAACCTACCTGCGTTTTCTTCCCATCCTGCTTGCCACCGCCGTGCTCGGCGCTTGCGGCGAGCGCCTCGACATCGAGGTCAAGGCGAGCATCGACGGCCAGCCCGCGGCACAGGCGAAGGTCACCGTAGATCGCGAGGAGCTCGGCGTCACGGACTCTCAGGGCGTGTTCGCGAAGCGGCTGCGCAAGAAGGCCGGCACCGAGGTCGAAGTGGTGGTCAGCAAGGAGGCGCCCGGCTACCGCATCGATCCATGGAAAACGGCCTTCCTCGTGAAGCTTCCCAAGGCGGATGAGATCGTCACGTACCGCGTTGAGGCCGATCTCAAGGCGACGCGTTACGTCACCGTGCGCGTGAGCGAGGCGGGTACGCCGGTGCCCGAAGCCCAGGTGACGGTCGGCGGGAAGGAGGAAGGTGTCACCGATGCCAAGGGCGAATTCGTATACTCGTATCGGACGCAGCCGCCGAAGGGAGCGGAGCTCGGCGTCGCCAAGACCGGTTTCAGCCCCTACCGGGCGACACGTCAGCTCGATCCGGGCAAGGTAGTCGAAGTCGCCCTCAACCGCCAGACGGTGGTGGCGATCAAGGCGATGACCGACGAATACGGCCGCGTGAGCGGGGTGCCGGGCCTG
>WNFX01004911.1_pt1 | contig 13028 bp, 5 predicted proteins | sample 5400111 | NCBI WGS metagenome assembly WNFX01 (sample SAMN13153363, study PRJNA577476) | soil metagenome | isolation source: 40 cm soil or saprolite under grassland replicate 1 | place: USA:California | collected 2016-06-15
CGGCCGCCGCGAAAGCGCCGGCCTCTTCATGCCGCACATGGACCCAATCGATCTGGCTGCGGTCGATGGCGTGGGCGATCCGGTTCATCGTGTCGCCAACGATGCCGTAGCACGTCTTCACGCCGGATGCTTGCAGCGTGTCGACCAGTAAATCGGCCACTCGCTTGCTCATAACGGCGCCTCGGCGGATGCTGCGCCAGTTGCGCGAGGTGTTCGTGGAGTGGCGGTTGCCATTTGAGTCTCCATTCTCGCGACTTGCCCGCGCTCGCCTCTTGCTAACTCGTTTAGGCTTGCCGAGGCGAGTGAAGCACGGCAAATCGCGCCAAATTCTCGCTAACGAAACGGGGGACCGTTGGCTCCGCTCCGCTCCAACCCTTGAAGGACTGCTTGATCCCCCACCTGGGGGATCACATCGCACCGCCCGACCATTCAATCGCGGTACAAGTGTCAGTCGGGGAAGCGGTACGTGATGTGCAAGGAAGCGAGGCTTCATCGCCGCTCTGACCGCTTATGACCCGAAACCGGTCTATATTCTGGCGCGCGCTCTGGGCTGCGTGCTATTCTCTCCGCAGGCCCCGTCCCCGGCTGGTGACAACCAGCATTCGGGGCTGTCCGGCATGGAGGTGACCTTGTCGCGCAATCGGGCGAAGAGCCGAACGCGAGGTCGCAAGCTTCATTTGACCGGCGCGAAGGCGCGCGTTGGTCGAGCTCGCGAGACCCGCGCCGATCTCGAACAGCAGCTCAAAGCATGCAGACGGGAGATCGCCGACGCGCGTGAGCGCCTTGTCGAGGCGATGAAGCAACAAACTGCCACCTCCGAGGTGCTGCGCAGCGAGCAGGGCCTGACTGTCGACATCGATGAAGGCAAGAAAGCCGAAGAACAGCCCAGATTCGCGGCACAGGTGCAAACCACTCTAAATGTGATTCCCGCGTTTACCTGGTACGCGGCTCCGTCCGGCGGGCTCACCTTCGTGAATAAACGAACTGCGGATTACCTTGGTCTTCCGAAAGATCATCCCCTGCGTTTCGGCATCGACATTGGCGCACCGTGGGACGCCCATATCCCGTTGTTGCATCCCGACGACCAAGAAGAATCACGCAAAGCCTGGTCAACCTGTCTGCGCACTGGCGAGGCCGGTGAGTTTAGTTTTCGAGTTCGTAACCATCAAGGAGGCTACCGCTGGTTCCTCAGTCGCGCCGAACCGCTCCGGGCAAGCGATGGAACCCTGCTGCAGTGGGTCGGGGTCAATCTGGAAATTGAAGAGCTCAAGTGCGCCGAGCAAGCACTGCGGGAGACCGAAGCGAAGGCCCGCGACTACGCCGAAACCGCCTCCGATTGGTTTTGGGAAATCGGTCCGGACTACAAATTCACGCTGTTGACCGAGAATGCGTTTGGTTCGGACCCGTCGGCTCGAATCGGCACGACGTGCTGGGATCACGCTCTCGACCTTGAAACGGAACCGGAGAAGTGGCGGCTTGTTCGGGAAACTCTCGATGCACGTGAGCCGTTCCGCGACTTCGTCTATTGCTCCGTGGGCGGCAACGGTCTGCCAATGTACGTGAAGGCCAGCGGCAAGCCGGTCTTCGACGCCAACGGAGAATTCCGTGGCTATCGCGGTACTGGCAGCGATGTGACGGAGCGCCAGCGGGCGGAAGAGGCGCTTCGTGAAAGTGCGGAAGCTCTGCGCCGCAGCGAAGCCTATTTGGCGGAATCGCAGAGATTGACCCACACGGGCAGTTGGGCCTGGGATCCCCGCACCGAGGAGGTGCTCTATTGTTCCGAGGAGATGTTCCGAATTTTCGGATTGGATCCGCGGAAGAGCCCGCCGGGCCGCGAGAATTTTCGCCGGCAGATCCATCCCGAGGACCGCGATTGGGTGCGCCAGAAATTCGAGCAGTGCCTTCGCGAAAGAGTGGATAGCGTCGCGGAGTATCGGGTTCTTCTGGCCGACGGAACGGTCAGGCACATCGCCTCCTCGGGCCATCCGGTCGTAGATGAAAACGGCGAGCTGATCGCGTTTGTTGGCACTGCAGTAGATGTGACGGAACGCAAGCGCGCGCAGGCGGAGCACGAGAGGCTGCGCCAACTGGAGGCAGATCTCGCGCACATGAACCGCGTGAGCATGATGGGAGAACTGGCTGCCTCGCTGGCGCACGAGATCACGCAACCGATCGCCAGCGCGCGCAACAACGCCCGTGCGGCCCTGAATTTTCTGGACCAACGGCCGCCGGACCTGGGCGAGGTAAGGGAAGCGATCGACTGTGTCGTTGGCGATTCCGATCGCGCCGGATACATCATCGATCGGATCCGCGATCACATCAAGAAAGCACCTCCGCGAAAGGGTCGTTTTGATCTCAATGCGGCGATCAATGAGGTGATCGTGTCGGCACGAAGCGCAATCACCGAGAATGGCGTCTCGGTCCAGACCGGACTTGCGGACGGGTTGTCTCCCGTTCAGGGGGATCGTGTGCAAGTGCAACAGGTCGTACTCAACCTGGTCCTGAACGCGGTCGAAGCAATGGGCTCGGTTGAGGTGGGGTCACGGGAGTTATTGATCAGCACCGAGCCAAATCAGATGAACGGCGTCCTCGTGGTAGTGCGCGATTCTGGGCCGGGCATCGATTCCGAGCATCTTGAGCGCGTTTTCGAGGCTTTCTACACCACGAAGTCCACCGGGGTCGGGATGGGGCTGTCGATCTGCCGGTCGATCATCGATGCCCATGGGGGCCGGCTGTGGGCAGAGGCGAACGAACCTCGCGGCGCGGTATTCTGGTTCACCCTGCCTAGCGCAGAAGCGAACTCATGAGTTTTTACGCCTTTTCGCAAGAATTTGGAGCGATTTGCGGAACTTCACTCGCGCCGGCAAGCGCCGTCGGATTATCGAGAGGGGAGTGCGGTCCAAGATCGCGGAGCCAGCAAACAAAGTTCCATGGAAAGTGCCCTTTTTGCGTCCCACCGCCATCGGCGATGGCAACCCGGCGAATTGCCTGGCGTTCATCGAGGCATCCCCTCAGGTCTCTCTCCGATCTCCCGTTTGAGGGATAGCCGCGCGGCCAAAACTGTACGATGTTCTGCGCAGATCCGCCACCGACAGTGCGCGCGTGGCACCTAAAGAATTAGCCGAATACGTCCCAGCAGCCGGAGCCGGAGTCTGACAATGATGCCGTCTTCGCTGAACGGCGTGAATCCGGATGGCGATTGGCAGGTTTCGTGGGAGGACGGCGAACGCGTCTTCTACCGAGCATACCGCACGGGTGTTGACGACGACCGCACCGCGGTGCTGATCGTTGTTCCTGCCGCGGAGCACCCGTCGCGTTCAAGCCTCGATCGCCTCATCCACGAATACGAATTGAAGGATGAGTTGGACGGGGGGTGGGCGGTGCGGCCGCTGGACCTCGTGCGCGACGCCGGTACGACCATGCTCGTGCTCGAGGATGCGGGCGGTGAGCCGCTCGACCGGCTGCTCGGCGCGCCCATGGAGGTGGGACGCTTCTTGCGCCTGGCTATCGGCATTGCCGCGGCTCTGGGCAAACTCCACCAGCGCGGCCTCGTCCACAAGGACATCAAGCCGGGCAACATCCTGCTCAACGAGGCAACTGGCGAGGTGCGGCTCGCCGGGTTCGGCATCGCCTCACGCTTGGCGCGTGAGCGCCAGTCGCCTAACCCTCCCGAGACGATCGCCGGCACGCTCGCCTACATGGCGCCCGAGCAGACCGGACGGATGAACCGCTCAGTCGACTCGCGCAGCGACCTGTACGCGCTGGGGGTCACCCTTTACGAGCTGTTGACCGGCGCGTTGCCCTTCACCGCCGCTGACCCGATCGAGTTGATCCACTGTCACATCGCGCGAGGGCCCGTCCCGCCTGGCGAGCTGGCAAGCGCCGTGCCGGCTCCACTCTCGATGATCGTCATGAAGCTTCTCGCGAAGACCGCCGAGGAGCGTTACCAGACCACCGCAGGAGTCGAGGCGGATCTCCGCAAGTGCCTCACCGCCTGGGAGTCGATCGGCCGGATCGACCCGTTCCCGCTTGGTCTGCAGGACGCGTCGGAGCGGTTGATGGTTCCGGAGAAGCTTTACGGACGCGAGGGCGAGATCGCCACCCTGCTCGCCGCCTTCGACCGCGTCGTGAAGCATGGCGGCTCGGAGCTCGTTCTGGTCGCCGGCTACTCGGGCATCGGCAAGTCGTCGGTAGTCAACGAGCTGCACAAGGTCATCGTGCTGCCTCGCGGCATCTTCATTTCAGGAAAATTCGACCTGCGCCTCAGGGACACCCCCCACTCGACATTAGCGCAAGCGTTTCAGGGACTGATTCAACAGCTACTGAACGGCCACGCGGACGACATCGCCCGCTGGCGAGACGCGATCAAGGAAGCTGTCGGAAATCAGGGGCGTCTGCTGACCGACCTCATTCCCAACCTCGTTCGACTGATCGGCCCACAGCCGACCGTGGCAGTCCTCTCGCCGGTCGACGCCCAACTGCGGTTTCAGACCGTATTCCAGCGGTTCGTTGGCGTGTTCGCGAGGCCGGAACACCCGCTCATCATTTTCGTCGACGACCTGCAGTGGCTCGATCCGGCGACGCTGACGCTCATCGAATATCTCCTCATGCATCCCGACACGCGGCACCTGTTGCTCATTGGTGCATATCGCGACAATGAGGTAGTCTCGGCACATCCGCTGATGCTCAAGCTGGAGGCCCTGCGCCGCGCCGGCGCGAAAGTCAATCAGATCGTCCTCGGCCCGCTTTCGGTCGGCGACATCAACCAACTGCTGCGTGACACGTTGCGGCGTGCGCCGGACGAGATGCGGCGGTTCGCTGAACTGGTGCATAGGAGAAGCGGGGGCAATCCTTTTTTCGCCGGGCAGCTGCTCACCAGCCTGGCAGAAGAAGGACTGGTCGAGTTCGATCCGCGCTCGCGGTCGTGGACGTGGGATTTGGACGCTATCGCCGACAAAAGGCTCAGCGGCAATCCGGTGGACCTGATAATCGGCAGGTTGCGCCGTCTCCCTCAGGAGGCTCAGGAAGCGTTGAAGCTGCTCGCTTGCTTAGGCAATCACGCGGACTTTGCGACTTTGGCAAAGCTGCATGGTGGATCCGACGAAACGATGCATGCGGGTTTTCGCGACGCGGTCCGCGCCGGCGCCGTCCTCCCCGGGGAGGGAAGATATCGGTTCTTTCATGATCGGGTTCAGGAAGCCGCCTATGCGCTGATTCCGACGGAACGTCGCGCCGAACTCCATCTGCGGATCGGACGTCTCCTTGTCGCGGAGACAGCGCAGGAGAGCATCGCGGAGAAGATCTTCGATCTCGTCAACCAGCTGAACTTGGGCTCGGCGCTCATTTCCGAGTGGCCCGAGAAGGTGCGTGCGGCCGAACTCAGTTTTGTTGCAGGGCGGAAGGCGAAAGCCTCGACCGCCTACGCCTCGGCCTCCAACTATCTCGCAGCAGGCATCGCCGTTCTGTCGGACGAAGGGTGGCAAAGATCCTATGACTTGACGTTGGGCCTGTTCCTGGAAAGGGCGGAATGCGAGATCCTCAGCTCGAACTTGGAGCAGGCCGCAGGGCTCATCGAGGCATTGCTCATCAAAGCGCGTTCGAAGATCGATCATGCCGAGATCTGTCGTCTGCGGATCATGCTTCAATTGAGGCAAGGGAACTACGCCCCGGCGGTCCGCACGGCGCTCGAATGCCTGCGAACGTTCGGTGTCGATATGCCGGACTCGCCGACGCCGGAACAAGTGCGGGCAGAATACAAGGAGATGTGCCGGACGCTCGGCGAGCGCCCGATCGAGAGCCTGGTCGACCTGCCGCTGATGGACGACCCCGAGATGCGGGCGGTCATGAAGCTCTGCAGTTCAATAGGCGAATTGGCCTATCACGTCGACGGCGATCTATTCCAGATGAATTCTTTTTGGATGGTCAAGCTGACCTGTCGCCACGGCACAAGCGAGTACTCTACGATCGGCTACGGCGGGATCGCCGTAATCCTTGGTCCGGTGTTCCATCGCTTCGCAGACGGGGAGGCCTTTGCTCGGTTGGCGGTCGCAGTTGCCGAACGATACGGGTTCACCGCGCAAAAGGCGGGCGCACACTTCCTCACGCAAATGGCGGTCCTCTGGACGCGTCCAATCGAAGACGCTCTGACCTGCCTCGAGGCCGCGGTCCGATCTGTCGGGGAAACTGGCGAGATGGTTTACGCCTGCTTCAGCCGTCAACATCGCCTTACCGACCTGATGGCGCGCGGCGATCCTCTCGACGAGGTGTGGCTCGAGTCGTTAGACGCCCTGGATTTCGTGCGCAAATACAAATTCGGCCAGCTGGTCATTTTGAGCATGCAGGGTTTCGTGCAAAGCCTTCGCGGCGGAGCGGGGAGCAGCGCTCCCCCCGACGAGACGGCGCTCGAAGCGCGGGTGCTCCGGGGCGGCGTCGCCCTCGTCGCCTGCTTTCATTGGATCCTGCAGTTGCAGCGGCACTTTCTACTGGGCAACGCGGAAAGAGCCCTTGAGTTCGCCGCCAGGGCGAAGCCGATTCTCTGGTCAGCCCGTCTCAATCTTCAGTCGGTGGATTACTGTCTTTATCATTCTCTCGCTATCGCTGCAGTCTTTCAAGCGTCCTCGCCGGAGAGACGGGCAGAGCTTCGCGAGAACCTCATTGGACACCTGGAGTCGTTTCGGCGATGGGCGGAGAGCTGCCCGGAGACGTTCGCGCACAAACACGCCTTAGTATCGGCGGAATGGGCACGTCTCGAAGGACGAGAAATGGAGGCCATGCGGCTGTACGAACAGACAATCCGCTCGGCCTCGGAGCGCGGCTTCCTCCAAGACCAGGCGCTCGCCAGTGAATTGGCAGCCCGATTCTACCGCCTTCGCGGTTTCGAGAAGGTGGCAGATGCCTATTTGGACGAGGCCCGCGACTGCTACGCCCGCTGGGGCGCCAAGGCAAAGGTCGCACAGCTCGACCAGGGACATCCCCGAGTCCGACAACAGGCACCTTTGGTCCTAAAGCCGACCATCGAGGCGCCGGTCGAGCAGTTCGATCTCGCCATGGTCATCAAGATGTCGCAGGCCGTGGCCGGCGAAATCGTCCTCGAGAAGCTGATCGAGACGCTGATGGTTATTGCCATCGAGCATGCCGGGGCCGACCGCGGCCTCTTGATTCTTCCGCATGGCGGCGAATACCAGATCGAGGCGGAAGCGAGGAGCGGTCGCGATGGCGTCAGGGTTCGCCTTCTCGGAACGCCGGTGAGGCCATCGGAATTGCCCGTGCTGATCCTTGAGCAAGCCATCCGCACTCAGAGCCAAGTGATCCTGGATGACGCCCGCGGGGAGGACGCGTTTGCCGAAGATGAATACATATGCCGCAAACAAGCACGGTCGCTTCTTTGCCTGCCGTTGCTGAAACAGGCGAAGCTGATCGGCGTCCTGTATCTCGAAAACAGCCTGGCGTCGCATGTGTTCACGCCGGCGCGGATCGCGGTGCTGAAGCTGCTCGCCTCACAGGCGGCAATCGCGCTGGAGAATGCTCGTTTGTACCGCGATCTCGCGGACAGCGAAGCGCAAATTCGGCGCCTGGTCGATTCCAATATCATCGGGATCTTCATTTGGAGCATTGGCGGTCAGATTATTGAGGCCAACGATGCGTTTCTCCGTATCCTAGGATATGACCGTGAGGACTTGGTTTCCCGCCGCGTGTGCTGGACCGAGATAAATCCGCCGGAATGGCGCGAGCGCGACGCGCGTAGCCTGGCAGAACTGAACTCAACCGGTACTATTCAGCCCTTCGAGAAGGAGTATTTTCGGAAAGACGGCAGCCGCGTTCCCGTGCTTGTTGGCGGCGCGCTGTTCAAAGAGGGCGGCAACGAGGGCGTCGCGTTCGTCCTTGATTTGACCGAGCGCAAACGGGCCGAAGATGCACTGCGTGAGCTGGAGTCGAATTTCATCCACATGAACCGCGTGAGCATGATGGGAGAATTGGCTGCCTCGCTGGCGCACGAAGTCACTCAGCCGATCGGCAGCGCGCGCAACAACGCCCGCGCGGCCCTGAATTTTCTCGACCACCAGCCCCCGGACCTCGACGAGGTCGGGGAAGCGCTCGGTAGTATCCTGGGCGATGCGAATCGAGCCGCAAACATCATCGACCGGATCCGCGATCACATCAAGAAAGCGCCGCCGCGAAAGGATCGATTTGACCTCAATGCGGCGATCAACGAGGTGATTGAATTGGCGCGAAGTGCCATCACAAAGAATGGAGTCTCGGTCCAGTGTCGCCTCGCCGATGGGTTGTTTCCCGTCCAGGGCGATCGTGTTCAATTGCAACAGGTCGTCCTGAACTTGATCCTGAACGCGGTCGAAGCAATGGGCTCGGTCGAGGCGAGAGCACGAGACCTATCGATCAGCACTCAGCAAGACCACAGAGGCGTCCTCGTGGCAGTGCACGATTCTGGGCCGGGCATCGATTCCGAGCATCTTGAGCGCGTTTTCGAGGCTTTCTACACCACGAAGTCCACCGGGGTCGGGATGGGGCTGTCGATCTGCCGGTCGATCATCGATGCCCATGGGGGCCGACTGTGGGCCGAGGCGAATGAACCTCGCGGCGCCGTATTTCGGTTCACCTTGCCCAGCGCGGAAGTGAGATCATGAATTTTCTTCAAGCGTTTTCAGGGAACGCGGGAGCAGCGAAGACATCATGTGAGATGCTGTTCAGTAGGCCCAGATCTGGGAGTGAGCTCGCTTCCGTATTGGCAGCGCGATCGCTAAGCCGCCATCAGGCCGTTCACGGAAGCATAATTTCATCAAGAAGGACGAGTGCCTGTCAGCCCTAGCATCTGCGCACGTGATACGGCCTGTGCCCGCTTTTCAACATTCAGCTTGATGAAGATGTGCTTCACGTGCGACTTCACCGTTTCAGGCGTTATGGCGAGGATCCGGGCAATCTCCTTGTTGGACAGGCCCTCGGCAATCAATTTGAGTACGTCGCTTTCGCGCGCGCTCAGCGACTCAGCAAGCGCAGAGATCGGGGTCTGCGTTGGTTCAGCTTGATAACGCGATCTCCAAAATGCCATCAGCGTGGAAACGTACAACATAAGCTCTGAAGAGCTTCCCGTTCGCTCTGCATCCTTCTGAAAGACCGCAAGCAGGGCGCCAACTTCCGAGCCCTCATCCAGAAACGTGTGATAGATGCCGGCTTGCGCGAACCGGGGGACGATTCCACGGAAGCATGCTGAGGCTTCGGCGACTTGGTTCGCTCTGAACCTCACGGTCGCGAGTCGAGCCTCGATGCGGAGCGCGAAGTGAAGATTGTGCACGCCTTCCAACTCGCGCCGCAACTCGTTCAGAAGTGAAACAGCTTCGTCAAAGCGCTCCTCCGCCGATGCCATGTAAGCCCGTGCCAGTGCCGCGTATCGATGGATGTCGGACCAGGCGCAATTGGTCGGGGCCGAATATGCCGCAGCAAGGCGCTCCAGCCGATTAAGACAATCGGCTCCCTGGTCGATTCGGCCCTCATCGAGGTATAGCCGCACCCGCTCCAACACCACAGCAGCGCTCAGACGTCCCCAACCGCGCGCGTTGCCCTGGTTCTCAGCCCAATCCAGCAACGTGTGGGCCCGCTCCAGATTCATCCTGTGCGCAGCAATCCTCGCCATGACGAAATACGAACCCAACACGCACTCCAGCATCGTACCGGCATTGATCAATGGCACCCGGTCGATCAGCATGGCCTCTGCCTCGTCCAGCTGGCCCTGATCGTATCGAATGCGAGCGATCAGGCTTGCGGGCAATGCCGCCGCGACCGAGTTCGGGCCGACGTGCTGTTCGGCGAGGCGCAGGGCCTCGAGGAAGTAGCGGTCCGCGGAGGCAATGCGTAATTGCTGAGCCTCTGCCACCCCTTGAAGGCTGCGGTAGTAAACGGCCGCGAAGACATTCCTCCTATCCTCTTCGACCGAGTAGGGAATCCAAGGCGTCGCATAGAACTTTTTCAGATCACCCGCCTTCAAGTGGCCAAAACGAACAACGTTGGAAGCAACATTTGCAGTCCATGGATCCGCGGACCGGTCGAGGCAGCTTTGCGCGATCGATAGCGCCGTCTCGCTGTTGTCCTTTATCGCGATCGCAACCGAGCGGATCACCTCGCATTCACAACAAGTGACTTCTCCATCTGACGAAGGAGTGGGGCCGATATCCCGCTCTATCTCGCCCACAATATCGAGCGCCTCGTCACACCGGACGGCGAGGGCCATCCCCCAGGCGATCGCAAGCCTTATCTCGGGTTGCTCTCTCATGACCGCCGGTGGAAATAGACGCTGCCATGCCAGCAAAGTAAGAAGGTCGCCCCTCTTCACCAGGCCCATGGCGCAATTCTTGATCCAGCCAAGTGCCTGATCCGCATCCCCTCCGGCGGTCGCATGCTGGACCGCTTCCGTCCACAGTTCCTGGGAAGCATACCAATAAGCGGCACGCCGGTGCAGATCGGGAAGCTCATTGCCAAGCTCGGACTCAACCCTCCGCTTCAGATATCCGGCAAGAAGCGGATGGTAACGGTACCACTCGCGTTCCTGGTCGAGCGCGGTCAACAACAACTGCCGCTCCTCAATTGATGCAAGCAGTGCCCGGGCCGAACTCGCTCCGGCAACGGCTTCACACAGCGGAGCGGAAAGCCGATCCAGAATAGCCGTCCGCAGCATGAAGGCGACCAGATCCGCGGGCAAACCATCGAGCATCTCCGCCAGATAGGCGTCGATCGGGCGCTGCATGCCCGAGAGGTTACGCACGTACTGCCCAAAATCCTCGCCGAAAGAGGAAGTAGAGACGACAATGCGCAACTGCGCAGGCCAACCCTCGGTTCTGACATGCAGCAGCTTCACATCCGCGGGCGCCAAGCTGCCCGGCTTCTCGCGCTCGAGGAACTCACGTGTCTCCTGCAGGTCAAACCGCAGGGCTGAGGCATCAATCTCCAACAATTGGTTGTTGGCACGCAGCGAGGCGAGCGGAAGCAGCGGCTCGGTGCGAGTCGTAATAACAACGTGGGATTGAGACGACGCATGCTTGAGAAAGAAAGCCACCGCGTCATGAATCCCGGGGTCGGTCACCCAGTGGTAATCCTCCAGGAACAGGCACACCTCCTCGTCAACGTCAGCCAAGTCATTGATCAAGGTCGATAGAATCGCCTGCGGATTGATCAGAAAAGTCTCCCTGATCAGATCAAGCGCATCTGCTCCAACTTCGGGTGCCGCGCGCCGGATCGCCTGGGTCACATAGAAGAGAAAGCGGGACGGTTCGTCGTCGTCCGAATCGATGGTGAACCACGCGACTGAACTTCCGCGCTGACCAAACCACTCTGACCAGCTCACAGCGAGCGAAGTCTTGCCGAACCCTGCCGGTGCCTTGATCACAGCCAGCCGCTTGGCTGGAAGTTGAGACGCCACGGCGATCAAACGTGGGCGATCGATCAGCCCGGGACATCGCGGCGCAACGACTTTGGTAGCTAGAAACGGCAGGCGGTTCCCGCCAGGCAGCGGACCTTTGCCGGTTCTCGACCCCGGCGATGAAGTGGAATGCGGTTCCATCGAGGGCATCCCCAATTCGGCCCGTTCCCATTCCCCCGTTCGGGGGATAGGCACACGGGGGCAAGACTGTACGATCTCTATACCGGCGGAGAAAGGGCCGGCAGACGCGGGCCCCCGGTCACTCATGCGTTGATACGGCCGCGCTCTCCGAAGGTTCCATGACCTTGCATGCTTCGTACATTTGGAATCGAATGGTCGGCTCATCCCACTAAGGAGGAGGTTCGAGCGTGACTGTCGACATCGATGAAGGCAAGAAAGCCGAAGAACAGCCCGGATTCTCGGCATAGTTGCAAACCATTCTAAATGTGCTTCCGGCGTATGCCTGGTACGCGGCTCCGTCCGGCAGCCTCACCTTCGTGAATAAGCGAACTGCCGATTACCTTGGGGTTCCGAAAGATCATCCCCTACGTTTCGGCATCGACATTGGCGCACAGCTGGACGACTGGGTCCCGTTGTTGCATCCGGACGACCGCGAAGAATCACGCAAATACTGGTCGAACTGTCTGCGCACGGGCGAGGGTGGTGAACATAGTTATCGAGTTCGTAGCGCTCAAGGAGACTACCGCTGGTTCCTCACTCGCTTCGAACCGCTCCGGGCAAGCGATGGAACCCTACTGCTGTGGATTGGGGCGACCTTGGATATTGAAGAGCTCAAGTGCGCCGAGCAATCACTGCGTGAGAGCGAAACGAAAATTCGGCGCTTGGTCGACGCCAACATCATCGGCATCGTCATCTGGGATTTCGACGGCCGAATTCTGGAGGCCAATGAAGCCTTTCTCGACATCGTGGGGTACGATCATGAGGACCTCGTCGCAGGCCGTATACGGTGGACGGACCTCACGCCGCCGGAGTGGCGCGATCGCGACACGCGATTGATACAAGAGCACAAGTTGACCGGGACTCTTCAGCCGTTTGAAAAGGAATACTTCCGGAAAGACGGCAGCCGTGTTCCCGTGCTGATCGGCGTGGCAACCTTCGAGGAAAGCGGGAATCAAGGTGTCGCTTTCGTGCTCGACTTGACGGAACCCAAGCGCGCCGAACAAGCATTGCGGGAGAGCGAGGCGAAGTTCCGCGACTACGCTGAGACCGCCTCCGACTAGCTCTGCGAAATCGGTCCGGATTACAAATTCACGATGCTGAGCGAGAATGCCTTTGGTTCAGGCGCGGCCGTGCGCGGCGACAATCAAGATGAGAGGGCAGCGTCAATCAGGATGAGAATGCGCCGGGGGCGGGCTGACGGAGGGAGGGCGTAGCCCGACTGACGGCAGTCCACCCCGGCGGCGGGTTTTCGGAACCCGTCTGGCGGTCGTGAGTGACCGGCTCAAGCTTCTGATTCGTCTCATGAATGAGGGATCAGACCTTGCCCGGCCTCCACATCACCGACCACCAGATGAGGCTGTACATGAGTTACCGACAAACCCACGAGACTGCCGTTGCTGCCGCCAAAGCCGGCTTCAGCACG